>Ga0308309_10000327_pt1 | contig 32288 bp, 34 predicted proteins | sample HubBroMetageWFT5_FD_192491 | JGI IMG/M metagenome (GOLD analysis project Ga0308309, IMG submission 192491) | Warmed and freeze-thawed soil microbial communities from the Hubbard Brook experimental Forest, New Hampshire - Hubbard Brook CCASE Soil... | ecosystem: Environmental > Terrestrial >...
TGGTCGCCGTCGTGCCGCGCGACAACCTCAGCGTCGCGGAGAACGGCGACAAACTCGCCGTGGTGGACGCGGCCGCGGCGATCCAGCGCCACGCCTGCAAGGGGTGCGGGGTTCACATGTACGGCCGCATCGAGAATGCGGGCCATCCGTTCCATGGCCTCGACTTCGTGCATCCCGAGCTGTTCCAGCAACCCGGCTGGGCGCCCCCGGAATTCGCCGCCTTCGTGTCGTCGCTGATCGAAAGCGGCGTCGATCCGCAAAGAATGGCGGGAATTCGCGGCAAGCTGAAGGAACTCGGACTGGAGCCATACGACTGCCTGTCGCCGCCACTGATGGACGCTATCGCCACGCATGTCGCCAAGACTTCCGGTGCGCTGCCACGCTGAAACGCGAATCCGTTCGCCATTCAGTTGTCTGCTGCCCTGGCTGCTACGCGCATCGCCCCATTATTGGTTAGACGGCCGGAATTGTGCGTGCGCGCGTCGCAGCCGCCCTTGGTGGCACGCGCCAGTGCGACCCGCTCCAGCTCGTCCTTGTCGGGCAGTTGGGGAACGAGTGCCCGACATCGTCGGCATCGGCGATTTCAAGAATCTTACAGACGCGGGCGCGTGGCTGGATTTCGACATTTTTGCCGCCCACTTGGTAAGCGTCCCCCGCTACGGAGTTAATCACATGCTACGGACTACGACACTTCTCGCGGCGATCACCCTGCTGGGCCTGCCACTCGCGGCGCAAGCGCAGACCCCGACGTCGAACGCCGCCGACCTGAACTACTGTGCCCAGCTCAGCGACCTCTACCAGCGCTATCTCGGGCCCGAGAACTCGGGTCGTATAGATACCACGCCCGACGTCGTCGGTGGTGAGGCGGTGGCCAAGTGCCAGCAAGGCGACGCCGCAGCGTCCATTCCCGTGCTCGAGCGCCTGCTGACCAACGGCGGCTTCACCTTGCCGCGGCGCGGCTGACGGGCCGCCTCGGCATCGTGCAAACGCGAAAGCATGGGGAACGAAGCCTGGGTGTCGTCCATTCGACAGGGCCAAGCGCTCTAGAAGGCGCGTTCAGCCGCAGGTTCCGCCGCCGGCACCGCGCCCGTCTCCGTGACCAGTTCGAGCTGACCGACGGTTTCCTTGCCGAACAGCACAGGGATGCAGGCGCCGATCGCCACCACCACCGCGATCGAGCCGAAGAAGACCATTGGCGAACCGGTGTACGGCTCCAGGACAAACGGCGTCACCACGCCCGAAAAGATCCGCCCGGTCGCCTCGCCGAAAAAGTGCCCGCGACCGCGCAGGGCGGTGGGGAACTGCTCGGAGAGATAGACCCGCACGGCCGGGAAGGACGACAGCACGGTCAACCCGGTGATGACAGCTCCCGCGGTCATCGCCACCGTCGCGTACGAACCCGCATTGTGGGCCATTGCCATCAACGCAAGACCCGGAACCGCACCGCCCAGGCAATAGGTGATCGTCCAGCGACGGCCGATGATCTCCATGATGAACCCGGTGAAGAACTTGCCCGGGATCGTCACCATGAACAGCAAGGTGCCCAGCCCGAAGCTCAGGCTGACGGCAGCGCCCTGGTCCACCAACGCCTTCGGCAGCAGGATCGCCGAGCAGTAATAAGCGGTGGTCGCGGCGGCGTAACACAGGATGCCCACGACGGTCCATCGCAGTTGGCCGGCGCGGAACAACGCGGCGAACGGGGGAAGCGCCTCGCGCGCCTCCTCGAGATTCGGTCCGAGCTCCGCGACGGTCATCGGCGGCACGCGCTTGCCGCACCGGGCGATCATGAGATTGACGGTCTCGACCGCCGCCTGCGGGTTACCCCGGCGCAGATACCAGCGCGCGCTCTCCGGCAGGCCGAAATGCACCAGCAGCGGCACGATGCCCAGCGCCAGTCCGCCCGGCAGGGCGATCAGCCGGAAGCCATTCGGGTTGTCGGCGAGCAGAAAGCCGACAAAGGGCAGCAGCGTGAAGGCGCCCGCCAGCATGACCTCGAAGATCGCGCCGTAGGTCCGCCGATGCTGCTTTGGCATCAGCTCGGCGGCAATCGGGAACGGCGCCGAGATGGCAAACCCCAGACCGATGCCGGTCAGCAGGCGGATGATGATGAGTTGCGTACCGGTCTGCGCCAGCGGAATCAACAGGGTGAACCCGGTGCTGATGACCACGCCGATCTGCATCACGGTCTTGCGGCTGATGCGGTCGGACATCGCCGAGGCGATGAAGCCACCGGCGACGACAAGAAGGGTGGGGGCGACGGCCAGCCAGCGAATCTGCTCGCCGGTCAACTGCAGCGGCTCCTTGGCCAACACCAGCAGCGAACCGCCAAGCGCCAGATCGTAACCCTCGACAAAGCCGACCGCGCCGAGCACCAGAATCACCGTCACGTGATAGGCGCTGAAGGGAATGCTATCGAGCTTGCGGCCCAGAATATGGCTGGCCGGAATTCCCGATCCGCCGACGATACCAGCAGGACTCATGTCGCTCTCCCAGATTTGTCCAATCTGGAACAGGCTCGGCAGAGGCAGAGGCGCGCGCGCTGGTCGTGCTGTGTTCGCAGCAAGGCTCGCGAGGACGAATATACTCGTGCGCGGACACCTCGTTGTTTCTCGTGCCAGCCGCCAGGATGGACTTGTTGTTCTTGCAGGTTCGAACGGGGCGTCGACCGGGACGCCTGTCCAAGGCTAGGTTAGCAGCCACGCCGCGCCTTCTTCAATAACCAATCTGTCTTGCCGGAGCGCGGACCTCCAGGTCCGCTCTGACGCTCTCATGCTCCTCTTTCCTTGGGGGCAGGGCTATCGCATATGGCACCTCCCGTCGTCTCGACCGAGGGCCCCCTCGACTTCGCTCGGGGCAAGCTCCGTCTCGAGTGGAGAGACCTTCTCTGCGACCGTCGACGCCATTGTCGTGCTCTTCATCTGGAATCGGGTTGCCGCTTCGCGCTTCAGATAAGCTTGGCTGACAAGGCAACGCAGGCGGCCGGTTCGTCCGAATGACGCTTTGAGGAACTTTTGCAGTCCCACGGCGTTACCCGAACCGAGAGTCCTCGTCCTGCCCTCTGGATAGTCGGGCGCTAGCCGACAGTGCTCAGGGTTCATCACAGCACAGTTCCATTGGGAGGCATTCATGTCCGCGAGCAAGTTAATTGTTACGATTGCGATTCTTTTCAGCACAACCGCCTGCGGCGACACGTGGGGCCAGCGCGCGGTGACGGGCGGCGCGATTGGCGCCGCGGGCGGTGCCGGTGTTGGCGCGGTGACGGGTATCGGCGTCCTGCCGGGCGCAGTCATTGGCGGCGTTGTAGGTGCCGGCGTCGGCGCGGCGACCACGCCGGGCGGCTAGCGCGCTCGCTGCTAGCGACCCGACCTCGGTAGGCATTTCGCGATCGCCAAGCGGGAGGTCCCGAACCTAGCGCACCACCCGGAACGTTGCGCCAGGCCTGGGAACTCGACGACGCCGAGAAGGCCGAGCGGCTGCCGCGCGAGCGAGCAATAAGCGGTGGCGGCGCTGGTTAACGCGCCGCCGAGCGGCTGGTTCTTCTATTGTGCGTTTTTGCACATCCCCTCGCCCGAACGGCGTAAACACTGACCCGGTCTGGGGAAGTTCAAGGGGGGCCGCACATGCCGGGCAACATCAGCTTCAACTATGCCATCTTCCAGCGCCTGCAGGCCGCCTACGTCGCGGGGTCCGCCACGGCGACCGGCTTCCACATGGACCCGGCGAATCCGGGCGGCGGCTTCTGCCTCCTCTACCCGGGCCATCCGAACGGCATCCTGGGCAAGATCGCCAACAACAACGCGATGGGGCTCGCCGGCCTGGCGCCGCTCGCGCCAACCGCTGCCGCCAGCCCGCTCTACAATATGTTCTCCGCCGCGCTGGGCGCGCCCGACACGATCCCCAACAACGTCCCCGTGGGCGGGCAGATGTGGCCGATCATGCCGCCGCCCGAGCAGGTCGACCCGCCGCCCGCGCTGGGCACCCAGCTCGACCAGCTGTGGCTCGACTTCAACGCCGGCAGCCCGCAGCCGCTGCTCAATGCCTTCAGCCAGTGGATCGGCAACGGCACGCCCGACGACAGCCCGCAGAACGGCCCGCTCACCCAGCCGGGATTCTCGACCCTCCAGCCGCCCCCCTTCGCCGGCGCCCAGACGGGGTTCCTGTTCGCCGCGAGCTTCGCCGGCGACGACGGGCGGCGGAACGGCGACGGCGGAACACCGCCCGTACAGCTCAGCCACGTGCCGCCGAACTTCTGGGCGACGTCGCAGATCTTCCTCTACGACGCGCAGGGCCAGTACCAGACGCCGATGGTCCTTGACGCCAACGCGGAATTCTACGTGTGCGCGGTGATCGGCAATTCGTGCCCGGGCCAGCCCGCCGGGCGTGCGTTCATCAGCGCCCTCCCGATCAACGTGATCTGCGACGCGCAGTGCTTCAACACCTTCCTGAGCCCGGCCATGCCGCTGCCCTCGCTCGGCAACTACGATCCGATGGACGCCAACCCGACGTCGGAGGTCTACTTCCTCGCGCCGCTGAGCTACGGCGTGGCGGCGTTTCGCTTCACCGTCAATTCCGTGTTCGCCAACCTTGCCGCGGCGCTGCAGGGCGTCAACCTGGGCGGCACGCTGCCGGCCGACTGGCTGAAGGCGGGGCACCCGTGCGTCAAGGTGCTGGTGACCTCGGGCGAGGCGCCGAATTTCTTTCCGCCGATGGGCAACGTGCCGCTCTCGATCGATTCCAGCCCGCTCTACGACCGCCACATCGCCCAGCACAACCTCGCGCCCTTCGCCACGGCGCTGATGGCGATCAAGAAGCCGATGTGGACCAACTTCATCCTGGCGCAGGCCGGCGCCGGGCCGAACGGGCTCGTGGTCCAGGCCCCTGGCTGGCCGGCCGAGGCGACGCGCTTCTATTTCGCGATCCCGAGCGCGCCTTACGAGCGCTACGTCGCGAAAGGCGGCCATCGCGGGTTCGAGGTGGTGCGCGAGGGCGTGCCGAAGCCGTTCCCCGACGGCGTGATCCTGCGCCAGACGACGCCGGGCGCGCGGCTGGAGATCGCCGACCATGATCCGGGGCACGTGCGACGTGTCCGCCACGGCCCCGACCGCTTCTTCGGCATGGCGCTCGGCGTCGAAGCCGACCCGGCGCGGCTGCGCGATCACCGCCTGGGCGACGTCGAGGTCGTGCACACGGCGCACGACAGCACGATCGTCGGCGGGTTCTCGCTCAGGCCGACGACGGGCTGAAGCACCACGAGGCATGCGGGGGGCGCGTCCCTCCAGTGGCGCGCCCCCAGCAATGACATGATTCCGTGTGAGCGGTACGCGCTCTAGCGGCTTGTCGCCAAGCCGCCGATGGGCTTGTGATCCTGGCCTCGACGATCCCGAAGTCTTTGCTAGAATAGAGGCGTGATCCGCCTCGCTCTCAGCTCCCTTCTGCTGATCATTTCCGTTTCGGGTGTTGCAGCCGGGGCGGATATACCTCTTGCTTTTGACGCCAGCAAAATCGGCGGCCCCAACAGCGGCGCGCAGGCCGAGTTCTATCGACCGCAAGGCGCGGGACCATTCCCGGCGATGGTGGTCCTCCATGGATGCGCTGGCATCATCGACAATCATCGCGGTTGGGCGGCGCGCCTTGCCAGCTGGGGATACGCGGCCCTGCTGGTCGACAGCTTTCGCCCCCGCCGCGTCAATTCAGTGTGCTACGGAGGCGGCTCTCCATCTTTTGACTTGCGAGCGCAGGATGCGTTCAATGCCGCGATCTATCTCCGCACCTTGTCGGATATTCTGCCGGACCGGATTGGCGTGATTGGCTTCTCGCATGGTGGCGCCGCCGCTCTCCAGGCCGTGCTGCAAAGGCTCGTCCCTGTCGACCGCGGTGGCCGTCCGTTCGCTGCCGGCGTTGCCTTCTATCCGCCGTGCAGCCCCAATCCGCCCTATTCGACGCCCGCGACCGATATGCTGATCCTGATCGGCAGGAATGACGACAATGTATCGGCTTCGGCTTGCGAGAAGCTGGTCGCTGGCAAGGCGGCCATACCGCACGCACCCGTCATCAAGGTCTACCCCAACGCCGTGCATGTCTTCGATGGAGCCGGTGCGGTGCGCCTGATTGGCGACCACATGATGGGAGGAAACGCCGAGGCGCGCGACGATGCCTACCTGATGACCCGGACGTTCCTCGACGAACGACTCAAGCCAAAATAGTCGACGAAGTCGATCGCGCGGCGGCAAAACAAACGCGACGTGAGAACAAGATAGCAGCCGGGTGTCCGGACCCTGTGAAAAAGCTCGGACTGACGTCATAGCCGCATTGGCTTGATGGCTCTCGCCTCACTGTCTTGATCTTGTTGTCGATCCTCGCCCGCGCCGACGAGGTGATTGAATAATCAGAGCCGCCATGTCCGTTCAGGGTCAGACTCGGAAGTGACAGCTAGTCCCGCGTCATGTCCGCTTTCCCTGGAAGCGGACACCTCTCTCTGCGCAGGTGAAGTCGGCTTCGTGCCATTTTCGGAAGTAGCTACTCAATCTCACTATCTTTCCAATTCAAGAACCGACTCAATAAAAGCCTTCTTACCTAGAGTGTATGTTGAACGATCCGAAATCTGAGCGTCGATGAGACGACGTTTTTGTTCAACATAGAGCGCGACCAACTCGGGATTCGCGGTAAGCCGATCACGGAACTTCCGTAACCTGTCCACCTCGGCGCTGCTCTCAGGAATCAGATGAACGTGAAGTCGAAAGACCGAGCCATCGAATGTGAAGCTACCTTCTCGCATCGGTCTGTTATCGGGATGTCTTTTCCCTCCTGACTGATGCTGAAAGCCCATGCCATCAATGATTGTGCACACTTCGCTCAAATGCCCGACAGGAATCAACAGCATTAGGTCGAGAATGCCCTTACCTTCGCAACCGGGCACGGATGTGCTTCCCACGTGCTCAATTTCAATGCCTGGCAAGGCGGTTTGAAGTATTCGCATTACGCTATTTGCTGCCGCCGGTCCGCGAGGATCCCAAGGTCTTAGGTCAACGACTTTTGGTGCTCCTGGAGCATCGTAGGGGCCAATCCGCAGAGAAGCATTCACAGGATTCTAACCTTTTGCCTCATACCGACCGCATAATACCTTGGCGGCACGATAATTCGAAACACGACGTTGGCAGAGCCCAGGGACTACCGGTAAACCCACTTCCGATAGGTCATGCCGTCGAGCTTGATGGTGTCGCCATCAATAATGACTCTGACGTCTTGCGCGCCGGCAAAGGCTGGAAGGACCAACAGGCTTAAGCGAAGGGCGAACCGCTTCGCGGTCGAATAGTGGGCAGCTCGTGCGAGGTTAACCAGACGCGTCGCCTTTGGCCTAGATTGTGCTTCTTCCATTGTGTTGCCGGGCCAATAGTTGGAGGCCTTCGTCAGCATGAATATACTTGCGAAGAAGTTCGCGATAATTTGCTGTGTCGCAGCGCTGATCGGGGTGTCCTTTACTTCAGGGGCCCATGCTGAGCCGCCTGATTTCAGCGGCGTATGGATTCCGGACGTCCAAGACCAGAAGCGCCAGGAAATCGCGAATATGCCGCCCTGGAAACCTGACATTCTATCGCAGGTCCAGCATATGGTTGCCGAGGAAAAGGCGGGCCGGCCTTTCCTTGTTCTCAGCCATTGTCTGCCGCATGGCATGCCGAGTTGGATGCTGATCATGCACAATGCGTTTGAACTGCTGACTACCCCCGGCCGCATCACCATGCTTGGCGAGGTCGATGGCAACCGGATGCGACGAATTTATATGGATGGTCGCCGGCATCCGGAGGACCCTGATCTGACGCTTCACGGCCACTCGACGGATACTGGGATGGCGATACGCTGGTGATCGACACCACCGGCATCGCGCCGCAGGCCTATATCGCGATCAGCGAGGCGACCGGCATACCGAATAATGGCGACATGCATATTGTCGAACGGCTGCATCTGGCGAAGCCGGATGTGCTTCACGACGACCTCGAAATAACGGCGCCGAAAGTCCTCACCGCGAGCTGGAAGACCACACGAATTTACCGCCGCTATCCCGAGCGTCATTACGAGGTCACTGAAGGGGAATGCGCTCAGGAAGACCTTAGCGCGGGGAAGGATCGGTTCGGCAACGACATATTTATTCTAAATGAACAAAACCCGGACGGGTCTGTCCGCGCCGTGAAATAAGGATGCTCGAGATGTCGCCCAGAGTCGTTTTCCTTGCTGCGGTCCTGATCCTGAGTTTTGGCGGCATGGCAGCGGCACACCATTCGAATGCCGCCTACGATCTCGATAATCCGAAAACCATGGAAGGCACCGTCAGGACTGTCAACTGGACCAACCCTCACATCACCTTCGTCGTCGGAGCGGACGTCAAGAACGGCGAGGCGGCAGGTTCATGGGTCTTCGAAGTCTCGAGCCCGGGGGTTTTGACACGCTCGGGCTGGACCAAGCGCTCGCTCCAGCCCGGAGATCACGCAGTGTTCCGCTATGCGCCGCTTCGCGACGGCACTGCTGGTGGGTTCCTGCTCAAAGTTACGCTGCCGAACGGTAAGGAGTTGAGTTACAGCCTGACGCCGCCTGGCGATCAATGACGTCATGATGGACGCCGCGCTGAGCGAATTTTCCACGTGGCTCGCGGCGACCCCACTCAGCCACACAATCCAGACGACCCGTTGGGTTATTCCGACCCTGCAGACCGTTCATATTCTCAGCGTCGCCGTGATCTTTTCTTCCGCGATCCTTGTCGATCTTCGGCTCTGCAGGCTGCTCAACCTTGATGTGCCGTTACCCGAAGTCGCGCGGCGTTTCCTTCCAGCCATCTGGCCGGTCCTGCTGATCCTGCTCATAACGGGAAGCCTGCTGATCATCGGCGAACCGCGCCGTTCGCTGCTCAATTCCACCTTCTATCTCAAGATGGCACTGCTTGCCGTTGCCATCCTGCTGACGGCCTGGCTGCAATGGACGTTATCGTCGTCGCCGAATTTCTGGAGCAGGGATCGGGGGCGACGGATGGCGGGACAACTCGTGGCGTTCCTCTCCGTACTGGTGTGGTGCGGGATTCTCTTCGCCGGACGCTGGATTGCTTATACGCAGGCGGGATAATGCAGCAGCTTCAGGATATTATTTCATATTTCGAGAACAGCGGGCTGGCCGACAACATTCGCGAGAACGACGTGCTGTTTCCCCTGATTGAATCGGTGCATGTCGTCGCCATTTGCCTGGTGGTCGGGTCCATTCTGGCGGTTGATCTGCGGTTGCTCGGGCTTGCCTCGATTCACCGCTCCGTGAGCCGTGTCGCGGACGGAATTTTGCCCCTCACCTGGGCCGCGTTTGCCGTGGCCCTCGCCTCTGGGGGTCTCCTGTTTATCTCCAACGCCACCAAGTACCTGGAGAACGGCTATTTCGTCGCAAAGATTTGTCTGATCGGCGCCGCCGGCCTGAACATGGCGATCTATCATCTCGTGAGCGCCAAGGACCTGCCGCGGTGGGAGAACCAAACCCGGCTGCCGTTTCAGGCGCGGCTGGCGGGAGCACTGTCGATTCTGCTGTGGATTTCGGTGGTCGCCTGCGGGCGCTGGATCGGCTTTAGCATGCAGGTTCGCTGAGATGCTTGAGATCGGACACCGCCCTGGCAATGGTCGCAGCGCGCCCCGTCTCGAGCTCGGGGGTCGAGAACTGCGTCTTCCGTGAAGTGATCAAGTAGATGTGTTGAGGAACGCCCGGGCTGACCCGACCAATCGGCGCTAACGTATCAATCGTCAGGATTGGAGGGCACCATGCGTCTGACCATCACAGCGTTGATAACGGCTTCCGCCTTCGCTTTGCCCTTCGGTGCATCCGGGCAAAGCAGCGATGCCGCCTATTGCGCGGCGCTCATCCAGCAATATCAGAAGTTCCTGATCAGGACCAGCGGGCACAGTCCAAACCCGGGCACGGTCGACAGCTCGGTCGCAGTCGACCAATGCAAGTCGGGCAACACCGCCGCCGGCATTCCCGTGCTCGAACGCAAGCTGCGCGACGCCAGGATCGACCTTCCGAAACGCGACTAGACGAGGCACCCATGGGGTCGATCAGCCGCCGGCCACCTTTCCATCGCCACCGCATAGGGATGGGGCGGGACGGCCAGTGGGTCAGCGAGCGCGCTTGAGTTCGCTACAGCTCACGACGCTGGATTGGTCTTTGCCGCTGGCGTGAGCATAGCAGAAGGAAAGAGTGTCGCCGTCGATCTCTCCCGAAAGATAGCCGTCGTAATCAACGATAAGAATCTTCCGGTTATCCTTGCCGAACAGTTCACCGATCATGGGCTCTTCTGTCTTTTCACCGCCGCCGGACAGGGTCTGGACTCCCCAGAAGCGCCGATCTTGCTGGCCGGTGGTGAGCGCCCTTGCCGGCAATGATGGAATGGGTCTTGCCGATCCAGCGCCCCTTCACGTCCGGGGGATCTGCCGCCACGGCCATCGTTGGAAAGATCAGGACGGCCACAAGGGCGAGCGGCATAACCTTCCTGATCATCATCATCTGCTCCTTGGCGGGTCGCTAAACCCAGCCGACGCAGCATGACATCACGCTGTCAATACCATTGGACCGGATCATTTCCAAAGACTCGGGTCCTCCCTTTGCGAATACCGCGAAGGAGTCAGGCCTCACGCAAGTCGAGACGGCGCTCTCTGCGCACCAGGCGTTCCGTCAAGCCATCCGAAGCGGGTTGCTGTTGAGCATCTGCCGCAGCCAGGTGGCCGAGATGTTCCTTGTAGGCGGAGACGACGCGTCTTCAGTCGGCCGCCGCCGCCCGCTGTTCCATCGCCGCCACGGCCGGCCGGTTGGCCTTCAGGAAGGTCCTGATGTGGCGCACCGCTAGCGGAATCTTCTCCGGCACGTCCTTCCACGGGTACATGCTGACCTGCGAGTTGGGCGCCAGCATCGCCACCTCCATCGCCACCGCGTAGGGATGGGGAGGGACGTCGTCGGGCAGGACGAGGATCGGGATCTGGCAGGCGCGCACGAAATCACGCGTCACGGTGAACACGAAGTCGGGGTTGGCGCGATACATCTTGGCGAGGAACTGGCTCACCTGCTCGATGGTGATGTCGGGCCGGCGCGCGACCAGGGCCGGACCCCAGTTGGCGATGTTGTTCTGGTAGAACTGGTCGGGCAGCTCGGGGCGATGGCCGCTCGGCTGGGTCAGCACGGCGGCGACCACGCGCTTGGGCGCGCGCTTGATCAGGTTCCAGATGAACGGCTGGCCGATGCAATAGCCCAGCACCATGAACTTATCGATGCCGAGGTGATCCATCAGACCGATATGGTCGTCGGTATAGGAGTCCCAGGGCCGGTCGACCTCGAGCGGGCCCGACGACTGGCCGGGGTTGGCGTTGCGCAGGTCGGCGCCGACGCAGCGGAAGCCGTCCCTGGCGAATTCCTTCATCGCATTGAAGGGATGGCTGGTGTCCAGGCCGGCGATCGTCGAGTTGAGCCCGCCGCCCGGAATGACCAGCAGCGGAAAGCCCGAGCCCATTTCTTCGTAGTGGATGCGGACGGGGCCTCTTTCATAGATTGGCATGGCGCTCCTCCTTTTGGGCAACGGTGCCACGCGGACGCGCACGGCTCAACCCGCGATATCGACGGGGAGCTGGGGCCGCGGGCCGGCAAGAGTTTCTGCGCTGTATGGTGCGCAAAAACTCGAAGCGCCAACCTCGCTCCTAAGTGATACTTGACAGACAGCTTAGTATAACTTATATATAGCTCGAGAAAAAGCCGCTGAATCTGCGGAGGATTACGTGCGAATTATCTGTATCACCTGGAGCCGATTGGCATAGCGCTTGCGGGAATTGCGGAAATTGTTGAAAGTGTCACTTAACTCACCCGCCCGGCGCCCGTGGCTCTCGCGCCGTGCCCACCAGCCGTCGCACCACGTCGAGCTGGATGGTCGCCGCCTCGACCATCTGGGCGATCGGCACCGATTCGTTGGCGGCATGGCCCTGCGCGCCCGAGCCGGGCCCAAAATTGATGATCTCGATGCCGTCGTCGGCGTAGTAGCGGCCGTCGCTGACGCCGGTGGCATTGAGGAACTTCACCGTGCGGCCGGTCTCGGCCTTCACCGCCGCTTCGAAGGCGCCGACGGCGGCGCCGTTCTCGGGCGCGAAGAAGCCGTTGGTACCGGTCAGGAACTCGACCGTGTACAGGCTCCTGGACTCGCCGACTTTATCGACGACAGCCTTCAGCTCCCTGAAGGCGTCCTTCACCTTCTCGTCGGGCAGCAGGCGGCGGTCGATCTCGACCGTGCAGGAAGAGGGCACGACGTTGGTGTTGTGGCCGCCATGGAACATGCCGATGTTTACCGTCGACTTCATGGCGCCCTTGACCCGCCTGGCCAGCGCCTTGTCGTAATGCGCCTGCAGCGCGCCCACCAGGCGCATCATGCGCAGGATGGCATTGTCGCCGGCCGACGGATTGCCGGCGTGGGCCGCCTTGCCCCGGGTCGTGATCCTGGCCCACATCACGCCGCGCTCGGCCACGATCAGGTTGTTCTCCGTCTGCGCGCCCAGGATCAGCGCGTCGGGCCGCACCTTGCCGCTCTTGCGCAGGAATTCCATGCCGTCGGGTCCGAGATTCTCCTCGTCGGCCACGAAGGTGAACAAAAGCTCGCCCTTCGCCGGCCCGCCGCGGCGTGCGATCTCCTCGGCAAGCCAGAGCTGCACCGCCATGCTGCCCTTGCAGTTGCCTGCGCCCAGCCCATGGACCAGCCCGCCTTTGACCAGCGCCGTGAAGGGGTCGCTCTTCCAGTTGGCGCGCTCGCCCACGCCCACCGTGTCGACATGGGCGTTGAAGGCGATGGCGGGGCCGCGTCCCTTGCCCTTCATCCTGGCGACGACATTGTCGACGCCCTTGGTCTTGCGCGCGATCTCGACCTTGTAGCCCGCCTTCTTCAGACGCTGGGCCGCGTAGGCGCAGATCTCGACCGAAGTGCCGGGCGGGTAGGGGCTCGGCAGCGCGATCAGGTCGGAGAGAATGGAGACGAGGTCGGAGTCAAGTTTTTTGGGCACGATGTTTCCTTCAGTACAATTGTCATCCCGAGCGCAGCGAGGGACCTTTGAGATGACAGTAAAGGTCCTTCGCTGCGCTCGGGATGACAGCAGTCGATTCGGGCGGCAGCGATGGTTATCGATTCGCCAACGCCGCCAGCACCTCGACCAGCACCCTCGCGCCGGCGGCGAGGTCGGCGGGGGTGGCGTTCTCGCTCTCGTTGTGGCTGATGCCGCGCTCGCAGGGCACGAAGATCATCCCGGCGGGGCAGAGCGCGGCGATGTGCATGGCGTCGTGGCCGGCGCCCGACGGCATGTCCATGTTGGAGAGCTTCAGTGCGTCGGACTTGGCGCGCACCAGGTCGATCACCTGCAGATCGAAGTCGGTCGGCGCCACCGCCGTCACCCGGTCGATCCGCGCGATGCAGGGCGCCGCGCGGTTGGCCACGATGTCCAAAAGCTTCTTCTCGTGCACGTCCAGCACCTCATTCGAGGGATGGCGCATGTCAACCGTGAAGCTCGCTCTGCCCGGCACGGTATTGGGCGAGCCGGGATGGACGTCGACCCGCCCGATGGTGAAGCGCAGCGTGTCCTGGGCGTCGGTCGTCGCCTCGTACATCGCCGCAGCGATGCGCGTGGCGGCGGCAAAGGCGTCCTTGCGCGCGGCGCGCGGCGTTGTGCCGGCATGCCCTTCCTCGCCGTCGATCTCGACGATGTAGCGCCGGCTGCCCTGGATGCCGGTGACCACGCCGATGGTCTTACGTTCGTTCTCCAGCCGCGGACCCTGCTCGATATGGACCTCGACGTAGCCATCGAGCGGAAAGCCAGGCGTGCCCTCGCGCATCGGCGCCGGCGCGGCCTTGAGCGTCGCGGCCAGCGCATCCCTGAGCACGACGCCCTTCCAGTCCTTGACCATCAGCATGTCGTCGAGCTTGTTGCGGCCGGCGAACACCGCCGAGCCCATGGCGCCGGGCTGGAAGCGCGAGCCTTCCTCGTTGGTCCAGGCGACGGCGATCAGCGGCCGCCTTGTCTTGAGGCCGGCATCCTCAAGGGCTTCCAGCGCCTCGAACGCGGCCAGCACGCCGTACATGCCGTCAAAGCGCCCGCCGGTCGGCTGGCTGTCCATGTGCGAACCGCTCATGACCGGCAGCGCTGCGGGCTCGCTGCCCTCGCGCCGCACGAAGAGATTGCCGATGGCATCGGTGAAGATGGAAAAGCCGCGCGCCTTTGCCCAGGAAGCGAGCAGGTTTCGCGCCGCGGCGTCCTCGGGCGACAGCGCCTGGCGGTTGACGCCGCCCCTGGGCGTGCCGCCCAGCTTCGCCATGTCGGCATGGCGCTGCCACAGGCGGTCCTCGCGAACGGCCTTGGCACCGCTCATGCATTCCCTCCGGACTTGTTGGCCGGTCTATAGCGGCCCCATAGTCGCGCATCAATCGGGAGGTCCGTATGCACAATCATCTCGACCGCAACCTCATGGGCTACGGCGCCGAGCCTCCCGATCCGCAATGGCCAGGCGAGGCCCGCATCGCCGTGAGCTTCGTGCTGAACTACGAGGAGGGCGGCGAGAACACCATCCTGAACGGCGATCCCGCGTCCGAGGTGTTCCTGTGCGAGACGCCGGGCGGCACGCCGATCCAGGGCGGCCGCGACCTCTCGATCGAATCGCAGTTCGAATACGGCAGCCGTGCCGGCTTCTGGCGCATCCTGCGCCTGTTCGGCGAGCGCAACATGCGCTTCACCTCCTGGGCGGTCGGCCGCGCGCTCGAGCTCAACCCCGCCGCCGGCAAGGCGATGGCCGACGGCGGCCACGAAGTGGCGAGCCACGGCTGGCGCTGGATCAACTACAAGGACTTCACGCTCGAGCAGGAGCTCGACCACATGAAGAAGACGGTGGCGATCATCCAGCAGACCGCCGGCAAGCCGCCGGTCGGCTGGTACACCGGCCGCTTCGGCATGCATACGCTGTCGGCCGTCATCAAGCACGGCGGCTTCCTCTATTCGAGCGATTCCTACAACGACGACCTGCCCTACTGGGTGCGCGTCGACGGCACGCCGCACCTGATCATTCCCTACACCCTGGAAGTGAACGACATGAAGTTCGGCGTGGCGCCCGGCTACACCGCGGGCGACGGCTGGCTGCAGGCGATGAAGGACAGCTTCGACGTGCTCTACGCCGAGGGCGCGCGCAGCCCGAAGATGATGTCGATCGGCCTGCACTGCCGGCTGGTCGGCCGGCCGAGCCGCGCCGCGACCCTGGCGCGCTTCCTCGACTATGTCGCCTCCAAGCCCAAGGTCTGGGTCGCCACGCGCGAGGAGATCGCCCGCCACTGGATGAAGGTGCACCCGGCGGCGTGACGCACGACTGCACTACGGTAAGGCTGTCATCCCGAGCGCAGCGAGGGACCTTTCCTGATGCATTAAAGGCCCCTCGCTGCGCTCGGGGTGACAGGCATACCTAGCGCAGCGCCTGCTGGACCCAGCTCTCGATGCCAGCCGCGTTCATGGCGCCGGACTGACGGGCGATTTCCTTGCCGCGATGGAAGAGGATCATCGTCGGAATGCCCTGGATGCCGAACCGGCCGGGCAGCGCCTGCTCGTGGTCCGTGTTGACCTTGGCCAGGCGCACCTGAGGTTCGAGCTCGCCCGCTGCCTTCTCGAACTGCGGCGCCATGGCCTTGCACGGCCCGCACCACGGCGCCCAGAAGTCGACGAGCAAGGGGATATCGCTCTTGGTGGCATGCGTCTCGAAGCTCTGGGCGTTCAGCGCCACCGGATGTCCGCCGAACAGGGGCGCACCGCAGTTGCCGCACTTGCCGCTGGCGCCCGCCGCGAGCTTGTCGCGCGGAGCGCGGTTCAGGGTGTTGCAGCTTGGGCAGGCGACCAAAAGGCTTTCGGCCATGGCGAACCTCGATGGTGATTGGAGATAATGCCACAGGCGCGATGACGTTGCCTTGACGGCCGTCAACGCGAGGGCTGGCGGAGGAACAAGATGAACGAGCCGATCACCCAGGCACCCACCGTGGCGCATCATGATCATGAGCGCCACTGGAGTGGCGCGTTCCCAGCAAGACCCCCGACGCCGGCTGCGGGAAGCTCCGAATTTCCAGCGCCGCCGGTGGATACTTTTTGCCAGCGCATCGGCGTCGCATATGTCGACGTCAACAGCATCACGCCCGGCTATTCCGTGCGGGCCGCTCACGCGTGCGATGTGGAAAGTGCTGATGCGAGATCGGACCGATGATCACCCTGTAAATGAAGAGTGCAGACCATCGGTCGCTGATTTGTCACGGCCTTGGGCTCGTTGATCTTCGCACACGCGCGCGACGCCGTGCGTCTGCTTGCGCGCGAGCTTCAAGACTTCGCGCACGTGGTCGGCGGAGAGTTGGCCGTCCGGAAGTTCATGACGTGTTCCTGATTCAGTCACGGTGTACCGCCACGCCTGCGCGCGCATTTGCGGGGTTTACCTTTGCGTATGAATCATGTGAACAATGGTTGGTTGTGACCGTTCTTCGCTTCGCTCTTCGCCCCAGCCTCATGGCCACCGCTTTTCTCGTCGGCGGATGCCAGCTTGGCACGCAACCGCCGCAGACGGCGGCGATCGCGCCGACTGTCGATCTGCGCCAGAAGGAAATCGAAGAGCGCAAGGACGAGATGATCCGCCAGCTCGCCCATTGCGAAAGCGGCGGCTCGGGTCCGTCGGAGCGGCCGATCTATGGCGGCCGCGGCGCTTTTGTCGGCCGCTTGCAGTTCTCGGTGCAGACCGTGATCAGCTATCAGCGCAGGCGCGACGGCACGGTGCTCAACCGCCAGGAAGCCCTCGACCTCGCGCACGACTACGACCGTGCCGCGGCGCTCGCCAAGTACATGATCTTCGAGCTCGAGGAGCCGCAACATTGGCCGCTCTGCTCGCGCAAGATCGGCTTGCGCAACGAGATGGCCAACATCAAGGAAATGATCAACCAGGCAGCGCTCGCGCGCTGACCGGTGCGGCGCATTCGCGCGCCGCTATTTGAGCTCGGCGCAGAACTCCTGGATGCGCCGGCAGCCCTCGCGCAGGCTCGCCATGTCGGTGGCATAGGAGATGCGGAAGTAGGGGCTCATGCCATACGCCGCGCCCTGCACCGTGGCGACGTGCTTTTCCTCTAAAAGCGCCGTCACGAAATCGGTGTCGGTGGCGATCTTGCGGCCGGCCTTGGTAGTCTTGCCGATGCAGCCGGCGATGTTGGGGAAGACATAGAATGCGCCTTCGGGCTTGTGGCAGGTGATGCCCTTGGCCTCGCGCAGCATGCCGACGACCTCGTCGCGCCGCTTCTGGTAGTCGGCCGCGCGCTCCTTGAGCAGGTCCTGCGGCCCGTTGAGCGCGGCGGTCGCGGCCGCCTGGCTGATCGTCGAGATGCCCGAGCCGATCTGGCCCTGCATGTTGGTCATGGCGGCGATCATCGGCCGCGGACCGCCGGCGAAGCCGACGCGCCAGCCGGTCATGGCATAGGCTTTCGAGGCGCCGTTCACCGTGAGCGTGCGCTCCTTCAGCCGCGGTTCGACCTCGGCGATGGTGCAGAAGCCGAAGCCGTCATAGGTCAGGTGCTCGTAGACATCGTCGGCCATCACCAGCACGTGCGGGTGCGTCAGCAGTACATCGGCGATGCCACGCATCTCGGCGCGCGAGCACACGGCGCCGGTCGGATTGTTGGGGAAGTTCAGCACCACCCACTTGGTCTTGCGCGTGATCGCCGCCTCGAGATCGGGGGCGCGCAGCTTGAAGTGATTGTTCTCCGGACACGACACCAGCACCGGCTTGGCGCCCGCCAGCGTCGCCTGGTCGGCGTAGGAGATCCAGCCCGGCGCGGGGATGATGACCTCGTCGCCGTCGTTCACGCTGGCCATCAGCGCGTCGTACATGATCTGCTTGCTGCCGTTACTGACCATGATCTCCTCGAGCGCGTAGTCGAGGTTGTTGTCGCGCTTGAACTTGCGCTGGATCGCCTCCTTCAGGGGCTTCACGCCGTCCTGCGGCGGATACTTGGTGTCGCCGGCAAGGGCTGCCTTGTTGGCCGCCTCGATGGCGTGCAGCGGCGTCGGGAAGTCGGGCTCGCCCGACGACAGGCCGACGATCTTCACCCCCTGGGCGCGCAGCTCGCGCACCTTGCGGGTCATGGCGGCTGAGGCGGATATCTTGACGTTCCTGAGACGGTCGGCCACTTCGAACATGATCTTCCTTCACTTCTTCCTGTATATCGTGAGCGCGATGCCGCCCAGGATGGCCACCGACGACAGCAGCAGCCGCGTGGTGATCGGCTCGGCGAGTAGCACTGCACCGCCTATCGCCGCAATGGCTGGAACGCTGAGCTGGATTGTCGCCGCCGAGGTTGCCCGGAGCCCCGGCAGAGCGGCGTACCACAGGACATAGCCCAGGCCGGAGGTCACGGCGCCCGACAGGACGGCATAGAAGGCGCCCAGGCGATCGACCGTTTCGGGACTGCCCTTCGCGGCCACGGCCGCCAGCAGCAGCAGCGCGGCAAAAGGAACGGTGCGCAGGAAATTGCCGGCGGTCGCTGCCGTGGGATCGCCGGCACGGCGGCCCAGCAGCGAATAGACGCCCCACGCCGCGCCCGCGCCCAGCATGAGGGTGGCGGCCAGCGGCGGCGGCGCGGCGAGGCCCGGCAGCAGCAGGCCTATGAGGCCGGCCAGCGCGATGACGAGGCCGACGAGGCTCGGTCCACGTATCCTTTCGCCTGTCCACAGCCCGTAACCCGTCATGGTGAGCTGCACGGCGCCGAACAGCAGCAGCGCGCCGGTTGCCGCGGTGAGGTCGCGATAGGCGTAGGAGAAGAACACCGCATAGGCGAACAGCATTGCCGCCATCGGCCAGCTTCCGCCCGCGGTCGGACGAACACCGCGCGTGCGCAGCAGCAGCGCCAGGATCAGGGCGCCCGAGACGAGGCGGAGCGCGGTGAAGCTCGCAGCATCGATCGCCGTGTCCTTGAGCGCGACCCGGCAAAGCAGCGAATTGCTGGCGAAGGCCAGCATCGCGAAAAAAGTGAGAAGGGCGGTACGCAGGCTGGGGCTGAGGGCGGACATTCTTGGTCGCGCTACCAGGCACTCAACTACGACAACGTGCGTAATGCGACATCTTCGTCGTCCTGAGCGCGGTGAAGGACCTCATCGCCGCTTGCATCGGCACGAGATCCTTCGCTGCGCTCAGGATGACAGGCAGGCGGAGCACTCGCTCCGCCTGCCTGTCAGTTCCCCAGCCGATAAAGCTTCATCGCGTTGTCGCGCGTCACCTTGCGGCGCGCCTCGGCGCTCACGCCCGCCAGCTCGCGGTCGAGGAACTCCTGCGAATCGGGCCAGATGCCGTCGGGGTGCGGATAGTCCGAACCCCACATCACATTGTCCTCGCCCAACAGGTCGAGCAGCCGGATGCCGACCGGATCGGTCTGGTAGGTGGCGTAGCACTGCCGATACCAGTACTCGCTGGGCTTCATCTTGAGATCGAGGTCCTTGAACTGGTCTTCCCACTCGAGGTCCATGTGCTGCAGCACGTAGGGGATCCAGCCCAGGCCGGCCTCGCCGATCACGATCTTGAGGTTGGGATAGCGTTCGAGCGCGCCGCTGAAGACCAGCGACATCAGCATGTAGCCCATGTGCATCTGGAAGCTGGTGATGTGTGTGGCCTGCACGCGGCGCACGACATATTGCGGCATTTTCGAGTAGTCGGGCGAGCGCCCGCCGATCGTGTGGAAGTGCACGGGGATGCCGGTCTCGTGTGCGCACTGCCACAGCGGTTCCCAGAACGGATCCCACAGCGGCGTCATGTCCGGCCGGTTGGCGACATCGAAGCCACGCACGCCACGCTTGGCGTTGCGCATCATCTCGGCCACCGACTCTTCCATGTTGTAGTTGGGAATGTTGGACAGTCCGACCAGCCGATCGGGCGCGGCGCGGCAGAAATCGTGCAGCCAGTCGTTGTAGATGCGCAGCATCTCGAGGGCGGCCTCGGGATCGTTGAGCCGGCCGCTCGAGCCCAGCACGCCGTACAGCACCTCGGCCTGCACGCCGTCGCGCTCCTGGTCCTTCAGCCGCAGGTCGACCTCGGTGAGGCGGCGGATGCCTTTCTTGCCGTCGTCGTAGAGACCGGTCGAGGCCATGCGGTCGGACCGGTGGATGACGCCCGGCACGTATTCGCGGCCGGCCGAGCCCATGCCGTTCACCAGGCCGAACTTGGCGCCCTTGGCGCTCACCCATTCCGGTCCCTTCGGCCCCTCGATGACATGGGGCATGCGGTCCTTGAGGTTGGCCGGCGCGTTGGCCGTGAACAGGTCGGGCGGCAGCCAGATCAGGTCAACGTGGCCGTCGGCGGAGATGACGTCGTATTTCATGGGCACGCTCCTTCAGAGGGGGATCATCCCTCCAGCCGGCGCTCCTCGCCAGCCCCTCCTTGCGCTTAGCGATACATTCGCGCCCCGCCCCCGAGGGCGGCCCAGTCGTGATAGCATCGGTGCCGGAGAGGGCGTTTGACAGGGGAGAGCCGGTGAGGAGGCTGCGTATGATGGAAAAGGGGAGAGCCACGAACGCATGATCGCCGCCATCATCCGCACCGCTTCGGTTCTGGCCGTCCTGCTCCTGGCGGGCTGTTCGTTCTATTTGAGCGAACCCAGGGTGCCGAAGACCGACCTCAGGGCCACCCTCAACGGCTCCAACGAAGTGCCGCCGACCCAGAGCCGCGGCAGCGGGTATTTCGAGGCGGTCTATCGGCCCTCGACCAAGGTGCTGGAATATCGCCTGAACCTGGTGGGGCTGAGCGGCCCGATCACGATGGGCTACATGCAGGGCCCGGCCGACTCCGGCGAAAACGCCCAGCAGGTCGCGCCCATCAACATCGCGATCTACGACAATACGATCTGGGACGGCGTGACGCTCACCGAGGAACAGGCCGCAGAAGTCATTGCCGGCCACTGGTACGTCAACGTCAGGACGATCCAATATCCTGACGGCGAGATCCGCGGGCAGATCCTGCCGACGCGGAAATAGGGCTGACTTCGAATAGCTTGCTCCCAGCAAGGACTCAGTCGAACTTGTAGTTCCAGCCGATCCACTTGGCCAAGCCGCGGCCCATGACCTTCTCGAGGTCGCGGCCTTTCAGCCACGGCAGTTCCTCGGTGAACATGGTCACGCACTGGCGGTAGGTGCACGGCATTCGCGTGATGTCAGTGCCCCAGAAGAAACGGTCGGGCCCGTAGGCGTCGAAGATGCGCTGCAGTCCGTCATGCAGGTTCTTGAACGGGTAAGGATGGGTGGAGTAGCCCGGCGCGCCGGTCGCCTTGACGGCGACGTTGGGCAGCTTCGCGAGCGCGCAGAGCTCGTCGAGATTGCCGAAGGCCTTGTCGTCCTTCTCCAGCCGCAGCAGGCCACAATGGTCGATGATCAGCTTCAGTCGCGGATGCGCCTCGGCGATCTTCCGGAAAGTCGGCAGGAACAGGCCGGCCATGGTGGCCACCGGGATGCCTTCCTTCTCGGCGGCGGGCCACACCCAGTCGAGCTTGCCCTCGTGCAGCGCCTTCTGCTGGTCGGGATAGAGCAGCGCCCAGCGCAGGCCCATCATGCCGGGCTGGTTGCGCCAGCCATGGATGCGCTTGCGGCTTTCCGGATCGTCGAGCGGGAACTGGCCCATCACGGCGAAACGGTCGGGATATTTCTTCGCCGCCTCGAGGGCGAGCTGGTTGGAAGTCGGGTCCCAGCTATAGGGCGGATGGATCAAGGCGGCATCGACGCCGGCCTCGTCCATCTCCTTCAGCACCTCCTCGGCGGTGAATTTCGACACCTTGCGGTGCAGGCCGCTGGGCGGCGTCACGGTCTGCGACCAAATGTGGATCTGTGCGTCGATGATCTTCATGGCGTTCCTCCTGGGAGTGATACTATCAGGCAACCGCGCCGCTGATGGAGAGCCCGATGGTGGCGACCGACAAGTTGTTCGCCGGATCGATCCCCGAAATCTACGATCGCTTCCTGGTCCCGCTCATCTTCGAACCCTACGCGGCCGATCTTGCCGGCCGGGTTGCCAGGACTCAACCGCGCGACGTGCTGGAAACGGCCGCGGGAACCGGCGTGCTGACGCGAGCGCTCGCATCGCGGCTGGCGCCGTCGACGCGCATCGTGGCGACCGATCTCAACCAGCCGATGCTCGATCAGGCAGCGAGGCGGCAGGCCGCTGGCAGAACCGAATGGCAACAGGCCGACGCGCTGGCGCTGCCGTTCGGCGATGGCGGCTTCGATGTCATGGCCTGCCAGTTCGGCGTGATGTTCTTTCCCGACAAGGTCCAGGGCTACAAGGAGGCGCGCCGGATGCTGAGGCCAGGCGGTCGTTTTCTTTTCAATGTCTGGGACCGCATCGCCGAGAACGAATTCGCCGACGTGGTGACGGAGGCGCTGGCGCGGCTCTTTCCCGATGATCCGCCGCGCTTCATGGCGCGCACACCGCATGGCCACCATGACGTTGGCCGGATAAGGCAGGACCTCGAGGCCGCGGGCTTCGCCGACATTTCCGTCGACGCGGTCGACGCCACAAGCAAGGCCGCCTCGCCCCGCCATGCGGCGGTTGGCTTTTGCCAGGGAACGCCGCTGCGCAACGAGATCGAGGCGCGCGATGCGTCACGCCTGGAAGAGGCCACGGAGCAGGCGACCGACGCTCTGGCGCGGCGCTTCGGCACCGGCGCCATCGAAGGCCGCATCCGGGCCCTCGTGATCACGGCCGCACGCTGACTTTCTAGTTCGGCGTCGGCGCGCTGGGATCAAGCAGCTTCTCGCGCTTGAGCTCGCTCCACAGATCGGCCGGGATCTTGGCCGACAGGTGCCCCACGTTCTGTTTCACCTCGGCGACGCTCAGCGCCCCCGGGATCACCGCGCAGAGCGCCGGATGGAACAGCGGGAACTGCATGGCGGCGGCACCCAGCTCGACGCCGTGGCGCTTGCACACCGTCTCGATCTTCTGCGCCTTGTCGATCAGGTGGGCGGGTGCTGCGACGTAGTCGTGCGTGGCACCTTGCTTCACGCCGCCCGTCAGGATGCCCGAATTATAGGGCCCGCCCAGGATCACCGAGACGCCGCGCTTCACGCATTCCGGCAGGAACGCGTCGAGCGCGCCTTGTTCGAGCAGCGTGTAGCGGCCGGCCAGCAGCATGCAGTCGAAGTCGCCGGCCTGGATGAAGCGCAGGCTGGTGTCCGATTCATTGATGCCGACGCCGATGGCGCCGATCACGCCTGCCTTCCTGAGTTCGTCGAGCGCCTTGAAACCGGAATCCATCACCGTCTTGAAGCGCTGGTTGAGGATCCCACGGTCCTTGATGGTCCAGAAATCGACGTCGTGGACGAGCGCGATGTCGATGCGCGAGATGCCGAGCCTGAAATGTGAATGTTCCAGCGAGCGCATGACGCCGTCGTAGGTATAGTCGAACTCCGGCGCGAAGCCGGGCAGGCCGTTCTCGCGGAAATCCGCCGGCGGTTTTTCGCCGGGCTTCATGGCATGCAGGATGCGGCCGATCTTGGTCGACAGCACGTAGCTGTCGCGCGGCTTCTCGCGCAGCGCCGCGCCCATGCGCAGCTCGCTGCGGCCATAGCCGTAGAACGGCGAGGTGTCGAAATAGCGGACGCCTTCGTCGTAGCCCGCGTTGGTGAGCGTTACCGCGTCGGCGTCGGAGATCTTGGCGCGAAAGCCGCCCATCGGCGCGCCACCCAGGCCGAGTTCGGTGACTTCGAGTTTGGTCTTGCCGACCAATCGACGCTTGAGCGCTGTCATGTCGTCTCCTCCGCTGACACGGACAGAGTACGAATTGCGCTCCGATTAGGCCATAGGAGATCCTGGGAGCTCGCGTTCTGCACGGCAGTTCGCGTCGAGTTCGTGCTATCTCTCTTGGGCTGACGTCGCAAGGATTGCCTTGGCCTTGCCGGCGCGAAAGATCCACGCCGTGTTGTGAGCGGCGCGTTTGTTGGCGTCGAAGCCTGCGAAGTAAATCGTGTCGGCGTCGTTCGGGAAGGGTGATGCCGCGATGGCCCGTGTTGCCACCAGCGGAGTGCCGGTGAGCGGCTGACTGGAGCCGATCCTGCGCAAATCGTAACGCTGCTCGCCCTGTCGCACGAAATACCATGCGCCGCCGTCGAGCCCATCCACGCGCACATGGCCGGCCGGCACCGGTGACGACGCCGGCAGGAAGGCCTCGATCCCGATGAGAACTTTTGTTTCGCCGCGCGGCCCCGAGACGACCGTCATGTCATTGTAGGCGGCGATCACGTAGCTGACCTTGGTCGCCCACGCGCTGTTGAGAAAGGCCGCGATGTCGAGCTCTGTCGTCTCTTCGCCGCTTGCGGGATCGATACGGATGATCCGCGCGGCACGGCCTTCGACCGCGACCAGCAGCGCCTGCCCGGAGCCTGACGGATGGGCAACTGCCGTCAGTCCGCGCAGCCCGGTTTCGGAATAGCCGGGTCGGGGATTGGTATAGAAAAGCTCCCAGCGCGGCGGCGCGCCATCGAGCCGCCGATAGATCTGCTGGCCGATCGTCGCGTAGAGGATGCCATTGCATTCGGCGAAGCTGGCGACGCGAAGAAGAGAGAGTCCCGGAAACGATGGCGCCGGGAGTCGCGAGATGTCGAGCTCGGGGTTGGCGCCCCAGCGTATGCCGCCGACGGCTGCGTCGTCATAGCCGCCACTGACTATGCCGTGCGGATCATTGCCGGCGAAAAGCTGATCGACCCCCGTCCGCCGGTCGCGGTGCATCGCCATGGCGCGAACCTGCTGGATGCCCGACGTCACGCGCGGTACCGGCAGCGACATGGCGGTCCAGGCGCCGTTCGCGTCGTTTCGGCTCATGACCTGGCTCGCGCCGCTCAAATCCCATGTGCCGGCGAACAGCATCGAGACAGCACGCAAGAGCGTCCGCCCGCTGTAGTCCGTCGAAAAGGTCATCCCCTGCAAGGCCGAAACCGCGAGGTGCCGGGGACGGCCGTTGGGCATTCGCTCGTCGAGGCTGCGTTCGACGCGCCATCGTGCGGCCGGGTTGTCGAGCACGAGGATCTGCGCCGGTTGCGGACCCTCGGGGCCGGGCCGATCCATCCAGTAGCCGTTGCCGGCATAGAGCCTGCTGCCATGGGCGCTGAGATTTCGAAGCTCGGTGCCGCCCATGAAGTGGCCGGCCGCGTCGCGTTCCCCCGCGGTGTACGAGACCTCGAATCCCCGATCGGTCTGCCTCGGCGAGCTATCGTCGGCAAACGATGCGCCGGTCGGCAGCAGAGCGACGATCACAAGACCGGCGGCAACGACCGCGGCTGCCGGTAGGGTTCGGCGATCACTCACGCCGCCTGCTGCGCCACCGTCGGGCCGTCGCTCCGGGTCGTGGTCCGGCGCATGTCGCGCACGATGTTGAGGTCGTCGAAGCGGCGCACGCGGTGCATGGTGGCGCGGTTGTCCCAGATCACGAGGTCATGCTGCGTCCAGCGGTGGGAGTAGACGAACTCCGGCTGGGTCGCGTGCTCGGTAAGGTCGCGGATGAAGGCCATCGCCTCGGGCTGCGGCCAGCCGAGGATGGTCCCGATATGGGCCGACAGGTACAGCGACTTGCGGCCCGAGCTGGGATGCGTGCGCACCAGCCGGTGGCGCACGGGCTTCATCGCCACGCGCTCATCGGGCAGGAACTCGGTGAAACCGAGCTGACCGCGCGAATAGATCAGCGAATGCTCGCAGACCAGATCCTCGATCTCGGCTTTGGTCGCCGTGTCCAGCGCATCGTAGGCCGCCCGCATGTCGGCGAACTCGGTATTGCCGCCGTCGGTCGTGACGATGCGTCCGCTCAGGATCGAATACTTGGCCGGCACGGCGCGGAACGAGGCGTCGGAGTGCCAGAGCCGGTTGCCCAGCGACGCCATGCGCCGCTTGTTGTCGCGCGCGAGCTTCCGGCCTTTCTTGTCGAGGTTGGAGACATCGGCGAAGGCCGGGTCGAGGCGCAGCTCCGAACTGCGCACCGTCGAGTTGGCGCCCTCCTCGAGCGGGCCGAAATTGCGCGTGAAGGCGAGCTGCTGTTCGTCGCTGATGTCCTGGCCAGGCAGGACGAGCACGGCGTACCGATCCATGCCGGCGTTGATCGCGTCGACCTCGGCGGCGGTGAGCGGCTTGCGCGCATCGACGCCGGTCATGCGGCCGCCGATATGGGTCGTGAGGGGGTGGGTTTCGATGGGCATAAGTGGATCATATGCCTCCCCAGCGAAGCTGGGGAGGTGGCCCGAAGGGCCGGAGGGGTCATATGCGTCGGAGACAACGCTCATGACCCCTCCGTCCGCTGCGCGGACACCTCCCCACGTCAGACGTGGGGAGGCAAGGCTTAACGCAGCGCCGCCGCGATGTTGCCGCCGTCGACGGTGATCACCGCGCCGGTCGTCTTGGCCGCCTTGGCCAGCGATACGAAGGCCTGCGCCACGTCGTCGGCCGTGACTTCGAGGCCCAAAAGATTGCCGCCCATATAGTCGGTCTCGCTCAAGCCGCGCGCCTTGGAGCGCTGGGCGATCATCTCGTCGGTCAAAAGGCCGGAGCGGATGCGGTCGGCATTGACGGCGTTGGCGCGGATGCCGTCGGCGCCGTGATCGAGCGTGTACTGGCGCATCAGGGACAGGGTCGCGGCCTTGGGCAGTCCATAGGGGCCGAAATCGGGTCCGGGATTGACGGCCTGCTTCGACGTGTTGAACAGCAGGCAGCCGCCCAGCCCTTGGGCGCGCATCACGCGCACGGCGTTCTGCGCCACGCTCTGATGCGCCCAGAAATTGAGCTCGAAGCTCTTGCGCAGGGTGGCCTCGTCGACATCGCCGATCTTGCCCTGCCAGGCCGCGCCGGCATTGGAGACCACGATATCGACCCCGCCATAAGTCGTGGCGATCTTGTCGAAGGCTGCGCGCACCTGCGCGGGGTCGGTGACGTCGCAGGCGATCGCGAAGCCTTTGACCTTGGCGACCTCGCGGTCGAGCACCACGACTTCCGCGCCTTCGCGCGCGAAGGCTTGAGCGGTGGCGGCGCCGATGCCCGAGCCGCCGCCGGTGACGACGACGATGCGGCGCGCCAGCGGCTTCTCGGCCGCGGCGCCGAGCTTGGCCTGTTCGAGCGACCAGTACTCGATGTCGAAGATGTCGGGCTCGGGAATGCACTCGTAGGTGCCGAGCCGTTCGGCGTCGGCCACGACCGCGACCGTGGTCTCAGCGAGGTCGGCTGCGATCTTGGCGTCCTTGGAGGTGTTGCCGAGCCCGAACAGCCCGAGTCCTGGCACAAGCACGACCCTAGGCATGGGATCGAGCTCGGTCTTGCTCGGCATCTGGCGCACGTTGTGGCGCGCGAAATAGGCGTGATAGTCGGCGACATAGGCGTCGAGCGCCGTCTTCGCCGCCGCCTTGAAGATGTCGAGCCTGCCCGCCTCAGGCGCGGTCAGCATGAGCGGCACGCCTTTTGTGCGGATGGCATGGTCCGGCGTCACCGGCCCTTGCTGGCTGTAACGGTCGATCTCCTTGCCGGCGACATAGGCCAGGATGTCCGGCCCGGTGCGGAACTCGAACACGAAGCGTTGCGCCGCCGCGCGGCCACCCGACTTCGCCGGCAACGACAGGAGCCCGCGCAGGATCGGCGCCACCTCGGCCGCCGTCGCGATCTCCTTGGGCAGCGTGACGCCGGGAAAGATCTTGCGCGTGGCTTTGGCAAGACGCTTCTCCGCCAGCGTCACCAAGTCGATCATGCGCACATAGGCTTCTTCTGCCGTGGCGCCCATCGAGAAGATGCCGTGCTTCAGCAGGATCAGCCCTTCGACATCGGGATTTGCGCGCGATACCTCGCTGGCTTTCTTGGCGAGCGCGAAGCCCGGCATGATGTAGGGCACCAGCGCCGCGCGCTTGCCGAACACGTCGCGCGCCAGTGCCTCGCCGTTCGGCTGGTCGGTGAGCGACAGGACGGCGTTGGAATGCGTGTGGTCGATGAACTTGTGCGGCAGGAAGGCGTGCAGCAGGGTCTCGACCGACGGGTTGGGCGCCTTGCTGTCCAAAAGATTGCAGCGCTGGACGTTGACCATGTCCTCGTCGGACAGCGCCTGCAGGCCGAGCAGGCTGCCGAGCGGGGCGAGGCGCACCGCCGGCAGGCCCGGCGCCTCGATCGTGCCCATGTCCCAGCCGCTGCCCTTGACGCACAGCACCTCGACCGGTTCGCCGGTGACGTCGGCCATCCGCGTCTTCACCGACGTGTTGCCGCCGCCATGCAGCACCAGCTTGGGCTCGCCGCCTAAAAGCCGAGTCGTGTAGACGCGCAGCGCCAGGTCTTCACCGATGCCCTTGGCGGCATGGTGGGTGATCGCCGCTTTGGCGTTGCCGTCGGACCACAGGTTTTGCATCAAAGCTCCGTAAGCACTCTATTGTGGCGTCCGTTCGCGCATCTTGTCATCCGGATCACGCACCCGCGCATTGCATCGGCGACATGGTGCCTGGATCACTGACTGCCTTTCAACTCGACGATGGTTTTGGCCATGACCGCCTCCTGGTCCCACGGAAACAGGATCCAGGTGTCCTGGCTCACTTCGGTGATGTAGCTGTCGACCGTCGGCCGGCCGGCGGGCTTGGCGTAGACGGTGGCGAAATGCGCTTCGGGCAGCATGGCGCGCACGGCGCGTGCGGTAACGCCGGTGTCGACCAGGTCGTCGACGATCAGCCAGCCCTTGCCCTTGTCCTGCTCGGCCGCGCTGCCCTTCAGAAGCTCGACCTTGGCGCCGCGTTCCATGCGATCGTAGGTCGAGCAGCACACGGTGTCGATCAGACGCAGATCAAGCTCGCGGGCGATGATGGCGGCGGGCACCAGGCCGCCGCGCGTGATCGCGACCAGCCCCTTGAACGGCCCGAGGTCGGCCAGCCGCCAGGCCAGCGCCCGCGCGTCGCGGTGCAGCTCCGTCCACGAGACGGGAAACATCTTGTTGTAGCCGGCACTGCCCGCCATGCGGTCTTCTCCTCGGCCCTTCGGATAGCACCCGTTGCGTCGACCGGAAAGCGGCGCCTATGGTGCCCGGCCTCGGGAGGGACGTGAATGAACTTTGTGATGCCGGATCCGTCGACGGCCGTGTTTTGGGCAGCGCTTTGGAAGATCATCGTCGCCAACGTGATCCTGTCCGGCGACAACGCCGTGGTGATCGCGCTCGCCGCCCATGGTTTGCCAGCGAAGCAGCGCCGGCCGGCAATCCTGTTCGGCAGCCTCGGCGCCATCATCATGCTCATCATCTTCTGCGGCATCGTCAATTTCCTGATGACCATCCCCTATCTCAAGCTTGTCGGCGGCGCGCTGCTGATCTGGATCGGCATCAAGCTGGTGGCGGAAGAGGAGGAAAACGCCGAGGGCAAGATCAAGGCGCACGGCACCCTGCTGGCCGCGGTCGGCACCATCACCGTCGCCAACACCGTGATGAGCCTCGACAACGCCATCGCCATGGCCGCGGCGGCGCACGGCGACATGACGATGATCGTCTTCGGCCTCGTGCTCAGCGTGCCGGTCATCATGCTGGGCGCCACCGTCATCGCCAGCGTGCTCGATCGTTACCCCTGGGTCGCACTGATCGGCGCCGGGCTGATCGGCTGGATCGCCGGCGACGTGATCGCGGGCGACGGACGCTTCGACGAGCCCGGCCCGGGCGGCAAGCTGGTCGAGGTCGTCCGGCCGGGTTCGACGGCGGCGTGGCTGGACGCCACGATCCCGCACGCCGAACTGGTCTTTCCCGCGCTGGGCGCCGCCGTGGTTCTCGTCGTCGGTCTCTATCTGGTGCGCCGCAAGGCGGCCAAGGCGCCGGCCGTCGACTGACCGGGCCGGCGCGGAACGCGCTGCCTGATTGGCCGGGCGTTCGTGCCGGCGCGGCTGCCGCCACGCGGTTGTTGACGTCGCGCGGAAAGCGTAAAACCGCGCCGCCGCGGCGATCCAGCGGCGACGGAGGTTGTTTGGCCGAGATGTGGCGACACCAGGCGCTCGCGCCCTATGCCACCTTGCCGTGGGCGAGCCGGGGCCGGCTCCATCGCGAAGCCGAATCGCCGACGCGCAGCCCGTTCCAGCGCGACCGCGATCGCATCATCCACTCGACGGCGTTTCGGCGGCTGAAGCACAAGACGCAGGTCTTCGTCTATCACGAGGGCGACCATTACCGGACGCGGCTCACGCACTCGCTGGAAGTGGCGCAGATCGCCCGCACCATCTGCCGCACGCTGCGCCTCGACGAGGATCTCGGCGAGGCCGTGGCCCTCGCTCACGACCTTGGCCACACGCCGTTCGGCCATGCCGGCGAGGAGGCGCTGCACGCCGCGATGAAGCCCTATGGCGGCTTCGACCACAACGCCCAGACCTTGCGCATCCTCACCAAGCTCGAGGAACGCTATGCCGAGTTCAACGGCTTGAACCTCACCTGGGAGACGCTCGAGGGTGCGGTGAAGCACAACGGCCCGCTGCTCAAGGACGGCCGCACGCTCGAGGAACTGCCGGCCGCCATCGTCGAATACTGCCAGGACCATGACCTCGAGCTCGGCGGCCACGCCGGGGCGGAGGCCCAGGTTGCCGCCTTGAGCGACGACATCGCCTACAACAACCACGATATCGACGACGGCCTGCGCGCCGGCCTGTTCGAGGTCGCCGACCTGAGGGAGCTGCCGCTGGTCGGCGACATGTTCGGGGTCGTGACGCAGAAATATCCCGGCATCGGCCATGCAAGGTTGATCCATGAGGCGGTGCGCCGTGTCATCAACGCCATGGTCGAGGACGTGCTGGCCGAGACGCGACGACGACTCGAGAGGGCAGCCCCGAAGTCCGTCGCCGATATCCGCGCGCTCGGCCAGCCGGTGGTGGCCTTCTCGCCGCACATGGCGGCGACCGACCGCACGGTGAAGGCGTTCCTCTACAAGCGCATGTACGAGCACTGGAAGCTCAACCGCTCGCACTCCAAGGCGCGCCGGGTCGTGACCGACCTGTTCGGGCTCCTGTTCGCCGAGCCCAACTGCCTGCCGTCGCCCTGGCGCGAGCGCGCCGAGCAGGCCGGCACCCAGGCCCGCGCCCGTCTGGTCGCCGACTACATCGCCGGCATGACCGACCGCTTCGCCCTCGACGAACACCGGCGGCTGTTCGATCTGTATGAATAAGCTCCCCCCGTCATCCCGACCGGAGCGAAGCGGAGTGGAGGGACCTAATCTTCGTCGAGCACATGATCAGGTCCCTCCGCTTCGCCTCGCGTAGCCTGTCCCGAGCGAAGTCGAGGGGCTCGGCTTCGGTCGGGATGACGGGACGGAGGTAGCGCTAACCCCTCGAACCGGCCTCGAGTGACAAAATTGCCTGAATAGGCAATACCCCCGCGCATGAACCCCTACCGCCATTTCATCGGCGAGATCGAAGCCGCGCTCCGCGCCCTGCAGGCGGCCGGCGAATTGCCGGAAAAGCTCGACTTTTCCGCCGTTACCGCCGAGCCGCCGCGCGATCCGGCGCACGGCGATATCGCGACCAACGCCGCCATGGTTTTAGCCAAGGCCGCGGGCAAGAAGCCGCGCGACATCGCCGAGCCGCTGCTGGCCCGCCTCAAGGCCAACCCCGATGTGGTCGACGGTGCCGTCGCCGGGCCGGGCTTCATCAACCTCAAGATCGCCGATTCTTTCTGGCGCGAGCGGCTGCGCGACTGCCTGAAGCAGGGCATTGCCTATGGCGATTCGGCGGCGGGCGCGGGTGCCAAGGTCAACGTTGAATACGTCTCGGCCAATCCGACCGGTCCGCTGCACGTGGCGCACGCCCGCGGCGCGGTGGTGGGCGATGCGCTCGCCAACCTTTTGGCGAAAGCGGGCTGCGCTGTTACCAAGGAATACTACATCAACGACGCCGGCGCCCAGGTCGACAAGCTCGGCCAGTCGACCTACCTGCGCTATCGCGAGGCGCTCGGCGATCACATCGGGCGGATTCCCGAGGGCCTCTATCCCGGCGAGTATCTCAAGGAGGTGGGCGCCGCGATCGCCAAGCGCGACGGCGCGCGCTGGATCGACAAGCCCGAGGCCGACTGGCTGCCCGAGATGCGGGCCTTCGCCATCGCCACGTTGATGGCCGGTATCCGCGCCGATCTCGACACCTTGGGCGTGCACATCGACGTCTTTTCGTCGGAGCGGGCGCTGCTCGACTCGGGCGCGGTCGATCGCGCCTTCGAGGAGTTGACCCGGCAGGGCCTGATCTATCGGGGTCGGCTCGAGCCG
>Ga0308309_10000329_pt1 | contig 32256 bp, 34 predicted proteins | sample HubBroMetageWFT5_FD_192491 | JGI IMG/M metagenome (GOLD analysis project Ga0308309, IMG submission 192491) | Warmed and freeze-thawed soil microbial communities from the Hubbard Brook experimental Forest, New Hampshire - Hubbard Brook CCASE Soil... | ecosystem: Environmental > Terrestrial >...
TGTAGCGAACGCATGTTCGGTTCGCAAGCTCGGCATTAGAGTCCATCGAATGCCTGAGATGCTCGCGAGCTACGCCGCCGGCGAGTGGTACACGGCCCCGGACGAGGGTGCGGTGGTGGTCGATGCGGCAACGGGTGACCCGGTCGCGCGGGTGTCAACCACCGGCATCGACACGCGAGCGATGGTTGACCACGCGCGGCATGTCGGCGGCCCCGCGTTGCGTCGCCTCACGTTCCAGGAGCGCGCCGCAGCGTTGAAGGAGCTGGCCACATATCTCGACGCCCACAAGGATGCGTACCACGAGCTTTCGCTGGCGACCGGTGCGACTCGGCGCGACGGGACCGGTGATATCGACGGCGGGATCGGCACGACATTCGTCTTCAGCAGTCGAGGCAGGCGCGAGCTCCCGGACGGATATCTCCTGACCGACGGCGACGTCGAGTCCATCGGCAAGGGCGGCACGTTCGTCGGACAGCACGTGTACACCTCACTCCCCGGCGTCGCGCTGCAGATCAATGCGTTCAACTTCCCCGTGTGGGGCATGCTCGAGAAGCTCGCGCCCGCGGTGCTCGCCGGGGTACCGACGATCGTCAAACCGGCGACCCAGACCGCATACCTCACAGCGGCGGTGATGCACGACATCATCGCGTCGGGCGCACTCCCGGAAGGCGCGGTGCAGTTCCTGTGCGGCAGTGCCGGCGACCTGCTCGATCACCTCGGAGGCGAGGATGTGATCGCCTTCACCGGGAGCGCGAGCACCGCGGCGGTGCTGCGTGACAGCGATGCGGTGACCGCACGCTCTGCACGATTCAACGCCGAGACGGACTCGCTCAACTGCTCGATCCTGGGAGCGGACGCGGTGACGGGAACGCCGGAATTCGACTTGTACGTCAAGGAGATCTCGCGAGAGATCACCACCAAAGCGGGACAGCGATGCACCTGCATCCGTCGAGCGCTGATTCCCGAATCGATGGTTGACGACGTGATCGCCGGTGTCCGCGCGAGGCTTGACAAGGCTGTGGTCGGCAACCCTCGCAATGAGACGGTGACCATGGGTGCGCTGGTGAGCCTCCGCCAGCGCGATGAGGTCCGCGTCGCGGTCGCAGCGCTCGGGCGCGCAACCGAGACCGTGTACGGCGACGCCTTGTCGGTCGATCCCGTGGACGCTGACCCGGATCGTGGCGCGTTCATGGCACCGGTGGTGCTGCTCGCCACCGGCGACCGCCCCGAACCGCACGAGATCGAGGCATTCGGCCCCGTGACCACGCTCATCCCGTACAGCGCGCCGGCGGGTCTCGGTGCTCTTGCGGCACGCGGTGGCGGCAGCCTCGTCGGCTCGATCGTCTCCTACGACCCTGCGTTCGTCCGCAGGGTGGTGACAGAGATCGCCGCTCATCACGGCCGGCTGCTCGTGCTCGACCGCGACTCCGCCGGCGAATCGACAGGGCACGGCACGCCGATGCCGCAACTGGTGCACGGCGGCCCCGGCCGAGCCGGTGGTGGTGAGGAGCTCGGTGGCATGCGCGCGGTCAAGCACTTCATGCTGCGCACCGCTCTCCAGGGGTCACCGGCGGTGATCGCGGCACTTCTCGACGGCAGCTCATAGCGGGGCACGCGCGGCGGCCCGGCCCGTAAACTCGCGGGCGAACGTCCCAGCCCGGCGAGGAGGAACTGCGTGCGCGTTGCCGTGACCGGTGGCACCGGCTTCGTCGGCATCCACACCGTTCGCGCGCTCAAGGAAGCCGGGCACGAGGTGGTCATCGTGGCTCGCGGGACCACCCGCCGCCCGAGAGGCGAGCGGGTGACATTCGTCGAAACCGACGTGACCAACGCGCCCAGGCTCGCGGAGACTTTCGCCGGATGCGACGCCGTCGTCCACCTCGTCGCGATCATCCAGGAGCGCGGCCGCCGGACCTTCGACCGGGTGAATCGCGAGGGCACCGAACGGGTCGTCGAGGCTGCGCAACGGGCCAACGTGGCTCATTTCGTGCACCAGGGCGCGCTCGGCGCCGACCCGGATCCGAGGTACCCGTATCTGCTGAGCAAGTGGCAGGGTGAGCAGGCCGTCCGCGCGAGCGGCGTGCCCTACACCGGGCTGCGTCCCGGCCTCATCTTCGGCCCCGGCGACGGCTTCTTCACCTTGCTCAGCCGGATGATGCGGATCAACCCTGTGGTCCCGATCGCCGGCGATGGGAGGACTCTGTTCCAGCCGATCTCCATCGGGGACGTGACCCGATGCATCGTCCTTGCCCTCGAGCGCGGTCCGGCACGGCTGGTCCATGAGATCGGCGGCCCCGACCAGCTGAGCTACGAGGACATCGTCCGCACCATCAAGTCGGCGTTGGGACTGCATCGCAAGATCGTCCACGTCCCGGTCCCGATGATGCTGCCGCCCGCGTTCATCATGGAGAAGCTCCTCCGTCATCCGCCGGTGACCCGGGATCAGCTCCGGATGCTGGGGCACAACAACATCACGCGCGTCGACTGGGTCCGTGTCGGATTCGGCTTCGACGCCGAGAGCTTTCCCGACAACTGCGACTACCTTCAGGACTACTGATCGTGAGCGTTGACGATCGGCTCGCCGAGCTCCACATCGTCATTCCCGAGACAACCGCCCCGGTTGCCAACTACGTCACGGCGCGGCGAACGGGCGACCTGCTCTTCCTCTCCGGTCACCTCGGCAAACGCGACGGCGCAGTGGTCGTAGGCAGGGTCGGCGACGACGTCGACACCGACACCGCCTACGACCTGGCTCGCCGCGCTGCCATCGACCTGCTCGGCACGGCGCGTGCCGCGCTGGGCACGCTCGAGACCGTCGCCGTCGTCAAGCTCACCGGCTTCGTGCAGAGCGGGCCGGCGTTCACCGAGCAGTCAGCGGTGATCAACGGCGCGTCCGACCTGCTCGTGGCCGTGCTCGGCGCGGAGCGCGGCCGCCACGCCCGGAGCGCCATCGGTGTGGCCCAGCTGCCGCTCGGTGCCGCGGTTGAGCTCGAGGCGATCTTCGAGGTCATCGGCGCACCGGCGCAGGGCTGAACCGCTAGGCTCTGAACGTGCGCCCGTACATGCGGCTCGGCGACGTCCCTCCCAAGCGGCACATGCGCTTCGGGGATGACGGCCGGTTGGCGTACGAGGAGCTCTTTGGGCGCGAGGGCTTCAGCGGACCGTCCTCGCTGCTCTATCACCGCAACATGCCCGAGGGCGCGCAGGACGTCAGTGAAGGCCCCGCGGACCTCATGACCCCCGAGCACGAGCAGGTGCACACCAACGCGCATCTGAAGGGATTTGACCTTCCCCAGCAGGGCGACGTCATAACCGGCAGGCGCTGGCTGCTCGTCAACGACGACGTGCACCTTGGGCTCGTCGCCCCGGTGACCGCGCAGCAGGTGCTCTACGTCAACGGCTCTGCCGATGAGGTGCTCTTCGTGCACGCCGGCAGTGGCACGCTGCACACCCAGTTTGGGCGCCAGGCGTTCAAACGGCACGACTACATCGTGATTCCGCGAGGCACAATCTACCGCATCGACTTCGACGACATGGCCGGCGTTCGCCTGCTCTGCATCGAGGTGACCGGGCTCGTTGATGTGCCGGATCGTTACCGCGCACGCAACGGACAGCTCACCGAATTCGCGCCCTTTAGCGAGCGCGACTTTCACGGACCCGACGCACTTGAGAGCACCAAGGACGGCCCCGCGGAGATCTGGCTCAAGCGTTCCAACCATGTGAGCCGGTACGTGCTCGACCACCATCCCTTCGACGTCATCGGTTGGGACGGGACGATCTACCCGGTGACCTTCAACATCCATGACTTCGAACCGCGTGCCGGCCGATTTCATGTGCCCCCGCCGATCCATCAGACGTTCCAGGCGACCAACCTGGTGATCTGCTCGTTCGTGCCGCGCAAGCTCGACTGGGATCCCGAAGCGATACATCTCCCATATCACCACAGCAACCTCGACTCGGATGAGGTGCTCTACTACGTGGAGGGCAACTACGCCGCACGGCGCGGCATCAGCCAGGGGTCGTTCACGCATCATGTCGGCGGGCTGCCCCACGGTCCACAGCCGGGAGCACTCGAAGCGTCACTCGACCGTCCACGCGAGACCGATGAGCTCGCCGTGATGGTCGATACCTTCCGGCCGCTGCACCGCACCGCGATCGCGCGTCAGATCTTCGACCGCGACTACCCGTTCAGCTGGCACACCGGCGGCGTTTCCGGCACGACCAGCATCGCCTGACCGTGCCCATCTCCCGGTGGTCGCGGGCGCAACTCCAGGATGGTGGCTGGATCCGGCGCATGTTCATGGAGGGCGAGCGACTTCGCGCTGCGTTTGGCGAGGAGTCCGTCGCCGACCTCTCGATCGGCCAGCCCCTCGAGGCGCCGCAGGCCGTCGTCGAGGCGTTTGCTGCCGCGAGCCGCGAGCGTTTCGTCGGGCGCTTCGGCTACATGCCGAACCTCGGCTATCCCGAGGTCCGCGCACGCGCCGCCGAGGACGTCGATTTCCCGGGGATCACCACCGAGTCGATTGCAATGACGCCGGGTGCGGCGGCCGCGATCGCCATCGCGATCCGTACCTTCGTCGACCCGGGCGATGACGTGATCGGAGTCGCCCCGTATTTTCCGGAGTTCCGCCTCTACTGCGAGACCGCGTCGGCGAGATTCGTGCCGGTTCCCGCGGGTCCGGACCTCCGGCTCGATCTCGACGGGATCAGCGGTGCGCTCTCCGCACACACCGCCGCGGTGATCGTCAACTCGCCGTGCAATCCGAGCGGCCACGTCCTCGACGGCGGCGAGCTGTCAGGACTTGCTGCGGTGCTGCACGCGCACAACGACAAACACGACCGCAAGGTCCTGCTGATCATCGACGAGGTGTACCGGCGGCTGACATACCCACCGCATCAGCGCGTCGAGCCATTCAACCTCTACGAGCACACCGTGCTCGCGCGCTCCTTCTCGAAGGACCTTGGCATCGCGGGGGAACGCATCGGATACCTGGTGCTGCATCCGTCGCTGGTCAACGCCGAGGCGCATCGCGGGCTTGCCCAGGCGTTGCGCGCGCTCGGTTTCGTCAACGCACCGGCAACCGCCCAGCGCGCCCTCCTCCACCTCGACTCATGGGAGATCAACGCTGTCCCGTATCGCGAGCGTCGCGACATGGTCATGGATCGAGTCCGCGCGGACGGTCTCGAGGCGATCGAGCCTCAGGGTGGCCTCTACCTGTGGGTGCGCAGCCCGTGGCCGGACACGCTCCAGCTCATCGATGCGTTGACCGCGCGTCGCGTCCTGCTGACCCCCGGCATCGCCTTCGGCGTGCCGTCCCACCTGCGCCTGTGCTTCAGCGCACCCCGGCGAAAGCTGGACATGGCCATGACGGTGCTCGGCGAGCTGGCCGCGGAGCGAGTCTCAGCCTGATTGCGCGGCGCGGATGAACGCGACGGGCGCCTCGAAACCATCGACACGTGTCGGTGGAGGCAATGACACCTCACCAAGGGTCGATGCGGTTTGCTCGGCGACACGGCGTGCATCCTCACCGGAGTTCCACACCTCGATCACGTAGGTGCCCTTGTCGGATGCGCCGACGATGCGAACCAGGATTCCGTCGGGCTGGCTCTCGCTCCCCGGGAGGCCGCGCAAGGTGTCAGTGATGTCTTCATCCCATTCGACGACTGTGCAGAACGCCATCTCACCTCCGATGATCACGGTGCCGGCCAGGGTGCGATCCCGGAGATCGACTCGTCTTCGCAACACAGCGACCGAGCGCCGAGTTCGCGCTGCAAGTCTGAGCTATTTCTTCAAAGACACTGAGCTGTGGCGCAGTGCAGGAATGAGGACGGCGGCGACGGCGATGTGCATCAGCGCGAGGGCGACCTTTGACGACACTGTGAGTCCTGCGATGAGCGGGAGGCTCAACGACAGCGCAAGGGCGACGAGGGCGATGCCGGTCCAGGTCCTGCGGGCGCGAGCGGTGCGCCGTTCCAGGAGAGCAAGCAATCCCCAGCCGGCCAGCGACGCCACCAGGCTCGCTCCGACGACATACTCGAACCCGACACTCTGGGCTGCCCCGCTCCCGAACCGGATGAGCAGGTGGGTGCCGGACAGCGGCACAGCAACCGCCCAGACTGCGACGGCGGCGAGCGAGGCTCCGGCCACACTCAATGCCCGGGTCCGGCCGACGCGAGAGGCCGGGGCGACGTATCGCATGGTGGTGGTAGCCATGGCAGGTCTCCTTCTCGTGATCCACCCCTGGCTATCGGAGACGCCAGGCGGTAGACTTTTTACTTAGGCACCTAATGTTAGGCACCTAAGGATCGTCCGTCAAGAGGTCGCTGCAAGAGGTCCCTTGGAAAATGAATTTCGACCAGGCCGACGCGCTCAACGAAGCCATCCGCGCGATCGGCCTGCGCCACCGATCGCTCGCCATCGCCGCGCTTGCCCCGTTCGGCATCCATCCCGGGCACAAGCTCCTGCTGCTGGAGCTCGAGGCCGCGGGAGCGTGCACGCAGGCGCAGCTCGCCATCGCCAGCGGCTACGAGCCGCCGACCATCACCCTCAGCGTCCGCCAACTCGAGGCCGCCGGGCTCGTCGCTCGCCGCCAGTCGCCGACCGACGGGCGAGCCACGATCGTCGAGTTGACCGAGGCGGGCAGGTCGCTACTGCCGAAACTGAAGGATGCCTGGCGCCACGTGGCGGAGCAGACGGTCGCCGGGCTCACCACCGTCTCCGTTGAGCAGCTCACAGCGGTCCTCGCGGACCTGGCGGCAAGCCTCAGCGCCGACGACGCTGATGGCGGCGACCTTCCACGTTATGGCACCCGACTCAACTCGCGGTAACGCAGAACGTTATCTGAGCGTGCCGAGCGGTACACCGGTGCTAGGGTGGAAATCGCACACGGAGGTGACGGCAATGATCAGACGTTTCCTCGCCGGGCTCCTGCTCGTTGCGGGTGGGGCCGTGATCGCGGTCGGCGTTTCTCAGAACTGGGTGACGCTCCCGGCCAACGGACATACTCTGGACGGCTTCACGATGGGCAGCACGCCGATCGACGCGGTGGTGAGCTTCGCCGTGGCCGGCGCGATCATGCTCTTCGGCTTGTTGATTGTTCTCAGAGGAGGCGCCATCTCGAGCGGACTGGGTTTCCTCTGTTCCGTTCTGGCGGTCGTCTGGGCAGCTGAGATCGTGTTGCTTCTGAGCAGTGCGAACCACGACCTCTACCACCTGGTTCCAGCCGTATCGCTGGTGCGACACCTGCAGTTCGGGTACTTCCTTGTCGCCGGCGGAGCGCTGCTCGGATTCCTTGGCGGCGTCCTCGGCCTGAGCGTCCCGCGGCGGGCAGCGATGAAGGTGGAGCATGCAACAGCGACGCCGCTCCGGCGCGAGAATGTGCCGATTGCCGACAGGGTGGCGACGCGCGGCGCTGCTTGGGGCCCTGCTAACGATCGCTCTGGAGCGTCGTCTCCAGTCGATTCACGGACCCCCGCGGAGGTAGGGTCCCGCCGCTGACGTTCCGATCGCGGTCGATCAGTGCAACGCGATCATGATCCTCGGTCGCGTGCAGCCAGGCATGATCGTGCCGGCCTGAGCTCGCACCAGTTGCATGAACATCCTGATTCCCCTGCCCGACCGCGACTTTGACGTCACAGAGGTGGCGGTCCCGTGGCGGTTGCTCACTCGTGCAGGTCACGAGATCACTTTCGCGACCGAGCGGGGCGGCGCCCCGCCCGCGGCGGATCCGCGGCTGCTCACCGGCGTGGTGTTCGGCAGGCTCGGCGCTGCGCCTGAGCCGATCGCGTTTTACGGCAAGATGTGCGCGTCTCCCGAATTCCGTTCGCCCATATCCTGGAATGCCGTCGACCCGATGCGATACGACGGGCTACTGCTGCCTGGCGGCCACGCCCCGGGGATGCGCCAGTACCTCGGCTCGCCGCTCCTCCACCAGCGGGTCGTGCAGTTCTGGAAGCTCGACCGTCCCGTCGGCGCCATCTGCCACGGCGTCCTTGTGCTTGCGCGCAGCCGCGACCCGGTCACGGGACGCAGCGTCCTGGCCAAACGCCGGACGACGTGCCTGCTCAAGTACCAGGAGCGCACTGCATACCTGCTGACCGCGTGGCGCCTCGGCCGCTACTACCGCACGTACCCCGCGTATGTGGAGGACGAGGTGCGCGCGGCGCTCGATGACCCCGCCCAGCTCGAACACGGACCGCGGGTCTACACACGGCGGGGCACGCGCGACGACGACGCGCCCGCCTTTGTTGTCGAGGACGGCAACTACGTCTCAGCGCGGTGGCCCGGCGACGCCTACCTGTTCGCGCGGCGGTTCACCGCCCTGCTCGAGCGCAGTGCTACACCCAGGCCTGGCGGGAAGGGGGGGATTCGAACCCCCGGAGGGACTTAAGATCCCTCACCCGCTTAGCAGGCGGGCGCTTTCAGCCTCTCAGCCACCTCCCCAGGCCGGGGTCAGTATATGTCGTGTCCGGCTTGCGACCAACTCAAATCGAACCCCTCGTAGAGTGGCGACGTGGTCCACGCGCGGAGGGGGACTGCAGCGATCGTCGCCCTCGTGATGGGTACGGTTGCGCTGGCGACCGCCCCGATGACGGCCGAGGCGGCGATGTTCCGGCTCCCGGTCGGGACCCAGCGCATGCAGATGCCCCTCGATTGCGAGGCGAGTTCGCTGACCATCGCACTGGCGTCCGTGGGCGTGCGCACGACCCAGCGGTGGGTGCAGGGTCACTTCCCCACCGACACCCGCGCACCCGTGCTCGGCGCCAACGGCCTCCCAGCGCGGTGGGGTGACCCGTACACCGACTTCGTCGGCCACGTGATGGGCTCGGAGCCGGGCAGCAATCCACACTGGACTTCGTACGCCGGGTGGGGCGCGTATGCGCCGGTTGTCGCCCGGACCGCGGAATCGCTCGGCGTTCCCGTGGCGTCGCAGCTCACCGGCTGGAATCCCCAGGCGCTGTATGCCGCTGTCGAAGCCGGACACCCGGTGCTCGTCTGGACGACGGTCAACTACTCGTCACAGACCGCCCGCACCTGGACTGCCTGGGACGGGAGAACGGTGCCGTGGACCCAGGCGGGCCACGTCGTGGTGCTGATGGGCGTGAACACGTCGGCGGGGACCCTCGAGTTCAGTGATCCGTTGAGCGGCTCGTACAACGGCACGACCATGGCGCAGTTCGCTCGAACCTTCACCATCTACGGGAGCATGGCCATCGTCATCGAGCGCGTTGCGCACGCCGCAGCACCCCACCTCACCGTTCGGCACATGCTGGCGCCCGTTCATCACGCACTCCCCGTGGTCGCGAGGGCATCTCCAACGGCGCAGCGCGCTACCTGGGTTCCCGTGCGCCGCGTCCGCATCCCGAGCGCGTTCGACGGCGGCGATGGCGTCGGTGTCGCCGCCGCGAGCCTCGGCCTGCTCACCGGCGTCAGCGCTGTCTCGCCGCAGCCGTCTGGTGTGGCCGGCCCGCTGCTCGTCGCGGAGTCGATCCTCGCCGTCGCGATCATCGCCATGCTTGCCGTTCTGATGCGAAGGCGACGGCGTCAATGCGCTGGGTGACGTTCACTCACTCGACTGGTCCCGCTGAGCGAACCGGCCTGCTCGTCGATGGGCGTATCCACGCGTGCGCGCCTGGGACGACGTTGCTCAGCCTCCTCGGCGACGACGGAACACTGCTCGCCGCGGAGGGTGACGAACTGCGCCGGGATCCACGCGACGTGTTCGAAATCGACGCCATCCAGGCGCTCGCGCCGATACCGCGACCGCCGACGGTGCGCGACTTCTATGCCTTCGAGCAGCACGTGCGCACCGCGAGGCAACGACGCGGGCTCGAGATGGATCCCGACTGGTACGAGTTGCCCGTCTTCTATTTCAGCAACCCCTACGCGATCGGCGGTCCCGACATGGATGTCGCGATCCCACCCGGCGGCGTCGAGATGGATTACGAGCTGGAGGTCGCCGCGGTGGTCGGAGTCGGCGGCGCTGACCTTGATCCCGAGGAGGCGGAGCAACGCATCGCCGGTTACTGTGTCATGAACGACTGGAGCGCTCGTGACATCCAGCGACGAGAGATGAAGCTGAGCATGGGTCCGGTCAAGGGAAAGGATTTCGCGACGTCGATCGGACCGGTCTTCGTCACGCCCGACGAGCTCGAGGACGCGCGACGCAACAAGAGCTACGACCTTGAGATGACCGCAACCGTGAACGGCGTCGAATATTCGCGCGCGTCGCTCGCGGACATCTACTGGAGCTTCGGCGAGATGATCGCGTATGCGTCGCGCGGCACGCGTGTCGAGACCGGAGACGTGATCGGTTCCGGCACATGCGGTACCGGTTGTATCCTCGAGCTGTCCATGGTGCATGGCATCGATCGATACCCCTGGTTGCAGCCGGGCGACGTCGTCGAGTTGAGCGTCGAGCGGTTGGGGAAACTTCGCAACCGCGTGGTTGCGGGTGCGTCGTTGCGGCCACTGCGATGAGCACCGGAGACGCCTACCTCGCCCGCCTCGCCGTAGTTGAGCCCCGGCTCGCGGCCGCTGCAGCGGCGGAGCCGCCGCACGGAGCGCTCACCGACGCGGATCCCGGCAGTGGCGAGCGATGGGATCGCGGCCAGGTCTGGGCGCATGTCGCCGAGTTCATCCCGTACTGGATCGCGCAGGCAGGGCCGGTGCTCCGAGGCCAGGCCTCCGGCGAGCCGGTGCCGTTCGGGCGGACCAAGAGCGACCCGGAGCGCATCGGGGCGATCGAGCGGGACCGACGTGAACCCGTGTCCGTGCTCTGGGCGGCCGCGCACGCCGGCATCGCTCAGCTCGAAGGGTTCCTTCGCAACGTGCACGCCGACCAGTGGGGTATCCGCGGGCTCCACCCGAAGCTCGGGCCGATGACCGTGGACGAGCTCGTTGAGATGTTCCTCGTCGGCCACCTCGAGGAGCACGCCGAGCAGCTCGAGGGGATGGGTCCAGCTTCGACCTAGCGGTGCTTCTTGCGCCGGTGGCGGCGCTGCGGCATTGGGCGAGCGACGGCCGGCTCCGTTGAAGGCGGCAACGCATCGACGAGTCCTGCGGCCTCGAGCGCACCGGGTTCATCCATCCAGCTTCGAGCCTTTGGCGGCCGTCGAAACATCCGGGTCAGACGTGGATCGGCGCTGCGGCGGAACGTCTCTGCGTCGCTGACCGTCATGGTCGGGAGATAGGGCGGGAGTTCCGCGCCCGGTCCGGTGGGGCCGAGTCCGTCCGGATACGGCCGGTTGGTGCCGATCGCAGGGTCCCGGTTCTGCTCGCCTTTGAGGCCGTACCAGAAGAGCAGGACGAGGAACACCAGGATGCAGCTAAGGAAGACGATGAGCGCGACCACCTCACCCATGGTCAACGTCCTGAGGCCGTCCGTCAATGCAAATGGACAACCGTGGATCAAGCTGCAAGGACAATGGCTGTGTCACCGGTATGGCGGCCGCCGCCTAAACTGGCCTGAGCCCACGCGGAGGGATGCCGGAGCGGTTGAACGGAGCGGTCTTGAAAACCGCAGGGGCCGCCAAGCCCCCGGGGGTTCGAATCCCTCTCCCTCCGCCAGCTCCTGTGGGAGACAAGGGCTTTCGCAGGGGTTGGGTTGTGGTGCGGACGAATGGGTTAGGTAGCCCACCGTCGGCAAGGAGAGCCTCTCGCCGCCTGAGTCTCCAGCTGTATTCGCCAATAGCTGAGACACTTTCAAAATGTGCGTCCCTGGCGTTCGCAATGCGGACGGGCAGTCAGATGAGGATTCTCGCCGCAGCAGGTCGGCGAGAGGCGCTCCGCTGCGGCTTCTCCGAGACCCGGTACAACGTGGCTGTACACATCGAGGGTCGACGCAACAGTGGAGTGTCCTAGACGCTCACCGACCACCTTTGGGTGATCACCGGCGCGAGCATCAGCGACGCCGTCGTGCGGCGCAAATCGCGAAATCGCAGCGGCGGTAGACCGTAGTCGTGGAGAGCGCGTTGAAGGGCTGTCCGCAGCCGACCCGGAACTTAGCGGACGGCCGAGCAATTCGTTGAACACGAGATCGGACTCGTCCATCCAAGCTGGACCGGCAAGCGACGATGATGCCACAGTGCTCCACGACTGGCAGTCCAGCACGCGCTTATAGCGTAGGCTCGGCTTGTGTCTGATGCCATATTCGCCGCATGCCCAAGCTGCTCGGTCTCGCGTGTCTTTCAGGTTCTGTCCACTGATACCCGGTTCGTGTGCCCCTCTGGCCACGCCTCCGATTTCGTGCGTTGCACGAACTGCCAAACCTATTTTCAAAGCCCCGACGAACGGCGGAAGTCCCGAATGGCTTGCCCGCGTTGTGGAGCAGCTGATCGACCCGCGTCCGTGCAGGCGGGCGAGACGGAGTGGGTGAACGCGGACCAGCGCCCGGCATCCGACAAGGATCGTAGAACCCTCTACCACTTCACATTGGCGGCTAGCGGTGGCTCGTCGCTAGTGACTGGATCGGACTGCACGCTAGTCTTCGCGACAGACGGTGTGAAGATCGAATCGCGAGGGGAGGTCGAGCCTTTCCCGTACGATCAAGTGCTTGCCCTCGAAGTCGCTGGCGCCACGACAACGACACGTCGGGGCGGCGGGTTCGTCGGAGGTGGGTTTGGCATCGAAGGCGCTGTCGAAGGCATGCTCGCCGCGTCAGTGTTGAACGCACTGACTCGTAGCTCCCAGACGCATATCAATACGATCTTGCGCCTCGCCACGCTGACGGCGGAATACGTGTTTGTCTCGCACTTGGTCGACGGAGCCGCGCTCAGACTCTCGCTCACCCCCGTCCAGCTACGCATACGTCAGGCGCAGATGGCGCCACCAATATCGAAACCAGGACAGTCACTCACTATGTCAGGCGTCGCCGACGAGATTCGGAAGATGGCAGAACTCCGAGACGAGGGCCTGCTCAGCGATGCCGAATTCACCTCAGCCAAGTTGCGATTGCTAACCGGCTAACGCCTTGGTTCCTTTGGTGCGAGAAATCGGCAATGCCTCACATGGGGGCGCGACGTCTTCCGAACCGGCGGTGGAGTGATTCTCATGGTTGCAGCTCCCTCGAGGAGCCTAGCTACGAAAGGCTCCACACGCTAGTTGAGTTGATCCTGTCGTGAGGGACCCCTTCACGTAGGCCTGAAGATTGACGGTTTTGCCGTTCTGGTTGAAGGTCGCGAATAGCGTCGACTGGGACGCGTACCAGACTTCAAACGAGTAGTTCTTGAGTCCAACTGATGCCAGCAGCGAGGCACCGATGGCGTCATAGTCGTGTGTTTGCTGCGCGCCCGTGGCAGCCATCGCATCGAGCACGAGCGGCTTTTGCTCCAGAAGCTTCAGCGCGCACCAGCTCGTCAGAGCGTTGCCTAGTGCTGGAGTCATCGTGGGTGCTGCAGTCGGTTGGGTCGTTGCCGAAGCCCGGATGCTGGGGGTGGTCGCTGCTGTCGACGTCGGGACGGAGCTAGGCGTAGAAGTACAGCCAACTGCCAGAAACGCCGCCGCGGTGGCCAGCCCGATTGAAAGTAGTCGTTTCATGCGCATCCCATCACGATGCCATCGGGGTCGGGCTGGCTCGCCTTCCCAGAATGCCGCCCATAAGCCCGGCAACCCCACCGACGAGACACACGATCACGCCGAAACCAAGACTGACCAGGGGTGATGCCGTGGAGATGTGAACGACCTCGAACCCCATCAACGCGATCGTAAGAATGGATACGACCATCGTCGGGACACGAGCCCAGCGCCTGCTTACCATCAGCCAGGCGAAGCCAGCCATGGGCACACTAAGGATGATGGCGATGATTCCGTCGCCGGAGGTACCGCTTGCAGAAATGCCGAATGGTCCCGTTACCCAAGGCAGCAAGGCTCCGATGAAAACCGCTGCAGCACCGCCGGCTGCAAACCATGTTCCTCGAAGGTCGCCCCAGGCTTTCGTTACAGGTGGTGGCAAAGGCGACGGCGCAAATCCGCCGAGTGGCGGTGGTGGCGGTGGCGGACTATCCGATATAGACACCGGTGTCTGGATGGCCATCGTTAGTCTCTCCCAGGCCCAATTCGTCGACACTGACGCCCAGCACCTTCGCGAGCCGCTTCCTATTGCGGGAGTTGGGGCTCTTCTCGCCTTTCTCCCATGTGACAGCGGTGCGCGTCGCCACTCTGCATCGAAAGGCAAGGGCCTCCTGTGTGAGAAGAAGCCGCTCTCGAAGCTCGCGGACTCGGTTCGCCGCCATCTGTACTTCAGCGTACCATATCCTGCACTTTGTGATTTGAAAGTGCATGTATCTGTGGAGTTCCGAGACGGTGTCCAGCGCTAGCAGGTCGCTGTCTCGCGGCTACCTCAGTAGACCTAGACTGCCAGCGTGTCGCGTGTGTCGATAAGAAGGACATCAGGGTGACGATCACTAAAGGGCTTCTCATCACCGGCGCGCTAGCCTGCGCCACATTGATCACAGCCTGCGCCGTGTCTGAGCCGCCCGTCACCACCGGGCAGACGTCCACGTCTAACTCTGCGGCCTCTCCCTCAGCGACTGCTGCGCCGTCGAGCTACCCGCTTGGGACCAAGGTCATTGTGCCAGTAACCATCGAGGGGATCGCGTCCGTTGAGGTTGCGGCTTTCTATCCGAATGTCACTTCTAGCGGGCAGTACGACACATCGCCAGGGGCTGGCACGACATGGGCAGCAATCGACGCGACCGAGTGCGCCGGAACGTCGGGGTCGAGCACGGGCGCGAGTTCTGGCGACTTCTCGCTGCTTTTGTCGAACGGATCGACAGCCGAGACAGCATTTGCATCTGGGCCGCTCAAGCCGTCGCAGCTTGCCGCGCTCAACTCGCTTGGCGGTGCCAATACGTCGCTCGCGGCTGGGCAGTGTGATCGAGGATGGGTTCTCTTTACCGTGCCAAACGGAACGACGCCGACCTTTATTCAATTCTCCGGTGCGACAGCCGACTTCAACCAAGGCAATAGCGTCGTCAAGTGGCCGACGTGATCGGGGCCGCCAAGCCCCCGGGGGTTCGAATCCCTCTCCCTCCGCCACGCGCACTGCTGCGCCCGCGCTCAGCTCGCGTTGCCCACAAATTCGTCCTTGCAGCCCCCTATCATTCAGCGCGTAATCCTCATTCCGGATGAGGGCCGAGGCCACGACGGTGGTGTGCTGTGCAGGTGCAGGAATCCGGGTCACCAGGTTCGGCAACGCTGATGCGCTCGCACCCTCGACTCTCGCGGCTCATCGCCGTGGTCGGGGGAGCGGCCGTGGTCTTCCTGGGCATCAATGTGTTGCATACCTTCGGACCCACCCACCTGCACAACGACGGGCCGCTCGTCCTGAGCGGAGCCGGCTTCGCGTTTGCCTCCTCGACGCCCGGTCCGTATACAGGGGGATACGTCCTGTGTCTCCAGCAGGGCACCGACCCAGCCATCATCGAGAGTATCTCGCCGGCCTCGACGGTGGGCATTGGACTCAACTACCTCGGCGCTTTTGTGCGTGACCTTCCCGCTGACACCGGGGACGGTATCGGGACAAGCGAAGGATTTCCCCCGAAGGTCGCCGAGAAGCTCCTCCCCGTCGCATGCTACCGGGTGACCCATCAGTGCTCATGGCTGGGAGGGCAATCACCGAATAGCACGCCCCCAGCCTCGGCCGAGCTGGATGTGGGGATCGGCAGGCGATCCCAGTTGACGGGCGGGGGCTGGACCGGCTACACCGTGGCCTACGTCGTCGATTCGACGCAGTACGTGGCCACGTGGGACAACGGGATCTACGCCTGCGGCCAGGATGCGCCGGCATCGGGGTGCCTTCCTCCGATCTGAAACCAATCTCGGAGCCCGCGCGTTCGCGCCACCAGATGACGTCGCTGTTCCTTCGCTCTCTGCGCGTGTGGGTGCCGATCGCAGTTGCGGTCACGCTGCTGAGTGTTCTGATCTTCACCCTGGTGCAGCAGGATCTCCGCCAGACCGCGAATGACCCGCAGATCCAGATGGCTGAAGACACCGCCGCGGCCCTCGCGTCAGGAGAACCTGTCGCGTCTCTGGTTCCGAGTGCGCGGGTCGACATTGCGGCTTCTCTGAGCCCGTTTCTCATCGTCTATGACAATCGAGGGAAGGTGACAGCATCGTCTGCGACGCTCGATGGCAAGACGCCCTCACTGCCTGCAGGGGTGCTCACCTCGGCACGAAGCAGCGGTCAGGACCAGGTCACCTGGGAACCACGCTCGGGTGTGCGCATCGCCGCGGTTGTCGTGCCCGTGAGCACCGGCGGTTCGGTCCTCGCCGGCCGCTCGCTGCGCGAAATCGAAATTCGTGAATCGGACCTGCTTGGCAGCACTGCGCTTGCCTGGTTGTTTATCCTCGGCGCTGTCGCGGTGACGATTCTCGGCATCGAGGTGCTGATCGAGCGGCGTCGTCGAGATCTGCGCTGAACCGGTCACGGTCTCGGCACCGTCCGCGAACGGCGCCCGACTCGCAGCGTCCACCTGTTGAGAATGAGCGGTGGAAATGAAGCTCTGCTGCCCGACTTGCTGGAAATGGACGGAACCGGGAATGGTGCTGACCTGCAAGCGCTGCGGCACACCGCTCATCCTTCCTGACGGTCGTCGCGCTGACGAAGTTGCCGCGGCACCGCCCGCTGGAGAGGTCGCCGCGTTGCCCGAGCCCCCACCTGTCGAACTCGCACCCGTGGGGTGGTCCGTCCGCGTTCGCTGAGCGGCCGACGACGCTGAGCTCACACCCACAGCGGATGCATCGAGACCTCGCTCCGCTGCTCTGACGTAACGCCACCACGAACACCCCAACGCAAACGCGTGACGGTGGTGGCACCGTCCGAGAACGGCACCGGACCTCCGCTCAATGCCCGCAACAGAATGCGTGGTGGCCGCCACCGCGCCCGTTGCCGTCTGCTGCCCCACCTGCTGGAAGTGGTCGGAGCTGAAGAGCTCGACCACGTGCAAACGGTGTGGCACCCCACTCGTGCTGCCGGACGGCCGTCGCGTCGACCAGGCGCGAGATGGCACGGCGCCCACGGCGGTCGCGATCAAAGCGCCGTCGGTGTCGCTCGCACCGCTCATGGTCGGGACCGACTGGGTATCGATCGCCCGCTGGATCACCCTCGCCTACGGCGCACTCCAGGTCATCGGCATCTTTGCCATCGGTTTGCTCATCCCGAGCATCACCGTCCCGGTTCAGGATCCGAGCACGGGAGTGATCGTCAACCAGACGCTGAACATTCGCCCGTTCCTCGCGCTGGTCGCGGTGGTCGCCATGATTTTCTTTGCGGTCATCGCATGGCTCACCAAGTACGGGGTCGCGCGGGCGATCGTGCTGGTGGTCGTCCTCTTCGAGGCCCTCGCGGCGGTGTCGCGCATGAGTTCGGAGCAGTCCACCGCAGTTGTCGCGAGCATCGGTTCCCTGCTCTGCGACGCCGGCTACGCCTACGTGCTGGTGATGAGCTTTGTCTCGCATCCTCGCCCGGCGCCCGTGAACGCCGGCACCGCGACAACGCTGCCAATGGCGCCGCCTCCACCCCCGCCGCCACCACCGCCCGCTCTCCCACCGCTGGCTCCGCCGCCTCTCGCCCCGTACCCGGCCGAATAGCACGTCGCACGCTCCGGTCGAACTTCCCTGCCTACGACGGGTTGACAGACGGCACGGCACCCCGCGCCAGGATCAGAGGCTTCGGCCGCCTACTGGAACCAGCCTGCGATGTCGAGAATCGCATTGATGGTTCCGACGTCGTTGTAGAGATCCACGGCACCTGGTTCGGGTCCAGACGTGGCGATCTCGACGAAGGCGAGGTTTGCGACCACGTCGCCGGCGCGAGGATTGAGGTCAGAGGCAACCGGACGATGGCCACCGTCGGGCACCAGCGTGAAGACCGTCGCCGCCGTCCCCGCCACGCCGGTGAGATTGGCGACCACAGCGACGGGCGGGTTCGCGCCTCCCGCGTTGGGGATGAGACCCTGACCGGCCACCTGGACGACCAGCGTGCTCTTCGGCCCGAGCTTGTGGTTCTCACACTCGGTGCCGGATCCCGTCCCTGCGCTGCGCGTGTCGCAGATGCGAGCCGGTGGAAGCGAGTAGAAGAACGCGCCGGGAGGGACAGTCGCGGCTTCGGTGCCGTCACCGAACCAGCCGTTCACGTCCACGATGACATCGATGCTGCCGACGGCGTTGTAGACGCACACGTCCTGGTGAGGTCCGAGCGCGGAGATGACGCGGTTGGGCAGCGCCGTACCCGCCCGCGGATTGAGATTGGACGTAGCAGGAGCACCGGTCGGACAGTCATCGGTGACCGGGTCAGGCGGCCTCACGGTCACGTACGTCGACTCCGTTCCGCCAACCGCGGTGAGGTTGAACACGGCCGACGCAGCGCCGTGGGTTGGGACTGATGGGGTGCTGGGCGCAACGCCCGAAGGAAGACCGGACAGCACCACGTCACGCCAGCTATCGCTGAGCACGGCGTGATCGACGACCCCCGCACACCCGGTTCCGGTGCCGGCGCGGGTGTCGCAGATCCGGAGCGGCGGCATCGCATGGAACTCGCCCGCAACCGGTGAGGCTCCCGGCGGGGCGAAGTATCCCTCGACGTCGACGACCACGTCGGCTCTGCCTGCCGCGTTGAACACGGTGACGTCACCGCCACCTGCAAGTCGCACGACGACGAGGTTTGCCTGTGCGGCGCGGGCATCGAAGCTGATATTCGAGACTCTGGGAAGCGATTGGCCGGTGGGATAAACGCTGACGTAACTGCTCACGCTGCCGTCACTGACAGCGGTCACGTTCAATGCGACCGCCTGCGCATTGCCGGGCACGGATTGGCCCAGCGGGCCTGTCTTGCCGGTGATCTGCACATCGATGGAAGATGCCGCGCCAAGAGGATGACCCGTGCACTGGTTTGCCGGCGATGCAGCGCGCGTATCGCACACGCGAAAGGGAGTCAGTGCGCTGTACACGCCGGGCGCCACAATCGCGACCGCCTCCGCGGCACGCGCTGAGGGGCCACCGTTCCGGCTCATGGTGATGCCGGTGAAAACCTCGGTCGTCGACGTTCCTCCGATGCTTGTCTCCGTGACCGCGGGTGTGTAGGTCCCGGCCGCCGCGTATGTGTGCGTGGTCGTCGGGGTCGTGGTGGTCGCGGTGGTGCCGTCGTCGAAGTTCCATGCATAGGACGCGATGCTGCCGTAGGCGACCGTTGAGGCTGAAGCGTCGAAGTCGGTCGCGAGGCCGAGTGCAGAGCCGGTGACGGTAAGCCGTGCCACCGGCGCCTGGTCGGGGGCGATCGCAATGGCGAAGGTGTTCGTCCCCACGGTGATCGGTGTCCCAGTCGAATCAGTAGCAGTGTCGATCGGCGTGACCACGTTGTAGTCGGCGACATAGACGGTCTTGCCATCAGGGGTGATCGCCATCCCGGTTGATCCCCCGGCGATCGGAATCGGACTACCCGGCGTCGCGGTGGCGAGGTCGATCGGAGTGACGTTGTCGGTCCGACCGCCCACCGCGGTGACGTATGCGGTGGTCCCATCCGGCGAGATGACGATGTCGTCGGGGTTCATGCCGACGGTGATCGGTGTCCCGGCGATATTGGTTGCGGTGTTGATCGGCGTCACGTTGCTCGACCGGTTGTTGACAACGTAGACCGTGGCTCCATCAGGCGTGATCGCAAGATTCTCTGGGGAGGTCCCCGCCGGGATCGAAGCGCCCGCGACGCCGGTTGCGAGATCGATTGGGCTCAGACTGTTCGTGCCGAGATCCGCCACGTACGCCGTTCCTCCGTTCGGCATTATCACGATACCGGTCGGCTCGGAGCCGGCAGGTATGGTTGGCTGAGCCGTGTTGGTCGCGATATTGATCGGCGTGATGCTGTTCGAAAAGGTGTTGGTCACGTAGGCCGTCTTGCCGTCCGGCGCGATGGCGATCCCCTCCGGGAGCGACCCGACCGCGATCGCTGCCCCCGGGGTATTGGTCGTTGTGTTGATCGGCGTCACCGTGTCTGCATCCACATTCACGACGTACGCGGTCATTCCGTTGGGCGTGATCGCGATGGCGCCGGGATTGCTCCCGACCGCGATCGGCGCCCCCGTGGTCCCCGTGGCCGTATCGATGGGAGTGACCGTGTTCGAACCCGAGCTGGCAGCGTAGGCGGTCCAGGCAGGCGTGACCGCTGCCGCATGGACGACCGGCCCGCCACTGCCGAGCATCGCGGCGACCAGCACTCCCGGCGCCATGAGAGCGACCGACGCGCGGCGGGTTCTCTGCGTCATCCAGGCCACGATCCCATGCGGGAACGACCGCCGCAGCGCCCACCACGAGATCGTCACGAGATGGGTGGCGTCCGGGGCGACCCCGAACGCTTATGGCGTCTTCAAGTACTCGTGGAGGTCGATCAGCCAGAGGTGGAGCGCCACGGAACCCGACCGCAGGACTCCAGCCCGCACCAGCGCGGCTCCGAACGGTTTCAGCGAGTCGAGTGAGGCCTGGAAACCCTGTCCGGTGAGGCTCATCAGCAGGATCTGCGCCGGATGACGCTGCCCGAAGAAGTATTTGTCAAGTGGTGTCAGGTCGCCGAGGCTGCTCGGAATCGAATTGAAGAACGCATGGAAGATGCCGATCGGCTCGCGCAGTTCCTTGAGCTGGCTCCCGTTCCACCACATGAGCAGCTGCTCGCCGGAATACGAGGCAGGACCGACGAACGTGGGCATCTCGGTGGTAACCGCATACAGGTTCACCCACGTCGAGTCGTCGCCCCAGGTGGGGTCGTTGCCACCCAACGTGTACGCGTAGTCGGGGAACGTGTCGTCGACGGTGCCGCGTTCGTGCTTGTGCTGCGTCGGCGTGACCGTCAGGACGAGCAGTCCTGCAATGATCGCAGTGAGTGCTCCGCCGATCACGAGTCGGGATCGCACCGCATCATGCGAGCCTGCTTCCTTCGTCGCGACCCGGGCAAGCAGCACGATCGCCACCACGATCAGCAACCCGACTGGCATCCATCCGAACTGCGGCACCTTGGGAGAGATCTCGAACACGAGCGGGACGGCGACGAGCACCACCGGGATAAGCCAGCGATACCGCGCGTGCTCGAGGATCGGACCGCCCAGCTCGGCGATGGTGATCGCGAGCGTGAGCACTACCGAGGCCCACAACAGCGATGAGAAGTAGTGCACCTCGAGCACCTGCGTGCTGCCGATGAACTGCAGGATCGCGTAGATCACGATCTGGAAGGCGCACGCCAGGCTTATGCAGAGCTGGGCTGTTGGAATCGTCCCGAGGCGGCGCCCGATACGCGCAACGCGATCCCTCGCGAGCACGTCCTTGAGCCGCCCGCCGAACGCCGCGTAGCACGCGAGGCCCACCGCCGGTGGGACGAGCAGGTAGGTGATGTACGGCGCCCACAAGGGGCTGCGCGAATGGTTCGCAACCGTCTGGGATGGCTGCGCGAGGTAGATCAGCGACTGGAACGTTGTGAGGATGTAGTCCCACGGGCCGATCAGTACCGCGGAGGCGATCGCAAGCAGACCCGTGATGCCCACGGCGGTGCCGGCGATCAGCGCCAGGTCCCGCCACAGATTCGGCCGCTCGCGTTTGCGCCGCACGAGCCAGTAGGCGAGCAGCGTCGCGAGGATGAGCGGCGCCGACGCGGCCACCGCCCAGACCGCAAGCGTGAACAGGACTGCGGCAGCGATCAACCAGCCCGCACGGCGGCGCGCCGACGGCATCACCAGACATGCGAGGCCGCCGAGCAGGTATGAGACGCCGGCCGAGTCGGGAAAGTCGGTTCCCCAAGCCAGGATGATGACCGGGCAGCTGAGAATGACGATGACCCCGATGACCCCGGCAACACGGCCGTACAGGCGCCGGAGCAGCAGGTACGCCGGCACCACCGCGATCAACGCGAGCACGTACCGGAACACGACAAACCCGGGGACGCCACCGAACAGGACGTAGGAAATTCGACCGGGCACCAGGAGCCCGACCCGCGCCCCCTCGCGCAGCCGTTCGGTGGGTTGGAAGACGGCGGCGTAGCGGACGAAGATGTCGTGCGGATCGATCATGAAGGTGGTGTGCATCGCCGGGTCGTTGAGATCGGGCGGCGCCATCAAGGTCAGCCTCAGCCCGAAGAAGGCGGCGACCGGCGCAAGTGCGAGCAGCACGGCCTCCGCGCAGATCCACCAGAGCGAGCGTTGCTGCCCCGGCGCAGCATCACCGAGCCGATCCTGGGAAGCCCGCACGCGCACAGGATAGGGGCTTCAGGGTCGCTGGAGCCCCTCCGGAGCGTCGGTGCCCCTGTGGTGCGCGTCAGCGCGCGTGCGTGGACGCGCTCCAGTGATCGACGTCGATGATGAAGTCGATCAGTCCGCGGAAGTACGTGACCTGGTCGTCGTACATGCACATGTGACTGCCGTTCCGGCACAGCAGGAATCGGCCGTGGGGAATCCGACCGGCGACCATCTCCATGTGCACCGGGTCCATGGTGTCGTGGGTTGCGCCGATCACGAGAGTCGGCACGCTGATGCTCTCCAGGGCATCGGTCCTGTCCCAGTTTGCGAGGATTCCACTCGCGCCGAGCTCGCTCGGTCCCTGCATGGGAACGTAGATCGATCGGTTGATATGAGCGAACGCGCGGTTGACCGGATCCGGCCACTCCTCAGCGGGTAGGCGGAGCACGTGCTGCAGGTAGTGGTCGTTGAGCAGCTCCATATATCGAGGCGTCTCGGTTGCCCCGTCAGCCTCGAGCCGCTTGATCTCCGCGAGCACATCCTGATCCATCGCCGGCATCAGCACCGTGCGCGCGTACTCGTTGTACGCGGGGATGCTCATCATCATGTTGGAGATCACCAGACCCTTCAGGTGCTCCTGGAAGCGCAGCGCGTACTCGGTGGCGAGGATCCCTCCCCACGAGTGACCCAGGAGGAAGAAGTTGCCGGCGTCCAGGCCAAGCGCGACCCGCACCTGTTCGACCTCGTCGACGAACCGATCGAGCTGCCAGAGACCTGGCTCGTCCGGCTGGTCACTGTATGCAGAGCCGAGCTGATCGTAGTAGTAGTACTCGATGTTGGCCGCGGGCAGGTAGCTGTCACAGGCTTCGAAGTATTCGTGGGTGGCTGCGGGACCACCGTGCAGGAGCAGCAATTTCGCGGTCGGGTTGTTGCCGACGCGCTTGGTCCATACGTGGAACTCACCCGACGGGGTGGTGATGGCGATCCTCCTCGCGCCTCCGCCGAGGACGTCATCCCGACCCGTGTTGTCCAGATATTCCTCGGCGGTCATCGATGTTCCTCCAGGGTGTGCTCACCATCTCTGCGGCCTGCGACAGCGTAGCCGCCGGAGCGGTCGACCCTACCTCGCGTACCGGCGGTCGCTTTCTCGGAACTCCGCCACCGCCTTGGTGATGCTCTCCTGGAGGTATTGAAAGAACAGCTGTCGCTGCGCGACGTCGATCGCGACGTCTACATCCTCACCCATGCGGCGTCGCGCGATCCATGGTGGGATGCCGTCGGCGACCATCTCGCTTCCGACGTTGATCCGAACCAGCGCATCGTTCTCCTCGGAGACGTGGATGCCGACCTTGAGGACCAGCCCGGTGTGCTCCACGAGGCGCCAGCTCCGCTCCCAGCGAAGGTTCCGGTTGCTGTCCCGGGACAGGTGCACGGTGTCATCGGTCACGACCGATTCGCCCGGGCGCGCGGCGGCTTCGAGCTGCGCCCGGATGTGTCCGTCGAGCTCGCGTGCTATCCAGTTGACGAGCGACGGCGTGCGATCGTCGAGGTCGGGGAGGCCGTTGGGATCGGTGGCGAGCGACCCGATCGCCCGGACCGTACTGGCGTGGCGACGGCAGTACGGGATCCCGTCGATCACCACGCCATGGTCCGGGCAAAAGGAGAGGGTGCACAGATGACCCCGGCGGTCGCGGTACTCGCACTTCAGGGCATCGGTGTTTGGGCACCCGGGCACGCTGCAGTCGATGCCGGTGGGCTCGGGCTCCGGAGGCGGGGCCGGGGGTTCCGCGCGCCGGCGCCGGAAGAGGCTGGTCATCGACGCAACTCCACGGAGGCTCCATCCTACCCCGCGGCACCGGGCATGTTCCGGTGACGCGCGACCCATCGCCGCGAGTGGAATGGACGGAGAAACCGACGCTCAGCGCGATCGGCTCGATCAGACGTCCATGCGCGCGATCATGCGCCGCGAACGGAGGGTGACCCGCCGGCCCAGGAAGATCAGCAGCAGTACCAGCAGCACGGTCACCCCGGCCGCTGCGTAGGCGACCGCCTGTGTCGATGCGCCCGGAAGCTGGATATCGGTATACGTGACGTTGGTGAGATAACCGACCGGTTGCAGCAGACCCGAGGGGTTCTTGTCGCTGGACCCGGCCGTGAAGAGCAGGGGTGCGGTCTCACCGGTGGAGATGGCGAGTGCGAGCACCAGGCCCGAGACGATGCCTGGGAGCGCTGGAGGCAGAAGCACCTTGCGAATCGTCCTGCCCTTCGACATACCGAGGGCGATCGCGCCTTCGCGGAGCGTCCGCGGAACACTGCTGAAGGCCAGCTCGGTCGTCTTGACGATATACGGGAGGATGAGCGCGCTCAGCGCGATGACGCCGGCGAGCAGCGAGTAGTGCAGACCGAGGCCGCCCTTGTTCACGAGCACGAGGTACCCGACGTAGCCGACGACGATCGAGGGAACGCCGGCGAGCACTTCGGAGAAGAAGCGCGCGACGGACGCCACCCGGCGAGGCGCGAATTCCGCCAGGTACAGTCCCGCGAGCACGCCGATGGTCCCGGCTACGACCAGGACGCCAAGGCTGAGCGCCAGCGTTCCCAGAATCGCGTTCTGCAACCCGAGTTGCGTCCCCGACGTGCTCTCGGTGATCAGGCTCGGTTTCAACACCGGCAACGCGTGGGCAAGGATGCTCACGATGATGTCGAGCGCGGGCGCCACTATGAGCACGAGCGCGATGCCGCAGAGCGCCCAGAAGATCCCGGCCCGGACGTGGCTCTGGCGCGGCCTAGACACCACGACCCACCGGGAGAACGCCGCCGGACACCTTGCGGACGACGAGACGTCCCGCGAAGTTGGTCAGCAGACTGATGGCGAGCAGGAGCAGTCCAAGCTCCGCGAGTGCGTGGATGCCCGCTCCTGTGGTATCGCCGAAGGCACCGTCAAGCGTCGACGCGATCCACGCGGCAATCGTGCTCGTATTGCCAAACACGTTGCTCGGTACGGCATAGATGTCGCCGATGATCAGCAGCACCGCGATGGTCTCGCCAAGGGCTCGAGCCCAGCCGAGCAGTGACGCCGCCACGATGCCGGTGCGGATATAGGGAATCGTCACCACTCGAACCGTCTCGTATCGAGTCATCCCGAGAGCCAGGGAGCCTTCCTTGGCGAGGATCGGCACGCGCCGGAGCAGTTCACGGGTTGTCGAGGCGACGATCGGAATGATCATTACCGCGAGCACCAGACTCGCCGTGAGCAGACCCTGCCCCTGCCCGACCGGTCCCTTGAAGAACGGGATGACGTGTCCGATGGCGGTGAGCGCGGGGAACACGTGCGCCGAGAGAAAGGGCCCGAAGACCGCCACTCCCCACAACCCGAACACCACGCTCGGTATTCCTGCCAGCAGCTCCAGGAAAACGGCCATCGAGTCGGCGATCTTGCGCGGGATGATCTCGCTGAGCATCAGGACGCCGCCGACGGAGATCGGAACGGCGAGCACCAGCGCGATGATCGACGTTGCGAGTGTGCCGGCGATCAGCGGCAGCACGCCGTAGACCGCGTGGGGCGGTGCCTGAACACCGTTGTGCGTGATCGTCGTGGTCGCGTACAGGTTGCCGAAGTTGAAGACCGATCCTGTGAAGAACGAGAACCCGCTGAAGAGGATCGACGGAAGCGCCGTGACGAACATCACCGCAGCGATCACCACGAGAATGCCCGTGGGAACGATCGATGCGACCCCACTGACAGCGCGGAGCACCCGGTCGGCCCGGGTCAGCTCCGTATTGCTCAGCCGATGATCTGCGCGGCCGGCATCGACCTTGTCGGCTCGCGCACTGATCATCGACGTGGGCTGGGTCCGGTTATCCGGTGATGGTGGCGATCTTCGCCTGGATTGCGGAGAACACCGAGGCGGGGACAGACGCCTGCAGTCCCACGAAGTTCTCCTTCCCGAGGAAAGCCGCGGTGGACCCTCCGTTGGGATCGATGGTCCACTCGAGGAACGTACGGATGGCAAGCGCGTTGTCACTCGACGTCTGGGTGGTGTTGACCACGAGGTACTCGAAGTTGACGATCGGGTACGACTGCGCGCCGTCCTGATAGATCAACGAGAGTGCGAGGTTGGACGGGATCGACGCGGCGCCGGCGGTCACCGCGGCGGCGATGCTCGCTGGTGTCGGAGTGAGATAGGTCCCCGCCTTGTTCGCCAGCATTGCCTCGCCGAGCTTCGCCGTCTGCGCGGCGGTGGTGGCACTGACGCCGATGTACGCGATGCATCCGGTGTGACACGCCGCGACCATTCCCGGGTTGCTCGCAGCGCTGCCTTCACCCGCGACCTTGGGCCACGTCACGGTGGTCCCGAAACCGGGCCCGCTTGACCACGTGGAGTTGGTCGCGCTCAGGAACGAGGTGAACAGGAAGGTGTCGCCCGAACTCCCCTGCCGCACAAGCGGAACGATGGTTGTCGCGGGGAGCGTTACGCCGGAGTTGAGTGCCGCGATCGCGGGATCATTCCACTTCGTGATCGTTCCCGAGTAGATCTTGGCGATCACATCGCCGGTGAGCTTGAGGCTGGTGATCCCAGGAAGGTTGAACCAGACACCCTGCGCCGACACCGCGATCGGGATGTTGGCCAGGGTCGGGTTCGCACTCAGCTGCGATGGGCTGAGATATGCGTCGGTTCCACCGAACAGCGAGTTGCCCGCGATTGCGTCGGTGATGCCCTTTCCCGAACCGCCACCGGACGGCGCGAGTGTGATGTTCGGATATTTGGCGGTGAGCGGTGCAACCAACTCCTGCAGGAACGGTAGCAACAGGGACGACCCGCTCTCGCTCAACGAGACAGCCGTCGTCGGATTGCCGGTCGTGGCCGGTTTGGGTGTGCCACTGCTCGTCGCCGTCGGCGAAGAACTCCCGCCGCAGGCGACGACCGCGAGCGTGCCAATGAGTGCGATTCCCCCTATCAAGCCCGTGCGCATGTAATACCTCTCCTGTGTCGTGCGAATGTCTGCCGCCGGTTGCTACCGGCTGAACGATGGTTACCCGATACGGCCGCTGACATATTGCCGGCTGCGTTCGTCTTCGGCCGCGTGAAAGAATTTCTCGGTGGGCGCGTGCTCGACGAGCTTCCCTGCCATGAGGAAGACGACGTCATCGCTGAGGCGCATCGCCTGTCCGAGGTTGTGGGTGACGATGAGGATCGTCATCGACTCGCGCAGTCTGCGCAGCAGCGACTCGATGTGCTCGGTGGTCGCGGGGTCGAGCGCCGACGTGGGTTCGTCGAGCAGCAGCACGTCAGGTGAGAGCGCGAGCGCCCGAGCGAGACAGAGCAGCTGCTGCTGGCCGCCCGACAACGTGAACGGCGATGCGTGCAACCGATCCTTCACAGCGTCCCAGAGCCCGACCTCGGTGAGGCGCTGCTCCACAACCTCGCCGTCGCCGCCGCGAGCGATCATCCCGTGGGCCCGGGGAGCGATCGAGATGTTGTCCTCGATGTTCTGCGGAAAGGGATTCGCGCGCTGAAAGAGCATCCCGACGTGACGGCGAAGCTCGCGGACGTTGACGCCGTCACCGTACACATCGGTGCCATTCACCACGATCGATCCGTCGACGGACATGTTGAGCGTGTGGTCGTGCATTCGGTTCACCGAACGCAGCAGCGTCGTCTTCCCGCACCCGGTCGGACCCACGATGGCGGTGATCTGTTTGGCAGCGAATCCCACCGTGATGCTGTCGAGCAGCTTGCGCTGGAGGAGCCGCACGGTGAGCTGATTCACGGCGACCGCCGTCGTCGTCGACGTGCCGTTGCGCTGCACGGTCACCGACGTGGAAGAGCCTAAGAACCCCGCTCCAGCCACCATACTTCGCAGCCTAGCGGCGAGAAGTTTGTGCAGGTGTTAGGTGATGGTTAAGAAACGGGGGATCCTGCGAGGCCCGCCACCAGGGCTCTGACAGCCGCGCCGGGATTGCTGCCGGCGACCTCCCGAACGACCGCAACCCGCCCGGCTCCGGCCCCCACGACGCCGCCGAGCGACCCGATACCGATACCGCCGATGGCGAACCAGGGACGTGCCTCTGAGCCCTCTCGCGCTCGGGACGCCGCGTGGTTCACGATCCCGAGCCCCGTTGCCGGCCGGCCCGGCTTGGTTGGTGTGGCAGCGAGCGGACCGACGCACAGATAGTCGGCCTCGGGAGCGCCCGCGTCGAACTCAGCCGCAGAGTGCGTTGACAGCCCGATGAGCAGGTCAGGGCCGGTGATCTGCCGCGCCCACGACGGCGGGAGATCGTTCTGACCCAGGTGGACGCCGTCGGCCCCGGCGGCGACGGCGACGTCGGGCCGGTCGTTCAGCACGAAGAGCGCGCCCCACCGGTCGGCCGCGGCGCGGAAGTCGTCGCTCCACCGGAGGAGGTCTCCCGCCTCTGCCTCCTTCTCGCGCAGCTGAACGAGGTCGGCGCCCGCCTCGAGCACGGCGGCGAGGAACTCCCGGAGATCGCCCTCTCGCTCGCGCGCTCCGGTGATGACGTACAGGCGGGCCCGCGCCAATCGCTCCCGCCTCAGGTCACCCGGACTCGGCATCACCGAGGGTTCTGACCGCCCTGGGACGGTGGCCGAGGTCGGCCAGACCTTCCCAGGATGTCGACGCCTCCGCATAGAGGCGCTGGGGAATCCGTCCGGCCCGGTAGGCGAGCCGGCCGGCCTCGACCGCGGCGCCGATGGCTCGTGCCATGAGCACCGGCTCCGCGGCGCGCGTGATCGCCGAGGCAACGAGCACCGCGTCGCATCCCAGCTCCATCGCGATGGCGGCATCCGACGCCGTCCCCACACCCGCGTCGAGGACCACGGGGACACCGGCGCGCTCGCGGATGATCCGCAGGTTGTACGGGTTGCGGATGCCCGATCCGCTACCGATCGGCGCCCCGAGCGGCATCACCGCCGCGCAGCCCAGATCCTCGAGCCGCCGGGAGAGCACGGGGTCGTCGTTGGCGTACGGGAGCACGACGAACCCATCGTCGATCAGCTGCTCGGCGGCGACGAGGAGCTCGGCGCCGTCGGGGAGCAAAGTGTCCTCGTCGGCGATCACCTCGAGCTTGATCCAGTTCGTCTCGAAGGCTTCGCGGGCGAGCCTGGCGGTCGTGACCGCATCGTGGGCGGTGAAACAGCCGGCTGTGTTGGGCAGGATCCGGCGCCCGGACCGGCCGACGACATCGAGAAATGAGGCGGCCCCGGACGGATCCAGGCGGCGGAGCGCCACCGTGACGATCTCGGTGCCGGATGCCTCGAGAGCACGCTCGAGGACGTCGAGGCTGGGAGCCCCGCCGGTTCCCATGATCAGCCGCGACGTGAAGCGCTCCCCGGCGATCAGCAGAACGTCGTCCACGTCAACCACCCTGGACCGCGTGGAGGATCTCGAGCCGGTCGCCGGCGAGGAGCGTGGTGTCGGGCCAGCTCGCGCGCAGCACCACGTCACCGTTTCTCGCAACCGCGATGCCGCGCTGCTCTGGCGGGAGCTCCATCTCGCGCAGGAGGTCGGTGAGCCCCATTCCCTCGGCAACCTCCCGGCTCTCGCCGTTGACCACGATGATCATGTCCGGACCCCGGCGGTGTGCCGGAACCGCGACGGCGACCACGGCAGTGTGGCCTCGGGCCACACGCCTCCGGCAAGCACGCCCGCGACCGCGTCGGCCGTGGCCGGAGCCAGGAGGTAGCCGTTCCGGTAGTGGGCGGACGCGATGATCAGCCCCGGGGTCGTGGAGTGGCCGACCATCGGCAGGTTGTCCGGGGAGCCGGGACGCAGGCCGGCCGACGCCTCGACCAGCTCGAGCTCGGCGACATCGGGGACCAGCGCGCGAGCCGCGCGGAGCAGCTCGTACACCGCGCCGGCGGTGACCGATGTCTCGAAGCCGCGCTCCTCGACGGTGCCCCCGATCACCACGCGGCCGTCTCCCCGGGGAAGGATGTACACGGAGCCGCCACGGATGGTTCGAGCGATCATCTCCGGGGCTCCGCGCAGACGGAGGATCTGGCCCTTCACAGGCCGTACCGGCGGGCTGTCCTCCTCCGGAATCCCCTCCACCGTGCCGGACCAGCAGCCGGCGGCGAGCACGACCGAGGGCGCGTCGATCCGTTCGCCCTCATCGACAGACACGCCGATCGCGCGCCCGGCCTCGACCAGCAGAGACGCCCGGGAGCGATGGATCTGCACCCCGAGCCGGCTGCACGCCTGGAGCAGGGTGGAGACCATCGCGCGAGGGTCGACCTGATGGTCGGACTCCACGAGCATGCCGCCTCGAATGGACGGTGCGAGCCCGGGCTCGAGGTCGCGCGTCTGGCGCGACGTGAGCCGCTCCACAGGAAGTCCAAGCTCCTGGCGGAACCGATACTGGCGTTCCAGCGCCACCTGCTCGTCGGCGTCGATGGCGACGTGGAGCGTTCCGGTCTGCCGGTAGCCCGCGGAACGGCCCGCGTCGAGCTCGAGCTCGGCGATGAACGACGGGTACCGCGCCGCCGAGTCCCGGTTGATGGCGACAACGGCTTCCTCGCCGAACTCGGCTTCGCCGACCGGAGCGATCATTCCCGCGGCAAAGTTCGAGGCGCCCGACCCGGGATCGGGATCCACGACTGCCACGCTGAGCCCGGCTCGAGCGGCCCGCCAGGCCACGGCGAGACCGATGACACCCCCGCCGATGACCGCTGCGTCCACGCGCATCCTCCGCTACTGGTCCGAGTTTACGAGGACGGATCGATTGCGCCGATGCGGTCGAGGCGGTAGCCGACACCGAAGACAGTGGTGATCCGGAAGGGAATCCGTGCGAAGGGCTCGAACTTCTCGCGCAGCCACCGGACGTGCACATCAACGGTCTTGGGGTCACCGTAGAAGCGGTTGCCCCACACCGCAGCGATGATCGCCTGGCGCGAGAGGACGCGACCGCTGTTGCGCAGCAGCAGGGAGAGGAGGTCGAATTCCTTCGGAGCGAGCCGGAGCTCCACAGTCTCGACGTGAACGGTGCGCGCGGCACGGTCGATCCGGAAGCCTTCGAACTCCTCTATCTCCGGTGCGCCCGTGGGGCGGCCACTCATATCGGACCGGCGGAGCAGGGCGGTGATCCGAGCGAGCAGCTCGTTGAATGAGAACGGTTTGGTCACGTAGTCGTCGGCGCCGAGCTGCAGGCCGACGACCTTGTCAACCTCAGTTCCTTTGGCGGTGAGCATGAGGATCGGCGTCGACGATTCCTGACGCAGCACCCGGCACACCTCGAGCCCGCTCAGACCGGGAAGCATCACGTCGAGGAGGATCAGATCAGGCCGCTCGGTCCTCGCGACGTTGAGCGCATCCGGTCCGGTCGCCGCCTCGAGGACGTGGTACCCCTCGCGGGCGAGGTTGTAGCGCAGCGTCTCGCGTATGGCGTTCTCGTCCTCGACCACGAGGATGCGTTTGGCGACGGTTGACGCCATCAAACGAGCTTAGCGGTTCGCCTCGATGGGCGCCGACGGCTGCGAGCCTATACTCGCCATGGTGGAGGAGTTGAGCGTCGTCGAACTACTCTCCGGTTCCGGGGGCATCGACGTGCTGCGGGCGGTGGGGCTTCTCCTTGATCCCGGCATCGTCGGTCTCGATGCTCAAGGCCGGGTGCTCCTCGCCAACGAGCCCGCCCGCCGCTTGCTCGGTCTTCCCCTCGTCGAGGGCTCGGATTTCATCGCGGCCGAGGTGGACTACCGGCTTATCCGCCTGCTTGACGCCGCGCGTGAGAGCGGCCATGTCGAGGAGCGCGCGATCACGCTGCACGATCGCGACTTCAACGCCCGCGCGATCGCCCTCAGCGGCGAGCTTGCGACCCTGCTGATGGTGCGTGACGAGACGCGCGTGCACCACCTCGAGCGAGTTCGCCGCGACTTTGTCAGTAACGTCTCGCACGAGCTGCGCACACCGATCACCGCGTTGCAGCTGATTGCGGAGACGCTGGCGAACGGTGGTCTGGATGACCCGGACGCCGCCGCCGGCTTCGTCAGGCGGATCGGCCAGGAGGCGTCGCACATGGCGCAGATGGTCGAG
>Ga0308309_10000331_pt1 | contig 32194 bp, 22 predicted proteins | sample HubBroMetageWFT5_FD_192491 | JGI IMG/M metagenome (GOLD analysis project Ga0308309, IMG submission 192491) | Warmed and freeze-thawed soil microbial communities from the Hubbard Brook experimental Forest, New Hampshire - Hubbard Brook CCASE Soil... | ecosystem: Environmental > Terrestrial >...
TCCGCCGGACAGTTCGTTCGGCTTGTGCATCATGCGATCGGCAAGGTCCACTTGGCTCAAGGCCTTTTTTGCGCGCCCCAGGCGTTCTTCAGACGGTGTCCCGTTGTAAATCATGGGAAGCTCGACGTTGTGAAGCGCCGTCGCGCGAGCCAGCAGATTAAACGTCTGGAACACGAATCCGATCTCTTTGTTGCGAATGTAGGCCAGCTCGTCATCATCCAACTGGCTCACTAATCGTCCGGCCAGCCAGTAACTTCCCTTGGTGGGTGTATCGAGGCAGCCAATCAAGTTCATCAGCGTTGATTTGCCTGAACCGGAAGGGCCCATAATCGCGACGTACTCGCCCTTGTGGATTTCGATGCTCACGCCGCGCAGCGCGTGCAATTGCTCCGCGCCCATTTCATAGGTCTTCCACAGATCTTCGGTTTGAATGACGATGCCGATATCGACGAGGTCTTTGCGGTAACCCTGGGGAGAAATGATCTCTTCGACGGCCACGATCAGTGTGCTCCTAGATGCAACTTAGCTAGTCGAAGATTCTTCGCGCTTGGGCTCGGAATTATCTACCTTGATCGTCGCCCCCGGCCGCAAGGTGCGAAGCGCCTTGTAGCTGCCGATGACGATTTGGTCGCCGTCTTTCACGCCGTCGGTAATTTCAATATCGGTTACACCCGCGATGCCCGTTTGCACCGGAACGAATTCGGCCTTCTTGCCGCGGATGACGAAGACTCCCTGAACATCCGTTTTCTGGGCGTCGGCGCCCGTGGCTGTTCCCGACGTTGGCTTGGAAGCCGCAAGCGTCACGCTGCCGCCGTTCTTTCCCAAAGCCGCTTCCTGGATTTCCTTCTGCGTTCGTACGGCGATCGCTTGAATAGGAATGGTTATGGCATCTTTCTTCTGCGCCGTTTGAATTCTTGCCGTAGCGGAAAGCCCGGGCCGAAGTGAATCGGGTGGATTATCTACGGTGACCACCACCTTGAAGTCCCTGGCCTCCTGCGTATTCGCCGTCGTCTGTGTCGTAGCTGCCTGGCCTGACGAGCGAAGGATGGCAAGCTCGCCAACCTGAGTCACGCGGCCTTTGAAAACCTTGCCGGGCAGCGCATCGATCGTGATCTCGGCAGGTTGGCCTTCGCGCACGGTGGTAATGTCAGTCTCATCGACTTTCACTTCCGCCGTCACGACGCTCATGTCAGAAATAGTCATCAAGTTACTGCCTACGGCGTTTTGAATGCCGGGTACCACGTTTTCGCCCACGCGGACTGCGATGTAACTCACAATCCCGTCAATCGGCGCCGTGTAGGTTGTTTTGCGGAGAATGTCCTTGGTGTGTTTCAGCACGGCCTGGTTCTGATTCATGTTTTCGCGCGCTTGATCCCGCGCCGCTCGCGCTTGTTCAATCTGCGCTTTGGATGCGTTCAGCGCAGCCGTGGCGCTGTCGTAGGTGGCCTTGCTCGCATCAAACTCTTGCTTGGATATCAGCTGATCTTTGTAAAGTTCTTGCGCGCGCTGCCAGTCGAATTTGGCCTTTTCAAGGTCCGCCTGGCGTTGAGCCAGGGTTGCAACAGCCGAGTCGTAACTAGCAGCGGCTACCCGCATGCCCGCTTCGGTGGATTGGATGCTTGCTTCCTGGGCCTGAACATCCGCGGCAGGCTGGATGTTCTCCAGATGCAGCAGGATGTCACCCTTTTTCACGTGGTCGCCTTCTTTCACCACGATATCGGTAATCTTGCCGATGCCTTCGCCTAGCACGTTGGTGTAGGTTTTCGGCCTTACTTCGCCTGAGGCCGTCACGATCGAGATCAAATCCTGCTTGACCACTTTCCCGGTCTGTACGGTTACCACGCCTTTATTTGACTGATAGATGCTGTACCACGATATGCCCCCCAAGACGAGCAACGCACCCACACTAATTCCAACTTTTTTCCACGTTTTCATGCTTCTGCCTCAAGGCCCTCAGGTCATGCTGCGGAACCGTCCGCTCACTATTCCATACGCCTGGGGGGGCCAGAATGTTTCCCGGATTAGACGAACCTAAAGAGATAAAGACAGTCCCCTATACGAATTTCGGGAGGTTCCGGTTCTCTTCGGCTTCCTACGAGGGTCACCCTCTCCACATTCGGCAAGCGACCGAGTTCGGCTCGGCAAGTGATGCTTCTCGTGTGGGTATGTCCCTGCTGGCGGTATTTTAGATGCTTTTGGAACGGAAAGAAACAGCGGAATGGACTGCATTTCGGTGGCAGTCGAGGATGTGTCGAACTCGCTGCCAACCTTCCGAGCTGCAGGCAACCCCGCGCCATCCAATGTGCTCATAAGCTGTACGTGTCCAGGAAACTGGCGTTGACCTGTACCTTAGGACAGGCTAGAATTTCAAGCCAAACAGAGGAAAAGGGTTAATCATGGGCCGTTCTGTGAGGGTGTTTCTTTTTTTTGCGTTAGCTGCCTCCTTGGGGGTCGCCCGGAGCTCTTATGCCCAGGGTGAATCTCAGGGCCAGCAATCTCCCCAGGCTGATCAGAACTCCGCTAAAAAGTCCGCGAAGCAAAAGGCCAAGAGCGACAAAGAACTTAGAAAAGAGCTCGACTCCCAATACAGGAAATGGCTCGACGAGGATGTGGTCTACATCATTTCCCCCGAAGAGCGCAGCGCGTTTCTTCATCTTGCCACCAACGAGGAACGCGAGCAGTTTATCGAACAATTTTGGCAACGCCGTAATCCCGACCCCGATTCGGCCGACAACAGTTTTAAGGAAGAACACTACCGCCGGATAGCTTATGCCAATGAGCACTATTCATCCGGCATTCCGGGCTGGAAGGCCGACCGTGGCCGCATTTACATCATGTGGGGTCCGCCGGATGAGATTGACTCGCATCCATCAGGTGGGAGCTATAACCGACCGTCCTCGGAAGGCGGCGGAGAGACTTCCACATTTCCCTTTGAGGACTGGCGGTATAGGTATTTAGAGGGCATCGGCGAGAACGTCGAGCTTGAGTTTGTGGATCCCACCATGACTGGCGAATACCGCCTCACTACCGATCCCAGCGAGAAAGACGCCCTGCTGTACGTTCCGGGAGCCGGCCTTACCCAGATGGAGGCCATGGGCTTGGCCAGCAAGACCGACCGCTTCAACAACACCGACGGCACCCACAATGCCTCGCCGATCGGGGGCATGACGCCGGAAAGCATGAATGAATTTACTCGCCTCGAACTTTACGCCAAGATTCAGCAGGCCCCGCCCGTTAAGTTTAAGGATTTGGAGGCGGTGGTTACCTCGCGGCTCGTGCGCGATCAGGTGAAATTCGACTACCGCTTTTATTTCCTGCGCATAACGTCAGAGACCGTGCTTGTCCCCATTACCGTGCAGATACCGACCGGCCAGTTGAGCTTCCAGGAAAAACAGGGCGTGGATTCAGCGACTGTAAATCTTTTCGCGCGGATCAGCACTCTGAGCGGCCGTATCGTGCAGACGTTTGAAGATACCGTAAAGCGCGACGTGCCTGCCAGCCTGTTGCAACAGGCCCGCGCAGTGCCTTCGATTTATCAAAAGGCTGTACCGCTCAGTCCTGGCCTTTACCGCCTTGATATCGTTCTAAAGGACGTCAACAACGGAAACGTCGGCGTGGTGAATACCCGCTTGGCGGTTCCGCGGTTTGAAGACGACCACTTGTCTTCCAGCTCGCTTATTCTCGCGGACCAGATTTTGCCCGTATCGTCGAAAGATATCGGCCTCGGTCAATTCGTTCTGGGCGATGTGAAGGTTCGTCCGAAGCTGGACGCATCGTTCGCCGCTGCCGATGGAATGGGTGTTTACCTGCAGATTTACAATTTGAAAGTAGATGACAAAACCCACAAATCGGACCCCACCGTTCAATATCGCGTTATGAAGGAAAAGACTAGCGAGCCGGTCCTGCAATTCGACGTAGCCAAGGACAAACTGCCGGAGCACGGTGAGGAGTTGACACTGGAGAATATTATAGCCCTGGGTTCGCTGGCCCCCGGCGCGTACAAGCTGGAGGTGGCGGTTACCGATAATCTAACCAAGCAAACCATCACCCCGGCCATGAATTTTACCGTGAAGGCGGCGGCCGGAAATGGAAATGACGCACACGCGAGGTGACCTCGTGAGTTCACGAATGATTCGCCCATCGCTCCTCGGAATGCTTCTTTGCCTCCTGGCTCTGCCAGCCCTGGCCGCGCCAAATACTGGCAAGATTTCCGGCGTCGTTCTCGATTCTGCTGGAGCCCCGCAGATGGGCGCTACCATTTTCGTTACTTCCGACCAACTGTTCAAAATTTCTTCGCTGGAGCTGCTTACCAACGATCGCGGGCGCTTTTCGACCGCGCTGCTTCCCTCCGGCACCTATTCGATCAAGGTGACGCTCGCGGGCTTCCTACCCGTAGTCGAGGAGCACATCCGCGTAAATGACGAGCACACCACCCTGCTTGAGATCGTTCTTGGCTCGGTATTCTCGTCGCTCGAAAAATTGCGCAGACAGCCCGATCAGGAGATCGGCGCCGATGAATGGACCTGGGTGCTGCGCAGCGCGGCGGCCACGCGTCCAGTTTTGCGCTGGCAGGATGAAGACGTGATCTGGGGCGCGCCACCGGCTCAGTTTGAAACTTCCAGAGTGCAAGCGGGGCGCACGCGCCTTGAACTCACCTCGGGTTCTGACCATCCAGGCTCGGTCTCAAATCCTGCGGATTCACCGGGCACCGCTCTGGTCTACGATATGGCGTTAGGCGGCAACCAACAGCTTCTGATGGCCACCCAGTTCAGCTACGAAAGCGGTTCGTATTCTGGCGGCTTCGCTACGCAATGGATACCGTCTGGCGAGCCGGGTGTGGGTCCGGTAACAACTCTTCTAATTCGCCAGGCGCAGTTGGGTCCCAACGGGCCCACCTTCCGCGGATTGCGCATGTCGTTTGACAATTCTTTCGCGGTCGGTGACCGCATCAGCATCCGCTACGGTTCCGACTTCGTGATGGCGGGCCTAGCGGGCACCACCGCAGCGGCGCGGCCGCGCGCTCAAGTCGCGCTCCAACTTACACCTGCATGGCAGGCTTCCATGCTCGTTGCGACCAATGGCTGGCAGGATTCAACTGCCGACCAAAGTGCGCTGCAGTCGGCCCTCAATACCCTCGATCAATTTCCTATACTTCTGACGCATGACGGGCATTCTGTTCTTGAGAATGGTCTGCATGAAGAGTTGGCGCTGGAACACAGCTTTAACAAAGACTCCAATATCACCGTGGCTCTGTTCAACGACCGTTCCACCCATACGGCCGTCTTTGGGCACGGATCCGTTGCCGGACCAGACTACTTGCAGGATTTTTTCTCCAATGTTTTTGCCTATGACGCCGGGGAATCGAGCTCGCTCGGAACGCGCGTCGCTTACCATCAAAGATTTTCAGACAACGTAAACGCCACGGTTATCTACGAATATGCCGGAGCGCTGTCTCCGATTGAGGACCCCTCCGAAGTGGCTTTGCGAAACCAGTTGGCCACCCGCTATCGCCAGAGCGCTGGCATACGTGTGATGGCCAAGGTCCCGCGTGTCGGCACCAAGTTCACTGCGGGTTACAAATGGATCAATGGCCCGGTCGTCTCTGCCATGGATCCTTATGGCCAGTCTCTGTATCACCTCGACCCCTATCTGAGTATAGGGATCCATCAGCCGTTACCGAGCTTTATTCCTGGTCACGCAGAGCTTCTGGCCGACTGCGGCAATCTCCTGGCTCAGGGTTACGTTCCACTGACCACTGGTGACGGGCGAGTGGTCCTCATCCCAACCTACCGGTACCTGCGCGGGGGCGTGAGCTTTCAGTTTTAGCCACAGCGTACCGGAATCGGGAAGATGTCTTCCACAAACAGGATTCTTATGATTTCTATCCGTAGATTATCCTCTAAGCCATTCATTACACGACTCATACAGTTATGAGAATCCGTAATGTCATGGAAGTTGACGTGCTCGCATCTGTAGCTGTTCCTTCCTGATCTATGGGTGTAGCTGCATGAACGACGGTCTTCGAATGCGACTTGGCGCTGTTCTGCTGGCCGTTCTAACTCTGTCGGCCATTGTTTTCGCCTTCTTGAATTTTCAGCAACGTTCTCGTTTTGTTCTCCCTGACGACGGCGTCACTTGGATGGACACGCAGCAAGGGGTAGTGGCCTGGCACGTGGTTCCTGACTCCTCTGCCGCCAAGGCTGGAATCAAGCAAGGCGATATCGTCGAGTCGGTTCGCGGCTTCCAAATCCACCGCGCTACCGACGTCACCCGCGTTTTGTTTCGCCTGGGCCCTTGGACCGAAGTTCGCTACAAAATGCGTCGCGGTGAGGCGGGGTTTGAGACTCCCTTGGTGACCGCGCCGCAGGACACCTCCTCCTCCATCGAGAGCTATCTGCGCATCGCCGCCCTGCTCTATATTTTCATCGGTCTTTTTATATTCGTTCGTCGCTGGAACGCGCCGCGCGCGATCCACTTCTATATCTTTTGCCTGGCTTCATTCGTTCTTTATAGCTTTCATTACACCGGCAAGCTGAATTCTTTTGACCAGACGATTTACTGGGCCAATGTTGTCGCCCTGCTCTTGCAGCCGGCTTTGCTCGTTCATTTCGCGCTGGTATTTCCAGAGCGTCGCGGAACTCTGTGGCCGAAGCTGGCCGCGGTCTATGCGCTGCCGGCCGCGCTTCTCACCTTGCACGTCTTCATCGCCACCGGCACCTTGGATTTCCTTCCGGCCTTTAGCACGCGGTACTGGCTCGACAAAGTGGAACAGGCAAATCTCGGTATCTATTTCCTGGTTGCCGCCACGATTTTCCTTTTCAGTTACCGCCGCGCGCCCAGCGGGGTTTTGCGGCAACAGCTAAAGTGGGTCACCGGCGGGACGTTTGCAGGCTCGCTCCCCTTTTTGATGTTCTACATCGTGCCCTACGTTCTGGGCGTTGTTCCGGCGCCCTGGATGAAGCTCTCGGTTTTCTCACTGGCTCTGATCCCACTTTGTTTCGGGTACGCCATCATTCGCTACCGGCTGATGGACGTTGACATCATTTTCAAGCGCGGCCTTGCTTACACATTCGCTACCGCCGCGATTGTCGGCATTTATTTTGCGGGCATCGCGCTGATTGGCGAAACGTTCCACACGCGCTGGCCTACTGGCCCGGCCGGTGGAGTGATAGCGATCGTGGTCGCCGCCTTTCTTTTCGACCCCGTGCCGGGATGGATGCAGACGCGCCTGGACCCTTTTTTGTTCCGCGGCCGCCTCGATTACCGCCGCACGCTTATCGAATTTGGACGCGCGCTCACGAACGAGGTGCGTCTCGAACCACTGGTTGGTTCTGTGCTGGATCGGATTTCGCAAACGCTCCTGGTCGATCGTCTGGCCGTCTTCCTCGAGGATCCCTCACGCCCCGGCCAATTTGTTCTTTCACGTTCCATGGGACTTCGCCCCGAAGGTCCGCTCGATTTATCTTTTCTCGATCCTTCGCGCCCTGCTCTCGAGCGCGGCTGCTTGTTCTTTGAATCCGCGCGGGCGGCAACCGAGGAAACCGAGCCCATTCGCCGCACTCTCGAAGAGCTCGATCTGAATTATTTCATTGCCTGCCGCTTCCGCGACCGCACCGTGGCGATTCTCGGCCTCGGCAAGACGGTCGATGGCGATTACCTTTCAAGCGACGACCTTGAATTGTTGTCCACCATCGCCGGTTACGTGGCTATCGCAATCGAGAATGCCCGCCTCTATCAATCGCTCGAGCAAAAGGCCATGCAAATCGAGCGGCTGAAGGACTTCAGTGAAAACATCGTTGAGTCGCTGAACATCGGTGTGCTTACGGTCGATCTCGAAGATTGCATCGAGTCCTGGAATCCCCAACTTGAAAACTTGCTGGCCATTCCGCGGCGCGAAGCGCTGCGGCGCCGGCTTCAAGACGTTCTTCCCCAGGACCTTGTGGTTGAAATCGCCTCGCGAGCCACTACCGACCGCGTTTCGGGAATCTATAAATTCCATTTGAACACACCTAGCGGCCGCCGTCTTGTGATCAACGCTTCGATCGCCCCGCTGGTTGGCAAGAATGGAGCCCGCCTCGGCAGGCTCATCCTGCTGGACGACATCACCCAGCGCGTGCGTCTGGAAGAGCAAATGGTGCAAACTGAGAAACTAACGTCGCTCGGTTTGCTCGCCGCGGGTGTGGCCCACGAAGTGAACACGCCGCTCGCGGTGATTTCGAATTACATCCAAATGCTCGCAAAGCAGATTCCCGCCGGCGATCCACGCCAGAAAACGATCGAGCGGATCGTCAAGCAGACCTTCCGTGCTAGCGAAATCGTCAACAACCTGCTCAATTTCTCGCGCACCGGCGCCGCGGAGTTCGTCGAAGTGGATTTGAATTCCGTGTTGGAAGAGACCCTCACGCTCGTGCAGCACCCTTTCAAGACCGCGCAAGTAAACGTCATCAAAAACTATACGGAAAAGCTGCCGCCCGTGCTTGGCTCCATCACGCGTCTCCAGCAGGTTTTTCTGAATCTGTTCATGAACGCGCGAGACGCCATGCCCAGCGGCGGGATGCTGGAAGTTCGCACCGGAGCGCACAACGGCTCGGTTGCCGTGGAGGTCACCGACACCGGCTCGGGCATTCCGGCGGAGCATCTCCATCGTATTTTCGATCCATTTTTTACAACGAAGGCCACCGGACGGGGCACCGGGCTGGGTCTTTCGGTCAGCTACGGGATTATAAAGGAGCACGCGGGCAAGGTGGACGTGCGCTCCACGCCAGGTAAGGGCACTTCCTTCCGGCTAGAATTCCCGGTAGCGAGGAAAGCGGTTCATGCCTAAAGGATCCATTCTTGTTATTGACGATGAAGTAGAGATTCGCGAAGGACTGGAAGCTCTGCTGACCTCGGAAAGCTTCCAGGTAACGCTTGCCGAAACTGGCGAAGCCGGCCTGCGGCAGCTCGAAGACCATCCCTTCGATTTGATGCTGCTCGACGTGAGCTTGCCGGACCGCAACGGCCTCGAGCTGCTCCGCGAAATTCGCCGCCGCGACCCCCAGCTGGCCATTATCTTGATCACCGCTTACGGCTCAATCGACATGGCCCGCGCGGCCTTCAAGGGCGGAGCCCAGGATTTCATCACCAAGCCCTGGTCCAACGACGAGCTCATCGCCCAAGTCTCCCTCGCCATCGAAGGCCGCCGGCTTCGCGACGAAAACGTCCAGCTCAAGCGCGCTCTCAAACAGCGCTACAATTTTCCAAATATCGTCGGCAAGAGCGAGAAGATGCAGACGGTGCTCGACCTGGTTACCCAGGTCGCGCCGTCGCGCTCCACCGTCCTGATCTCCGGCGAGAGCGGCACTGGCAAGGAAGTCTTCGCCAAGGCCATCCATTCCGCATCCACGCGCGCCGACAAGGCTTTCATTCCCATCAACACTGGCTCGATTCCCGGCGACCTTCTCGAATCGCAACTATTCGGCCACGTGAAGGGCGCCTTCACCAGCGCCATCGCCTCCAAAAAAGGCCTATTCGAAGTCGCCGATCAGGGCACCATCTTTTTCGACGAGATTTCCACCATCAGCCCGGAAACACAGGCCAAGCTTCTGCGCGTGATCCAAGAGCGCGAATTCATGCGTCTGGGCGGGACCGAGACGATTAAGGTCGACGTCCGCATTCTGGCCGCTTCCAACGAAGATTTGATGAAGCTTGTGCGTGAAGGCCGCTTCCGCGAAGATTTGTTTCACCGCTTGAACGTCATCTCCTTGCACCTGCCGCCGCTGCGCGAGCGCAAGGAAGATATCCCCTTGCTCATCGAGCGTTTTCTGCAGCAGTTCTGCGAGGAGAATGGCAAGCCGCCCCGCGCTTTCACCCACGGCGCGATGAAACTGTTGATGGACTACGATTGGCCAGGAAATGTTCGAGAGCTGGAGAACGTGGTCGAGCGCGCCATCGTGCTTTCCACCCAGGAAGCCATGGACGCCGACATCCTTCCAGAAAGCGTGCGCACACGCGAGATCGTCAAGGGGGTTCGCCTGCAGCTCGCCGAATTCCTGCCGCCCATGCCCGGCGAGGCGGGCGGTTACAGCAGCTCCCCCTCTCTTTTCCAGATCCTCGAAGAGGTCGAGCGCCGGATCATTGTCGACATGCTCGAGCGCACGAACTGGAATCAGACCGAAGCCGCCGAGCGTTTTCAGGTTCCGCTTTCCACCCTCAATCAGAAAATCAAACGGCTGGGGATCGAAACTCGCCGCCGCACAACGTCGGTTCGAGGCGCTGCCGCGGGATTTGGCGAAGATCCTGCCGAGTTCCTCGCCCGGAAGTAGCCCACCTAGTTGGGAATTAGCGCGCGTCCCGCAATATTCCCCAGGATGCGGTATGGCGCGGCTTCCGGCGCCACCAGCACTCTGGGCGGAATCAGAAATGTCTGTTCGATGGCGTATTGCCCGGACATCACAGCGTGCGCCACGCAATCGGTAAACACCAGCCAGGTGGCCTGCGGCGGAAATTCCAACTGCGTCTTCGGGCAATTTTCCTGAAACTCCGCGTTTTCCTTCAGAAAATCGTGAAATCGCAGCATGAACATGTCATAGGGGGTTCGGCCGATCACGCCCAAGCCAAGCTTGGACCCAAAATCCTGCACCGTGCGGCTCAAGAAGGAATCATCTTCGGCGATGTCCTGCAGCCCGGCGCCTCCCGCGTATCGGCGCGCGAGCACTTCGAATGCTTCCGTAGTCCGCCAAACGCGCGGCTTGGTCGAGTTCAGATTCGTGAACACGCGCAAAATGCGCCCGCCCCGAGTCGGACGGCTCGGAAACGCATCCACATGCAGCAGGTCGTTGCGCTTGTGCAGCGGCAAATCCCGGCCTTCTTCTTCCAGAGGCCGGAAACTCGCGAAATCCAGGTTCCACTTGCCTGCGTACGGGGCTAAAAATATGCCTACAAACTGTGTCACCTGCTCGCTGTAGCTCCGCATGATCGATTGCAGGCGGCTAATCGTCTCGCGGTTGCCCGAAACTCCGCGCAGCACGTCCTCACCCGGACGGTACGAAACGTTTTTGTGCATGCGCAACTCGGACCATTGCTGCGCCAGAAGAAATTCCTGATCGGTTTTTGGAAGATCGAAGGGCGGCTGGCGAAAGAAAAGTATCTGCCCGCGTTCGAGCATTTCGCAATAGTTGCGCGAGCGCGCCGAGCCCTGCTCCGGAACCACCCAGCCGGCGGAGCGCTTATAGTCGTCCACCGCGACCCACGGCTGGTTGCGGATTGCGCCCTTCTTCATCTAATTCTTCGCAGGAGTTGGAATCTTGTAGCCGCGGGGAAGCAGTGTGGTGCTCAAATCCAAACCGGAAAGGTCCACCCCGTCGAGATCCGTCTCGCGAAGGACCGTGGTTTTCACATCTGCGCCGGTAAAATCGGCGCCTCGAATTTCGGCTAGACGGAAATTCGACGCCACCAAATTCGCGCCTCGCAGGACAGCTCGGCGCAAGTCCGCGCGGAAAAGCTCCGCACCGCCCATTTTTACCTCGGTCAGATCGGCGTCGCTCAAGTTGGCTTCGGTCAGATCACACTTGCGCATGTCCGCGCGGCGCAGTTTTGCCCCGCTCAGGTTCACCGAAGAGAGTCTGGCCTCGTGCAAATTCGCGCCTTCCATGTTCGCTCCATGGAAATCGACGAGGTCCAGATTTTCCCGTTCCAAATTGATACGCGAAAGATCTGCGCCGGACAAATCCGCGCGCGCGCCCGTTTCATCGCCGCGCACGAAACGCCGATGCGACTCAAGAATCTCCGAGACTGGCCGTCCGTTGTGTTTGATGCTTTTGGGGGATCTCATCTTCGCCGTGAATGATAGCTACCACGCGTGCATTATTTAGCAAGTATAACATGGGCGGCCCAGCCTCGGAGTGTTAGCGGATTTGTGATACCGTCAAACGATGGGCCATCGTTTCGATTCTCCATTTCATCGCCGCCTTCGATCCAAGCGCCGGCTCTCCCTGGCCGCGGTCTTCTGCGCTTGGTCTCTAATCCTTCTTATTTTTGTCCCACAAATTGTCGTATCGCAGCAACGGCCGGACACGCCCGGTGACGAAGTTGTCGCAAATCTGGCTGCCGGTCGCGTGATTATCGCGGTCGTAAAAGACGCCATTCTAATCGCCACCATTGAAAATCCAGTCGAGCCCCAGACTCGCCTTCCCGCGCCGGTCGTGCTTGGATCGAAGCGAGCGGGAATTTTCCTTGGCGCCGTGGAATGGATTTCGCCTTCCTCGCAAATCGAGATCGCTCGGCTTGACCGCGAGCTGCCACATCTTCGCGGACACGTTGTTTCCCAGGGGCCGCACCTCCAGGAAGCTCAGCCGGATACCGAGGCTAGCGACATCGATTCGATCGGGCGCGGCGTGGCCGAACGCTTGAACGAAATCGCCAGAAATCTTCACGCCAAAATGAATTTGCCGCCGGACGAGCCGGTCGCCGAGTTGATTCTTGCGGACTATATGGAAGGCTACGGCCCGGAAGTTTGGAAGTTAAGTTTCACGCTGAAGCAAGACATGCAGCGTCTAGACTATTTCGACACGCACATTCCTTTGCCGCAATACCGCCAATTGTGGCCCCCGGAGAAAGGCCAGCCGCACACGCTAGTTGAGTTCCACTATCCGCCGGAAGATTCCTCCCCTACGCTGATCGATCGGATTCGGAAGAACGATCCCGGCATCGAGAAACTGTGTTCGTCGGACGTGAAAATGCGGGACGCGCGCGACCGTTTCCTGCACGGTGAAAGCAACAAGCTCCTGGCAGCGGACGCGCTTCAGTTTTTGCGTGCGGCGCTCGCCGTCGTGGCCTCGCCCAACGCCCGCGAGACAATCGCCGAAATCGGCGCTGAATCAGGAGTCGCCTGGATTCTGAAGCCGCCGCCCGAGCCTCAAAACGCACTCCAGAAAAAACAGCGCCCCGCCGACGCCGACGCGCCGCCTTCTCTGCTGCAACCTCACTGAAGCCAGCTGCTTGGGAGGGGTTGTTTCTGAAGAATCCTTCCAGATACCTGCGAAACTCCATAAAACGGAGACAGCTACAGTCGAAGTCGTCACCTCCACCTCGATCTCTTCTGCTCAGGGGCGGATGAAAACAAGAGCTGTTGCATCCATGCTCTTGGCCTTCGGTAGCACCGCTACGAACGAGCCCACGAAAAGGAAACAACCGGGAGCAGGCCAGTCTATTTCTTTTCAGAGAGCTGCTGCTTCAAACGCGCGTTCTTCTCGATCACAGACCTCTCGAGGTCTTGTTTGTGCGAAACGAGCTTGCGCGCGATCGCCGGGTCTGCAAGTCCCAGGATTTCCGCGGCAAAAATTGCCGAGTTCACCGCTCCCGCTTTATCTATCGCCATGGTGGCCACGGGAATTCCGGCGGGCATCTGCACCGTCGATAGCAGCGCATCCAGCCCATTCAGGCTGCTCGTGCCCATGGGAACTCCAATAACCGGCAGCGTGGTGTTCGCCGCGATCACTCCAGCCAGATGCGCAGCGGCGCCCGCAGCCGCGATCAAAATTTTCAAGCCCCGCTTGGACGCTGTTGTGGCGTACTCATGTGCGCGCGCGGGCGTGCGGTGCGCGGACACGACTTCCAATTCGTAGGGAATTCCAAATTTCTCCAGCGTTTTTGCCGCCTCGCTCATCACTGGAAAATCCGTATCCGAACCCATCAGGATTCCCACCAGCGGCGTAACTGCTTGCTTATCTTCCTTGGCCACCTATCAATCTCCTAGTCGGAACTCCTAGTCGGAATCGCTCACTGCTATCTGCATCCGCGAAGTCGATTCCACTTCGATCGAATCGCCCGGCCGGAGGATTCCTGGTTCCACCACTCTGCAAAGCCAACCCCGCCGGCCGCGCAACCCTGTCTGTAGCCCCCTGCGGATCTCGTCCATCCGCGGGCACGGATCACAAGGGCCCGTGATTTCCAGTAGGCTCTCACCGATGCGAAGGGTTTGTCCGGCCGCCAAAGTTTGAAAATCAATTCCCCGCGTGGTTATGTTCTCTTTCACCGCGCCCGGTTCGATTTTAAACTGCTCAAGCGTTTCCCGGTCCATCAACAATACTTGACGTTTGCTCCCACGCCGTCCATGAATGCATCCTCGAAAACCTTTATCCGCGATTGCTTCCGCTTCTTCCACTTCCTCCATCGGAAACCTGTGGACCAGGCAGGTAAAAAGATGGACTACCTCACCCATTGGGCGCCTCCGCGGCCTTGCTCGCGGCGTTCGGTCTTCCGATGTCCTTGCGATAATGCGCTCCGTCGATTTTGATCTTGTTTGCCGCTTCGTACGCAGTCCTGCAAGCCGCCGCCAGATTCTCGCCCGTCGCGCCCACGCTGAGAACGCGCCCGCCGGTTGTGTACAACTTCCCGCCTTCTCGTCGCGTTCCAGCGTGAAAGATTACCGCGCCCGATACTTTCAAAGCCGCATCCAACCCTGCGACTTCTTTTCCGATTTTCGGGTTGCCCGGATAACCCTCTGACGCCACGACAATGCAAACGCTTGCGTCGCTCGATGATTTCGTCTGGAGCGAAGACAGCTCTCCGCGCGCAGCGCGAGCGCAGGCATCGGCAAAATCACAGTCGGCGCGCAGCAAAATTGCTTGCGTTTCCGGATCTCCCAGCCGGCAATTATATTCCAGAACTTTCGGGCCGTCGGAGGTCAGCATCAATCCAAAATAAAGAAAGCCGCGATAGGTCAACCCGTCTTTTTGAAGGCCGGCTAGTGTCGGCTCTACCACGCGCTTCAGAATTTGCGCTTCGAGTTCAGGCGATAGGATATCGGAGGTCGAAAAAGAGCCCATGCCGCCCGTGTTAGGCCCTTCATCATTATCAAAGGCGCGTTTGTGATCTCGCGCGGGCGCCAGAGAAACAAAGTTCTTCCCGTCGCTTAGAATGATGTAGGAAAGTTCCTGTCCGGCCAGCCCTTCTTCCAATAAAACTCGCCTCCCCGCATCTCCGAATTCCTTTTTCTCCATCAGCCGGTCGATGAATTCCGAGGCCTCGTCTGGCGAAGAAGTCACCAGCACGCCCTTTCCCGCGCACAATCCATCCGCCTTGACCACTAGGGGCCAATCCACTGAGCAAATGGATGTGTAGGCGTCTATCGGAGAGTCGTATATTCCGTACGCCGTCGCCGTGGGGATTCCGTGGCGTTCCATGAATTTCTTGGCAAACACCTTGCTTCCCTCGAGCTTTGCCGCTTCTTGCGTGGGCCCTAGCAGCGCAAGGCCGCGCTTCGCAAATTCATCCGCAATTCCCCGCACCAAAGGGAGCTCCGGCCCGCAGATAGTAAGGTCCGCCCCGAGCTTCGTGGCGAGGTCCGCGGCGGCTTTTACCTCCCCCATATCCAACGGTACGCACTCGGCGTCCTTCTCAACCCCGCCATTTCCCGGAGCGCACCAGATCTTTCGCACTCCGGCGCTTTGCCGCAGCTTCCACACCATCGCGTGCTCGCGCCCGCCGCCGCCGATCACAAGAATTTTCATAGTTGCCCGTTGAACGGAATCAAGAACGATACGAGGGCCATCTGCCGCTGTCAACCCTAGTTCGGCGCGCTCGCAGGTTGGTTTGCTCTAGCCGCCTGCAATGGCTCCTACGATGAAAAATGGTTCCGCTCCCGAGGCGACCGCCTCCGGCAAAGGCGCGTCCGGTGACTCATGGGATAGGTCCTCTTCGCAGGCGAAAAACCGCAAGAACGGTCGGCGCTCGAGCGTGACCTGATCGCGGATTGTCCCGCGCAGCATTGGATAGCGGGTTTCGAGCGCATCGAGAACTGAGCGCTGCGTGGCCTGCCCCTGAACTTCGATCTGCACATCGCCGCTCACTAGCGCGAGCGTCCGCAGGTGTGTCGGTAGCACGACCAGAATCATGATAATGTCTGGACTTCGACGGAAAGCACGCCTGGAAGATCTCGCACAATGGGATTCCAACCATTTCCAGAATCGGCCGATGCATACACCTGCCCGCCAGTAGTCCCGAAATAAACGCCGCACGAATCGAGCGTATCCACGGCCATCGCGTCGCGCAGTACGTTCACGTAGCAATCGCTTTGCGGCAGCCCCTTGGTCAGCGCTTCCCATTCGTTTCCGCCAGACTTGCTGCGGTACACGCGCAGCTTTCCGTCGGGCGGAAAATGTTCCGAGTCGCTCTTAATCGGCACAACGTAAACCGTCTCCGGTTCGTGCGCGTGGACCTCGATCGCAAATCCAAAATCAGTCGGCAAGTTCCCGCTCACCTCTTGCCACGAGTCGCCCGCGTTGTCGCTGCGCATCACGTCCCAGTGCTTCTGCATGAACAGCACTCCCGGACGCGCCCGGTGCATCGCGATGTGGTGAACGCAGTGGCCCACCTCCGCATCCGGGTCGGGGATGTGCGCAGAGCGTAGTCCATGGTTGATCGGCCGCCAACTCTTCCCACCGTCGTCGGTGCGAAACGCGCCCGCAGCCGAGATGGCTATGTACATCCGATCCGGACGGCTCGGATCCAAAATGATCGTATGCAGACACAATCCACCGGCGCCCGGTTGCCAGGAAGGCCCGCTGCCATGCCCGCGTAGGCCGGGGAGTTCCTGCCAGCTTTGTCCCCCGTCGCTTGAGCGAAACAACCCAGCGTCCTCCACGCCGGCATAAATCGTATCTGGATCCGTCAGGGATGGCTCCAGATGCCAAACCCGCTTGAACTCCCACGGGTGCGGAGTGCCGTCGTACCATTGATGCGTGCCGGCAACGCCGTCATACACAAATTTATTTCCGACAGGCTCCCACCTCTTTCCGCCGTCATTGGATCGCTGAATCAATTGCCCAAACCATCCGGTGGACTGCGACGCGTACAGCCGATTCGGGTCCGCTGGCGATCCTTTGAGGTGATAAATCTCCCAGCCCGCAAAGTGCGGGCCGCTCACATCCCAGCGTTCGCGCTTGCCGTCCGCGGTCAACACGAACGCGCCCTTGCGCGTTCCAACCAGAACTCGCACACCGCTCATTTGTTTCTCCCTTACAGAACAACTTCTATTTAGATCGACGGGAATCGAATTCGGTAGCGGCTTGATTTTAGACATTACCAACTGCGCGGGCTACTGAAGTTTTTGCGTTGCGGAATCGTGGCAGATTAAATTTTCAAAAATGGCTAGAACGTGCTGCCGGTAGCGCACAATCGTTTCCAGTATCGGCCGAAGCTGCGGCTCGCGAACAGTTTCCTTGTCCCATTTTGCGAGTACTGCGGCCGGCACCTGGATGTCCTTGCGCAGTTCCTCGGCCGAATGTCCGCGCAAAAACAGGCCGTAGAAAAACGCGGCCTCTCGCTGCGGGAACTGAAAATCCTGCAGCCTCTCCTCTAGCGGGTTAGCTTGTGCAGCCATTGTAGAAAATCGCAGTTTACAGATTTCCGCGGACACGTCAAGAGTACACGGCGCGTAAGAGAAAATAAGTTTTCAGTCATCTGCTTGGCTTGCGCGGAGTTTGGTAATAAACTCGCTGACAGGTATAGCCTGCATAGGACTCCGTGTGCCCGCCCTCTCAGAAAGCCTTTCTTCTCAACGATCTTGGTGACCTCGCCGCCGTTTCGCGCTCCCTTTCTCTCGTCAAAATACCAGCTTCCTCGGTTCATTTCACTCCGGAGTAAAAGCGCTGTTAAAATCCCGCTCGGCCACATGGTGATGTTTATCACTCGACAAAGGTGGCCCCGGCGGTTGCCGATGGCAAAACATTTTGGTTTTTGCAACTCAGAATGTGTAACCCCGAGGCTCCGCGGCAATCTGAGCTGAAGATGATCACTCTGCTCTCCATCATCGCCCTGGGATTTTTTCTCGGTATGCGTCACGCCACCGACCCCGACCACGTGATCGCCGTCACCACCATCGTGAGCCGGCAGCGCAGCATACGACACGCTGCTTTGATCGGCGTGTTGTGGGGCCTCGGACATACCCTCACGATTTTTCTGGTCGGCTCGGCAATTATTCTTTTTGGAGTGGTCATTCCGCCCAGGCTCGGCCTCACCATGGAGTTGTCCGTCGGCCTGATGTTGATCCTTCTCGGCCTCTTGAATCTCACGGGATTCACGCGCTGGGTCACCGAGACGTTTACGCCCGCCGCTGATCCCGCGCACCCGCATACTCACTCGCATGCGCACGCCCACGCTCATAACGACTTCATTCACAACCACGCCCATGGACACGATCCCGAGCAGCACGGCCACGCTCCCGACGCCACTCCCGTCGGCTGGATGGACCGCATTTTCGGCCAGCTCGGTTTGTATCAAGCGTTGCGCCCGTTGGCCGTGGGACTGGTCCATGGCCTGGCAGGCTCAGCGGCCGTTGCGTTGCTCGTCCTGACCACCATTCGCGACCCGCGCTGGGCCATCGCCTATCTGCTTGTCTTTGGCGTGGGAACCATCGCTGGAATGATGTTGATAACCGCGGCCATCGCCATGCCCTTCAAATATTCGCAGCAGCGATTTGCGCGCGTGAACCGCGCCCTGGGAGTCGCCTCCGGCCTGCTCAGCGTGGCCTTCGGCATCTTCATCGTTTACAAAATGGGCTACGTGAATGGCATCTTCACCAGCCATCCGAGTTGGAAGCCTGAATAAATCACCCTGCGTGGGGTCATTCAGGCTGCCGACTGTTGCTCGATGGCGGCGACCGGACTACCATCATTCGTATGGAACGCGAGTGTGGGAATTCTGTCCGAGTAAAGGGACCAGCCTTTGTACCGGCGTGGGTAACGGCGATCGTTCTGCTACTGTGTCCTCCTTTCGCGCGGGCACAGGCGACAGCGCCGACGACGCAAGCACCGGAGATCATTCAGGTTGACACGCGCGCAGCCGCGCATCCATTTCCCCATTTCTGGGAGCAGATGTTCGGGTCCGGTCGCGCCATTCTCACTTTGCGAGAAAGCTACCGCAATGATTTGCGCGAAGTGAAATCCGCCACGGATTTTCGCTACGTTCGCTTCCACGCAATTTTCCATGACGAAGTGGGCGTATACGACGAGGACAAGGACGGCAACCCCATCTACAATTTTTCTTATGTGGATCAGATTTACGACGGCTTGCTGCAAAACCATGTGCGCCCATTTGTCGAGCTGAGCTTCATGCCAAAAAAATTGGCCGCGGCGCAGGAGCTGCATGCGTTTTGGTACAAGCAAAACATTTCGCCTCCCAAGGATTACGATCGCTGGGGCATGCTGATCACCGCATTCGCAAAACATTTGGTCGAGCGCTACGGCATCAGGGAAGTTTCGCAATGGTATTTCGAAGTCTGGAACGAGCCCAATATCGATTTCTGGGCCGGCCACCCGAAAGAAACCACCTACTTCCATTTATATGATGAGGCGGCGCGTGCGCTTAAAGAAGTGAGTCCGCTGCTGCGCGTGGGCGGTCCGGCCACGGCGCAGGCTGCCTGGGTGGACCGCTTCATCCATCACACCGCGGAAAACAATGTGCCGGTGGATTTTGTGTCCACGCACGTGTATGGGAACGACACGGCCAAGGATGTTTTCGGCGCCGACGAATCCATTCCCATGACACAGATGGTTTGCCGCGCAGTGGGAAAAGTTCACGCTCAAATTGCCGCGTCGGAGAAACCTGGGTTGCCGCTGATCTGGTCGGAATTTAATGCCGTGTACGACACACAGCCGAGCGTGACAGACACGGCGTTCATGGGCCCCTGGCTCGCCGACACCATTCGCCAGTGCGACGGCATGACCGAGATGATGAGCTACTGGGCTTTGTCCGACGTGTTTGAAGAGCAGGGTGTAATCAAGAAGCCGTTTTATGGCGGCTATGGATTGATCGCGGAAGGCGGAGTGCCCAAGCCTGCGTTTAATGCCTTCAAACTTTTGCACCACCTCGGCGACCAGAGAATTTTGGTTGCGTCAGAATCGATGCTGGCTACGCGCCGTGCGGATGGTTCGCTGGCGCTGGCAGTGTGGAATTTGTCGCTGCCCAACCAGGCGGGGACCGCCAAGTCCGTAACGATCGAGCTGAAAGGTCTGCAGGGGAAGCATCGCGTTACGATCAGCGAAGTTGACCCCGATCACGGCTCGCCCTTGCCCGCCTACCACGCGATGGGCGAGCCTGTTTCCCCCACGCAGGAGCAATACCGGGAGCTCAAGAAAGCCGCCGAGCTGCCCTCTCCGCACACCGAAGCGTTAAAGAAGGACGCCATCACACTGAGTCTTCCGCCCAAATCCCTCTTCTTAATCGAGGTCCGCTGAACTTCGGTCCGGGCTCAGGATTTTACGTGGTTGCGCAGCGTTTGATGCATGGCGGTCATTTCGCCCTCCTGGTACGGACGCCGCGGCCAGAAAAACCCGCGCAAACCATCGCTATTCTTTCGCGGAACGATATGCACGTGCAGATGCGGCACGCTCTGGCTCACCACGTTGTTGATAGCCACGAAGCTCCCTTCCGCTTTCGCAGCCTCCTGCACTTTTCGCGAGAGCATTTGAGCGTTTGTGAAAAACGGACCGACCAACTCCGCGGGAAGGTCCGCCAGCGTAGAGTAATGCACTTTAGGAATCAACAAAGTATGCCCCGGGAAAAGCGGACGCAGGTCGAGGAAAGCGATCGAAACATCATCTTCGAAAATAATTTTGGCTTCCGCTTCACGTGAAACAATCTTGCAGAACAAACAGGCCTGGTCTCTGCCGGCTTCCTGCTCGCGCGATTTTTCGCGAACACCTGATTTTCTCATTACTCTAGATTAATACTGAACTGGGAAACGCCGCCCAAAAAAAAAAGGGGCGGCTCCAAAGAGCCGCCCTTTTTTCCTTTGCTGTTAAGTTTAGAAGGTCAGCTTTCCGAACACCTGAACGATCCTCGCATCCACCGCTGCAGCCCCACCCGAAGCGCCGTACGGGGTCGTCGGCGGCGTGGCAGCATTGAAAATGTGGCCAAAGACCGTTGGATTGGCTAGGTTCGGGAACGGCGGATTGAAGTTGACGTGGTTAAGAATATTGTACGCGTTCGCTCCCACCGTGAAACCGAGCCGTTCATTGAGCTTGAACAGTTTTTTCAGGCCCAAGTCGGTATTGAAGAAACTGGGCCCACGGAATGCGTTGCGTCCAACTGATCCGACAAAGTTTGTGGACGGGCTCACGAAGTCGCTCTCCATGAGACACCCCGGTGTGGCCAGGTTGGGATTGAATACAGTGGACGAATTGCCGCTGCAGGTCAAATTGACTGGCCCAGACGGCTGGGCAAGGATGAACGCGGTCGGAGCCCCGCTAAGAAGCAAGTTATTTCCGGCAATACTGTTTGCGGTGTTTCCATCCAACACGCTGAATGGAGCGCCGCTGTGACGGAAAACTGTGCCCGAAACCGTCCAACCTCCAATCGCTGCGTTGATGAATCGATTCTCGCTCTTGACCGGTATGTCCCAGACGTAATCGGCGCTGATCACGTGCCGGATATCGTAGTCCGACGGTCCGTAATTAGCTCGGATGTTAAATGGATCGATGATGAAAGGAATGCTGTTATTGAAATTGTAGGGTATTCCAGGAACTCCGCCGTTCGAGACCAGGTCCAGGTCGTGGCTATAGGTATAGTTCAACTGCCCACTAAAGCCGTGCCAGAGGTTTTGTCTCGCCGATAGAGTCAAACCATTGTAATTGGAGTACCCATCATTGGTCAGCGATATCACCCCGGCTACGCGAGGATCGGGTGCGGTTGCAGGAAGCTGATTGAACCCGAACGCGTTGCCGTAGGGGTTGTAGAGGATCCCGTCATAGCCGTGATTTCCCACATAGTTCGCCGATACAACCGTCCGGTTTCCAAAGCTGTGCTGGACCTCGACGTTCCATTCCAGGTACTTCGGATTTAACACCTTGCCGCTGGTTGCGTAAACGGAGGGAACCTGGTTCTGGCATCCAGCCGGCGCCAAGGTGTTGAAGCCGTTGGGGCCGCTAAGCCCGCCGCCGCTGTTGTAGGCTGTTTGGAATGCGGTATTGCACTGCGGAATGATATGGAAGCCACTATTGGCCTCGTTAGTGGCAATCGTTCCGTTCTGGACGGTAAAAGACGTTACTTGTGGAAAGTTTGTCGTGTAAAGGCTCAGCAGCGTCGCCGGGTACAAGTCTGTGAATAAGCCGACTCCGCCGCGAATAACCGTGTTCTGTCCGAGCGGACTCCACGCAAACCCGATGCGAGGTTGAAACGATACCTTCTCGACATCGGGCAGAATGTTGTGCAAACCGGTGACGAACGACTGGTTATAGGGAATTGCAGCGCCGTGGGGTAGCTGGTCGAATGGGACAGGAGTAAGAGTATTGCAATTCGAGGCGCATACTCCACCCGAGTTGCGGTCGGCTCGCATGGTCAAAGTCAATTTCAGTTTCGAATTGACGCGATACTCATCCTGGAAGTAAAGGCCCACACTATAGAACGAATTGTCTTGCGGACTACTGCGAGCAAAATGCTCCGCGATGTTTCCCCCCAAACCGGCAATGTTGATGGTATCGGTAGCGAAACCTTCTAACGGCACAGCAATAATAGGATATTGAGTTAGAGTGGACGCTGTGAAGTCAGAGACCCCATCATGCCGGAAATTCACGCCCATTTTGAAGTTATGGCTCCCAAGTGTCCGTGAGAGATCGTCGGCCACTTGCCACTGATTGAGCTTTCGTCCCCCGGGATACAGGAACCCTTGTGCCGCACCTCCCGGATTCCCCGAACCGGTACCGAGCGCGGTCAGCGCAGAGTCAGTCGAGAGCATGTTTACGGGGAAAATGCTCAGCGCTTTTGTAATGTCGGGACTCTCGAAAATCGCCGAGTAATTGAAATGCGATAGAATAATGTTGTTCACCAGGTTCGGACTGAATATATGGGTTTCGTTGATTTGCCAGTCGTTCTGCGGCTGAATGCTCTCATTGCTGAAAGCGGGGTTGATGGGATCGGTGTACGTGGGCTGGACTCCGCGATCAGCCTTATAGCGCGCGAATAGTTTGTCTTTGTCGCTGATCGAATAGTCTCCACGAACAGTCAATAGCCACTCGCGATTACCGCTCGATCCAGAAGTTCCGAAAGATTCCAGACATTCCGTGCTTGCTGGATTCCCCGTAACCGGATCCGCAAAGGAGCCTACTGAGGCGCAGCTGTTGGGTGTCAAGGCCGCGCGATTGATTCCGGGTGTGGCGTTGTAGAGACCGAACATACTCTGATAGAAGGTGGTCGCCGTTGCCGGAATCTGCGAAAGAACAAATTGCTGGAAGTCAGGTGCCGGCAAGCTCACTTGGCTATTGGTTCCAAATATGTAGCGGATTCCCTCGGTATTAGCGAAAAAAAACAGCTTATCCTTGACGATGGGCCCTCCAAAATTCGCCGCCCACTGATTGTTGTTCTCAAAAGGACGCGATACTCCGTCGAGATTATTGAAGTAGTCGTTGGCGCTCAAGGCTCGGCCGGTCCAATAGTACAAAGCATCGCCATGGAATGCGTTCGTTCCAGACTTGGTGGTGTAGTCAATCTGCGCGCCCGCTTGGCGGCCATACTGTCCGGTATAGCCGTTGCTGACCACCGCAACCTCTTGTGTTTCGTTGCTCCCAAGAAGCAGGTTGCTCGATCCTGAATTGTTCAAGTTTAAGTATGGGTCGTTATAATCGTTTCCATTAATGGTGAACAGATTCGCCGTGCCGGGCAGACCGAACGCGCTGAAGTTACCAAGACCTCCATTCGCGGTATTCATGGTCACGCCCGGTGAAATTTGCGCAACATAGGTCAAGTCGCCCCCGGGGTTTGGAACATTTTCAACGTCCCTGGTCGAGACCGTAGTCGTGATGTTGGCATCTTCGGTCTGCAACATTGCGCCTTGAGCGGTCACCTCCACGGTGACGGCGCCGCTGCCCAGCTCTAACTTAAGATTCGCGGTCGATGTCTGACCCAGAAGGATTTCCACCGCCTGACTGACCTGCTTGAACCCTTGTTGAGTTACCGTCAGAGTGTAGGAACCGGGCTTCAGCAGCGTGAATTGATAGACGCCGTCGGAGCTCGAAGTAGTTGCCAGCGTTTCGCCGGTAGCAATGTTCTTCAGATTCACCGTGGCGCCTACGATCACCGCGCCTGATGGATCGGTAATGTTTCCGCTGATTGCGCCCGTGACAATGCTCTGCGCCGAAAGGAGGGTGGGCAACAAGAGCAGCAAAGCCGCCAGTAAAGCGGCGAGCCAAGAATGTTTGTTCCATTGCATTTTCATCTCCCGTTTTCCGTCAATTTGTGGCTGCGTTAACGACAAATCTAACTTCCGCAGGGTGCCCGTATGGCACGTTCGTCGCCATGTTCTGCGCTCAATAAAGTGTTTTCTGACAGTGAGCTATGTAAATTCGGAGGGTTCGAATCTGTCGGGCGGGACAGATCGGGCGAGGCCACGTCCTGATATTCGGAAAGATCTAGAAATATCGGAAAGCAATTAGAAGCGCGCGGGCTGCTGCTGGGTCAAGCAGTGAATGGTCCCGAATCCCCAGACTAAATCAACCGAGTGGATTCCAACCACAGAACGGCCGGGGAATACATCGGAAAGGATTCCAAGAGCTAGGCGGTCGTTGGGATCGTTGAACGTGGGCACCAAGACTGCCGAATTCGATATATAGAAGTTGGCGTAGCTGGCGGGCAGGCGCACGCCGTCGAAGAACAAAGGTGAGGGCATGGGTAACGGAATGACGTCTACTTTGCCTCCGTCTTGCAGCCGGGCTCCGCGCAACCGCTCCCAATTCTCTTCCAGCGCGCGATAATTTCTCTCCCGCGAGTTCTTCTCGCGGCAAATGACGACGGTGCGGCGGTTCACGAAACGGCACAAATCATCGACGTGGCCGTGCGTGTCGTCCCCTGCGATTCCGTTGCCGAGCCAAATAACGTTTTCTGCACCGAGATAGTCGCGTAGTACTGTTTCGGTCTGCCCGCGGTCAAATCCAGGATTTCGTACTTGGCGTTTCTGGTCGAGAAGACACTCTTCGGTGGTGAGCACCGTTCCACGGCCATTTACATCGATGCTGCCGCCCTCAAGAACCACATTGCGCCCGCCGAGTCGAGCGTGGAACATTTTCATTTTTAATCTGCTCGCGGCGCGTTCGGGAATCGCATCGTCCTTTTTCCAGTCGGGATAGCGAGCCCATGCGTTGAAGCGAAACCGAGCGATGGCAACCTGGGCACCAAGCCTGGCACGTCTTACGAAGATGGGGCCGAAGTCACGTGTCCATCCTCGATTCGTGGGAAAACGCAGAAACTGGATTCTGCTCAGGCCGACGCCGGCGCTCTGCAACACCTTGCGCGCTTGCGCTTCGTGGGCTGACGAGTTGACGAGGATACGAACAAGTTCACCCGGCGCAATTTTACCGACGATCTCCCCGTAGACCCACTGGATGGGCTCAAGTTTGCCTGGCCAATCGGTAGGGTTGTGAGGCCAACCGATCCAGGTGGCTTCGTGAGACTCCCATTCGGCGGGCATGCGAAAACCGAGCGATGCCGGAGTGATCTCGTCAGAACAGTGGCTGGTGCGGCTGGATGGCTTCAAGGCTTCTCGTCGAGGAAACGCTGCTCGATGCCGGCGTAGGCATCGATTCTGCGGTCGCGCAAAAACGGCCAATTGCGGCGAACGTCTTCCAGATGGGTGAGATCCACTTCACCGTACAAGATCTCTTCACGGTCCGTGGAGCCTTCGGCAAGCACCACGCCTTGCGGATCGCACAGGAACGAAGTGCCCCAGAATTCAAGGCCCTCTCCCCCTTCGGCGGGAATTTCATGCCCCACGCGATTGACGGCAGCGACGTAAATTCCGTTGGCAATCGCGTGACTGCGTTGGATGGTGCGCCAGGAATCGCGCTGCGCTTCGCCATTGGATTTTTTTTCGCTGGGATGCCAGCCAATCGCGGTGGGGTAGAAAAGGATGCAGGCGCCATTGAGCGCCGCCAGACGCGCCCCCTCCGGATACCACTGATCCCAGCATATGAGTGTCGCGATCTTGCCGGCGTTAGTGCAGAAAGCGCGAAAGCCTAAGTCTCCGGGTGTGAAGTAGAATTTTTCGTAGTAGGCGGGATCGTCCGGGATGTGCATCTTGCGATAGACGCCGGCAATTTTGCCATCGGCATCGATGATAGCGGCGGTGTTGTGATAAACACCGGGCGCGCGGCGTTCGAAAACCGGGGCGATGATGACGGTCCTTGTTTTTTGTGCCACCCGGCCCAATGCTTCCGTGGTTGGTCCGGGGACAGACTCGGCCAATTCAAAATTCGCGGTGTCTTCGCGCTGGCAGAAGTATTGCGAGCGAAAGAGCTCGGGCAGACAGACGACTTGGGCGCCCGTTCGCGCCGCTTCTTCGATACGCGAGCTGGCGCGCGACAGGTTATCGGCGGAAGTGGCGCTGACCGCCATCTGCACCAGACCCACTTTGAATTTCTGCGGTGTTGTCACGATAGGAAAATCTACACGAAAAGCCGATACAAGGCCATACGCCGCCGACGGTTCTAATTTCCCACTTCGGGAATCTCAAAGGCAACCGCGATTTTCGATGCAGATTAGGTTCTGGATGCTCTTACAGCTGATATTTTCGTCGAGGACGATTGTAAAATTGGTTGGATAATGGAACGTGCGAGCCAGCAAATTAAGGGAGCTATTCTTTTTTCTTAGCAGCGTGCAGCAGTTTTTGATCTTGATATTCCTTCCAAGTAAGAAATATTAGCAGCAAATCGAATAGAGTGAGAATTACCAGAGCCACCGAATGCGTGTGGGTGAATCGATAGATTTGATACACGACAAAGGCGGCAAAAACGAAAATTGTCAATGGATAGGCCCAGAGCTTATTGGCCCATAGGCAAATTACGAGCACGGCCTTTACCAGACCATGCGAGAGCAGGTAGAGCGAAGCGAACATGGGGCTACCGCTGGCCAATTTCTGCGAGGCGATGCTCAGGTGACGGAAGATGACGTCGTGCTTATCGCGCGCGAGCTCGTGCTGGCAGAGCGCTTGCAACCAGGTGTTCAACGTGTTGACCTTGAACCACAACAACACACCGCCGACGGCTTCGAGAATACCGTCGATCCCTTTTATAGTGATGCCCACTCGGAAGGAATCGTGAATCAGGATGTGACTGAGAGATTTTTTGAGCATTGCATTCAGCGTGCCACAACTATTGGCGCCGCGATAGCTCCAAATTAGCGGGTGACGAACGATCGCCAGATCTTGGTAAACCCACAAGTCGAGCACGCCGTTTTAGGGCGAGGGAGGCTTGGGCGTTTCAGTAACGGGAGGGTTTCCAGGACCGCTCACCGGAGCGGATGGAGAAGCGGGTGTCGGCGCCGCTTGCAGCAGCGCCAGGTAGGTGCGGCCGAAGGCGGAATGCTGCGTTCCCGGGGCGATCACAACGGCTTGAACGGTGTAGCGTCCGCCTTGCAATTTCGATAAAGGCAAGCTGATGCGGAACGAGGCGGTGGACTTCTTGGGATCCACTTCCGAGGGTGCGAGCAAGGGCGTTAGATTGATCTGCAAGCCGTTTCGGAAAAAGACCAAGCCCGCGCGGAGAGAGTTTCCGTCAAATGCTTCTCTGTTTTCCGATTTTTCGGGGTAGTAGGCTTGAAAGAAAACGTAGAGGGTCTGACTTTGCGTGAACATGCGGGTCACACTGGGGACAATCGTTTCGCCGTTCACTTCGAGCGGCGAGCTTGCCATTTTGGCGCGCAATCCCTGCCCTTTGGTTTGGACTTCGGATGATTTTTGAACTGGTACAAGCTGGCTGGAAAGAACGACCGAGCTGAGGGTCATCTTGCCCGCCTGCGCCGCAGGAAGCGCGAGATTTTGCTCGAATGTGGCGATCTTTCCGGACTCATTTTCGCGCGCGACAAATTTCAAGCGGTAGTTCCCCGGAGCAAGCACCACTCCACCCTGATACAGAAGATTTTTTTGGTTGATCTGCTGAAAACGTTGGGGATCGAGATTTACTTGAGTGGTGTCGCGCAATTGAGCGACCGCTTGACCGGAGGGAACTGCGCGAACATCGACAGCAAAATCGAATTCGGCTTGGCGTTTGCCATGCTTTTCAGCCCAATCGAGAGCGCTGGCGGAAATTTTGGCGGCGATGGGCACGTAGGTCTGCTGATCGCTTAACCGAAACATTCCAGTCTCGACGGCGACGGGAAGTTCGACGACCGGATTGTCCGAATTGACCGCGTCGGCAAGTTGCTGATCGCGGTTTTCTTTTTGCAGGTGCTGGAAATCACGCGGAGCGTAATAGCCTTGGCGATAGCGCAGGTGAGCGCCGGGCACGTTTACCTTCACTCGAATGGTTCGCCAGCGCCCATCGCGTTTCACATCGGCGGCCAGGCGATAGCCGACCAGATAGTATCCGGTATTGTCCTGCTGAATCTTCGGCATCGCGTCAGTTAAATCCCCCAAATCAAAGAAGGCTTTTCCGCCCGTATCGGTGGAAAGAGTGGCGAGCGTGTCGCGCGAATCCTCGCGTTGGTCTGTTTGGTGAAACACCGAGGCGCCGGTGAACATGGAATTTCCCGTGGCCGCGTTAGTGGTGGTATCTCCACCCGGCGGTGCCGCAAACAATCCGCGCGAATCGATCGAATAGATGGAGACGTCCGCGCGATTTGCGGCATCCGTGGCAGCTCGAAGCTGCGTGCGGTTTTCTTCGCCGGTCTGCGTGATTCCACCGGTGAATTCCACCAGAGCTTTTCTTCCGGGAAACGCGCTAAGGACGTTTGCCATGCCTTCCACGGCGGCAAGCTTCTGGTCTGTATTGAAGACGTTGAACTCGGTTTCGTCAGGCGTGTAGGCCGCGCCAGTATATTCCTGGACATCGTATTCGCCATTTTCTGCCGCGGCGTAGAGCGGATTGGAGAGGTCGGAAGTGCTGTTGGAGGTTAACTGCGCGATCGCTTTTTCGAGTGTGGCGTGGTCGTTCGTAAAATCCGCGAGCACGGTGAGTTTTGAGGAGAAAGCCACGACGGCGACGACATCGGCTTTGGTCATTTGCTGCTTGACGAATTTCTGTGCCGCGTCGTGCGCGCGAATCAAATCGTCCGACTGCAGGGAGGTCAGGTCGAAGAAGAGAACAAGCAGGCGGCGATCGCGCAGTTGGTCGCTAATCGCTTCGGCCGAGGGTGTGTTGGGCCCTTCGTTGTCGACCGGCACAGTAACAGGCTTGACGTCTTCTGCTGCGGCGGTCTCCACGCTTTCGATATCGGAGTAGGAAAAACTGGAGATTTCCTGGCGTTTGCCATCATCGGAGACGATGAATTGGTCTGCGCGCAGGCCCTTGATGGGCTTGCCAGATTTGTCGGTCACTTCGACGTCAATGCGCACCAAATCCGATGATGTGCGCAGAACCGGGGGCGGTGTCGGTTTGGAAGACTGAGGCGCAGCCGGCATAGGTATGGCGATGGGAGCAGATTGATTGGAAGGCTGCGCCGGCGGATTGGCAGATGGCTGTTGGGATTGGGCTAGAGCCAATCCCCCAACCAGGACTGCCAGAAGCAATATGGCCGCGAATTTGCGAGCGAAGTTTCTCATCAGAAGTTATACCGAATCATAACATCCATGGTCCGCATGGAGCCGGCGCCTGTTACGCGCCCGAATGATGACGAACCCAACAGAGCGGAAAGCCCCGAAAAGCTTGGCGTATTGGAAAGGTTCTGAATTTCCCAGCGAACGTCCAAGTGATGCCGCTCTTGCGGACCATATCGGAAAGACTTCGCGAGCGACGCGTTCCAATTGAATTTGCAAGGGCCCTCGATCGCGCCGCGGTGTTCGTTGCCATATTGGGTGGCAGGAGGAGTGCTGAACGCCGCGGCGTTAAAAAAATCCAGCGGCAAACCGCCGCAAATGGCCACGTTCGGATCGCCGATCTGATCTGCGCGAAGGGAAAAGTTCGCTCCGGTTCCGTTATCCGACGCAGTGCCGCCGAGGTAGGCAGTGACAGGCGTGCCGGTCTGCCAGGTGATGATGTTTTGCAGCCGCCAATTGCCGAGGACGTGCTCGGCCCAGCCATGATTTCCGTAGCGATGGTGCTCGCCAAAAGGCAATTCGTATACGGAGAACAGCCGCACCTGATGCCGGACATCAAAAGATGAAAGCCCGCGCTCTGCGGCATAGTCGCCATCTTGTTGAACGACGATCGGGGTGCTACCGCCAATCGTGCTGGCATTGTCGAGCGATTTAGCGAAGGTATAAAACGCCTGGAATGATATACCGCGAGTGAAGCGGTGAACCAGCCGGACCTGCAGGGCGTTATAAATGGAATTCGCGCCGGATTGATCATAGTAGAAGCTATTTGCATTGGGGATCTGCAAGGAGGATTGCGTATTCAGAGGACTGGTACCGAGAGGAGCGCGGTTCGGCGCGCGGAGCAGATCTAGATTCGTTCCTTTCGTGCCAGTGTAGGTCAGGTCCAAAATCCAATTCTGAGTGAACGATGTCTCGGTGCCCAGGGTCCAAAGCTGGGCATAGCCATCCTTGTAAAACGGGTTTACACCCCCTTTGTTGGCGATGGTACTGGTGCTAGGGAAACCGTTCTCCAGCGTAAGGACTTGAGCGCCTGAGGTGATGAGGTTTTCCGCCGTGGCGAAGGGCGGTTCGTATTCCAGATATTGCTGTGCGAGAGTGTTGTAAATCGCTTCATTGTAGAAAATCGAAAAGCCGCCGCGAACGACAGTTTTGGGCTTGATGATCTGCGGTACCCAAGCAAATCCGATGCGCGGCGCCCAGTTTCCGTAGTCGCCGTGGACCAGGGCGCGCGGATAAGCGCCGTTGAAGGTTCCCACCGCGCCGGGGGTTACGACATCTACTTGCGTGGCCGTAGCATTCAAATCGAGATTCGCGATGCGGTTATATTTGTCCACCGGCGGCGTGGCGGCTTCATAGCGCACGCCGAACAGAGTAGTGAGATGCTTGTTCACCCGCCAGTCATCCTGCGCATAGCTGATGAAATCCCAACTGCGCAGATAGATGTTGGGGCCGAACTGAACCGTGGTGCTGTACGGCAGGCCCAAAAGAAAATCGGCAAGTTCGTAAAAGGGCTCGGTTTGCGGACCGGCCGGCACGGGCTGACCCGTTGCGGTCAATTGAGAGGTCAACACACCGGTAAAATTAAACAGGCCCCGCGGCTGAGGATTCGATTCGGAGTTGAGTTCGATGCGGCGGACCTCTCCACCAAACGTCATAGTGTGTTTCCCGCGGACCCATTTCAAGCTGTCGCCGAGGCGGAGCGTTTGGTTGCGAACCAGAGAAGCCAGAGGATCGTTCAAATCGGAAATGCTGCTGAAGTTGATTGCCGGAATACCAAAGGTGAGCGGGTCGCTGGAAACTCCGGTAATTCCGAGGTCTCCCGCGATGTTGTTCTTAAAGGAATTATCGCTGAGAATTTGAACGCGACTGCGGCTCCAGTTCAGCTGCGTGCTTTCGACCAGGTGCGCGGACCAGTTGTGTGAAAGTCCCAAGGTCACGGACTGGCTCAGTGTGGACGAAGTGCCGGCAGTACTCAGAAAATTGCCAAACGTATTCTGGCGCTGGGAATTCAGGTTGTAAGCGCCGTTCAGGCTGAATTTGGAATTGAGGGTGTGCAGCACGTGGAGATTCAAAATATCGTTATTTATCGGCACGGTGGTTTGCAGCAAATAGTTTTGGACCATGCCCGGCAGATTCGGCATTGGATAAAAAGCAAGGAGTCCTGCGGCGGCGGTATTTATCGTTGGGACCTGGCAGCCGTTGCCTAGAGGCGAGCGCGGACCGGTGAAATTCGAAAAGGGATTGTAGAGCGTAACTCCCAGGCCGCAGAAGTCTCCGCTGCGCTCGGCGGCGGTTGGGACGGTAGAATAGGTGTCCAACGCGCTGGATTGAATTTCATGCTGGTAGTTGATGAAGAAATATGTGCGGTCGCTGCCGTTGTAAATGTGAGGAATTTTCAGCGGGCCGCCCAGGTTGCCGCCGAAGCGTTCGTCATAGTGACTGGGCTTGGGAACCTGGTTGCCAGTGATGGAATATGGCTTGGCATCGAATGCTGAATTTCCGTAACGATCGTAAAAACTGAAGCGAACACGATTTGCCGTTTGGCGGTTTAGCCTTCCGCGTCCTCCAAATATCCCTCCACCGCCGCCCGGCCCTGCGGATCCTGCAGCCGGGCCTTGACCGAACAGTTGCCCGCCGCCCCGGCCACTGCGACCGCCGGGTCCAGTTTGGTCGCCGGGTGCGCCCGGGATCAAGCTG
>Ga0308309_10000332_pt1 | contig 31882 bp, 20 predicted proteins | sample HubBroMetageWFT5_FD_192491 | JGI IMG/M metagenome (GOLD analysis project Ga0308309, IMG submission 192491) | Warmed and freeze-thawed soil microbial communities from the Hubbard Brook experimental Forest, New Hampshire - Hubbard Brook CCASE Soil... | ecosystem: Environmental > Terrestrial >...
TGATTCCGGCTTCGGTGGCACGGTGATGCAGTACCAGGTGCTGCTCGATCCCGCAAAACTCTACGCGTACCACATCGCAGTTCCGCAGGTGTTAAACCAGCTCGCCGTGAACAACGCCAACACCGGCGGCGGATTTTATTCCCAGGGCGGCCAATTCTATTACGTCCGCGGTCTTGGCCTGATTCGCAACGAAGAGGACATCGGCAACGTCATCGTCGGCACGCAGAACGGCGTCCCCGTGCGCGTGCGCGACATCGGCGACGTGGTAATCGGCCACGCCCCGCGGCTCGGCGAATTCGGATTCAACAAAACGGACGACGCCGTCGAAGGCGTCATCCTGATGCTGCGCGGCGAGCAGACGCAAAACGTCTTGAAGGGCGTGGAGCAAAAGACAAAAGAATTGAATGACCACATTCTGCCGCCCGACGTGAAAGTGGTCCCCTATTACGATCGCAGCGACCTTGTCCGGCTGACCACGGACACCGTGGAAGCGAACCTGGTGCGCGGGATGATTCTCGTCCTCATCGTGCTGATTTTCTTCCTGGTGAGCTTCCGCGCGGCCGTGATCGTGGCCCTGACGATTCCGCTCGCCCTGCTTTTCTCGTTTATTTTTCTGCACGCGCGCGGCGTGGCGGCAAACCTTCTCTCCATCGGCGCCATTGATTTCGGAATCATTATCGATGGCACGCTCGTGATGGTGGAAAACATTTACCGCGAGCTGGGCCTGCGGGAAGGAAAAGAATACAGCCTGCGCGAGGTGATTCTCCACGCCGCGAAAGACGTGGACCGCCCGATCTTCTACTCCGTCGCCGTCATCATCGCCGGTTACATCCCCATTTACGCGCTCAGCGGGCCGGCCGGCAAATTGTTTCATCCCATGGCCGATACGATGTCCATCGCGCTGATCGGCGCGCTGATTCTCACGCTTACTTTCGTTCCGGTGATGTGTTTCTTCTGGTTCAAGAAGGGCGTCAAAGATCGCGTCAACAAGCCATTCGAATGGGTGCGCAAGACGTATGAGGGCGAATTGCGATGGTGCCTCGATCACCCGAAGGCCACCATGCTGGTCGCCTCGCTGATTTTTTGCGGCACACTTCTGCTGATTCCCTTCATCGGCGGAGAGTTCATGCCGCACCTCGACGAAGGCGCCATCTGGGTGCGCGCCACAATGCCCTACACGATCTCCTACGAGGAAGCGGCCAAGTTCAGCCCGCAGGTTCGCAATATCCTGATGCAGTACCCCATGGTTACGGATATCGGTTCCGAACTCGCGCGTCCCGACGATGGCACCGACCCCACCGGCTTCTTCAACGATGAGTTTTACATGGGGCTGAAACCCTACGGCGACGCATCCTGGAGTAAAGGTCCTATCCACAACAAAGCCGACTTGACCGAGGATTTGCAGAAGAAGCTCGAAGCCTTTCCCGGAGTGATCTTCAATTACACGCAACCCGCCGAGGACGCCGTAGACGAAGCGCTCACCGGACTCAAGAGCGCGCTCGCCGTGAAAGTATACGGTGAAGACTTAAACGTGCTGCAGAACGCGGCTCTCGAAATCAAGCGGCGGCTCTCCAAAATCAAGGGATTCACGGAGCTCACGGTGGTGCGCGAACTGGGCCAACCGAGCCTGCTCATTGATATTGACCGGGAAAAAATCGCCCGCTATGGCATCAACGTCGCGGACGTCGAGACCATCGTGCAGACCGCCGTGGGTGGCCAGGCTGCCACGCAGGTGATTCAGGGCGAGAAATTATTCGACCTTGTTGTACGCATGAAGCCCGAATTCCGGGAAAGCGCGCAACAAATCGGTGGATTGCTGGTGGGCACGCCTTCGAATCAGCAAATTCCGCTGCGAGAGCTGGCGGACATCAAGGAAGCCAGCGGCGCCTCCTTCATCTATCGCGAGAATAATTCGCGGTACATCGGCGTGCAGTACAGCATCGAGGGCCGCGACCTTCAGAGCGCCGTGGAGGAAGGCCAGCGCGCAATTGCCGATATCCAAAAAAACCTTCCCACTGGCTACCGGCTCGCGTGGGGCGGCGAATACAGCGAGCTGATCGAAGCAAAGGAACAATTGCAGGTGATCGGCCCGCTCGCCATTCTCCTGATCTTCCTGATTTTGTTTGCTCTCTACGGCAATTTTAAGTTCCCGGTGACAATCGCTCTCGGTGTGATTATGACGGAGCCTGTCGGCGCGCTGATTGCGCTGAAACTCACGCACACTCCGTTCAGCGTCTCCTCCGTCCTCGGCCTGCTCGCGCTGCTTGGAGTTTCGGTCGAAACGGCCGTGATTCTGGTTTCCTACATCAATAAGCTGCGGCTGGAGGGCAAAAGCGTCCGCGTAGCAACTCTGGAGGCTTCGTTGCTGCGCCTTCGCCCGATCATGATGACGGCGCTCGTCGCTTGCCTGGGATTGCTGCCCGCTGCGACCTCCACCGGCATTGGGTCGGACACGCAGAAGCCGTTCGCCATCGTGATCGTCGCGGGATTGCTCTCGCGCTTGTTCTTGGGATTTTTCGTTAACCCCGTGCTGTATGAAATGGTCGCTCGCGAAGGCGACGTTTTGCAGGTTTGATGCCGACGGGGTTGCGTCTCGTAAGACGCTTGAGCACCATAAGGAAGAGTGGGTTGGTCGTGAAGTCACGCAATACGACACGGCGGCTCCTGGCCATCGCGGCCATCGTCGTGGTGTTGTCGTTTTCCTTCCTGGTCGTTGCGCACTCGCACAATGGGCCCTATGAAGATCAGCAGTGCCGCCTCTGCCACTTCGCCCATTCGACGGCGATTAACCTCTCGCAGGGGGCGTCGCTTCCGGCGCCGTCCATCGCACTTCGCGCTGCGCAAATTGTCTCGATTGACCCCCAGATCCAAATTGTTTCGCACCAGCTTTCTCCTCGCGCTCCTCCCACCCAGCTCTTCTCCTAAATAAGTCTGTCTCGCGCGCCCGGCGTCCATGTTCGACGCGTGAGTATTTCCACAACCACCATTTTCACATCCTGGGCCACCGGTGCAGGCAAGCGCCGGGACCAGCCCAGCTATGAGGAGAGAAAAATGAGAAGAGCGGCACGAAGTGCATTCTTTTTGTATTTCCTCGGAATTTTTGCGGCCGGTTTCGCCGCGCAGGCGCAAACCTCCAGCGCCACATCCGTCAGCGGCGTGGTAACGGATCCATCCGGCGCCGTAATCGCCAACGCTGCCGTCACCATCCACAACCCGGTCAGCCAGTACGAGCGCACGGTGAATACAGACAGCACGGGCAGCTTCAGTTTTCCAAACGTTCCATTCAATCCCTATCATCTGAGCGTCAACGCGCAGGGCTTCGCCCTGTACGCCGAGGATGTAGACGTGCGCTCTTCGGTGCCCATCACCCTGAAGATCAGCCTGGCGGTGGCCAGCACCAGCAGCACTGTGATGGTCGAAGGCGGAGGAGATTTAATCGAAAATGATTCCACCGCGCACACCGACATCGACAAAGCGATCATTGACGACCTCCCGCTGGAAAGTGCTTCCTCTTCCCTAAGTTCGCTCGTCACCCTCGCCAGCCCCGGCATCGCCGCGGATTCGAACGGGCTGTTCCACGGGCTTGGCGACCACGCGGAAAATTCTTTCTCCGTGGACGGCCAGCCCATTACCGATCAGCAAAGCAAAGTTTTCTCAAATCAAATTCCGATTGATTCGATCCAGTCGCTCGAAGTGATTGATGGCGCGCCGCCCGCGGAATATGGCGACAAGACCAGCGTGGTGATTGACGTGACCACACGCTCGGGCCAGGGCGTGACGACGCCTCACGGCGCCATCACCAGTTCGTATGGCGCATTTGGGACTTCCAATCTGGGCGCCGATCTTGCCTACGGAGGCCAGAAGTGGGGAAATTTTATTTCCGTAAATGGCCTCAATAGCGGCAGATTTCTCGACCCTTCCGAATTCTCGGTGATGCATGACAAGGGGAATGAAGAAAACGTATTTGACCGCGTCGATTACCAGCTTTCCACCGCTGATTCCATTCATCTGAACCTCGGCTTCACGCGCTCCTGGTTTCAAACGCCGAATTCTTTCGACCAGGAAGATGCGACCTCCTGGAACGGTGTCGTCGTAGATGCCGGAGGCATCGGCCCGAACGGCATCCCTGTCGGCGCAACCGACCAACGGTCCAAGATCGAGACTTTCAATATCGCGCCGTCGTGGACACGTTTGATCAATTCCAACACAGTGCTCACTCTCGGCGTATTCACGCGTCGCGACGCATACAATTACTACCCGAGCGACGATCCCTTTGCCGACCTCGGCCCGCCCAGCCTTTCGCGCGAGAGCGTCTCGCAATTCCGTACGCTCACGAATGCAGGCATTCGCTCGAGCGTTTCGTACATCAAGGGCATCCACAACGTGAAGGCTGGAGTCACCTACGAACAAACCTACCTGAACGAGAATGACGAGCTGGGAATCGTTGATCCCACGCTCAACGCGCCTTGCTTGGATGCAAATGAAATTCCAGTGGAGGGATTTACCGATCCCAGCCAGTGCGCCGCGGCCGAAGATCAGCCCAACACCGCGTCCAATTTAAGCGCGCCAAATTCCGCTCAGTATCCGCTCTTCAACGCCACACTCCTGCCCTACGATCTCACGCGCGGAGGAACACTCTTTGCATTCAACGGACATACGGACGTGAAGGAACTCGCTTTGTATCTCCAGGACACCATCACAAAAGGAAAATGGTCGTTCAATCTCGGCTTGCGCGGCGACATTTACAACGGCATCACCGCTGCGCGCCAGGCCGAGCCGCGACTCGGCGTTGCGTACAATGTGAAGCAAACCAACACCGTGCTCCGCGTCTCCTACGCGCGAACGCTCGAAACTCCGTTCAACGAGAACTTGATTCTCTCGAGCATCGGATGCGCGTCTGACGTGCTGGCTCCCCTTCTCGCGTGTTCGTCGAATTCCCTCACGCCTCTCACTCCCGGCTATCGCAATGAATTCCATGCCGGCCTGGAGCAGGCGTTCGGGAAGCACATCGTTTTCGACGGCGAGTACATCTGGAAATACACGCACAACGGCTACGACTTCAGCGTGCTCGGCAACACCCCGATCACTTTTCCGATCGAGTGGCACAATTCCAAAATCCCGGGATTTGCCGCGCGCACTACGCTGACCAACTATCACGGTCTTACCGCTTACGTCGTCATGTCCAGCGTTTCGGCGCGCTTCTTCACCCCGCAAATCGGCGGAGCCGGTGAAGTGCCGCTCGCCGTGGGTCCCTTCCGCATTGACCACGACGAAAGATTCAACCAGACCACTCACCTGCAATATCAGCCCTGGAAGACCGGACCGTGGTTCGGCTTCAACTGGCGCTACGACAGCGGCCTCGTCGCCGGCGCTTCGCCCTGCTACGGAATGAATTCGTTCAACACCTGCCCCGGCTCCGTTCTCATTGGAGGCGTGCCGAACGTCAGTATGGTGGCCGCCAACGTGGGAGCGGTGCCGCTTTCCGCGGATCAGGAATTTCAGGCTGGATTCACCTGCAATGGCGTGCACGCAACTCCGACCACGCCCTTGCCTTTCAACTGCCCGGCCTCCGAGTTCGGGTCCACTCTCATCAGAGTGCCGGCGCCCAACAGGGAGGACGACGACCAGAATCCTCCGCGCATCCAGCCGCGAAATCTCTTCGATGCCTCGGTGGGCGACGACAACCTTTTCCACGGCGACCATTACAAATGGAGCGCGCGGCTCACGGCCATCAATTTGACCAACAAGGTCGCGCTCTACAATTTCCTTTCGACTTTCAGCGGCACTCATTACGTCACGCCCCGTGCGCTGACGGCGGAGGTCGGCTTCCACTTCTAAAATAAAACAGCGTATTTCCCCGGCGGCGCGGGCGATCGTTCGCGCCACCGTGACTTTCTCTGCCGATCCCCACTGTGCGGGGCGCCTCGCCACAAGCCCAAAAACCCTTGTAAATGGCCCAAAAACGCCGTGTAAATTCTAGTTGAAACTCATTTACAACTTTCTTCTTGACACACATTATCAACTGGCGTAGCCTCTATTTCTAGTTGATAATGATTTACAACTAGAACAGGGGTGCTCGTCCATGTTTCGTTCGCGTTTCTGGGTCCGGTTTGTGTTTATCGCCGCTCTTCCACTTCTCGCCATCACAGCCTGGGCCGGCGTCACCGGCAGCATTTCCGGCACGGTGAAAGACGCGACCGGCGCTGTCGTGCCCGGCGCCACCGTGGCCGCCACGAATACCGGAACAGGAATCCGCCAGACGGTCTCGACCGACGAGAAAGGCAGCTACTCCTTCCCCAGTTTGCCGATCGGGACTTACAACGTGGACGTAACCAGCTCGGCCTTTAAACCATATAAGCGCACCGGCGTGGTGATTGACGCGAACAGTGTCCTGGTCGTGGATGCCATTCTGGAAGTAGGCCAGAAGACGGACACGGTCACGGTCAACGACAATGCCGTTCGCGCCGAGACGGTGAGCACGCAGATGGGCGAAGTCATCACCAGCGCGCAGATGACGGCCGTGCCCCTCAGCTTTCGGAGCTTCACGGACTTGCTCGCGCTGCAACCCGGAGTAGCGCCCGTCACGGCTGTCACGGCCGCCACTGTGCAGGACGTTGGTGCGAGCGTTCTTTCGCCATCCGGTGATTTAAATCCCGGCACGATCTCCATCAACGGCCAGCGGGAATTTGCGAACGCCTTCATCGTGAATGGAAGCGACGCCGAAGAAGACGTCAACATGGGCGCGGCAATCATTCCCAACCTGGACTCGATCGCCGAGTTCCGCATCTTGACGAACAATTTCGACGCCGAATATGGCGAGTTCAGCGGCGGCCAGATCAACGTGATAACGAAGTCCGGCAGCAACGAGTTTCACGGTGACGCTTTCGAATTCCTGCGCAATACGAATTTTGACGCGCGCAACTACTTTTCTCCCGCACGCGGAGCGTTCGATCAAAACCAGTTTGGCGGCACGTTTGGCGGACCTATTCGCAAGAACAGGATCTTCTTTTTCGCCGATTATCAGGGGACGCGATTGACCCAGGGCGTGGATACCGGCCAGATTCCCGTCCCTTCCGTGCAGGACCGCACGACCGGCGACATGTCTGACCAGGTGAACTCGCAGGGATTCGACCAGCTCGGCTTTTGCGGCACGAAGACGGACCCAACCACCAAACAAGTGTATGAATTGCCTTGCACCGTCAGCGGGCCAAATGTGGCCACGATGCTCACGAACCAGCTCGGCTACAAGGTCAATCCCGGCGAGCCGTATTTTTTCAGTGGAAATTACATTAATCCGTACACAGGCGCGGAAACCACTGGGTCCTGCACGGCTACCTCTACTTCAGCAGCGAACGGATGTGTTTTTCCCGGCGCGAAAGTTCCCACGACCTCCTGGATCACTCCCGGCACGAATTTGCTGCAATACATACCCAGTCCAAACGTTGGAACCAACGTCTTCTCCACTTCGGCCTCCAATCAAACGCTGCGCGACGACAAAGGCGCTTACCGCCTCGATGCCAACACACGATGGGGTTTGATGTCCGCCTACTATTTTCTCGACGATTGGTCGCAGAACAATCCATATCCCGTCGCTCAAGGCGGAGCCAATGTTCCCGGTTTCAACGCGCTGTATACCGGTCGTGCGCAACTGCTCGACCTGGGCGACACGAAGACGCTGAGCGCAAACGCAGTGAACGAATTCCATTTCAGCTTCATGCGCGATGCCAATGACCTTGGCAAGCCAGTCGGGGGGGTCGGCGTCAGCCTGGCATCCCAGGGTTTCGAAGTTGGGCCTGGAACTCCAGGGATCGTACCCCTCTCACCCAAGACCGAAGGTGTCGAAAGCGTGGGCTTCAACAGCTTCACATTCGGCACGAACACGAATGAGCTGAACCAGGTCAGCAACATTTATCAGGCGCTCGACAGCTTTTCCAAGGTGCTGGGGACACACACAATCAAGTTTGGCGGCGAGTTCCATCTCGACCAGGTCAACGTCAACGCCATCGCTCAATTCAATGGCAGCTTCTTATTCTTTGGAACGGAGACCGGCCTGGACTTCGCCGATTTCCTGCTGGGAGTTCCCAGCCAGTACAACCAGAGCCAGCTTCAACCCTTTTACGGGCGCAACAAATACGTCGGTCTTTACGCGCAAGACAGCTGGCGCGTGACGCGCAACCTCACATTGAACTACGGGCTGCGCTGGGACCGCATCGAACCGTGGTATGAGAAGTACAACCAGATCGCAACATTTGTCCCCGGCAAGCAGTCGGTCGTATTCCCGGGCGCTCCTGCCGGCATTCTGTATCCCACTGATCCCGGAGTATCGCGTACCCTGGCGCCGCCGGGGAATCGAGATTTTGCGCCACGCGTGGGCTTAGCGTATTCGCCCAGTGCGTCGGGCGAGGGCTGGCTCTCGAAAATACTCGGCGGCCCCGGGCAGACGAGCGTCCGCGCCAGCTTCGGAATGTTCTACACGGCGATCGAGGCCCTCACGATTGGCGTGATGAGCGCCAACGCGCCCTACGGAACCACCTACACAAGCCCTGCTCCACCGTTGTTCTCTACGCCGTTTGTCACGGCGGCTACCGGCAATACCAATGGGCAATATTTTCCTGTCACGCTCGCGCCCTTGAATTCAAGCGCAAGCCATCCCGATGCCAACGTTGATTGGTCGCAATTCGAGCCCATCACAGGTTTGCCTAACTATCCGACCACCAATCGAATTCCCTACACCGAGGAATACATGATGTCCGTTGAGCGCGAGCTTGGCGCCAACACCGTGCTCAGCGTGAATTACGTCGGCACGCAGGGCCATCGTCTTCTTGTGCTGGACGAGGCGAACCCTGGCGATCCGTCTCTTTGCCTGTTCCTGAGTAATCCTGCCAACCTCGCGCCGAACCAGACTCCCTGCGGCCAGTTTGGCGAAGACACGCAATACACCACCTCTACAGGACAGGTTTACAACGGGACGCGGGGACCATTGGGTTCCAATTTCGGCAGCAACGCGAATCAGGCGACCATCGGCAATTCCAACTACAACGCGCTGCAAGTTACCCTGCGGCACAAGAGCAAGCATCTGAATGTCCTGGCCGGATACACGTTCAGCAAATCGCAGGATCAATCCTCCAATGTCGGTGAAGAGGTCAATCCTCTCGATCCATCCCTCAGCAAAGCGCTTTCCGCGTTCGATGTGACGCACAACTTCGTGGTGAGCTACAGCTATCAGCTTCCTTTCGAGCGCTTGTTCCACACAGCGAATGCTTTGACGCAAGGCTGGGAAATTTCCGGCATCACGCATTTCAGCAGCGGTTTGCCCGTGACTCTCGTAAATTTCGGCGACGATTCTTACCTCGGGTCTGAACCCAACGGCATCAACAATTTCGGCGTGGATGAACCGGATTACGCCGGCGGCCCACTCAACCTGAATCAAAACCCCCGCAACGGGCAGCCCTATTTCAACACCTCTCAATTTGGTGAAAATGCCCCGGGCACGCCGGGCACGTCCAAGCGGCGTTTTTTCTACGGCCCGGGACTCGATAACTTCGATGTGGCGCTTCTCAAGAATGTGCGCCTGAATGAAACAAAATCTCTTCAGTTCCGCATCGAAGCCTTCAACATCTTCAACCACGCTCAATTCTTCGGCCCGCAGGCCGTGGATGGAAATATCGACAGCAGCACCTTTGGCCAGGTTATCAGCGCAGCGCCGCCTCGCCTTGTCCAGCTCGGAGCAAAATTCAACTTCTAATTGGGGCCACTCTCATGTTCTCTGTGCTCGGCCGGAATCCTCAAGGACGCAAGTCTCTCTCGGCAGTTGCTTCTGCAATTGGATGGCGGCGCCAAAGCGCCCGGCGATCCCGCCGGTGGCCGATTCTCCCCATTACATTGTTATGCCTCGCAGGCGCCGCGCTTCTCTCCGCGCCTCGAGCGGCCGCGCAGGAACCGCCCTACTTCGTCGCCTATTCGGACGCGCTCGAAGAGCCCGATAACCTCGAGGTCGCATGGAAGACCGCCGCGGCGGCTCCGGCGAACGCCAATCGCTTCAGCAGCGCCACGCTCGAAATCGAATATGGCGCGAAGGCCTGGTGGACCACCGAGGTTTATCTCAGCGGCCAATCCACCGCGAACGATTCCACGCTGTTCAACGGTTTCCGCTGGGAAAACCGTTTCCGCCCGCTTCTTCGCGAGCATTGGATCAATCCAGTCCTTTATTTCGAATACGAAAACGTCAACGCGGCGGACCGCAGCTTCCTCGAAGTAGTCGGTCACGACAGCATTTCAGACGTCCTCATTCCCAATGGCGTGGCCCGCCAGGAAACGGAACGTTCGATGGAAATGAAATTCATTCTTTCCAGCAACTTCCGCGGTTGGAACATTTCCGAAAATTTCATCACGGAAAAAGCCATGAACGAAAGCGAGCCGTGGGAGTTCGGCTACGCGCTGGGCGTCAGCCGTCCGCTTGCGCTGGCGGCCAGTTCCAAACCCTGTGTGTTTTGCCGCGAAAATTTTGCCGCGGGGCTGGAGGCTTTCGGCGGACTCGGCACAACGGATGGCTTCGGGTGGAAAGCGACGTCTCAATATTTAGGCCCCATCATTTCCTTTTCGATTCCGAAAGGCCCGACTGTTTCTTTCTCGCCGGCTTTCGGATTGAACGACAACAGCATCGGCACCATCTACCGCGTCAAGGTCTCCTACGAAATCCAGCAGCTTTTCGGCCGCTTCCACAGGTCAGCACAATGAAGCGCGCTCCGCGTTCAGCTCGAAACAAATGCCTCCGCCTCATCGCCGGCCTCTTTGCTGCAGTTCTGTGCATGGCAGCCGACGGTTCCTGGCTCAAACACGTTCCAGACGCGGATCGCCAGAAAGTGAATCCCTACGCTCGCAGCGAGGATGCAGCCGCGGCCGGCTCGAAACTTTTCGCCGATCACTGCGCGAAATGCCATGGGCCAGACGCTCTCGGGCGCGGGAAGAAACCCAGCCTGCGAAGCAATCGCGTCCAGCATGCTACCGACGGCGAAATTTTCTGGCTCTTGAAGAATGGAAATCTGGCCCGCGGCATGCCGACCTGGAGCGCGCTGCCTGAGCCTTCGCGCTGGCAAGTCATTACGTACATCAAATCCCTCGGCTCAAGCGCCGATACCTCGCATGGAGAATCACGATGAAGCGCCTCGCTAGATTGCTTGGATCGAAGAGGAAATTCTTTGCCTCGGCTTCTTCTCTGGTCGTGAGTTCGGTCGCCCTTTTGTTCCTGGGAAGTTGCAGCTCCGGGCAGGCGCCCCAGTTTAAGAGCGAAGATGAAGGCGGCGCGCCCGCCGAGCAGAATATCGGCGAGCGCATCTTCGTTGACACTCGCTGGGCTGAATATTTTGCGGCCAGCATGACTGATGTGAACGCGCCGCTTGCAATCGGCGATCCCGTCGTCGCGCAAACCCAAACCGTCAACGGACCTTTGCCAGGCCCCTTCGCAGGGCAATCCATCAACTGCCGCTCCTGCCATTTTGTCGTCGAATTTCAGGGCGTCGCCGGCGCGGGAAATCGAACGTACGCCGACTTCATTGATCACAGTCCGCTTCCGCAAGCCATGAACGGCTTCACCACTACGCCACGCAACTCGATGCAAATGGTCGGCTCGCTGCAGCCTCACATTGGCCCACAATTCCTTCATTTCGACGGGGAATTCACCACTCCGGAAGATCTCGCAAAATCAACCCTCACCGGCCGCAATTTCGGCTGGGGCCCCACTCAATATCAACAGGCGGTGGCGCACATCGCCAATGTAGTCCGCAACGACAATGGCAATAACGATCCCGCCTCCGAATTCGGCTGCGGCTTTTCCTACGCCAAGATTCTGCTTGGAACGGATCCCGCCATTCCGGTCGATTGCCTGCTGCCAGCGCAATACCGTCTTGACGTCACCACTGCTTCCGACGAGGCCATCGTGGACGATCTCGCCGCCATGCTGGCTCAGTATGCCGACGGGCTGCGTTTCCAGCAGGACGAATTCGGCCGCTACATCGGCTCTCCCTACGACGTTTTCCTGCGCATCAATCATCTGCCCACGCAGCCGCTCGCGGGTCAGTCCGTTCAGGATTACAACCAGCACCTCTACCAGCTCGTCGTCGGACTCACAAATCCCGTCTGGGTGGATGGCACATACGGCAAATTCAAATATCACGCACAGCCATTCCAGTTCGGCGCCACCGAATTCGCTGGCCTGAAAATTTTCCTCGCCGTTGCGGTGAATGCCACAGACGGTTCGCAGCACGCCGGAAACTGCGCCGCGTGTCACACGGCCCCGGACTTTACGGACTTTCGCTTCCACAACACCGGCGTCGCACAGGAAGAATATGACGCCGCCAGTGGCTCCGGCGCGTTTATGGCTCTTTCCATCCCTTCGCTCGCGGTCCGAATGCAGAATTTCGATCTCTATCTTCCGCCTTCTGCAAACCATCCGAATGCTTCGGAGGCATTTCGTCATCGAGCGGTCGCCGGAAGTCCGCAATTCGCCGATCTCGGCCTCTGGAACGTCTACCTCAATCCGGACATTCCCAATCCGCAACAGAATCTTTCCACCGTGGTATGCGCAAACATTCAAAATTGCACGGTGGACCAGGGCCTCGGCACCACCATCGCCCAATTCAAGACGCCGACGCTGCGCGACCTGGAAGATTCCGCCCCCTATTTTCACAACGGCAGCAAACTCACGTTTCAAGACGTCGTGCAGTTCTACATCGCCAGCTCGCAGCTTGCCCGTCAGGGGGCTCTTAGGAACGCCCCTATCGAATTCCAAGGCATGTCGCTCAGCCAGGCCGATGTGGACGCGCTCGCGGCCTTCCTGGCTTCACTCACTGAGGATTACGACGACGCATAGGCACATCCCCGCGTCTTGCTTTTCGCGCCCGTGATTGTCGCCGCGGCCTCGAATCCGCCGCACTCGCGATTCCTGCTACAATGAATCGCGGAGATGGCCTGCAACGCAGGTGGCGTTGCGAAAGCCTATTGAACCAACACTGGATCCCCGGGAGTCCGCGTCGTCCTGCCGGTGTGCCGTCCCGGCTTGCCGGGATAGCCTAATGGTAGGCGCAGGGCACCCACTTATTCGTGGGGTTCAGGGCCTAGCAGCACACGGCGAAGTGGACCGCTCCGCTTTCGAATTCCACACCGTCAAATCCATAGATCGGAAATGGAAACGTGAAAATACTTTTCATCGGCGACATCGTTGGATCGCCCGGGCGCAAAATCGTTCACGACCGCCTCGCGGATATTCTCGAGCAGCGCAAGATTGATCTCTGCATCGCCAACGGCGAAAACTCCGCCTCGGGTTTCGGCATCACGCCGCGCCTGGCCGAGGAATTATTCGCTTCGGGGGTCGAAGTCCTTACCGGCGGGAACCACATCTGGGACCGCAAGGAAATTTTCGATTTCTTTCCGCACGAGCCGCGCCTGATTCGCCCCGCCAACTTTCCCGCCGGCGCGCCCGGCAGTGGACTTTTCTGCGGCCGCGCGAAAAATGGCGTAGGCTACGCCGTCCTGAATCTGCAGGGCCGCACCTTCATGACGCCGCTCGAAGATCCCTTCCGCACCGCCGAACGCGAGTTGGCGAAAATTCCGGCCGACGTAAAAGTCATCATCGTGGACATGCACGCCGAAGCCACTTCCGAAAAGCAGGCGATGGGCTGGTATCTCGATGGGAAGGTTTCCGCTGTGCTGGGCACGCATACGCACGTCCCCACCGCGGATAATCACGTTTTGCCCAACGGCACCGCCTACACCACTGACGTCGGCATGACCGGCCCGCACGATTCCGTTATCGGCATGGAAAAGAAGCCCATTGTTCAGCGGTTTCTGGACGGAATGCCCGCGCGATTCTCCGTGGCCGAAGGGGATGTGCAGATGAACACGGTGTTGATTGACGTGGACGAATCCACCGGCCGAGCCCGCTCGATCGAGCGCCTGAATTTCCGGCTTGACTGACGGCGTCCTGATCTTTTTCAGGACATGGCCTCGAATATCTTGTCCATTTCGTCGTTGAACCAGTATTTATAGAAACCGTCGTCGCATGAATTCATGAAGTCGCCGTACGTCTTCACAAAATGCCTGCCCCAATGGGGTTGGCTGCCGTCTGCGTCGGTAAATCCATATTCGTCCGAAAGTCCCCAGGAACTGAACACGCGGCCGGACTTCTTCATTATGTTCGGGTCTGCCGCAAGAGCCGCTACGGCGCGCCCGGCAAAGAGCGGCGTCTCCGAGCTGATGTAATTCGGATCTTTTTTCACGGCGTCGCGCCAGTTCGCTTCCGTCACCCCGAAGTACTCCAACATGATTTCGGATCGCAGGAATCCCGGTGTCAATGCCACTGCGGCGATATTCTTGTGGCGGAATTCGCGCGCCACGTCGAAAGCCAGGCGGATTACGCTTGTCTTGATGATGTCGTAGAAAAGATTTCCGCGATACATGTACGAATCGCCGTCGCCGATTTCCACCACCAGCCCTGGCCCGTGCTCCTTTGCCGTTTCGATCATCAGCGGCGCCGCATGCGCGCTCGTCAGTATGTGCGTGTGGATCGCGTTCTGAATCATCGCAAACCCCTTTTCGAGGTCCAGATTCCAGAACGCCTTTCCAAACTCCTGCTTCGCGCTTTCGGAAATATCGTTCACCAGAATGTCCAGCCGCCGCGCATCCTTGCGGATTCGCGCAAAGAGCTTCTTCACCTGGTCCGCCTCAAGGTGGTCCACGACCACCGCGATTCCCTTTCCCCCACGCGCCGTCACCAGCTCCGCCGTCTCTTCGATCGTCTCCAGGCGCTTCGCATAATAATTCGCAGGCCAGCCTTTTGTTGCGGTCTTTGCGCGCGTCCGCGAAGTACTTGCCTTTGGCTTCGTCCGCGTGCTGCGTCCCGTGCAATAAACCGTGGCACCCATTTCTCCCAGCGCCAGCGCGATCCCGCGGCCCACGCCGCGCGTCGCCCCGGCTACCAGCGCCACTCTTCCTTTCAGCGGTTGTGCAACGGCGAGATTCTTTGTCATCGTGGTTCTCCTTCGGGGAGGGTCGGTTTTCTGTTTATAAATGTCTGCTCATTTACCGGCGCCCCAACCGTGCTTCGCTTCACCGCGCCTGAAAGCAAATGTAGCATTCCCCGCTCCGTTCGCCGCGCGAAAGGCTCAATCCGCGCGCGCCGCGCGTACTTGAATCCACAAGTTTCCCACAACGCACTGCTCCGACAAGTCTGTTGATATTATTTTTCACTCGCATCTCCACTTTTCCGCGAACCCCGCATGCGTATGGCGAATTCTGAAATTTTTCCAGCAATCAAGTGGAATTTTGCGCTGTGGAAAACCTGTGAATACTGTGTGGAGCGCACGCACTCTGTTCGAGTAATTTTCTCTTGCTCATCGCGTCTGGTTTAGGCAGAATCCCGGCTCGCGTATTTCAGCGATTCTTGTTCGAGACGTGGACACACTTTCGTTGCCGCGACGCCGGGGCGTAGTTTTGCGGCTCCGAATCCGTTAGGCCAAGCTAAAAATCCCTCCCCTCGCGCGGGATGGGGATTTCCACAACTTTTCCACATCAGTGGAAATTGCAATTATTGATGTAAGGGATAAATTTTTTAATGAACCTCTGGGACAAGATTCTTCAACACACCGAGCGCCGGGTTAATCCTCACAGTTTCGCCACCTGGTTCCGTCCTTCCCGCCAGGAACGCGCCGAAGACGACCGCCTCACCATTCGCGTTCCCACGCGCCTCTTCTGCAAGCGCCTCACGGAGACCTATGGCGAGCTGTTGAAGGCCGTCCTGGTGGAAATCGGCAAGCCCGAGATGGTTCTCAACTTCGTTTGCACTGAGCAGGAGCAACCGGCTCCCAATCCCGTCGCCGTCGCTCAGGCCAAACTCGATTTCGAGTCCGCCAGCAACCAGCTCAACCCGCGTTACACCTTCGACACTTTTATCGTCGGCGCTTCGAACCAGTTCGCGCACGCCGCCGCGGTGGCAGTCGCTGAGCAACCCTCGAAATCCTACAACCCGCTGTTTCTCTATGGCGGTGTGGGGCTCGGCAAGACGCACCTGATGCAGGCGATCGGCCACGCGCTCAAGCGCCGCAATCCGTCGCTGCGCCTCACCTACATCAGTGCCGAAAAATTCACCAACGAGGTTATCGCTTCCATCCGCTTCGAGCGCATGGCTGCCTTCCGCGATCGCTTCCGCAACATGGACGTCCTGATGGTCGACGACATTCAGTTCATTGCGCGCGCCGAACGAACTCAGGAGGAGTTTTTCCACACCTTCAACGCGCTCTACGACCAGCAGAAGCAGATCGTGATTTCCTCCGACTGCCCGCCGAAAGAAATCTCCTCAATCGAAGAGCGGCTGCGGTCCCGGTTCGAGTGGGGTTTGATTGCCGATATCCAGATGCCCGATCTCGAAACCAAGATCGCCATCCTGCAGAAGAAAGCGGATAACGAGCATATCCATCTTCCCGATGACGTTGCCGAGTACATCGCCCGCGCCATCAAGTCCAACATTCGCGAGCTGGAGGGCGCCCTGATCCGCCTGATGGCCTACGGCTCGCTCACCGGCGCGGACATGAACCTCGCTACCGCTCAGCAGGTGCTCAAAAATATCATCGAGACGCAGGACAAGAAAGTCAGCATCGAGCAGATTCAGAAGCGCGTCGGCGAACACTTCGGCATTCGCGCTCAGGATCTCAAAATCAAAAGTAATTCCAAGGTCATCGCGTTCCCGCGCCAGGTGGCCATGTTTATTGTGAAACAGTTGACCTCCGCTTCGCTCCCGGAAATCGGTAAGCAGTTCGGCGGGAAGCACCACACCACCGTCCTTCACTCGATCAACAAAATCGAGACCCTCCGCCAGGTGGACAAAGATTTGAACAGGACCATCAACAGGCTACTCGACTCGTTCGGTTAGACTTGTCCCTTGGCTCGCGCACGGTTGTGCGCGCTGCCTGTGGACGCCCGGTGGAAATCCCCCCGGAAGGTCTCCTCGCTGCCAGTGATCCAAACTTATCCGCTGCGCCGCTTTAATTTCCACAGATCACTTCGGCCGGCAAACGCGGCCCCGGTTGCCGATCGTTGAGATTTCCACAGACTCACACGTGCGGCGACGTCGGCGGTGTTGTTATAGTATTTAATCATCTAAAGAAAAGAAGTACAGTAGCCGCAGCAAAAGAGAACGCGAGGATTGCCCGAGATGGAATTCAGCGTAAAGAAGTTTGACCTGCTCGAGGAACTCGAACTCACGCAAGGCGTCGTCGAGCGCAAGACTACGATTCCTATCCTTTCAAACCTCCTTATCGAGGCTGCCGGCAGCCGCATCACCATCACCGCCACTGACCTGGAGCTCAGCATCCGCACGTCCTGCGAGGCCAAGGTCAAAAAAGATGGCGCCGGCACGATCCCGGCCAAGAAACTCCTCGAGCTTGTCCGTCTGCTCCCCGAAGGAGAAATCAAGTTCAAGCTTCAGGATAACCACTGGGTCCACATCACCGCCGACCGCAAGAATTACAAGCTCGTCGGTATGTCGAAGGACAATTTCCCCGCCCTGCCCAGTTTCCCGCACGCGCTCGTGAAGATTCCCGCGAAGCTTCTTGCCGACGCGATCGCCAAGACCACCTTCGCAATTTCCCTGGAGGAATCCCGCTACACGCTCAATGGCGCGCTTCTCGTCCTGAAGCCGGGCTCGCTCACTATGGTTGCCACAGACGGCCACCGCCTCGCCATGGTCGAAACAGACCACAAATTCGAAGGCTTCTCCACCGAGACCCGCGTCCTCGTTCCCAAAAAAGCGATGACGGAAATTCAGCGCCTCGCCGCTGAATCTGGCGACGATGCCACGCTCGAATTCGCGCAGGACGAAAGCCACCTCTTCTTCCAATTCGGCGGACGCCTGCTCACCTCGCGCAAACTCACCGGACAGTTCCCCAATTACGAAGCCGTCCTCCCGCGCGATGCCGGCAAGACCGTCGTCATCGAGCGCGGCGAACTTCAGGACGCGCTTCGCCGCGTCTCGCAGTTGGCGGATCAGCGCTCCCGCGCCGTGAAATTCATGTTCGCGAAAGAAGGCGTGGAAATTTCCGCCTCCAGCCCCGAATATGGCGAAGCCAAAGAAATCATCGAGAAAGAATTCAAGGGCGATCCGATCGCAATTGGTTTCAACGCGCAATACGTCCTCGATTTTCTCGCCGCTGCCGCCGATGGACCCATCAGCTTCGAGCTGAAGGACGAACAATCTGCCGGCCAGCTCCGCCCCCTCGCCGACGAATCCTCCCGCTACCGCTACGTCGTAATGCCCATGCGCATCTGAACCGGCGCGCTAAATCCGCGGCAATTTCTATCGCGATTTCACGCACACGGCGTTCACTTTTCACACGCATTAAACGATCTGGCGCATCGCCAAAACCCCAGCAAACAGGGCCTTTCGAGCTCCTTGTAAGTACCTCTAAATAAAGAGGATACACTCACCGTTCGCCTTATTTTTACCTTGTTAAATTTCCGCCTTTCCAGTAGAATTTTGTTGTTCCGTTTCGCCTCTTTGCAGCGCTTTTCCAGGAACGCTTCCCATCCGCAACGGGAAGAATAAAGCTTCGCCGCGTCCCTCCGATATTTCGGTTTGGGGCGGGATGGAGCAAGAAAAACCCTTCGAGTCCCAGCTCGAGCACAAAAAGCTCACGAGACTGGGGCCAATGGGCAAGGCAAGTGTCGAGCACATCCGCACCGCGACCGCCTTCCCAAGTAAAACGACCGACCACGCATCTGAGGAGACGCACGACCCATGGCTGAAAAAGATTCCGCGGCCGCCAAAGCCCCGGCAGGCGGGCACAAGTACGACGCAACCTCCATCAAAGTCCTTGGCGGTATTGAAGCGGTCCGAAAGCGCCCTGCGATGTACATCGGCTCGACCGGCGAACTCGGCCTTCACCATCTCGTCTGGGAAGTTGTGGACAACTCCGTGGACGAAGCCATGGCCGGCTATTGCGACGAAATTAACATCACCGTTCACGACGACAACAGCGTAACCGTCGTGGACAACGGCCGCGGCATTCCCGTGGACATGCACGCCACCGAAAAAAAGCCCGCCGCGGAAGTCGTCATGACCGTGCTTCACGCCGGCGGAAAATTCGATAGCGACACTTACAAAGTTTCCGGCGGCCTTCACGGCGTCGGCGTCTCCGTCGTGAACGCGCTCTCCGATTGGCTCGATCTCGAAATCTGGCGCGATGGCGAAGTCTGGGAACAGTCCTATGAGAAAGGCGCGCCCACCTCAAAGCTCAAGTCTTCGGGCAAGACGCGCAAGACCGGCACGAAAATCACGTTCCATGCCGACCCCTCCATCTTCGAGAAAACCGTCTATAGTTTCGACACTCTTTCGCAGCGCCTCCGCGAGCTCGCCTTCCTGAACAAAGGTCTCAAGATCACCCTCGACGACGAGCGCAACGGCAAAAAAGCCGAATTCCGCTTCACGGGCGGCATCGCCGAATTCGTCAAGCACCTCAACCGCGGCAAGACCGTGCTCCACGACACGCCGATTTACATGGAAGGAAAGCGCGAGCAGGTGGATATCGAAATCGCCCTGCAATATAACGACAGCTACGCCGAAAATCTTTTCACCTTCGCCAACACCATCAACACCGTGGACGGCGGCGCGCACCTTTCCGGCTTCCGCTCTGCGCTCACCCGCACGATCAACTACTACGCAAATTCCTTCGGCATGCTCAAGGAGCAGAAGGACGAAGTCTCCATCAATGGCGACGACGTCCGCGAAGGCCTGGTCGCCGTCGTTTCAGTAAAGCTTCCCCAGCCCCAGTTCGAGGGTCAGACCAAGGGCAAGCTGAATAGCGACATCAAAGGCCTCGTCGAATCGCTCGTCAACGAGCGGCTCGGCGAATATTTCGACAAGCACTCATCCATCGCCCGCAAAATCATCGGCAAGTGCATTGACGCCGCGCGCGCCCGCGAAGCCGCCCGCAAGGCTCGCGAGCTCACGCGCCGCAAATCCGCGCTCGATTCCAGCGGCTTGCCCGGCAAGCTCGCCGATTGCCAGGAACGCGATCCTTCCCGCTGCGAAATCTTCCTCGTTGAGGGTGAATCCGCCGGCGGCTCCGCCAAAGGCGGCCGCGATCGCCGCTACCAGGCCATCCTTCCGCTCAAGGGCAAAATCCTCAACGTCGAAAAGGCCCGCTACGACAAAATGCTCGGCCACGAAGAAATCCGCGCCATCATCACGGCGCTCGGCACCGGCATCGGCAAAGACGATTTCAACGCCTCCAAGCTCCGCTACCACAAAGTGATTCTCATGACCGACGCGGACGTGGACGGCAGCCACATCCGCACCCTTCTGCTCACGTTTTTCTTCCGGCACATGCGTGAGTTGATTGATAAGGGTCACATCTACATCGCCCAGCCACCGCTCTTTCGCGTCAAGCGCGGCAAGATGGACCGCTACATCCGCGACGAGCGCGAATTCTCCCGCGAACTCATGAAGCGCGCTACCGAGGCGCATGCCGTGAAGACCAAATCGGGCAAGGCCATCGAGCCCGGCGAGCTCACTCAATTCCTGCTCAACATTCAGGAATACGATCAGGTCGCCGCCAAGCTTGGCCGGCGCTTGCGCGATCCCAAGCTCATCGAGCTGCTGGCCGAAGGTGAACTCGACAAGAAAACCGATTTCGCCGACAAGAAAAAGCTGCAGGAGCTCGTCAAGGCTGTCGAGAAAGCCAAGCTCAATCTCGAAACCAAAATTGTGTTTGACGAGGAGCACAGCCTCCACGAACTCGTGCTCACCAACGGCGGAGAGCGCCGCATCAATTGGGCTCTCGCAGCCACGCCCGAATACAAGCGCCTGCGCACGCTCCGCCAGGCCATCGAGGAGCTCGATAAGCCGCCCTTCACCATCGCGCACAATACCGACAAGGCCGTGAAGGAAAGCGCCGCCGATCTCCTCGCCTATGTCCTCGAAGACGCGAAAAAGGAATTCACCATCACGCGTTTCAAGGGTCTCGGCGAAATGAATCCCGAGCAGCTTTGGGCCACTACGATGAACGCGGAAACGCGCACCCTGCTCAAGGTCCGCCTCGAAGACGCCGTCGCGGCCGAGGATATTTTCAGCACTCTCATGGGCGAAAACGTCGAGCAGCGCCGCAAATTCATCGAGGAAAACGCCCTCGACGTCGTCAATTTGGATATTTAATTTTGTCTTTCGCGGCTAAGACTGCGGCATTCAAATATGCTTTATCAACTGAGCTGGAAGATTTTGCCGGGGCTGCGGGGGCTGAGCTGCACGGATTTCACCGCGACGCCCACATTCGCTCCGAACGCCGAGCAAGGCGTTGCTTTTGAATCCGCCACGGAGGCGGAACGCGACGCGCTGCTCCACGATCTCGAATCGCATTTCGCGGCGCCGCGTTTTTCGAATGGCGCTTCGGCCTTCGAAGCAGTGAAAAGCTTTGTGCTTGAACGGCTTGCGAAGCGAATTTGATTTTTGCGTGCCCTTGCCGGGGCTTTGAATCGCTTGGCATACCGAGCGGCGCGTTGAAATTGCTTCCCGCGCTTCCGCTTTGTGCTATGAATACGATGGGGGATTTTATGGCTGATGCGCTCAGGCCGCATGCACCACGGGTGACGAGCCACAAGCGAAAACGCTTTCTAATAGCAACACTGCCGCGAATAGAAAACGCTGTAAGTCGTTGAAAATAAAAGGCCGGCGCATTTCTAATAGCAACAGAAATCGCTGTTGTCGCGAATGGGGGATAGATGGCGGACGAACTAAACCAGCAGATTCTCACACCGGTGGATATCGAATCGGAGATGAAGAAGTCGTACCTCGATTACGCCATGAGCGTGATCATCGGCCGGGCCCTCCCCGACGTTCGTGACGGATTAAAACCCGTCCATCGCCGCATCCTCTTCGGCATGTACGAGCTGGGTCTCACCTCCACGAAGGCCTACCGCAAGTGCGCGAAGATCGTCGGAGAAGTCCTCGGCAAGTTCCATCCTCACGGCGATTCGCCTGTGTACGACGCACTCGTCCGGCTCGCGCAGGATTTCAACATGCGCTACCCCCTGGTGGATGGCCAGGGCAACTTCGGCTCGGTGGATGGCGATCCTCCCGCGGCCATGCGGTACACCGAAGCGCGCCTCTCGAAAATCGCGGAGGAAATGCTCGCGGATATCGAAAAGGATACCGTCGATTTCATTCCCAATTTCGATGAAAGCGAAAAAGAGCCCACCGTCCTCCCGACGCGCATTCCCAGTCTTCTCGTCAACGGCTCCTCCGGCATCGCCGTCGGCATGGCCACAAATATTCCGCCGCACAACCTGAAGGAAATTGTCGAAGCCGCAATCCTCCTGATCGAAGAGCCCGAAGCCAGTCTTAAAAAGATAATGAAAATTGTCCCCGGCCCCGATTTCCCCACCGCCGGATACATCTATGGCCGTGAAGGAATCGAGCAGGCTTACAAAACCGGCCGCGGCAGCTTCCAGGTGCGCGCCAAGGCTTCCATCGAGCAGCGCGGCAAAGACCGCCAGGATATCGTCGTCACCGAATTGCCCTATCAGGTCAACAAGAAGAACCTGATCCAGCACATCGCGGAACTCATCAACAACAAGAAAATCGAGGGGATCGCCGACATTCGCGACGAAAGCGACCGCGACGGGATGCGCTTCGTCATTGAGGTCAAGCGCGACGAAGAGCCCGAAATCATCCTCAACAAACTTTTCAAGATGACCCAAATGCAGGAATCCTTCGGCATGATCCTGCTCGCCATCGTGGCAGGCCAGCCGCGCGAGTTGGGCCTGATCGAACTCCTGCGCCTGTTCATCGAGCACCGCATTGATGTGGTCCGGCGCCGCACGCAATACGAGCTGCGCAAAGCCCAGGAACGCGAGCACATCCTGCTCGGCTACCGCATCGCACTCGATTACATCGACGACGTGATCAAAATCATCCGCGGCTCGTCGAGTCGCGCGAACGCTCGCGAGAATTTGCACGAGTTCTTCGAAAACAAGGGCGTGCGCGTCCTCGTCGGCAGCCGGGAAACCTCCATCAAGGGCGTCAAGCTCGACGCCAGGAAATACGGCATCACCGTTGCCGGTTCGGGCGAGGGCATGGGCCTCAGCTACATCCAGATTGATGCCATCCTCGAATTGCAGTTGCATCGCCTGACGCAGCTCTCGGTGGACGAAATTCTCAAGGAACTCGCGCAGATTCGCGAGCGCATTGCCGAACTCAAGGAAATTCTCGCCAGCGAAAAGAAACTCAAGGGCGTGATCGTCGGCGAGCTGCGCGAAGTCCTGAAGGATTATGGCGACGAGCGCCGCACGCAAATCGTGGACCGCGTCGAGGAAATTAAGCTCGAAGACCTGATCAAAGACGAAGAGATGGCCATCACCGTCAGCCACGCGGGCTACATCAAGCGCACTTCGGTGGACGTGTATCGCCATCAATCGCGCGGAGGCAAGGGCCGCATCGGCGCGAAAACACGCGATGATGATTTCGTCGAGCATTTTTTCACCGCCTCGGCGCACAGCTACATCTTGCTGTTCACGTCGAAGGGCCGCATTTACTGGCTGAAGGTATACGAAATTCCCGAAGCCGCCGCGGCCACGCGCGGGAAAGCCATCGGCAATCTTGTGAAGTTCCAGGAAGGCGAAAAGCTCACCGCCGTGGTTCCCACGCGGAATCTGGAAGAGGCAGACCGCTACGTCTTCCTCGCCACAAAAGATGGCACCGTCAAGAAAACCGGCCTCGCGGAATTCTCCAACCCGCGTCCCTCCGGCATCATCGCCATCAATCTGGAAGCGGATAACGAGCTGATCGGCGCAAAACTTACCGATGGCAAGCAGATGATTTTCCTGGCCAGCCGCGACGGCCAGGCCATCCTTTTCCGCGAAACCGAGGTCCGCTCGATGGGCCGCGCCGCTGGCGGCGTCAACGGCATGGACCTCGCGAAGGGCGACTTCGTGGTCAGCATGGATGCCGCGCAGCCCGATTTCGGCATCATCCAGAAAGAATACAAAAAGGACACGCAGAACCTCGACGAGCTCGAAAGCGATCAGATCCGCGAATCGCTCACGTCGCTGATGCTTACGGTTGCCGAAAAAGGCTACGGCAAGCGCACTCCGCTCGCTGAATATCGCGTCACGTCTCGCGGCGGCAAAGGCGTCATCAACTTGAAATCCACTGACCGCAACGGGCCCGTTGTCGCAGCACTCCAAGTCCGCGAGGATTCCGACGTGATGATCATTACCGGCCAGGGCAAGGTGATCCGCGTCCACTCCGGCGAAATTCGCGAAGCTGGCCGCTCCACGCAGGGCGTCCGCTTGCTCCGGCTCGAAGAGGGCGACCGCATCGCCGCGGCCGCCGCCATCCTCGAAGAAGAGGAAAATGGCGCCGAAGCGGAAAAGAAATAGGGAAAATCCACGACCAGGAAAGCGAGCGGCAATGTTTGAAAAGGAAATTGAAATTCAGACAGCGGATGGCGTTGCCGGTGGATTTTTCTGTCACCCGGATGGCGCCGGTCCGTGGCCGGGCTTGATCCATCTCACTGACATCTTCGGAATCCGAGCTGTGAATCTCGATTTGTCGAAGCGCCTTGCGTCGGAAGGTTACGCGGTGCTCCTGCCCAACATCTTCTATCGCACCGGCAAGCCGCCCCTGTTCCCGCCTGATTCCAAGCACGGCGACGAAAAAGCCATGAAGCGCTTCCAGGAACTTGCCGCGCCGCTCACGCCTGAAGTCATCGAGCGCGACGCCGCTGCCTGCGTTGATTTCTTAGAGCAACTCAAAACCGTCGGCCCAGGCAGCTTCGGTGTCGTCGGTTACTGTTTCACCGGCGGCGTTGCGTTGCGCATGGCTGCCACGCGTCCGGAGAAATTCGCCGCGGTTGCATCGTTCCACGGCGGGCGGCTGATCACTGACGATCCCGCAAGCCCGCATACACTTCTCCCGCGTGTGAAAGCTCGCTTGTATTTTGGACACGCCGTGGAGGATCGCTCCATGCCCAAGGAAGCGATTGAGAAATTCGAAAGCGCGCTTGCCGCCTGGGGTGGCCGCTACGAAAGTGAAACCTACGAGGGCGCTCGCCATGGTTGGACCATGTCCGACAGCGCCGCCTACAACCAGCCGCAAGCCGAACGCGCCTTCGCAAAGCTCACCCAACTTTTCGCTGCAACAATCGGTGGAAAGAACTCAAGCGGCGCGCGGCGAGGCGCGTAATTCGCTAGGCCGGCGGCGGGGGAATGTAATAGCCGGGGCGCGCGCGAAGCGTGACGCCGGGGCGATCCACCGTGATTTTAATTTCGTGGTAACCAGAGGGCTCGTCGCCGGGCGGTCGGTAGCCGAGCGTGTACTCCGCGTGCAGCTCGCCTCCGATTTCATCCATCGCCTTCTGGAACGAGCGATCCTTCTTCGTGTTCACGTGCATCCCGCCGGTTGCGCGGCTCGCAATTTCCAGTGAGTTCGGCCCCACGGCATTCATTCCCGTTTTCAGCAGCCACGCGGCCGCCGCCAGCAAATCAATGTTGCCCTGCATCTGCGACTCGAGTTCGGGAGTCGGCGGCTGGCCGTTCGGCGTGGGAATGGGAAACGTGCCCGGCGGCCCAAGCTGTGGAGCCTCGTACTGCTCGGGCTTGGCGCGCAGGTCCGCCATCGCGGTGCTCAAGCCGATCGAATAGATCGTTACGTTTGCGAGATGCGCCTGCTGCAGCACCCCGCCGAGTTTGTTTTCGCTACCCGTGTCCTGCGCTTCGCCGACCACCACCAGAATGCGGCGGCGCACCGCAGCGCGCTTCGCGAGGATCGAAATTCCGCGCGCCATGGCGTCGTACACGTGCGAGCCGCTGCCGCCCTCCGGCAAGGCATTCACCACGGCCTGCACCGTGTCGGAGTCGGTGGTAAAGCTTTGCAGCAGCGTCACGTCATCGTCGAAGCCGATCACGGCAGCTTCGGACGTGAGCGCCATCACCGTCTGGGTGAAGATAATTCCGGTCTTGCGAATCGCGGGAAGCATGGGCTCGATGTGGGAGCTCGTCTCGACGACAAGGACAACCGAAAGAGGGTCGCCGCCCAAATCGAAATGCTGAATCGGCTGTTCCACGCCATTGTCGAAAACGTGGAAATTATCTTTCTTCAGATTCATCACGATTTCGCCGGACGCATCACGCACGGCCACTGGAGCAACCACTTCGGTGACCTCCGACTTGATGGCGTGCTTCGCGTCAAGCGCCGGGATTTTGTCCGGCGCCACTCCCGGCTTCGGCCGCAGCGGGCCTGCCGGAGCCTCCTGGCAGCGTGCAGCCGGGGCCAGCGCCAATGCGCCGAGCGCTAGCGACAAAAAACAAAGCGCGAGGAGCGCTGGGCGAAATCCTAGCATGAGTGCCTCAGTCTATCTGATTCGAGCGGCGCGAAGCGCGTTGCTTGGGACGCAACCGGGCGACTGGTGGCGACTGGCTTTCGTACTCGCGAGTCTCCTAGAATGGAAACCTTACTCCAAAGGGAACGCGGGCGAGAAAGGGAGAGTGTATGAAGCGGTCTGGCTATCTGCCGATGGCGAAGCTGGCGTATGAGGATCCAAGGTTCATGGAGAGCCTGGGGGCGCGGCCGCTGCGAATTATGGCGGAGTATCTCGATCCCTTGAAATGCCTGCGCGAGCAGAAAGTAGGCGACACGATTGTGATGTTTGGTTCGGCGCGCATTCAATCGCACGACCGCGCGGTTGCCGAGCTGGAAAAAATCAAGCGCAAGGCGAAGGGACGCCGCACCGGCGAATGGCGCGCGAAAATTCGCCAGGCGCGCGCAATTGTCGGTATGTCGCGCTACTACGAAGATGCGCGCGCGCTTTCGCACAAAATCACGTCGTGGGCGATGACGCTCGGCGCGGACCCCAAGCGATTCGTAATTTGTTCGGGAGGCGGCCCGGGAATCATGGAAGCCGCGAATCGAGGCGCCGCGGAGGCAGGCGGATCATCGGTGGGATTGAGCATCCAACTGCCGCACGAGCAGCGGCCGAATGCCTATATCACGCCAGAGCTGAATTTCTGTTTCCATTATTTTTTCATGCGCAAATTATGGTTCGCGCAGAAAGCCAAGGCACTGATTGTTTTTCCCGGCGGGTTCGGCACGATGGACGAGCTGTGGGAAATGCTGACGCTGATGCAGACGGGCAAGCTTTCCACGCACCACTTGATTCTCATCTACGGGCGCGAGTATTGGGACAAAGTGCTCAACTGGCGGCACATGGTGCGCTCCGGAACGATCAGCGAAGGCGATTATGAGAAGCTCCAGTTTGCCGACACCGTGGAGGAAGCCTTCGCACATGTCCGCGCGGACATGGAGGAAAACCACCTGGTGCTCGATACGGATTGGGAGCGCCGTTAGGAGATCGTCTCGGACGCAAGATCGAATTGTTCCGCCGGGCAAAGTCTCCCACAAAGGGGATTCTCAAAACAAAAGGGAAGGAGCCGTCGCTCCTTCCCTTTTTTTATTCGTGCGGGGTGGGAAACTGCTTCGCTGCGTGAATTAGTTCCGCGAGACGTCGAGATCCGGCAGAAACACAGCCTGGAAGCGCCGTTTCTCGTCCATATCGTGGAGCATCACCACAGGCGAAACGCGGACGGATTGCTTGCAGCCGCGGCACGTAGTTGCTTCGCCGCGCAAGTCCTGCACGAAGCCGTCAATGAAGTGATACTCCGCGCGCGCTCGCCGCGCATTCTTCATGCCCTGCAGGCCGCAGTGCGGGCAGGTGTATTCCACATGGTCTTCGAGCGGATCGCGATGGAGTGCGGCCCGGCCCGTGTAACGAACTCCAATCGCCTCAAGAGCTGGCTTATTCATGATGGCAACCTCAGTCCCCAGAAGGGGTATTTACAATCCTTTAGACGCAGCAGTACCCGCTTTTGATGCAATTCCAGCGCACAAAATTCATAAGCCGCTGATATGCGGCATATTAGAGAAATTAAAAAACCGCGCCGTGGCGCTTTCGTACAATTGGGAAGTCCGCGGGAACCAGCCGACCGCAGCGGTGTCTATCACAGCAGAGATCGCGCGAACTCCAGGCCCAAAAAGGGGCGGAGCAAAGTAGTCAACGCAGTCCTTTCCGACGCCGCCCCCTCGTTACATTTTTGAAGAGGTTGAATCTTGCCAGGAGGTGTGTGCCCATGAGCGAGCTAGGAACTCTTTCGAGTTGCATGATGGATAGCGATCCGGTGGCAGCCCGGCGAGCAAAACGGCTGCGCCGGCGGGCGCTCGGCGCTTCACTTTTTCTGGAGATGCTGCTCGTTGCGGCAATTCTTGCCGTGCCGCTCATAACGCCGGGAGTCCTGCCCCGGCATTACATCGTGATTCCGCTGCCGCCAATTTCGGCACCGAAGTCACCAAGGCCGCCGCACAGCCATGCGAACGTACCCACACCCCATTCGGATCACCCGGCGGTCAAACCGTTTGTCTTTCACCAGCCCGACCGAATTCCCACGCACGTCTACAATGCTCCGGATAACACTCCGCCGGTTATTGACGAAGCCCCCGGAAGTGCAGTCCCTGGAATTCCCGGCGGGACGGGAACTGGATCTGGCTTACCCGGCGAAGGCAGTGAGCCGATCGTTGCCCCGCCGCGGCCCTCGAAGCCGAGAACCATCAGTATCGGTGTAATGGAAGCGTCGCTGATCCATCGCGTTGACCCGATCTATCCCGATGCGGCAAAAGCATTGCGAATTTCCGGGCAAGTAAAGTTGCACGCGACCATCGGGACGGACGGCATCGTGAAGGATTACCAAGTGGTGAGCGGAAACCCTATTCTTGCGCGCGCGGCAATTACAGCCATTCGGCAATGGCGTTACCAACCCACGAAACTGGACGGAGAAGCGGTGGAGGTTGAAACGCTCATCACCGTAAATTTCATCATGCAATGAGCGAGCGCAACAAAAAGCCCCAGGTCAAAGCCGTCTTATTCGGACGGCGCTGGCCGGAGGCCGATTCCGAGCCGCGGCGGAAAAAACCCGGGCGGCTTCAGAAGCGGAGCACGACTCCGGTGGAGACGCGCACGTTGTTTTGCGGGTTGCCGAAGAATCCCGTGTGGATATAATCGCCTTGGATGATGCGCCAGGAAAGCAGGCGATTGATCTTCGTGTCGATTCCCGCCCCGGCGGAAAAGCTCAACGTCGCAGCATACAAGCCGCTGCCGCTGAAATGCGCGCCTCCCACCAGGATGTGCGCAAACGGCGAAACGCGCCCGTGCCAGGAAATTTGCGGCCCAAACAGGAAGGTGGTAACGGATCCGGTGGAGCGGTAGTTCCCCGAAAAATCCGCGACGCCGCCCAGCCAATCGTTTAATTTGTATTGTCCCGAAATATTCCATCCATTCAGGTTGGTTTGGGGGGAGCTGTCCAGCCTCAGGAAGGAATATCCTCCGTACAACTCGAACTTATCTCCAGACGATTGCGCCTGCGCCGAGAGGGAAAGCAGAAACGCCAAGCCAAGCAGGAACGAAAGTCTTCGAACCATGAAAATCTCCTCCTCAGGAGACAAGTATTTTTGATTACCCGCCGCCTGTTGGTTAGCGGCTTTCTTCTGCCACAAGCAAACTTAGATGCGCGCGTCGAGCTTCGAGTTTTTGCGCAATTTGGATTTTACAGGAGAGGTTCGCCCGTGGCACGGCTAATGATTTCACGGGTCTCGTCGCGCAGGCGGACGATTTCGCGCCAGTCGTCGCCCGCGACGGCCGCGGGATACACGAGCGGGAGGAAAGAAACGCTCACGCGCCCGGGCCGCGGCAGGATGGTCTTGTCGCGAAGAAATTGCCGCGAGCCGCGCAGAATGACGGGGCAAATCGGGCGCTTCATGGTGACGGCGGCCTTAAACGCGCCAAGCTGGAAGGGGCGAATACCCACCACGCGCGTGAAAGTTCCTTCGGGGTAGATCGTAACGGACACGCCGTTTTGCAGCGCGTCATTCACCTCTTCCGCTTGGCGAATGCGCGCCTTGGGATCGCCGCGGTCGAAAGCAAATTGTCCCGACCGGCGCGCGATTTTGCCGATGATCGGCATGTCGAAGACTTCGCCCTTGGCCACGAAGCGCACGCTGGGCGGGAGAATGGCAATGGCAATCAGGCTGTCCGCGAAGCTCGCGTGATTAGGCGCAAAAATCCACGGCCCGGACTGGGAAAGCTCGGCGAGCTGCTCGCGTCCCTCCACTTTCACCGGCACGCCGGCGGCGAAAAGAGCCAGCCGCGATCCTTTGTGGCCGAACCATGCGGCGCGGCGCTGGTTGCGCGTGAGCGAGACGGCGACCCACGTCGGCAGCAGCACAACGGTGAACGCAGCGAGCGCGTAGACGCCGTACGCTTTTTCTACGGCAGTCTTCGCGCCGCGCCGCGCAAACGCCCACGTCCGCGGTCCCACACTGCGCACGGCGAGCTTCCCGATTTGCAGCCAGGAAGGAGGCGGCTTTTTGCCAAGCTTTCCTTCCAGATAGAGCCGCCGCGTTTCGCTGCGCCGCAATTTTCCGCTGGACGTCTTGGGAATGGATTGCGGCGGAAGCAATTCGACCACGTCAGGAGGCATACCCATGGCCGCGTCCACGGCGCGCGCAATTTCCGCGGAGATCCGTTTTGCGTCCGTGATATTCCGCGCTTCCGCGGCGACGACCAGCCGCTCCGTGCCGCTGCGCGCATCGGGTGCGCCGAAGACAACCACGCATCCCGTCCGCACGCCATTTACGCGGCCCACGATTTCTTCCACTTCGTGAGGGTAGATGTTGCGCCCTCCTTTGATGATTAAGTCTTTTGCCCGACCGGTGATGAAGAGATCGCCTTCGGCGGTGTATGCCAGGTCGCCCGAATCAATCCAGCCGTCGTCGCGGACGATGCCCGCCGTCGCGGTGGGATTGTGATAGTAGCCGGACGTGGCCGAGGGGCTGCGGAACCACAGGCGACCTTCGCAGCGTTCGCCCGCGTCGTTACCATCGCTGGCCACCAGGCGGACTTCAACATTCGAAAGCGGCTTGCCCGCGCCAACGAATTCCAGCGGCGCGGAATCTTCAGCTGCGGCTTGGATCGCGCGGCCCTCGGATTCGAATGTTGCGCGCGCGATGCGGTCTACGCGGCTGCCCGAGCCCATCTTCGGCACGGAGACGGCGAGAGATGCTTCCGCAAGCCCATAGACGGCAACCAGCGATCCGCGGCGGAATCCGTATGGCGCGAAGCGAGTGGCGAATCGCTCGATCGTATCGGCATGCACCGGCTCGGCGCCATTCAACGCCCTGCTCCAGCAGCTAAGGTCGAGCCCCTCCAAATCTTTCTCTGCAATTTTTCGCACGCAGAGTTCGTATGCGAAATTCGGCGCCGGGCTGATCGTTCCGCGATGCCGGTGAATCGCGCGCAGCCAGCGCTCCGGGCGGCTCAGGAACGCAAGTGGCGACATCACCACCACGGGCACGCCCGAGTAAAGCGGGACCATCCACATGCCAATGAGTCCCATGTCGTGATAGAGCGGCAGCCAGGTGACTGCCACATCCTGCGGCGTCAATTCCACGCCTTCCATGATCGCGCGAATGTTGGCGAGCAGGTTCGCGTGTGTAAGCGTCACACCCTTGGGATCTCCGGTCGAGCCAGAGGTGTACTGCAGAAAAGCAATGTCTTCGCCGCGCGCAGTGTGCGACAAATTTTGCACCGGCCGCCACTGCGTGGAATTCTCCTGGGCCGGCTCGAGCGGGGCGGCGATTTTCTCTGCATTCAATACTTCGCGTAATGTGGGCACGCGCGGCTGCAGCAGGCGAGCCAGGCCTTCGGCGCGCCGCCAGGTGATCAGGAATTGAGCCTCGGCGTTGCGCAGGATGTTCGCCTGCCGCGCGGCATATTCCGCGATGCGGTCGGCGCGGAAC
>Ga0308309_10000334_pt1 | contig 31676 bp, 28 predicted proteins | sample HubBroMetageWFT5_FD_192491 | JGI IMG/M metagenome (GOLD analysis project Ga0308309, IMG submission 192491) | Warmed and freeze-thawed soil microbial communities from the Hubbard Brook experimental Forest, New Hampshire - Hubbard Brook CCASE Soil... | ecosystem: Environmental > Terrestrial >...
GAGATCTTCGCCCAGTCCCTCGGTCAGTATCTGCGCGCCTGGTGGCAGCGCGTCCGCAGCGGCGACAGCGGCGTCCTCCCCGTCCTCCTCGGCATCATCGTCGTCGCCGTCGCCTTTCAGATTGCCAACGGCAAGTTCCTCTCACCGCAGAACCTGGTCAACCTCTTCGAGCAGAGCACCATCTACATGCTGCTCGCGATGGCGGAGATCTTCGCCCTGCTGCTCGGCGAGATCGACCTCTCGGTGGGTCTCGTCATGGGACTGGGCGCGGTCCTCGTCGCGGAGGAGGTGCAGCCCGCCGGCCTGAACTGGCCGTGGTGGCTGGCGATCATCGTCGCGTTGCTGATCTGCTCCGCCGTCGGGTTGATTCAGGGGACGTTCGTCGCCCGCGTCAAGATGCCGTCGTTCATCGTCACCCTGGGCGGTCTACTCGTGCTCGAGGGCGTGGCGATCATCGTGCTCGGCGGCAGCCTCGTCGGAATCGGCAATTCCCGGTTCACCAACGAGGTGGTCCTCTACGACATCTTCTACGGGAGGTTCGACCCCACGATCAGCTGGATCCTGCTGGCTGTCGCCGGGGTGGTGGGCGGCGGTGCCGTCTGGCTCGCTGATGCCCGCCGCCGCCGTTCGGGTCTGGTGGCGCCGCCGGCCAGCCTCACCGCCATGAAGATCCTGCTCGGCGCCGCCGCCGGGGTCGTGGTCGTCGCACTGTGCAACGTGAACCGCGCGCACTTCGGGACCATCGTGGGCCTGCCGTACATCATTCCGCTGGTTCTCATCGTCCTGGTCGGGTGGACGATCCTCCTGCAGCGCACTCGCTTCGGTCGTTACGTCTATGCCATCGGCGGCAACTCGGAGGCCGCCCGCCGAGCCGGTGTCAACCTGCCCGTCATCCGCACCTGGGGCTTCGTCCTCGCCAGTCTGACCGCCGGCATTGCGGGTGTCTTCTTCGCGTCGTGGCAGGTGTCGATCACGACCAACGTCATCAAGGATGCCAACAGCTATGTGCTGCTTGCGGTTGCTGCCGCGGTCATCGGTGGGACCAGCCTGTTCGGCGGCAAGGGCAAGACGCTTCATGGCGTGCTCGGCGGCCTGATCATCGGCGGCATCTACAACGGTCTGTACCTGCTCGGTGTCACCTCTGAGTGGATCGCCATCGTGGTCGCGCTCGTGCTGCTGGCCGCCGGGCTGATCGACGTCCTGTCCCGCCGCGGCGCACAGCTCCGGGCCTGACATCAGAAGGTGGGTGGGATGAGCGTCCGATGAGTCCGATGGCCTCGCCCGAGTCCGTCCGGCGTCACAACCTGAGCCTGCTGCTCCGTCACCTCCACCAGTCCGGCGCGCTCTCCCGGTCGGAGATCGGCAGCGCGCTCGGGATGACCCGGAGCACGATCGGCGAGCTGGTCGCCGACCTTCGATCGCGGGGCCTCGTCGAGGAGGGCGATCCCGCGCGCCTGGGGTCGCCTGGACGTCCATCGCTCGTGGCCCGGCCCAACCCCGAAGGCGCCGCGGTCATCACCGCCGAGATTGCCGTCAACTCGCTGTCCGCGGCGGTGGTCGGACTGGGCGGGCGGATTCTCCACCGCGCACGTGCGCCGCATCAGCCCCGCCGGCTGGCAGTTGACCAGACCATCGAGGACGTCGGCAAGCTCATTCAGACCGCCCTTGCCTCGATTCCTTCCGGGTGCTGGGTGGCCGGTCTTGGAATCGCCGTCGCGGGAGTGGTCAGCAGGGCGGACGGCCTGGTGCACTTCGCGCCGAACCTTGGATGGCGGGATATCCCGCTCGGACGCCTCGTCTCGGACCGTCTGGGTTCGGGGCTGCCGGTGGTCATCGCCAACGAAGCGGATCTCGGGGCCCTGGCGGAGCACACCTGGGGCGCGGGAGTCGGGGTCCGCCACCTCATCTATGTCACCAGTGAGGTCGGGGTCGGCGGTGGCCTGGTCATCGACGGGCAACCGCTGGTCGGCGCGGCAGGATGTGCGGGAGAGGTGGGACACGTCCAGGTCAACCCCAACGGGGTCCACTGCCGGTGCGGCGCGATCGGCTGCTGGGAGACCGAGATCGGCGGTCCCGCCATGCTCCGCCGCATCGGCATCGCGGAGAAGAGCTACAAGCCGGAGGCTGTCACCCGCCTGCTCCGTGACGCCTCATGGGGCGACCCGGTTGCGCTCGAAGCGGTCGAGGACGTCGGCCGCTGGCTCGGCACCGGACTGGCCGGTCTGGTCAACGTCTTCAACCCGCAGCGCGTGGTGCTCGGCGGGTTCCTCGCGACGATGTGGCCGCTGGTCGAGGACATCGTCCACGCCGAGCTGCGCGCCCGAGTCATGGCGCCGGTGCTCGGCGTCGACGACCTGATCAGGCCGACGCAGCTTGGTGAGGACGGCCCGTTGCTGGGTGCGGCGGAGCTGGCCCTCACGCGGGTCCTCGACGAGCCGACTCTGGTGCCGCACCGGACCGCCGAGCGCAGATCAGCCTGACGACCGGCCGGGCGACGTGACGGAGCGCAGCGCCGGATAGTAGGCGCGAAAGCGGTGACGCGCCTCCTGGTAGGGCTCGATCCACGCGTCGATCGGATCGACCACCTCGGTCACGCGGACGCACGCGGTGGCCGCCTCCTCGACGTCGCGGTACACGCCAGCCGCGACGCCGCCGAGCAGTGCCGCGCCAAACGCTGATCCCTGGTCCGTGGCCATGATCTCCAGCGGGATCCCGAGCGCACTGGCGACGATCCGCAGCCAGAGGCGGCTTCGCGAGCCGCCTCCGGAAACCCGGCCTCGCGTCGTGATCGCCCCGACGTCGTGGACGACGTCGAGACAGTCGCGCAGAGCGAAGGCCACGCCCTCCAGGACGGCGCGAGTGAGCGCCCCGCGGTCGTGGGTGACCGAAAGGCCGCAGAACGCGCCGCGCGCGTCCGGGTCGGCGTACGGGGTCCGTTCGCCCGTGAGGTAGGGGAGAAATACGAGCCCGTCCGCACCGGCCGGCACACGCTCAGCCTCGCCGAGCATGACGTCGTAGTCGACCCCCGGCAGCATCGCGTCGTGGTACCAGGCGAGTGCTCCAGCGGCTGAGAGCATCACTCCCATGACCAGCCAGCGACCAGGGGTCGCATGGCAGAAGGCGTGCACGCGCCCCTCGCGGTCGGCGATGAACTGATCGGTCGCGGCCAGCACGACACCCGAGGTGCCGAGCACAACCGACAGCGACCCAGGGCTGGCGATCCCGGCGCCGACCGCGGCCGCAGCCTGATCGCCTGCCCCCGCGGCGACCGTCACGCCGTCGAACTCCCCGACAGCATCGGGACTCTCGGCGAGCTCGGGCAGCCACGACTCGGGAATGTCCAGGTCGGCGAGCAACTCGGTGCTCCACCGGCGCCTGCCGACATCGAGGAGGAGCGTCCCCGAGGCATCCGCGACGTCCATGCGGCGGCCCCCCACCAGGCGGTCACGCACGTAGTCCTTGGGCAGGCAGATGCTGCGGATGCGCGCGTATGCCTCCGGCTCGTTCTCCCGCATCCAGAGCAGCTTTGGAGCGGTGAACCCGGGCAGGGCTCGGTTTCCGGTGAGCCGGATCAGGCGAGCGAGACCGCCGCCGGCCTCGAGCGCAGCGCACTGGGGCGCAGAGCGCTGGTCGTTCCAGAGGATCGCCGGGCGGATGACCGCACCGTCAGCGTCCAGGCAGACAAGTCCGTGCATCTGACCCGAGAACCCGATGCCGAGGATCTCCGGCACAGCACCTCGGAGGCCGTCGAGCACGGCGTGCGTCGCCGTCAGCCACGCATCCGGCTGTTGCTCCATCCATCCCACGTGTGGTGAGCTGACCGGGTACTCATGCTCGGCAGTGGCCAGCACGGTCCCCGACTCGGGGTCGACGGCGATGCCTTTGGCAGACGAGGTTCCGATGTCGATGCCGACCAGCGCGCCCGCCGTCATCGACGCTAGGTACGGATGCCGTAGAGGAAGTCGAGCGCGAGCTGGTCCAGCCGTTCGAATGCCATGCCCCGGGCTGCGGCAGCTTCAATGTCGAACGTCTCGGAGCGCATCGAGCCGAGCGTCTCTCCGGGAGCAAGCGTCGTGCGCGCCAGCTCGTCGAGCCGCGCGGCGACCAGCGCGGCCTGCACCTCGGAGTCGGACCGGAAGGCGCGAGTCCGGCCACGCAACACCAGATAGTTGTGCATGCAGGCCGCCGCGCTCTCCCACACCCCGTCCATGTCCTCGGTACGCGGTGGCTTGAAGTCGAAGTGGCGAGGCCCCTCGTAGCCTCCCGATTCGAGGATGTCCACGGTCCAGAACGCACCGCGCGCATTGCCGGCGCCAAAGCGAAGATCCTGGTCGTATCGCGGTCCGTTCTGCCCGTTGAGGTCGACGTGAAAGAGCTTTCCATGCCACAGCGCCTGCGCAAGCCCGTGAGCGAAGTTCAAGCTTGCCATCTCCTCGTGCCCGACCTCCGGGTTCAGGCCAACCATGTCCGAATGCTCCAGCTCATTGATGAACGCGAGCGCATGTCCGATGGTGGGAAGGAAGATGTCCCCGCGAGGCTCGTTCGGCTTGGGCTCGATGGCAAAACGCATGGTGTAGCCCTGCTCGATGACGTAGCCGGTGAGGATGTCGAAGGCCTCCTTGTAGCGATCGAGTGCGGCGCGCACGTCCTTGGCGGCCCCGGATTCCGCGCCCTCACGGCCTCCCCAGAACACCACGATTCCCGCGCCGAGCTCTGCGGCCAGATCGAGATTGTCGGCGACTTTGCGGAGCGCGAAGCGGCGCACGTCTCGATCGTTGTTGGTAAACGCGCCATCGCGAAATACCGGATGTGAGAAGAGATTGGTGGTCACCATCGGCACCACGAGGCCGGTGCGGTCAACGGCCTTGCGCAGTCTCGCGATTGCCAGACCCTTTTCCGCGACCGAGGCGCCGAAGGGAAAGACGTCGTTGTCGTGAAAGCTCACCCCATATGCACCTAGTTCCGCGAGTCGACCGACGGCCACCTCGGGATCGAGCGGGGCGCGGATGGCAGTTCCGAAAACGTCGACGCCCTGCCAGCCTACCGTCCACAGGCCGAAGGAAAAGCGGTCCGCGGCAGTCGCTTGCAGCACAACATCCTCCTCACTTGCCCACCAGGATCCTGGCATCGCGACGTTGCGCGCGGCGACCGCAATTGGCTCTGGCTCGGCCCGATTATACAGGCGGTGTGAGAGGGTCAGAGAACCACGGTGACGGTTGCCGTATGGCTGCCGGACAAGCCTTCGCCGTCAGTCACCGTGACCGTGACGGTGTGCGTCCCGAGAAGTCCACCGTAATTGTGTAGGAGCGTGAACGTCTGGTTGGTGAGCGTCAGCGGCACCGTCCCGGTTCCATCGCCGTAATTCACCGTCGCGGTAAATGTGTCAGCGGCCGCGTCGGGGTCCGTGAAGCTGCCCGATCCGCTGAAGTGACCGAGCACGGCGAGCCCGCCGTTGAAGGTGACCACCGGGGGTTGATCGGGTTGCGGCGTCGGCGTGGGAGTGGGTACCGGTGTCGGTGTCGGTGTCGGTGTGGGCGTCGGTGTCGGCAATGAGGGACTGGTGCTCGGCGTCGGCACTGGGCCGCCGGACGGAAGGGGCAGCGTCGGAAGGGTCGGGACTGGGTTGGGGATGGAGCTCGGGATGCTGCCGGTCGGGCCCGTCGAGCCGCTCGGTCCTGTGGGTCCGGCGGTTCCACCGGTCTTCGACGGTCCCGACGACGAGGCGCCGATCGATGCCGCCGGCGCCGCGAACTCTGATCCGAAGTGGTTGTGACCGGGGGGAGCGCCGGTCGAGACGGTCGATATGCCCGCCGTCGGCAGCGCAAACGGCGTCATCCTGGGGAGGGCTGCGGGCACGGTCAGGCCGATCGCCGTCGTGCCGGACATGACCGCTGCACCCCAGTTCCATCCGAGGCGGTCGATCCATCCGATCAACGGCAGCTGGGCAATCCACGATCCCAGCCCGACAACCCGCCAGAGCCGTCCCATGGAGATGTTCAGAAAGGCGCGTACGACAACGGGGTCGAACTGCGCCCCCGAGCACTTGACGAGTTCCTGACGGGCAGCTGAAACGCCGATGGGCTTGCGGTACGGACGAACCGCGGTCATCACCTCGTACGAGTCGGCCACAGCGACGATTCGTCCGGCGAGCGAGATCTCATTCCCCGCAAGCCCGCGTGGATACCCTCGACCGTCGAAACGCTCGTGGTGATGCGGCACGGCGCCCGCCCACTCCCCAAGCCACGCGTTCAAGGGCGGACCGATGAGACGAGCGCCTTCATCCGGATGGCGGCGAATCGTGTCCATCTCGGTCGCGTTCAGCTTTGCCGGCTTCGAGAGGATCGCCGCCGGCACCTCCAGCTTGCCGATGTCATGCAGCAGCGACGCCCACCTGAGGCGCGCTCGATCAGCAGGCGCGAGCTTCATCTCGTCGGCGATCAGGTCCGCAAACACGCGGACTCGCTCCGAGTGTCCGCGGGTCTGGCGATCGTGCACGCTGAGCGCCGCAACCAGCTCCAGCACGGTCTGCATGTGCGCGACCTCGCCGCCCGTGTTCCCCCGTGCGTGCGCTTCCTGCAGCTGGCGCTGGAGATCGCGCGGCTTGCCCACCCGGCGTGCCACCGCGAAGCGCTTCGGTGCGCGATCCGGGAACAGCAACGACAGGTTGAGCAGCGCCGCGAGGGGCAGGAGCCGTCGCCCTGCGCGCTCCATCGCGATGATGGTCACCAGCATCACGAGGCTGACGGTGGCGAACGACAGCGCAGCGGCTCCAAAGCCGACGGGTCGCGGCAGGAGGTGTGTGATGAGTGCACCGGCGGCGATCCCGCCGGCGGCAGGAACGACGACAACCGCCGCGCGGACAAGCAGGCTCAGGACCCGCCGACGCTGCCACTCGTGGCCGGGTGGAGGTGCATCCGGTGTGGGCGTCCGGGTGTCGCTGGCGATGTGTCAGTCCCCCGCGGGATCCCCTTCCCCGCAATGACATGACCACTGGCTCGGGGCAGAGCCTCCACCGTAGATTCGCTGCTTCTGGCGCAATCCGGTGCGGGATTCGGTGTTCTGTGGCGCGTTGATCACGCGCTCGTCGCAGGTATCCGACCCGAGGCTTTGGGTCAGGCCTGTGCTGTCTCCGGTGTTGCCTCGTGCCGCGCTGCGGCGGCCGGGGTCGACTCCATGATCGCCAGCAGTTGGGCGAGCACGTGGCGGAGATCCGGCCGGATCGCATACGTCACTTCCGGCTCCTGACCACTCACCACGAGCACGCCGGTTGACTGGAAACGGTCCAGCTGGTGCCGGATCTCGAACGGCGAGAGCTTTGTCTTCACCGCCAGTTCCTCGAGCGTTTGAGGACGGTCCAGCAGCTGCGTCACGATCCGGAGCCGGTTGGGATCGCCGAGCGCGTGGAGGAGGTCACTGGTGGCGGTGAGCTCGTCGTCCGATCGGCTGACCAGCGCGCGCACCGCATCGAGAGCCGCCCGTGGCTTGAGGGGCAGGCCGTGACCGCTGACGTAGCTGGTCTGGAGGAGGACCTCGCCGGCCGTCGCGCCCGCACTGCGCCTGGCGACGATCACGTAGAACGCGGCAACCACCAGGACGACGACCACCGCATCCACCCATCCACTCCCGAACCCGACACCGATCAGACGGCCGAGCGCGAGCAGACCGGTCACGATGCTCGCGACGACCCCGATGTCGACCAGCGCAGCGAGCACGACCCGAACCCAGCGCGGCACCCGGACGAGGCCGGCGCCGGACGACGATGGCGTCTTGCGCACGGCGAGGTAGCAGCCGACTCCCATCACGATGAGGATCGCTCCCTGCACGGCGAGCTTCTGGATCTGGTCCAGGAAGTGTTCGACCGGCACGCCGATGAGGATGCCGAGTGCCACGTACACGCCGACCCAGACCAGCGTGGACGTGACCATCGCGAGGATGAAGGAGCGTCGCGGAGCTCCGACAGCTCCGGACACCAACGTGGTGTAGATGCGGAGCCCGGGGATCAACCGGGTGATGGCGATCCTCTGCCATTTCGCCGTGCGGAGCCGTTCCTCCACGCGCTCGAGGTTGCGCTGCTGGCGGAGGCGCTTGGCGAGACCCATCAGCGCCCGGCTGCCCACGGCGTGCGCCCAGCTGTAGCCCACCAGCGATCCCGCGATACACGCGATCATCGCCAGCGGTATGAACGCAAACGGATTGAGCCCTCCCGAGGCGATGAGCAGACCGGACACGAGCAGGGTCAGCTCACCCGGAGCGAACGGCAGGGGGACTCCCGCTTCCTCGGCGAAGAGGAGCGCGGGCAGCAGCGCCAACGCCACAGCCCCGTGCAACCCCGACAGGAAGTTCACCAACCCATCATCCACCGCCGATCCCGGGCGTGGTGATCCCGGCGGTGCCTCCGGATCAAGCCCATCTGCGACAGTGCCGCGGTGATCGAGACCGAGGCCGTCGTCGTGGGCGCCGGTCCAAGCGGAGCGACGACCGCGCTGCTCCTCGCCAGACGAGGGCGCGAGGTGCTGCTCGTGGATCGCGCCCGCTTCCCACGCGACAAGGCGTGTGGTGAAGGCGTCATGCCGCCCGGTGTGGCAGCGCTCCGCAGACTTGGTCTGTACGAGCGCGTGGTTGCGAGCGGTGCGCGGCCGCTGCGCGGGGTGACGTACCAGCAGCGGGGCGGGTATCCCAGGGTGCACGTGCCCTTTCCCGCGCCGCCGGACGGCGCTCCGCCTGAGGGCCTCGGGGTACGACGCACCACCTTCGATCAGATCCTGGTCGACGCCGTGCGCCAGGAGCGCCACGCGACCGTGCGCGAGGCCGAACGGGTCACCGGTCTGATGCGCGATCGGTCGAATCGCGTCGTCGGGGTGACCACGACAACCGATCAGATCAAGGCTCGAATCGTGGTCGCCGCCGATGGGCTGCACTCGCAGATGCGCTCGTGGGCGGAGTTTGGCGCGCCGGCAGCGACGCGTGTTCGCTACGGGCTCGCCGGGCACTGGAGAGTCGACACCCGCGACACCGACGCGGTCACCGTGACACTCGCAGGCGGCCACGAGTGGTACGAGGCGCCGGTGGGACCAGAGCTGCTCCTCGTGTCGATCCTCACGCATCGCTCGCGACCGGCGATCACCGCGCGAACCTATGAGGCGGCGGCACGGCGGAGCGTCCCGGCGCTTCGCGATGCCGAGTTGGTGTCAGGCCCACTTGGCGGTGCGCACTTTCACCAGCGGGTGCGCACCGTCGCAGACGGTCGGGTCTTCCTCGTCGGCGACGCCTCGGGGTACGACGATCCCACCACCGGCGATGGCATCGCGATCGGGATGCTCCTCGCCGAGCGCCTGGCCGAGCATGCCGGCGACCTCCTCACCGGTCGCAGCTCCCCCGAAGCTGCAGCAGCCGGTTATGTCGCCGACCACGCCGGTCTGGTGCGCGAACGGCGCCGCCTGACGCGACTCGCGCTCTTCCTCGCTGGATCGCCGGTGCTCAGCCACCGCGCGATTGTTCGATCGACCACGGACCCGCGAGCCCTGACCAAGCTCGTCGCGATCAACTGCGGGTATCAGCGGTTCCGGGACGTGACACCGCGAGACTGGCTGCTGCTGGCGGGGATCTGACGGCTCCGCCGGCCCCACCTCGGCACGAACCGAGGCACGCCGTCGAAGGCCTCGCGATATCCGGGGACCGCGTCGAGCAAGCGCTCCTCGGCGCGGATCCGAGGGATGAGGACCGCCGCGTTGGCGACGGAGAGCGCGACCGCCTCCGGGAAGGCGCCCACCGCGATGGGGAGTGCCGCGAATTCCAGAGCCACGGCAACGTAGTTGGGATGGCGCACGTAGCGATACGGACCACCGGTCTGGATGTGGCCTCCAGGGGCGATATGCGCAGTGACGTTCCAGCCGGTGCCCAGCGAGCGGATGACCCACAGGCGAAGGGCGGTTGACGCAGCCAGGCCGCCCAGAGCGACGACCTCGAGCGATCGGGGGACATTGCGTCCCGGACGCGGCCAGGCGCTGATGGCGAACAGCGCGACGTGGGCGGCAACCATGAGCGGGTACGTCGCTGGCGACGCCTGCTCCGCTCGTCCCTGGCGAGCGCGATTGCGTGCCGAGATGCGCAATTCCACCAGCCGCTGCGCACCGGTCGCAAGCACCAGCGCCGTGCGCGCACCCCGGTTCAAGACGCCCAGAGCAACTCGAGGAGCTCGACCATGAGACCGGGGCCGAACGCGGCGGCAAGGCCGCGACCGGCGGGGGAGGACAGGTGCCCTCCGAGGTCCTCGAGGACGAAGAGGATTGCGGCGGACGACGTGTTACCGACGGTGCTCATCACGCGTCGCGAGGCGGCCACCTGCGCATCGTCCAGGCCAAGGCAGCGAGCCGCGGAATCGACGATCGCGTGGCCGCCGGGGTGAAGCGCGACCACGTCAAGATCCGCTGCTCGCCCGATGAAGTCCGCAACGATCGCGGGGAGGTGGGTCTCGAGCAGGCGTGGCAGCTGCCGCGAGACGACGACCCGGAATCCGTCGTCGGCGCGCTCGAACCCGAGCGCCTCGGTGCTCTCGGCCACCAGCTGCCGGCCGGTCCTGCCGATCCCGATCCGACCGGGAACTGCTCCGGCATGGAGCACCGCGGCCCCCGCACCGTCACCGAAGACGAGCACGCTCAGCAGGTTGTCGGCGGATGTGTCCGCGGGCCGGAACGTGAGTGACGGCACCTCCACCGCGACGACGAGCGCCGTCTCGTCAGGGTGAGCCCGCGCCCAGTCAGACGCCCAGCTCAGCGCCGCGGCCCCGCCTGCGCAACCGAAGTTCATGAACGGCATTCGCCGGATATCGCGGCGCAGGCCGAGCTGATTGATCAGCTGCACATCCACGCCGGGAAGCACGAACCCGGTGCACGATGACACCACGATCAGCCCGATGTCCGCGACATCGTCGGCTGCATCGGCGATGGCTCGGTGGGCGGCGACGAGGGCCAGTGGGGTGGCTTCGGCGGCGTAGCGGACGGCCTGCTCACCGGGACTCAGCTGGTTGAGCGCCTCGTCGATCGGGCGCACGAGGTAGCGCTGCGTCTCCGCAAGCTCATCGGTGAAGAGGCTGACCCGCCGCTCCATGCGCGGCCACACTTGGGTGATGAGGCGGAGCAGTTCGGCGCCGCCGACGCGGTACTGCGGCACCGCGGTGCCGAGCCCCTTGACACTGACCGACGCCGGCAGCGGCCAGGCGGAGCGGCGATCGGGCAGCGACGTCGAGCGGATCGCCGCCTCAACAACCATGCGTGGGGATCATGACACCGGCAGTCCGAACCGCGGCAGCCGCTCCTGATGCGTACGTGATGCGGGAGAGTATGCCGACGGGTTACAGAGCCGCCAGGCGCGCCTACTCAGGCGTGACGTATGCGGCGGTGAGACCCCCATCAACGAGGAACGTCGCCCCGTTGACGTACGAGGATTCGTCGCTGGCGAGGAACAGCGCGGCATTGGCGATCTCTCGGGCCGTGGCGAGCCGTCCCATCGGCAGGTGGATGCGCCGCCGCTCATACGCGTCGGGGTTATCGGCGAAGAGTCGCATCAGCAGTGGCGTCTCCACCGGTCCCGGGCACAAGGCGTTGACACGCACTCCCTGGCGCGCGAACTGGACTGCGAGCTCACGGCTCATCGAAAGGACCGCGCCCTTGGACGCCGTGTACGCGATCTGCGAGGTCGCCGCCCCGACCAGCGCAACGAACGAGGCGACGTTGATGACCGAGCCGCCGCCGCGCTCGAGGAGATGGGGAATCCCGTATTTGCAGCACAGGTAGACGCCCTTCGCGTTGACGGCCTGGACCCGGTCCCACGCGTCGGGTTCGGTGACGAGGATCGAGTCGTCATCGGCGGGCATGATGCCGGCGTTGTTGTAGAGGATGTCCACGCCGCCGTAGGCCACGACGGCCGTTGCATACATTGCCGCGACACTCGCGGCGTTGCTCACGTCGACCTCGACGAACGTCGCACTTTTGCAGTCCGCGGCGGTCTGGGCACCGTTCGACGTCCCGATGTCGGCAACGATCACGGCGGCTCCCTCATCGGAGAATCGCAATGCTGCCTCGCGACCGATGCCACCCGCCGCGCCCGTGATCACAGCCACCTTGCCGTCAAGGCGTCCCATCTCTGCGTCAGCCCTCCGTCGACATGAACACGTTCTTCACCTCGGAATAGCCGTCGAGCGCGTTCATGCCGAGCTCGCGCCCGAAGCCCGACTGCTTGAAGCCTCCAAACGGCGTCGAGACTCGCACCGAGGAATTGCTGTTGATCGAAATCACGCCGGTATCGAGCGCCCTGGCGACACGCACCGCGCGGGCGCCGTTGGTCGTCCAGATCGAACCGGACAATCCGTATGGCGTGTCGTTCGCGATCCGAATCGCGTCGGTCTCGTCGCCGAAGGGAATGATCGCCGCCACCGGTCCGAAGACCTCATCGCGAGCGACGCGATCGCTGTTGGTTGCCTCGACAAGCGTGCATGGAAACCAGAACCCGGGGCCTTCGGGTGTCGACCCCTTGAACAGCGGCGCGGACTCGACAAACGACGCGACCGTCGCGCGGTGACCCGCCGAGACCAGCGGCCCCATCTCGGTTGCAGCGTCCTCGGGGTCGCCGACCCGAAGCGCGGCCGTGGCTGCGATGAGCAGCGACACAAAACGGTCATATGCCTCGCGCTGGACGAGGATGCGAGATCGAGCGCAGCAGTCCTGTCCCGCGTTGCCGAAGACCGCGTACGGCGCGGCGGCCGCGGCGCGCTCGAGGTCCGCGTCGGCGAACACGATATTGGCCGACTTGCCGCCGAGCTCCAGGGTCACGCGTTTGATGGTTTCCGCGGCGCCGCGCATCACCCCGATACCAACCTCAGTGGAGCCGGTGAAGCCGATCTTGGCGACGTCGGGATGATGAATCAGCCGCTCACCCACGACGCGACCCGGTCCGACCACGACGTTGAACACGCCCTCCGGGATTCCCGCTTCGAGGGCGAGCTCCGCGAGCCGGATCGCCGTCATCGGGGTCAGCTCGGCAGGCTTGAGCACGACGGTGTTCCCGCACGCCAGGGCCGGCCCGACCTTCCAGCTTGCGATGTTGAGCGGAAAGTTCCAGGGGACGATCAGGCCCACCACGCCGAGCGGCTCGCGAAACGTCATGTCGATGCCGCCGGCAACCGGGATCGTCTGGCCGAAATGCTTGTCGACGGCGCCGGCGTAGTAATGGAAAACCTCGGCGACCATGCCGACCTCGCCGCGCGAGTCGGCGATGGGCTTGCCGACGTTCCTGGTCTCGAGCAGCGCGAGTTCCTCGAGGTGCTCCTCGACGAGCGCCGCGAGCCGGCGCAGCAGGCGCGCGCGATCAGATGGCGCCACCGCGCGCCACGCGGGGAACGCCGCCTTCGCGGCAGCCACGGCACGGTCTGTCTCGGGGACCCCCGCCTGCTCGAGCTCGGCCACCTGCTCTTCGGTGGCCGGGTTGACGACCCGAAGCGTCATCCGCGCTCGAAGAACCGTTCGCGCTCGTAGCAGGTGACGACCTTGTCGAAGAGCTGCTGCTCGGTGCGTGCGTAGTTCAGGTAGTGGTCGATGACGTCGTCACCGAACGCCGCTCGCGCGATCGTCCCGTGCTCGAGCGCGGTGATGGCCTCATTGAGGGTGTGCGGAAATCGCTTGACATCGGATTCATAGGCGTTCACCGTGAACGCGGGCGCCAGCTCGAGCTGCTGCTCGATGCCGTGCAGTGCGGCCGCGAGCAACGCCGCAAAGGCGAGGTACGGATTGGCGTCGGCGCCGGGGATGCGGCACTCGACGCGCAGTGACTTCCCGTGGCCGACGACCCGGAAACCGCATGTCCGGTTGTCGTATCCCCACGCCAGCGTGGTGGGAGCCCAGCTTCCAGCCGCGTATCGCTTGTACGAGTTGACGTTCGGGGCGAGGAAGACCGCGAACTCGCCCGCGCCGGCGACCATGCCCGCGAGGTACTGCTTGAAGAGCGACGATTCCCCTGAGAACAGCGCGTTGTCGCCGTCCCAGAGGCTCGAGTGGATGTGGCACGAGCTGCCGATCCAGGTGTGATCGGGCTTCGCCATGAACGTGACGGACTGCCCGGTCTGCTGCGCCATCTCCTTGATGCCGTTCTTGTAGATGACGTGGTTGTCGGCCATGGTCACGGCGTCGCTGTAGCGGAAGTTCAGCTCCTGCTGGCCTGGCCATGCCTCGCCCTTGGACGTCTCCACGCGCATACCGGCCAACTGCATGTTGTTGCGAACGGAGCGGATGAACGGCTCGTCGTAGCTGGTGGCGAGGATGTGGTAGTCGAGGATGTAGGGAACCGAGGGGGTCAGCCCGCGGTAATGCTGCTCATGGGCCTGCGCGTACGTCTCCTTGATGAGGAAGAACTCGAGCTCGGAGCCGAACATCGCCGTGTATCCGAGGGCACGCGCACGCTCCACCTGCGCCTTCAGCACCTGGCGCGGTGAGGGTCGGACAGGGGTGCCGTCATTCCATGCGACGTCGCACAGGACCAGCGCGGTCCCCTCCAACCAGGGAATCCGGCGCATCGTCGAGAAATCGGGGACCATGGAAAAATCCCCATAGCCGCGCTCCCAACTCGCAATCTCGTAGCCGGGAACCGGATCCATCTCCATCTCGAGGGCGAGCAGATAGTTGCAGCCCTCGATCGGGTTGTTGTGCTCCATCTCCTCGAGAAAGAAGTGCGCCTCCATGCGCTTGCCCATCAGGCGGCCCTGCATGTCGGTGAAGGCGACGACAACCGTGTCGACATCGCCGGCTTCCACGGAGTTGGTGAGTTCCTCGAGCGAAAGCATCGGTCAGCTGCCCTCCTTGGAGATGTCGGTCGCAACCGCCCCGTTGTGGTTGTGCTCGGCGACGCGGTCGACAAAGCTGCGGAAGAGCGACATCGCCCATCCCTGCTGGCCGAGCAGCTCTTCGGGATGACACTGCACGGCAACGATCATCCCGTCCGACGACTCGATGCCCTCGACGACGCCATCCGGGCTCTGCGCGGTCACATGGAGACCGGGCGCGACGTCCTTCACCGACTGGTGGTGGAGGCTGTTGACCATCACGCTCTCGCCCGGCGTTACCTTTGCCAGCTCTGAACCCGGCACCACGTCGATGGAATGCGCGAGCAGGTCCCGCGGATGGCCATGGTGGTCGTGACCGTCGATGTGCTGAAGCAGCGAACCGCCGAGTGCCACGTTGATCACCTGCTGGCCGCGGCAGATCCCGAACACCGGCACCCCCTCATCGACGGCTGCACGCACCAGGGCGATCTCGGTGAGGTCCAGCGGTGTATCGACATTGGGGGTTTCCTCCTGCCGGTCCTCGCCGTACGCGGGCGGATCGACATCCCAGCCGCCGGGAACGAGGAGGCCGTCGATACGGTGGATCATCGATGTCGCTTCGCCCGGCGCAAGGCCATTCGGTTTCGGGTCGAGCGTGACCGGCTCACCGCCGGCGGCCTCGACGGCGCGGAGGTACGGCGCGTAGTACGCCGGTCCGCGCAGCGGGCTGCAGGTCACACCGATCCTGGGCTTGGGCATGTTGTGGATCCTTCGCGTGCTCGCGGCGCTGTGGCCGCGAGCACGCGTGATGAACTGTTGGTGAGCCTATCAGCCTGCAGAAACTGCGGGCACCGGCGTTGGAGCCTCGAGGAACCCGGCTTCGATCGCAGCCAATTCTTCGGCTGTGCCCTGAACGCGCGGGCCTTTGAACCAGTTCTTCGCGGACACCATCCACCAAATCGTGGTGCCGCCGAGGACGACAGCGAACGCGACGATCGTGTAGTTGAAGTTGGTCCCCGTGATCGGAAAGCCCGTCGGCAGGATGAACAGGATGCTGATGATCCCGATCCACACCACCGCGACGGTGTCGATCAAACGGCTCCACCTGCCCAGGTGCCACGGGCCGCGCTGGAAGCTGTCGCCGGCGCGCAGTCGCAGCAGGATGGGGATGCCGTACGCGACGTAGAGGCCGATGACCGCGATCGAGATGACCGCCCCGTAGGCATACGAGTTCACGACTGAAGGCACGTACAGGATGAAAGCGCCGACGACCGCCAGCCAGATCGAGTTGGTTGGCGTGCGGGTGCGCTTGTTGATCTTGCTCCAGAGCCGATGACCCGGCACCGCGCCGTCACGCGAGAACGCGTAGATCATCCGCGAGTTCGCGGTAACTGACGACATCCCGCAGTAGAACTGCGCCCCAATCGCGATCAAGAGCAGGAACTGACCGAGGCCGCCGCCGGCTGCGTCAATGAATATCTGCGCTGCCGGTACAACGGCGCTTGCCTCCGCTCCGTAGTTCTGGATTGCCGAGGTCACGCCGATGAGCAGGACCCAGCCGGCGACCAGCGAAACGACGATGGACAACACGATCCCGCGCGGCCCCGCCGTGGCCGCGTTCCTGGTTTCCTCCGTCATGTGCGCCGAGGCGTCATAGCCGGTGAACGTGTACTGCGCGAGCAGGAGACCTATGAGGAAAACGTAGATCGTGCTCCCCACAAACGTCGCGCCCGTTGCGTTATGGAAATTCGTGAAGATAAACGAGACCGACTGATGATGCTTCGGAACGATGAGCAGAACGGCGACGATGACGACGACGCCGAGGATGTGCCACCACACCGAGATGTCGTTGAGCAGGGCCACCAGCCGGATCCCGAATGTGTTGAGCAGCCCGTGCAGGAAGAGCGCGACCGCGTAGACGCCGAGGATCGGCCAGGGTGTCAGCGGGTATCCGAACCAGTTGTTCATGAACGCTGATGCGAACAACGCCAGGCCGCCGTCGATGCCTGCTGTGACCGCCACCTGGCCCACGAGGTTGAACCATCCGGTGAACCAGCTCCAAGCCGGTGCATTCTTTCCACCCAGCTTCGCGGCCCAGTAGTAGAGACCGCCCGCAGTCGGGTAGCTCGAGCAGACCTCGGCCATAGCGAGGCCGACGATGATGACCAGGATCCCAACCAGCGGCCAGCCGATGTTCATGTCGATCGGGCCGCCGTTGGCCATCGCTATTCCATATGCGGTCAGGCAGCCAGAAAGGATGGAGATGATGGTGAACGACACAGCGAAGTTCGAGAATCCGCCCATCCGCCGAAGCAGCTCCTGGGCGTACCCCATCTTGTGGAGCGTCTCGGTATCGCTGTCAATAACCTGGGTCATCGGCTCATCTCCCCATGCTTTCCGGTGTGGTGGCCGCACAGTAGCAGCGGGTCAGTGCCAGCGTCAACAGATTTATCGAACCAACGCTCTGCGGTCCAAACTGTAAGAATCCTTTCAATGCCGGAGTTCCTGGTCGGCGAGCTGGTCCGCCAGCGGATGGGCGCGCTGAGCGCGTCGGAGCGGCGGCTCGGACAGGTGCTGCTTGCCTTCTACCCGGTGGCCGGGCTGGAGAGCCTCACCCGTTTCGCGGAACGCGCCGGGGTGAGCCCGGCAACCGTGACGCGATTCATCACCAAGCTCGGGCTGCGCGGCTACCCCGAGTTTCAGGACTCCCTTCGCCAGGAGCTGCAGGAACGCTTGAGCTCGCCGCTCACCCGCTACGAGCTGACCCGACCTGCGGATTCGACAGGATCGATGCTCCACGAAGCGTTCGCGACCTACGAGCACAGCCTTCGGACGAGCGTGGACATGGTCTCGGAGCACGACTTCGACGCGGTCGTCGACCTGCTGGCGGATCCGCGCCGCCGTGTCCTGGCGCTCGGCGGCCGGGTCAGCGCCTTCGTCGCCCGGTACCTCGCGAGTCAGCTCCATCTCATCCGGGCCGGCGTGGAGCTGATCGACCCGGAGCGATCCAACCCCGCGGATCACCTTGTCGACGTGGGACGGCGAGACGTCCTGATCGTGTTCGACTTCCGCCGCTACCAGAGCGACACCATCAACAGCGCAAAGGTCGCGGCTGGGAAGGGAAGCACGGTGGTGCTGGTCACCGATCCCTGGTTGTCGCCCGCAGCCGCCTCGTCACGATTCGTGCTCGTCACAGGAGTCCAGACGACCGTGACGCCGTTCGATTCACTGGTCTCGGCGGTCGCGCTCACCGAGGCGCTGATCGCCGGCGTGCTCGCGAAGCTCGGGGAAACCGCTCATGCAAGGATGCGACGCATGGACGAGCTCCGCGAAGGAGTTGTCTACGGCGACGGCGGATGATCGAGGGGTACATTCGCCACCTTGAGTGACGACCTCGCGAGTGAACGGGCGTGATTGCCGAACGGCTCGAGCTGGCCGACTGGCGCCGGCAGATGAGCGAGCTGTACGCGGCGATCCGCGCTGACGTCGATCCCGTCTCGGCCTGGATGCGCTGGCGCGAGGTCCGCGACCGGCTGTACCGATCCCATCCGCAGAGCCCGGTGCCGGCGATCGAGCGTGGCGACGCCACTGCTCCCGCGTACTTCGACTATGACCCGGCGCTGCGAGCAACCGCCGACGTCGACGCTGGCGACGGCGCTGTCTTCGAACTCCCGGGATCGACCCCGGGCCACGTCACGGCAGAACGCGCAGGCACCATACGGTTCTCGCTCGGTGGGACACCGCACAGCCTGTCGATGTTCTGGCTGCTCGACTATGCGGGTGGATTCTTCCTGTCGTTTCGCGACGCGACGTCAGGAGACGAGACGTATGGCGCCGGCCGGTATGTTCTCGACACCGCGAAAGGGGCGGACCTCGGCACCGATGCGAGTGGTCGTGTCGTCGTCGACTTCAACTTCTCGTACCAGCCGTCGTGCAGCTATGACCCGCGGTGGAGCTGTCCATTGCCGCCGCGCGAGAACTGGCTGACGATGCCGATCCGCGCTGGCGAGCGACTGCGGCTCTGATCAGAACAGCGACGGGATCACCGCCTCGATGAGGTGCGGACCTGGTTCGGCAAACGCGCGCTCCAGGACCGCGGCAAATGCGTCGGCCGTGTCCGGCCGGGTCGCGGGCACGCCAAAGCCGCGCGCGAGCGCGACGAAATCGATGTCCGGGGGCGCAATGTCGAGCATCTGGAGCGCGCGCTCGCCCGATGCCGCGGCACCAACGCGAGCCAGCTCCATGCGCAGGATCGCGTACCTGCGGTTGGTGAAGATGACGGTGGTGACATCGAGTTGTTCCCGGGCCATCGACCAGAGTGCCTGCAGCGTATAGAGCGCAGAACCGTCTGCCTCGAGAGCGAGCACCGGCCGATCCGGACACGCGACGGCGGCGCCGAGCGCAACCGGCAGACCCTGGCCGATCGATCCACCGGTGAGGGTGAGCCAGTCATGTCGACGGGCGCCCGCCGTGTACCCCGGAAGGAACGTGCCGCTGGTGTTGGCCTCGTCGGAGACGATCGCTGCTTCCGGGAGCAAGGCGCCGATCGCTCGTGCGATCGCATCGGCGCTCAGCTCACCGGTGGGTTTCTCGGGCCGCGGTACGTCGCCGACCGCAAGGTCGGTCTCGGCACGGAGCTCGGTCGCGAGCAACTCCAGCGCCCCCACGGCATCGTCTCCACCCGCGGCGAGCACCAGGACGTCACACCCCTCCGGCACGAGGTCGCTCGGCTTTCCCGGGTACGCGAAGAACGAGACCGGCGTCTTGGCGTCCACGAGGATCAGGTGACGGAGCCCCTCGAGCTGTCCTGCGGCCATCTCGGCGAGGTACGCGAGGCGCTGGACCACCGGGATCCCGGCGCCCCGTTCGGCCCGCGCCGGGAATGTCTCCGCAAGCACGCTGGCCCCGGTCGCGGATCCGATCCGAGTTGCGGCGCGAACGCCTGACTCGCGAAGCGCGCTCCCGCCGAGCAGGAGAGCGACCTCATCGCCGGAGCGGAGCGCGGCGGCAGCCTCCTCGAGGACCGACGCCCGCACCGGCGCGCGGGCGGCCCGCTCCAGCGGTGCCGTCACCGAGCCGCCGTCGGACCATGAGACGTCCGCCGGGAGGATCAGGGTCGTCACTTGCCCTGGCGGGCCGCATGCAGCAGCAACCGCGGCAGCCGCGTCGGCGCCGGCATCCGCCGGACGCATGGTCCGCCGGATCCACGTCGAGACGTTCCTCGCCACCGTGTCGATGTCGGACTCGAGCGGAGCGTCGTACTGCTTGTGGTACGTCGCATGATCACCGACGATCACCACCACCGGCGAGTGCGCGCGTCGCGCGTTGTGGAGGTTGGCGAGGCCGTTGCCGAGGCCGGGGCCGAGGTGCAGGAGGGCGGCAGCAGGCGCATCGCGCATGCGCGCGTACCCGTCGGCCGCGCCGGTGGCAGCTCCCTCGAAGAGGGCGAGCACCCCATGCATCTCCGGCACCGCGTCGAGGCTCGCGACAAAGTGCATCTCCGACGTGCCGGGGTTGGCGAACACGACGTCGACACCGGACGCGACGAGACTGCGGACCACCGCTTCGCCGCCGATCATCCGGTGCTCGCCGTCAATGCCGATGGCGCCTCGAACATGGCGCCAGGATTGAGGATTCCGTCGGGATCGAACGCCGCTTTGATCCGCCCCATCAGCGCGAGTTTCGCCGGATCCTCGAGGGCGAGGAAGTGACTGCGTTTGTCGGTGCCGATGCCATGTTCGCCCGAGACGGCGCCGCCCAGCGCGGCTCCGGCGGCGAAGACGCTGCGCAACACCTCCTCGAGGCGCCCGGGGTCGGATTGGAACACGGAGAGGTGCACGTTGCCGTCTCCTGCGTGCCCGCAGCCGACGACCATCGACCCGCTCTCCTGCGCAATTACGGACACCTGTGCCAGAAACTCGGGGATCTGCGCGCGGGGGACGACCGTGTCGATGATGTCGTTGGCCCCGGCGGCCTTGGCGGCGAAGAACGCGCGCTCGCGAGCTTCGATCAGGTCCGACGCCGCGCGAGGCGGGAGCACGAAGACGTCGAGCGCGCCGAGCGTGGTGATCAGGTCGCCGAGGCGCTCGATATCCGCGTCGAGCCGGTCCTGGTCGCGTGACTCCAGGACGACAACCAGATAGGCGAGAGCAGCGTCCTTGATCGCCGCTCCGATCCCCAGCTCGAGCCCGCGTGCAGCCGTGATCGCCGCCATCGACATCGTGTCGATATACTCGAGGATCATCGGCGCGAGGCCACTCTGCACGATGCGAGGGACCGCCTTGGCGATGTCCGCCACCGAGGTGAATGGCGCCAGAACCGTTGCCGCATGCGGCTGACGCGGGTAGAGACGCAGGGTCGCCTCGGTCACCACCGCAAGCGTTCCCTCAGATCCGACGATCAACTGAGTCAGGTCATAACCGGACGTCGCCTTGACGAACTTGCCGCCCGTCCGGATCACCTCGCCCGTCCCGAGCACAGCCTCGAGGCCGAGCACCTGGTGGCGCGTTACTCCGTATTTGACCGTCCGCATCCCGCCGGCGTTGGTGGCCACGGTGCCACCCAAACTGGCACTGCTCTCACCAGGGAAGACCGGGTAGATCAGTCCGTGCCGGGCGGCGACTTCGTCGAGTTCGCTGAGGCTGGCGCCGGGCTGCACGACCGCAACCTGGTTGTCGGCGTCGATCTCGAGGATGGCGCTCATCTCCCGAAATGCGATGAGGATCCCACCCGCACGCGGGACGCAGGCGCCGGCGAGGCCCGTCCCGGAGCCGCGTGCGGTGACCGGCATTGCGTGCTCCCGCGCGATCCTGATGATCCCGGCCACCTCAGCGGAGGAGTGGGGGAGCACGACGACGTCCGGGGCATGCCAATGGGCGACCAGCGACTCGTCGTGCCAGTCGTCCTCACTGACATCGGCGCCGGTCAGGACCCGCGCGGGCCCGAGCAGCGCCGTGAGCCGGTCGACGGCACCCAGCATGCGCAGGCTGCTATGAGCCGGTGAACGTTGCTGGACGCTTTTCGAGGAAGGCGCGAAGCCCCTCGGCGAAATCGCTGGTGGTCGTGGCCTCGGTCTGGAGGCGCTCCTCGACGGCCAGCTGCGCCTCGAGATCGTTCTCGTGCGACACCTCGAGCGCGCGCTTGGTCAGCGCGATCGAGCGAGGTCCTTTGGCGAGCCGGCTCCCCAGTTCAGCGGTGACCGATGCGAGCTCGGAGTCGGCGACGACCCGGTTGACGATGCCGAGCTCCAGGGCACGGGCGGCATCCACCGTTTCCCCGAGCATGGTGAGCTCGGCAGCGCGCGCTGGCCCGATCAGCCGCGGGAGAAAGTACGTGCTCGCCAGGTCAGGGATCAGCCCGATACGCACGAATGCCTGAACGAACGTCGCCGACTCCGCGGCGACGCGAATGTCGCACGCGAGCGCGAGCGAGAAGCCCGCACCTGCGGCAACACCGTTGACGGCGGCGATCACCGGCTGGTCCATCGCCCGGATTGCGCGGATCGCCGGGGCATAGTGGTCGCGGAGCACCGCGCCGACGTCGAGTCCCTCGTCACTCACCGCCGCACGGAGGTCCTGACCACTGCAGAAGCCCCTTCCGGAACCGGTGAGGATCACTGCCCTGACGCTTCGTCCCGATGCCGCGTCTCGAAGGGCATCGGTAACCTCATCGAGCAGTGCCGGAGTGATCGCGTTGAGCACCTCGGGGCGGTTCAGCGTGAGTGTCAGGACGCCGTCATTGAGGGATTGGAGCAGCTGCGGAGCCGTCGCCGGTGTCGCCTCAGCGGTCATTCGCGCCGAACTCTACGCTGATGCCGCGCCGAGCTCGCGGAGTCGCTGATACGTATAGATCCCGGTGTTGTGGCCGTCGGCCCAGACCGTGTTCAGGCCATAGGCACCAACCAGCGAGATGTCCGCGAGCTCGTCCTCACCGGGGTGGAGCAGCGGGTCCGAGCTGAACCGGCCGCGATACCCCGGCTCGCCCTTGCACGCCGCGCATGGGCAGGCCCGGCGGAGCACGTCGAAGGGGATGTGATGCGCGGCGCCGTCCGACCATTCGATGAGCAGCGATCGATGCTGCTCGTCGTAATCGAAGCGAACAGGCCGAAGATCGATGGACACCGGCGTTGAACCGGTGGCGCTTAGCGCAGCACCGATTGGAGCTTCATCGCGAGACCCATGTCGCCCTTGATCTTGATCTTGCCGCTCATGAACGCCATGGTCCCGTCGAGCTTGCCGGTGGCGAGGTCGACAAAGTCCTCTGATTTCATGGTGATCGTGATGTTGGGGTTCTCCGGCGCACCCTCGCCGACGTCGGCGCTGCCGTCCTTGACCGAGATGTGGTACTGCCCGGGCGACTCGCCGTTCAGCTCGAAGGCGTAGACGGCATTCATCCCTGCCGTCTTGGCGGGATCGGCGGCAATGCGGGAATTGATCTCGCTGAAGATTTCGGCCGGAGTGGACGGCATCGTGGGTGCTCCTTGAAAACTGATGTACATGCGCCGGCGACGTGCGGGCTCGATTCCAGTCTACCGAGTGGGGGGAGGCGCCGGACGACGCGGTCGCGTCAGCGATCCGGTGCTGAGAGTTGGCTGAGACATGCCTCGGAGGCAGACGAGCCCTGGGTAATTCTCAGATGTGATGCTGAAACTGCCCGGCATGCGTGGTGCGAATCCCAAGCTCAGCCGGCGGCAGGTGCTCGGCATCGCGGCCGGGGGCGTGGCCGGCGCGGTGGGCTTCCGCTATCTCACGATGCAGCTCCCCGGCGGGTCGCCCGCGGTCGCCTCCGCGGCGGGTGCGGGCGGTGCCTGGACCAGTCCCCTGGGAACGCCGGCAGGCCTGGCCGCGCACCTCCTCCGCAGGGCAACCTTCGGCTACACGGCGGCAGAGCTTGATGCCGCAGCCTTGATGTCCTACACGGACCTGGTCGACATGGTGGTGAGTCAGGAGCCGCAGCCCCTGCCCCAGGTCGCCGACCCGACGAGCTACCAGGCTGTTGTCCGCGCCTGGTACGGGCACATGGCGACCACGACGGCGCAGTTCCCGGAACGCATGACCCTCTTCTGGCACGGGCTGCTCACCAGCGACTATCGGAAGGCTGCGCGGCTTCCCCTGGTGTTGCAGCAGAACGAGCTCTACCGCACCAGCGGACGGGGCGATTTCCGCACCCTCATCAACGCTGTCACGTTCGACCCGCTGATGATTCGCTACCTCGACCTCGAGGAGAGCACGGCGGCGGCCCCCAACGAGAACTACAGCCGTGAGCTCATGGAACTCTTCACGCTCGGCGTCGGCAACTACACGGAGACCGATGTGCGCGAGGGGGCACGCGCCTTCTCGGGGATCCGAACGGACCTCGTCGATGCGAGCGGCAGCCGGATCCAGCCGCCGCGGGTCAAGGGTTCGACGCCGGCGGCGTACACGCAGGCGCTGGACCAGCTGCTCGCGCAGGGCGCGACGTTCAAGGGCATCCTCGCCCGCAACCAGCACGACGCCGGGGCGAAGACGTTTCTCGGCCACAGCGGGAACCTGGATCCCGCACAGGCGCTCGACATCATCCTGTCGCAACCTGCCTGCGCGCCGCACATTGCGCGCAGTGCGCTGGTGCAGTTCTGCACCCCCGATCCATCGCCGCAGCTCATCAACAGCGTCGCGACGCAATTCAGGAGCAGCAACTACGACATCAAGACATTGATGCGCGCCGTGTTCACCAATGAGGCGTTCACCACGCCGAGCGCGTTCCGCTCGTTGGTGCGCGGTCCGGCGGAGTTCATGGTCGCCACCATGCGTGCGCTGAACCGGCCCGGGCTTGCAGCGACATGCGTTCAGTCCGGCGCGGGCATGGACCAGATCCTCTACGACATGCCCACGGTGGCGGGCTGGCCCTCCAACCAGGGATGGGTTTCGTCGGGAGCATGGCTTGCGCGCCTCAACTTCGCCGCCGGCGCCGTTGCCGGCCAGCACAGCCTTCCGGATCCGATCGACGCGGTGCACACCCAGCTCGACGGTGTCGTGGGACCGGATACCGCCGCTGTCTTCAACGCGAGCATGAGCGATACCGACAGGTGGTACGCGCTACTCGCCAGCCCCGAGTTTCAGCTCAAGTGAGGCCAGCGAGATGATCACACGACGCGATTTCATGGTGAGCGGCATCACGGCGACCGGCGTCGGCATCATCGTGCCGCCGGTCTTCGCGAAGTCCGTGTTCGCGGCGACCATGGAGGACGTCCACAACGACCACGTGCTCGTCATCCTCCAGCTCGGCGGAGGCAACGACGGGCTGAACACGGCGGTTCCGTTTGCGGATCCTGCATATCTGCAGTCACGACCAACCATCGGCATCCCCGCGGACAAGGTGCTCCCACTGAATGGGGCTATCGGGCTGAACCCGGTGATGCCTGGCATCAAAAAGCTCTTCGACGCGGGCGAGCTCGCGCTCGTCCAGGGGGTGGGGTACCCGAATCCCGTGTACTCGCATTTCGAGGGCCTCTACATCTGGGAGCACGCGGATCCAACCATGCAGCAGACCGAGGGATGGCTCGGGAGGGTGCTGGCGAGTCAGCTCGACGCCCAGGGACATCCGCTCACCGGTTGCGCGCTTGGTCAAGCAAGCACGCCCGCGGAGCTGCTCGCCCAAAACGCCACGGTGAGCGTCATCGACTCCGTTCCCGCCTACCAGGTGCAGGGCGGAGCCGGCCGCCGCGTCGCCGCTCCCGCGCTCTACAAGAGGACGCCGGGTATCTACGGCGCGCTGTTCGACCAGGCCCTGTCGACCGCGGAGTATGGAATTGCAGCGCTCGCGGACTCGCAGACGCGCTACACGCCGTCCGTGACATACACGCCCCAGAGCACCGTGTACGGGAGCAAGAACAGCCTGGCGACGTCACTCCAGCTCACCGCGGAGATGATCGTGACTCAGCCGAGCGTCAAGATCTGTCACGTCGTCCTCGGCGGCTTCGACACGCACCAGGATGAGGACGCGCGCCAGAACGCACTGCTGGCCTACGTCGACAGCGCGGTGAGCGCGTTCATGCAGGACATCGCCAACCACGGGATGGCCGATCGGGTCGTGCTCATGACCTGGTCGGAGTTCGGCAGGCGGGTCGCCGAGAATGGTGGCAAGGGCACGGACCACGGCGCGGCGGCTCCGGTGTTCGTCGTCGGCAAGCCGGTCAAAGGCGGGGTCTTCGGTGAGCAACCCTCGCTGACCAGCACCGTGGACTCCGGGAATCTCAAGTACAACGTCGACTTTCGCAGCGTGTATCAGACGCTGATTCGCGACTGGCTGCAGGCGGATCCGACCTCAGTGCTCGGTGCAACCTTTCCCGAGCTGCCGATCATCCAGACCGCCTGATCAAATGACACTCGGCACGCGCGCGCTCAAGATCATCAGCGGCGTCAGCGCGGTCGCCGTGTGTGGCGTGAGCGGAGTCCTGGTGGCCAGCGACCCGAGACCGGCAGCGGCACCGTTGCGCCCCTCCTTGAGCGGGTCCTCGACCAAGGCCACGACGCTGGTCATCCCACCATCCTGTGGCGGAGCCGGCGTCAACGCCGGTGGCTCGGCGTCAGCGCTCGACCCATCGTTGCTCCCTGTCGTACAGCAGTTGCACGAGGCGAGCACCGCGAGCGAGCGACGAAGCATCCTTGCCCTGCTGACCGCCTCGCAGCGCCTCGCGGTCGAAGCGTATGTGCGTGGGCTGCAGCGTATGACCAACGGATCCGCCGCGAGCTGCGCCGGCAGCGCGTCCACCGGCGCGGGGAGCTCCATCGTGCCATCGGTCGTCGCCGCGCCACCGCCGGCCAACCCGCTCATCAACACGTACGTGTCGTGATCGGCGTGCACCATTCCCAGATCCGTCACGTGTTCACCGCTTTCGGCGGGGCTCGATGCGAGGTGATCGTCTGTGACTCGAACCCGGACGACGTGTCAGCGATCGTTGCGGACACGCACGCATTCGAGCGGTCGCTCTCGAGATTTGACCTGGACAGTGAGCTCGCCCGCTTCAACGCCGATGCGGGTTCCCGAGTGGCGGTGTCACCACTCCTTGCCGAGCTGCTGCGTGTCTGTCTTGACGCGTCTGCGCTCAGCGACGGGCTCGTGAATGCCGCCTGCCTGCCCGCGCTCATCGAGGCCGGGTATGACCGGTCCTTCACCGAGCTGCGCCGCGACACGATGACTGGCAAGCGGCCGTCACGAAGCATGGAGGTGCCGGCACTCCCCGACGTGCTCGAGGTGGGCGAGGGCTGGGCTCGCCTTGCTCACGAATGCTCGATCGACCTCGGCGGTGTCGGCAAGGGATGGCTCGCCGATCGCCTGTGCGAGCGCTTCGACAACGCAGCGATCAATCTCGGCGGCGATATCCGGGCGAGGGGCGAAGGGCCGCAGGGTCGCGGTTGGGACGTCGCGCTGTGCGACGGGCGCACGGTGACCGTGCGCGACGCGGGGATTGCGACGTCCGGAATCAGCGGGCGGCGCTGGCCGGGAGGGCACCACCTCATCGACCCGCGTACGGGCGTCCCCGCCAGCACCGGGATCACCGCGGTCTCGGTGATCGCGGCGAACGCGCTGCGAGCCGAGGTGCTCGCCAAAGGGGCGTGCCTGATCGGGGCCTCCGCTGCGGGTTCGTGGCTCCAAGCTCGAGGAGCCGCGTGCCACGCGGTGGCGCCGTCAACGATCGAACCGGCGGCCTGAGGTGGGCGCCGACCTCATCCTCTGGTACGCGGCCCGCGCTGCGGCACTCGCCGCGTTCTTCATCCTCGCCGCATCGCTGCTCACCGGCACGGCGATACGCACGGCTTTGCTCGCGCGGCTCGCACGCAACCGTGCTGTGGTTGCGGTGCACGGGTTTCTGACCTGGTTCTGGGTGCCACTGGTGGTGGTGCACGTCACGTCGCTCCTGCTCGACTCGACATCGCGGATCACACCCCTCGATCTGCTCGTGCCGTTTCGCGTCAACGAGGGAGCGGGCTCACAGCTCGCGATAGGGCTCGGCACGATCGGACTGCTGCTGCTCGTCCTGATCGGCGTGACCTCGGCACTCCGGCGCGCGATGCAGCCGGCCCTGTGGCGTTGGACCCATCGCCTGAGCTATCCGATGTTCGGGATCTTCCTGATCCACGCACAGCTGGCAGGAACTGATTTCAGCCAGGTGGCGATCAGCCTGGCGGCGTGGGCGACGCTCGGTGGGCTCGTGGCGCTCGCGCTGCTCCGGGCCGCCGGGGCACGGATGGCCGTCGATCCGATTGTGTAGCCGCTTCATAAGCCGGGTACACTCGTTGCATGTTGTCCTGGATGTGGGTGATCTGGCTGCTCGCCGGCCTCGTCCTCGTGGGACTCGAGGTCCACAGCCAGGCGTTCTACGCGCTCTTCCTCGCGCTTGGCTCATTCGCAGCAACAGTCGTCGCGCTGTTTCCGACGCAGGTGTGGGTGCAGGCGGTGGTCGGCGCAGCGGTGGCGATCGTCGGGACCATGGCGGTTCGACCCACACTGGCTCGGATTTCCGCTCGTCACCTGGGTCCAAAGCTCGCCATGCCGGGCGCATCTGACAATCTGGTCGGGCAGCCCGCACTGACGCTCGAGCCGGTCGGGGACGAGAATCATCCCGGGCACGCGCGGCTGTTCAACGAACGCTGGCTGGCGGTGACCACCAACCCCGGTGGCGTGCCCGCGCATCAGCAGGTAACCGTTGTCGAAGTGCGCGGCACCACCCTCGTGGTCGCGCCTGCCAAGGGAGGCTGACTCAGTTGAACAACAGTGGTCTGGTCACGGCGATCATCGTCGTCGTCCTGCTCATCGTGGTCGCGATCCTCATCGGTGGCGCGGTGCGCGTCGTGCCGCAGGGGTTCGCCGGAGTGGTCACACGTTTTGGACGCTTTCGGCGGGAATCGCAAGCCGGCCTGACCATCATCACGCCGTTCATCGACAAGTTGCTCCGCGTCGACATGCGCGAGACGCCACGCACCGGTGATCGCCAGGACGTCATCACCCGTGACAACGTCGCAGTCGCGGTCAACGCGACCATCTTCAGCCAGGTCATCGAGCCGCGGGCGGCGCTGTTCAACGTTTCCGACTACCTCGTCGCGATCGACCAGCAGGCCCGCACAACGCTTCGTAACGCGTTCGGCAACGTCAGCCTCGACGAGGCGCTCTCCTCGCGCGAGCAGATCAATGCGGCGATGCAGCAGCAGATGGAGCAGGTCACCGACAAGTGGGGGATCAGGATCAATCGGATCGAGATCGTCGATATCTCCCCGCCGGTGCAGATCCTCCAGGCCATGGCCCTGCAGAAGCAGGCAGACCAGGAGAAGCGCGCCCGGATCCTGCAATCCGAGGGGCAGCAGCAGTCCGCGGTCAACATTGCTGACGGTAACCGGCAGGCGGCCATCAAGCAGGCTGAAGGCGAGCGGCAGGCCGCCATCCTCCGCGCCGAGGGCAACCGGCAGGCTGCGATCCTCGAAGCGGAAGGACGCGCGCAGGCGATCTCGACCGTGTACGGCTCGATCAAGGCAGCGGCGCCGGATCCCACCCTGGTTGCGATCCTCCAGCTCGACACCCTGACGAAGTTCGCCGAGAGCCCCAACGCCAAGCTCGTCGTCCCCGCTGAGACGTCCGGTCTGCTCGGCGCGGCCCAGGTGCTCCGCAGCGTGCTGGGTGATGCGCCCGGCCTCGAGCCTCCGACGGTCGTCACCGTGCCGCCGGCCGCCAGCTGAGCGAACCCTCGTCGGTGGCCGGGCAGAGTTCGCTCTTCGGTGCGGACCCCGCCGACCCTGAGGCCCCGAACGCCGCAAGCCACGCGCCGCTGGCGACCCGGATGCGGCCACGGACCTTCGACGAGTTCGTCGGCCAGCATCGGGCGATCGGCGTTGGGACTGTGCTCCGCCGTGCGGTGGATGCCGGCGAGGTTCCGTCGCTCATCCTCTGGGGTCCGCCCGGCAGCGGCAAGACCACGCTCGCGGCACTCATAGCGGGCGCGAGCAACGCAACGTTCGAGGCCGTGAGCGCCACGAGCGCCGGGGTCGCGGACCTGCGCAAGGTGGTCGAGCGGGCGCGCGAGCGCCTTCGCACCGGACGACGCACGGTCCTGTTCATCGACGAGATCCACCGGTTCAACAAGAGCCAGCAGGATGCCGTGCTGCCCCATGTCGAGAACGCGACGGTCACGCTCCTCGGGGCGACCACCGAGAACCCGTCCTTCGAGGTCAACGCGGCATTGCTGTCCCGGAGCAGGGTGATCCGGCTCGAGGCGCTCGAGGCGGAGGACCTCCGCAGCTTGATCGAGCGAGCGCTTGCCGACCCTGAACGAGGGCTGGGTGGTCAGCACGTCGACGTCGATGCGGAGGCGATCGACCGGCTCGTGTCCCTCAGCGGCGGTGACGCGCGGATTGCGCTCAACTCGCTCGAGCTCGCCGTCCAGGCCGCGGTGCCGGATCCAGCGGGGGTGGTTCGGGTGACGACCGCTGACGTGGAGGGCGCCCTGCAGAACCCGGCGCTGCTCTACGATCGCGCCGGCGATCAGCACTACTGGCTGATCTCCGCGTTCATCAAATCGGTCCGCGGCAGCGACCCCGATGCGGCCGTGTACTGGCTCGCGAGGATGCTGGAGGCGGGCGAGGACCCGCTGTTCCTGGCTCGCCGGATGGTGATCCTGGCCGCCGAGGACGTCGGACTGGCCGATCCTCAGGCATTGAGCGTCGCGGTCGCGGCGCAGCAGGCGGCGCATTTCATCGGCATGCCCGAAGGCTTCCTGCCGCTCACCGAGGCGGCGCTGTACCTGGCTGCAGCCCCGAAGAGCAACAGCGTGCTCCGGGCATACGTCGCCGCGGCGGCGGATGTGGCCGAGACGCTGCATCAGCCGGTGCCGCTGCATCTGCGCAATGCGGTGACCGGTCTCGGTCGCGCGATGGGATTCGGGACCGGGTACCGGTACGCGCACGACCACCAGGGCGGAGTGGTGGAGCAGCAGCACCTGCCCGATTCCCTCTCCGGTCACCAGTACTACGACCCTTCGACCCAGGGAGCGGAGCGCGCGGTCGCCGACCGGCTCGCCGCCAATCGTGAGGAGCTGTCCCGCCGCCAAGCCGGGTCTTAAGACGATCGTCCTAGCGGCGCCCGGACGCCTGTGGGCAGACTATCGTCGCGACGGGAATTCACCTCTTTCAAAACGCAAGTCCCCCTGATAGGCGGGCGGGCGCCGACCCAGTTCAGTGGTTTACCCTCGCGGGCTCCCCCTCCCCGCGGCACCGGGTGTATCGCGGTTCTGCTGGGTCGGTGCCACCGCCGACTTCTTTCTCCATAGCGGGAAATATCGGTTAGGCTGGGCAACGACTGTGGACGCAACGCAACCAACTCCTATTCGCGTCCTCATCGTCGATGATCATCCGTTGGTGAGGCGAGGGCTGACATCCCTCCTGAACGGCACGACCGACATCAAAGTCGTCGGCGCCGCTTCAGACGGCGAGGAGGCGGTGGCTTACGCCGTCGAGGAACACCCCGACATCGTGCTCATGGATATTTCCATGCCGGGGATGAACGGATTCGAGGCGCTGCGCAGAATGTTGAAGGCGGTGGCCGGGACCAAAGTCGTAATGCTCACGTCTTACTCCGAGCACGACATGGTGGTGGAGGCGATCGACAACGGAGCGGTCGGATTTCTACTCAAGGACACCGAGCCGCAGGAACTCCTCAACGGGATTCGCTCGGCCGCGAAGGGGGATACCCCACTGTCACCCAAGGCTGCCAAGGAGCTGCTCCGCGATCGCATCAAGCGCCGGCCGCTCGACGACCTGACTCAGCGTGAGCTCGACGTGCTCACGCTGGTCGGACGCGGGATGAGCAACAAGCAGATTGCGTGGCGTCTCGGGATCAGCGA
>Ga0308309_10000335_pt1 | contig 31616 bp, 30 predicted proteins | sample HubBroMetageWFT5_FD_192491 | JGI IMG/M metagenome (GOLD analysis project Ga0308309, IMG submission 192491) | Warmed and freeze-thawed soil microbial communities from the Hubbard Brook experimental Forest, New Hampshire - Hubbard Brook CCASE Soil... | ecosystem: Environmental > Terrestrial >...
CCTCAGGCGCGGGGAGCGCGTTGACCATTTCCACACCGTCCGCAGGCGTAAAGACGGCAGCCTTCTCGATGTCTCTCTGACCATCTCTCCCGTGAGAGATCCATCGGGGCGCGTTATCGGAGCCTCGAAAGTGGCGCGGGACATCACAGCGCATAAACAGGCGGAGCAAGCATTGCGGGAAAGCGAGCAACGCTTTCGCATGATTACGGATGCTTCGCCCATCATGGTCTGGATGTCGGACACGGACAAGCTTTGCTACTACTTCAATAAAGGATGGTTGGATTTCGTCGGCCGCACTCTCGAACAAGAGTCAGGCAATGGCTGGACGGAGAACCTGCATCCAGAGGATTTCGACCACTGCCTGCAAGTCTACGTCAGCAACTTCGATGCGCGTCGTCCTTTTGAGATGGAGTACCGGATCCGCCACCACACCGGGCAATATCGCTGGATACTGGATCGAGCAGTGCCGCGCTACGCCCCCGATGGAACCTTCGAAGGATATGTTGGCGGCTGCCTCGACATCCACGACCAGAAAGAGGCGGCAGAGAAAATTCGCGTTGCCGATGACATGACGCGCCTGATGAAAGCGCAGGATGATGAACGGCGCCGTATTGCCCGCGAACTTCATGACAGTGCCGGTCAAACGCTTACCGTGCTTGGATTGAGTCTTGCCCAATTGGTTGAACGCGCGGAGGTCATTGCTCCGGAGTTAGCTAAAGAAGGAAAAGAGATCGAAGAAGTAGTTCAACAGCTGCACCGCGAAATTCGAACAACCTCTTACCTTCTGCATCCCCCGTTACTGGACGAGTGCGGCATCGCATCCGCGCTCAAGTTCTATGTAGAGGGGCTGGCCCAGCGCAGTCCCGTAGCCATCACGCTGCAGGTTGCCGCCAATGTTGCACGACTGCCGAGCGATATCGAGCTCGCCATCTTCCGGCTGGTACAGGAATGCTTGACCAATATCCACCGGCACTCCGGCAGCGAGACCGCTCTCATCCGGCTGGCTCGCGAAGGGGAAAGCGTCCGAATCGAGGTGCGGGATCATGGCAGGGGCATATCGCCGGAGCGCTTATCGGAAATTCGCTCCCACCGCTCCGGCGTTGGCATCAGGGGAATCCAGGAGCGTATACGCCAATTCCACGGAGAAATGAAAATCGAATCGAATGCCTCCGGTACCTCCGTGATCGTAAGCATCCCGACGCCCAAGGAAGCCCGCTCAACAGAGCGTGAACAGCTGCCAGCCGCAGTCTAATTCCGCCAATGTTTGATGTTTCTCCCCCACACCGCCACGAAAGAGGCAAGGGGGCAGGTGGCCCATTCAAGCCGTCCTTTGGCTTGAGTGGGGACTTGGCCCGGCCTTTGATTTACTGACCCTATCTCTACAGTGGGTGCCCCGTCCTTCGCGTTTTTGCGAAGGGCGGGCACCACGGCGTGAGTAAGCGAACACCATCAGATCGTCTCGCGCCCGTTCATAGGGCGCGGGCAACCAACACAAGTACTGCGAACGCGACAAGAGTTCCCAACAAACTGAAAACTAGCATAGTCCCCCTCACAACCGGCCCCTCCCATCAACGCGCTATGCGTCGTAAGAGATCGGGACATGCGGCGCCGCATGGCACTTGAGGTAGAGCGGAAGGACCACTTTCCAGCTTTGGCCGTTATAGAAGAATGTTGTGTTTTGTGATGTCAGGGTCCATCCACAGGCACAGCGAGTACCCCCCGTCCGCTGGGAAGACTTGGCAGAGTTCAGAAATTCCAAGATCGATTCATTCAGGGAGTCAGGGGCCATAGCGGGGCCTCCATTCTTGTCCTAGAATATCGGCGACTCCTCGGTTTGTTCTGAGCAGTATTGCTCACAGGTCAGGTCTGCTATCATCCTCAACCGTGAGGGGGATACAACCAATGGGGAGCGTGTCTAAGATCGTGAAGCAGATGAAGAATGAACGAGACAAAGTAGAGAAGCAGTTGTCAGCGCTGAATTTAGCTCTCTCCGCTTTTGTCGGGTCGTACTACGGAGCCAAGCCAACACGCAAACGCCGGAAGATGTCAGTCGCAGGACGGAAGAGAATCGCGGCGGCTCAACGTGCGAGGTGGGCGAAGATTAAGGCGAAGAAAAAAGCGGCCTAGACGAGGTTTTGATTTCGGCGGGTGGCCCAGGTTTTGATTTCGCTGACACTATCTATGCAGTGGGTGCCCCGTCCTTCGCGTTCTTTGCGAAGGGCGGGCACCACGAACGCCTGCAGCGGCGGACCTAAGCCACTCGATTGCGGAACGAAATCTGAGTCCAGCCTTCGTTCACGCGCACCGGCCCAGCTTCGTCCAAGAACGATAACCGGCGGCAGACTCAAGCCGGTTGGCCGATTCTAAATTTCCCGTACTTTGCAAAATTTAGAATCGGGTCCTTACCCTCGAAGCCCGTCACCCGCGCTTAGCAGCGCCGCCACCGACGCCGTAAGCGCCGCCCGCGCCTCCGCCGCATCCTCCGGAAGAATCGCCTTCTCGATCAGCAGCATTGCCGCCCCATGCACCAGCATCCGCAGCGCCGTCAGCAAGCGTTCGTGATCGCCCGGCGATCCACCCAGCTTTTCCGCCACCTTCTGTCGCATCACGTTTCTCACCGGAAGCACCGTAGGCTTGAATCCCGCCCGCAGCGAACGCGCCGAGTAAAAAAGTTCATATTCCTTCTGGAAAAATAGTTCGTACTCCAGGGGATGCCGCAGCGCATAATCCAGATACCGCTCGCATCCCTCCTCCGGAGACGAAATCCCTTCCATCTCCGCCGCAATCTCCCACCGGATGCGCTGCAACAGTGCGCGCAGTATATCGTCGCGGTCGCGAAACCTCCGGTACACCGCCGGCGTGTTCGTCCCCGCCGCCCGCGCTACCGTCCGCATCGTCAGCGCCTTCTCCCCGCCCTTCTTCCACAACTTCTGCGCTGCATCCAGAATTTTGCGTTCCAGTTCAGGGTCTGCTCGCCTCGGCACGTATTCTCCTCCCGGAGGAAACCAAGCCTCGCAGGTTATGTATACATCGTAAACATAACAATGTAAAGGAAATACGCCACGCCGCCGCCCACCGCATCATCTAGTGTAACGTTTTAATAATTATGTTGACATCGTAAACATAACGCTGTATAACTTTTGAATAGCCAGGCCCCCCTGCGGTAGCCAACTGCATTCAGGAGTCAAGGAAGATGTATTCGTGGGAAAATCCTGACGATAGACTGTCCATCGCTCAGATGAATTCAGAACTCCAGCACGCCCAGCTGGAGCTCCTAAGCGCCCATTGTGCGACACATCAGTTGCGGCTGCGGTTTTCGGCGGAGGATTTGGCGCGCTTTGGGCAGCGCGACATTTTGCGCAAGTCGGTGCAGTCGGCGGCGGCGCTCAGCGAGTTTTATTCTTCCATTGAAAAGAAGATACCCGCGGTCGAGGCTGGCACTGAGCTTGCTCCGCAGGTCACCGACGAGCAGATTGCCGAAGCCGTGAAGCGGGTGTCCGCCTATTTCAAGCAGCAGCGCGAGCACTATCTTGCTTCCGCGGTGCCGCTCAGCAACCACGAAAAAGCGCTGATGTGGCCGTTTTTTTCTGCGGCCTTGCTCGACCGCGTGAGGATTGTCGAACTCCGGGGAGCGCGCATCCCGAATCCGCCTTTTTACGACGAATACAAGGCCTTGGGATTCGTGAACCTGCCCGAAGTTACGCACATGCACTCGATCACCTTTCTCGATGTGGTGGTGTTCAACGAGAAGATGACGGAGCGCGCCTTGTTCCACGGGTTGGTGCATGCCGTCCAGTTCGAACTTCTGGGACTTGAGCGCTACAGCGACATTTTCGTGCGCAGCTTTGTGCGGACCAAGCTTCATTTCTCGGTGCCGCTCGAAACCCACGCTTTCGCGCTCGAATCGAAGTTTGCGGGCACGCCCACAAGCCGGTTTTCCGTCGAAGACAAGGTCCGGCTCTGGATCGACCAGGGTCGCTACTAGCGCGATTGTGTTTTGAAATGTCCGGAGGGGAGTTCTCTTCGGATGCGCGGGCCTCCCCCGTCGCGGTCTCCGGGACGGCGCAAGCTGTCCCGGGGACCTATACAGTTTGTTTGTCCCCCAACGCTGCACGGGGACGGCGAGAGCCGTCCCCTTTTGTCTACCCGCCACCTGTTCGTTCCTGATTTAGGTCTCGCTTAAAGGCAGTGTAATATAAAGGGCAACCAGACAGTTGCATATCGCGCGTGCGGCGAGTTAATATGCAACCTGGAGGTTGCCTAAAATGAACGACCGTATTGAGAAGCGCATTGAACTCAAGGCGCCGGTTTCGCGAGTCTGGCGCGCCTTGACCGATCACCGCGAGTTTGGCGAGTGGTTTCGCGTGAAGGTGGACGGACCATTTGTGCCCGGCCAGATCTCCCGTGGCCAGATGACTTATCCCGGCTACGAGCACATCAAGTGGGAGGCCACGGTGCAGAAAATGGAGCCGGAGCGGCTCTTTTCGTTCACCTGGCCCCATCCCAAATCCATCGAAAAAGCGGACTATCCCGCCGACTGCTCAAACGAGCCGACCACGCTCGTCGAATTCCGGCTGGAGAAAACCGCCGGCGGTACGCTGCTGGTGGTGATAGAGTCCGGCTTCGACAAGCTTCCCGGAGATCGCCGCCTGGAGGCGTTCCGGAGAAACGATGGCGGCTGGACTGCACAAATGACGAACATCGAAAAATATGTCACGCAGAAGCCGTAGCCGCACAACCTTCAAACGGCAACCTCGCGCCAGCGTATTTGCCGCGCTCGGCGACGAAGTGCGGCTGGCGCTGGTGGCGAAGCTCTGTGCCGGGCCGCCTCGTTCGATCTCTCAGTTAACAGAGGGTTCGAGGCTGACCCGCCAGGCGGTCACCAAACATCTTCGAGTGCTCGAGAGCGTGGGAATTGTGCGCAGCAATCATCGGGGCCGCGAGACCCGCTTCGAATTCGATTCGCAGCCCATTGAAGGAATGAAGCAATACCTCGAATCCGTTTCCGAGCAGTGGGATCAGGCGCTGGGCAGGCTGAAGGCGTTGGTTGAAAATTGACCTGGGGAAAATCTTCGTCTGCGCAAGCCTCGATTCGCGCAACGAGCCCCGGCGTTTCTCCGCGCAACAGGTGCCAGGCTTCTTTGTAGGCGTCGTATTTTGCGCCCGCCATGGCGGGATACAGGCCCACGGTCGACATGCCGCGCACTACTTTTTCGGGGAGGATGTACCAGACGTCTTCGGGAATTACGTACGCGGCTACGAAATCGAACGAGTCTTTCTTGTAGACGTGGTGCTGGGTTCTGATGGTGCATTGGTAGCAACGGTACTGCTTGCGGATTGTGGACTTCACTTGCACCCTGAAAATTCGGGTGCTCTTGTGGTGCACGATGCAATCGTATCCGGACGGCTCTCCCCAAGGTCTGGCCGGGCGCAGTCCCTCCTCGATAGCCCGCAATGCGAAGCACATCTCGGCCCATGCTCCTCGGTCTTTTGAGTTCTTGATGTTCATCCCGCGAGGTTTTTTCACGCGCTTGCCCTCTTCTCACAGCTTGGTTGCCGATTTGTCGAAATGTGCCGCAACAAGAAACGCGGCCAGTGGTGGCCGCGCTATTTTTGGAACATAGTCCACTTTTACATGAGCCTTAGAGAACGTAAAGCCTACTAAAGTAGAGTCTACTTTAGTAGGCATGCGCCGATCGGGAAGGGCACGAGTTCACCCGTGCCAATCAGTGCCCAACCAGGAGCGCGGCTTCAGCCGCTGAGGGACACCCGACTGCCCTGTCATCCCGAGCGGAGCATGCGGATTCGCCTTACCAATCCGCATGTGCAGTCGAAGGATCCCTACAATCTCATCCGCACCCGCCCGCGTCACGGAGTTCTCCCCGCGTAGCCGGGGCAGGATCGGGAAGGGCACTGGCACGAGTTCACTCGTGCCACATCAGCGCACAACCAGGAACGCGGCTTCAGCCGCTGAGGTGCGCCGCCTTTCCATTTGCTGCGCGGAGGTCATCGAGAAATCCCGGGCGGCATGCGACCGTGGAATCCCACCCTTCGCAAAGAGCGCGAAGGATGGGGCACCCGGCGGAGAATCTTAAAAGTACGGACAAGCTTCCGAACGACTCGCCACTGTTGAAATATCCCCATTTCACTTATTGATCCCAGCCCAAGGGGTTTTGAGTGTAAACGCCCGTTTGCAACAGTTGATCGGTCGAATCTCGAAACCTAATGAGGTATTTCTATGGGGTTTTCCGAAACTCTCTAGCCACGCGATAGGCAAGCTGGTCCATCAGCCGCATGATCACCGTCTGCTCTGGCAATTGTTCCTGCGCCGTGACGAGCCCCGACGCCCACACCTCAAATTCGCCAACTCGCATGAGCTGATATTCAATAGTCGCCGTGTGATACTCGGGAGGTATCGCCCGTGGATCACCTACCCGAGCGCCGACCTCGATTGCGCCTGGGGGAGGCTCGCCATTCTGGGCCCTACCAGCCTCCTGCACCTCGACTACAGTAGTGCGCAAAACGTATTCGCAGTTTTTATCCCGAATTTCAGGGTCGTACTCATCGTTAGAGACCAGAGCTAGGGGTTCGGTGCGCGCGATCTTCCGCTTGGTCACGTCCTTGCTCTTGTTAATTCGTTCAAATGCTCTGATCAACTGGTTTTGCTGCCATGTGGTGTCCACAATGTGTCGTGAGGCGTTCTGGAGCGTGGGAATGCACAACCGAATAGCCTCCGGGGTATTCTGCGCGTGGGCGATGGATACAAACAGGAGCGGAGACAGCAAAAGCGAAGACCGTCGCATGGGTCACCTCCACATCGGAGGATGAAAGGACAGGAAGAGTATATCGTAACCGAAAGCAGCCGAAAATCCCCATGACACTGATTGACCCTGCAAGAGGGTTTTGAGTGTAATCGCCTGGTTTCATCAATTGACGCGAGATACACCGAAGAGAATTCCCCTCCCACCCGATGCTTACTCTCGTAATGCCCCAGAATAGGCACTCCGGTCGCATACTGTATCGAATCAATATGACCGGATTTGTCTGGAATTGGCCAATAGCGCTTTTCTTCCTGCTTGTCGTCGCATGTCTGACGCTTATGGCTGCGGCTCTGCGCCAGGCTAAGTTTCGGCCCAATCCTCTGATACTGGGCGTCTGGTCCCTCTGGATGCTGTGGGTTTCTCTATCCCCGGTTTGGTATCGATTGAACGCGGAGTTGGACGGACAAATCATTTCGGCGCGAGATATTCCTCCCACGCGAGGCCCCCGCTACGCAACCGACTACACTTTGCGCAGCCCGGACGGTCGACAATCTGAATACGTTGCAGGGGCAACGAGCGACTCCCTGCCTCGAAGCATGCCGATTGGAACGTACCTGAAAAAGCCCAAGTGGACTATCTATTACGAGAGGGATGGAACGCGATGTGACACCGGTGTTCCTTGGTTTAGCGTCGTGATCACCTGTTTCGCAATCGGGTGCCTAGTCTGGAGCGTCAGGACGAAGCTCAGCCGGCAAAGCCAACCAGCATCTAATTCGAGTCAGTTGTCGTAACATCGCGATTACACTCATTGACCTCGGCTAGCGGGGACTCAGTATCTATTTCCGCAGGCAGTGCGGGCGGGAAAAACAAAGCGAGGCGGCTTGCGCCGCCTCGCTTGGCTAAAGGCTGGTTGCTATCCCTATGTTCCTTCCGACCAGCCTGCCAGATACTCTTCCTGGTCTGGGGTGAGGCGGTCGATTTTGATTCCCATCGACTCTAGCTTCAGCTTGGCTACGCGCTTGTCTAGTTCGTCGGGAACTTTGTAGACCTTTTTCTCAAGCGTCTTGAAGTTCTTGACCATGTACTCGACTGAGAGGGCCTGGTCGGCGAAGCTCATATCCATTACCGAGGCGGGATGGCCTTCGGCGGCGGCGAGGTTGATGAGGCGGCCTTCGCCAAGCAGGTTGATCTTGCGCCCGTCTTTCAAGGAATATTCGTCGACGAAGGTGCGGGTGGTGCGCTTCGAGGACGACATATTCTCAAGCGCCGGGATATCGATTTCGACGTTGAAGTGCCCCGAATTGGAAATAATAGCGCCGTCTTTCATCAGTGCGAAATGTTCTTTGGTGAGCACGCTCTTGTTGCCGGTGACGGTGCAGAACACGTCGCCTAATTTTGCCGCTTCGGTCATCGACATCACGCGGAAGCCATCCATCACGGCTTCAAGGGCCTTGGTGGGATCGACTTCGGTGATGATGACTTCGGCGCCGTTGCCGCGGGCGCGGCTGGCCAGTCCGCGGCCGCACCAGCCGTAGCCGGCTACCACAAACTTCGAACCGGCCAGCAGGAAATTAGTGGCGCGGATGATGCCGTCGATGGTCGACTGTCCGGTGCCGTAGCGGTTGTCGAAGAGATGTTTGGTGTCGGCGTCGTTCACGGCGACGATGGGGAACTTCAGCACGCCTTCTTTCGCCATCGCGCGCAGGCGGATTACGCCGGTGGTGGTTTCTTCGGTGCCTCCGATTACGCCTTCGAGCGCGTCGGTGCGCTTGGTGTGGAGTATGGTGACGAGGTCGGCGCCATCGTCCATGGTGATGTGCGGCTTGTGATCGATGGCGGCGAGGATGTGGTTGTAATACGTATCGTTGTCTTCACCTTTGATGGCGTAGACCGGAATGCCCTGATCGCGGACCAGGCTGGCGGAAACGTCGTCCTGGGTAGACAGTGGGTTCGAAGCGCAGAGGACTACGTCGGCGCCGCCGTCGCGCAGACAGATCGCCAGGTTCGCGGTTTCTGCGGTGACGTGCAGGCAGGCCGAGATGCGAATGCCTTTGAGGGGCTGGTTCTTGATGAACTCTTTGCGGATAATTTGCAGCACCTTCATGGACTGGTTCGCCCACTCGATGCGCTTCTTGCCCAGTTCGGCCAGTTCCAGGCTCTTGATATCGCTATTAACTTGTGCTGCTGTTGACATACGCCTCCTGTGGCGCTTTCCTGCTGAGAATTTTGGTTGGTTACCTGGTTACTTTGTGTTTGATCGGACTAGTTTGATTGCTTGCCGCTTTTTCAGAATACACGAACCGGGGGAAAGATCATCATGCCTAAATACTCTTCGGGGAGTGGCACTTTCGGCCCAGTTCCCCGGCTGAACTCTTGGTCAGTCGCCGCTACCTCAACTGACGCCTGTCATCCCGAAGCGCCGCGAGGGACCTTGGTTCTTGCTTGAAGCGGCAGGCGTTGCTTGCGCCGGCAAACCCCAAGATCCCTCGCTTCGCTCGGGAAGACAATCCCGCTTGGGATGACAATTGCACTGGATGGCCGACCTTTACTTCCGAACAGCCTGCCCGACTGGCTCATGCACACCGGCATCGCTCGCCAGCTTCGCGGCTTTGTCGGTTGCTTCCCAGGTGAAATCGGGATCATTGCGTCCGAAGTGGCCGTAGGCTGCTGTCTTCTTATAGATGGGACGGCGCAGGTTCAGCGAATCAATGATGCCGCGCGGCGTGAGCTTGAAGTGGGCGCGAATTAAATCGGGAATGATCGCGGGGTCTACTTTCTCTGTGCCAAAGGTATCGACGCGGACGCTTACTGGCTCGGCGACACCGATGGCGTAGGCGAGCTGCACTTCGCAGCGGTCGGCGAGTTTTGCGGCGACAATGTTCTTTGCGATGTGACGCGCCATGTAGGCTGCGGAGCGATCGACCTTGGTCGGATCCTTGCCGCTGAAGGCTCCGCCGCCGTGACGCCCCATGCCGCCGTAGGTGTCGACGATGATCTTGCGTCCGGTGAGGCCGGTGTCGCCCATAGGGCCGCCGATGACGAAGCGTCCGGTGGGATTGATGTGGTACTTGGTGTCTTCATCGAGCAGGTGAGCGGGGATCACAGCCTGGATGACGTGCTTCAGAATGCCGGCACGCAATTCCTCATTGCTGACGGTCTCGGCATGCTGGGTGGAGATTACGACGGCATCCACACGAAGGACTTTACCTTTGGAATCATATTCAACTGTTACCTGGGATTTTCCATCGGGACGAAGGAAGGGAAGCGTTCCGTTCTTGCGAACCTGCGAGAGCCGCATAGTCAGCTTGTGCGCCAGCGAGATGGGAGTCGGCATAAGCTCCTCATTCTCGTTGCAGGCGTAGCCAAACATCATGCCCTGGTCGCCGGCGCCGCCGGTGTCTACGCCCATGGCGATGTCGCCGGACTGTTTGTTGATGCTGGAGATTACGGCGCAGGTGTTGCAGTCGAAGCCGTAGACGGCGTTGTCGTAGCCGATGGCGCCGACGGTGCCGCGGACTACGCTCTGGAAATCGACGTAGGCTTTGGTGGTGATTTCTCCGGCGATGACTACGAGGCCGGTGGCGGTGAGGGTTTCGCAGGCTACGCGGCTGGCGGTGTCTTCGGCCAGGCAGGCGTCGAGGATGGCGTCGGAAATCTGGTCGGCGATCTTATCGGGATGGCCTTCGGTCACGGATTCGGAAGTGAAAAGAATGCGGTTCTTCGTTGCTGTTGCTGCTGGCAAGATTTGTTCTCCTTAGGAAACTGCGTTGGACCTTATTATTTCGGGCGACGGTGGGAGGTAGTGCTCGCGGTCACAATGATCACACGAAATATTCAGTGAACATCATACTATTGAGATCGATCAAGAACAAGATCCGTCGTAAGAAGTCCTCGAAAAGGTTAGCAGAGGGTCCCGAGGCGCGCAATGGTTTTGGCGCTAAATGCTGCAGGATGAATTCAATAGCGGAATTGGCGGGGCGGATGGAGGGACTAGGGAGGCGAGAGGGATAGGTTCAGCAGTCGAACTGTCCCACTCAAGCCAAACGGCGGCTTGAATGGGCCACCTGCGCGCCTTCGTGGGCTCACGTTTTCCGCATCCAGATGCCCCAGGTTAGCGGGCCGGCTTCCTTATTAGTTAGGGGGCGGCCTGCGAGCTTGAGGGCTAGTTTGATCTGACCGTGATGGTAACCCTCGTGCCAGATCATGTGCTGGAGCAGGAGGATCGGGTGGTCGTAGTGAAGGTCCATTTCCTTGTGTGCCTCCAGCTTGCCCTTGACCGCGTCGCGCACCGCCGTGGCGCTGTCGTTCAGCAGCTGCGCCATGCGGCCGGGGTCGCGCTCGATCGCCCACTCTTCCTCGGGCACGCTTACTGCGAACTCGGGGGCGTCCTCGGAGATGAAGACAAGTCGCACGTAGTGGATGTGTGCGAACAGTTGCGCGATGGATGGGCTGCCTTCCATTGCCCTGACGTCGAGTGCGCTCTCCGGGATAGCGCGGAGCAGGTTGGTCAGGATTTTGTTGTTGCGGTCCCAGGAGTCGAGCAGGGCCTCAAGCAGGTTTTGGTCTGGTGCAGTCGACATGTGCACATCCTGTTTGTTAATCGGGAAATTGTAGCGGATTTTGTCTGAATTGCCGCGGCGAATGGAACGATCTGAGAGGCGTGCGGGTTAGGACCCGCTTCGGCCGAACTTCTCAAGATGGAAACAGCTGGAGTCTTGTCGCGCTTTTCACCTTTTCAATAGGACGGCGTCAGCCCCAGTTTTCCTACCAGCGCGTGGTAGCGGGGATCGGAATGGACAAAGTCAAAGATCGGTTCATTCTGTATCTGGATGAGCCAAGGGGAACGCTCATGGTAAGCAAGATCGAGGAACTTCAATGTCGCGTTCTTGTCGCCGAGGTACGCGTATTGTCTGGCCCACTCGTACGCTGAAACAAACTCTGTGCGGACGCGGATTTTATAACTCTCGACTCTCCACTGTGCGACGCCCTTTCGCCCGCCGCGCTGGAACGCCCGATGAATGCCCTCTGCCTTTTCCGGATCGCCCAGCACTACGAGAGCCTTTTCTAACACTTCCGCAGATTCCCTCCCCATGCCTTTCAGCCAGTAAGCTTCAGCAAGATAAATAATTGTATAGAATTCCTCGGGGTAAGCTCGGTCCCGCATTCGCAGGTCGTTAATTGCAGCATCAAACTGGCGCGTTTGTATGTAGGCGTACCCTAAGCCCCAAGGGCGCCTGAAAGGATCCAGATCAATGGCTCGCTTTGCCTCCTGAAGAGACTGTTCGGGCCGATTCATAGTGGCCAGAACATAGGAGCGAAGATGGTGGGCCTCGGAGTAGTTGGGGTCCAGTTCTGTCGCCCGTCTTGATTCCGCATCGGCGTGGGGCAGATCCCACGCGAAAAAGAAATACCAAGCCGCGAGTGAGCAGTGAGCCTCGGACGAGGAATCATCGAGTTCCACGGCTTTGCGGGCGGCGGCTTCGAACTCGGCCGTGACTTCCTGAACCGGACGTTCGCTACCGGAAGGGTCGTTGTCGTAAGAATCGGCGACGCCGCTCCAGGCGGCGGCGTAATCGGGTTGAAGCTGAATAGCTTTCCGGAAGTAAAAAAGGCTGTGCGTGTGTTCGCCGGCAAACCAGAAGACGCGGCCGCGGAGGTAATCATCATGAGCTTCGGGATTAATGTAGCGTTGGCTGGGAGCGGGCAGAGTCGCGGTCTTTACTTCTTTAGCGACGGTCTGGGAAAGTTCCTCGGGGAGCGAGAACGCCTGACTGAAGTCGCGATCGTAGCTCTCGGCCCAGACGTGAGTGTCCGTGGGAGCGTAGATCAGCTGCACCGTCATGTGTACACGATTGGCATTGCGTGAGACGGTACCTTCGAGGATGCCGTCGACTCCGAGTTCGCGGGCAATATCGCGGACCGGGCGCTGCACTCCTTTATATTGCATAGCCGAGGTGCGGGAGACGACGCGCAGCGAGCGGTTTTTGGCAAGAGCAGTAATAAGTTCGTCAGTCATGCCGTCGGCAAAATAGTTCTGCGAAGAATCGCCGGAGAGATTGGCCAGCGGGAGCACAGCCAGGGAGTGGATCTGGGCGGCTTGATTCGTTCGGAAGATACGACCGCGCAAAATGAAGATTAGCGCGGCTGCTGTGATGAGGCAAAGGGCAACCGTGGCGATTGCTCGTTTGGTCCGGGACGGGGTGATTTCGACTGTGGCCACGTCTCCTGCGTCGGTACTGCGTCGCGATAGTTCCGCGCCCCTGGGCCCTTCGACTGCGCTCAGGGCAGGCAGCGGGGGCGGCTGTCCCCAACTGGGTCGGGGCGCTTCTGGCGGCGCGGCTACCACGGCTATCGCCTGGGGCGAGTGGCCGTTTTCTTCCGTAACGAATCGATAGCCTTTGCCCGATACCGTGTGGACGAAGCGGGGATTGTCCGGGTCGTCTTTCAGGGCTTGGCGGACTTTGCGGATGGCGGTGTTGATGCCGTGTTCGGTATCGACGAAGACGTCCTTGCCCCAGAGAGGTCGATGATTTCCTGGCGGGTGACAACACGACCTTGCCGCTCCAGAAGAAGGATCAGCAGCTCCGTGGGGATGCGCTCAAGGGAAATGCGCTCGCTTTTCTGGGTGCGTCCCTGGCGGCGCAACTCGTAGCTGGCGCAATCGAGCTGAAATTCAGCGAATCTGTACTGCGACTCAGACATACTGCCCCAAGACTGAGGCACAAACTATAGCATTGCCGGGGGCCGCGCGGGTAGAGGGCTTTTGGCGTCAATTGGTTGGGGCTTCAGGTTTCTTCACCTAATCTTCACCTTGCCGTCCTTGTGATTCTTGGGCATCCGCGACAGGATGCTGCCCGGGGGGCGAAGAAGTTCTCTTTGAGCGAACTCTTCGAACAAAAATTACAAGGAGATGATTTATGAAAACAATTTGCAAGATGCTCCGCGCGGGTCTGGGCATCGTTTTGATGGGAGCTTTTTTGACCGCGATCGGAGGCGCCCATGCAGGCGGCTGGCGAGGCGATGACGATCAACTGGTCCAAGTGGCTGAATTGGAACAGCAAATTCACGTCACCTTTCACGCGGCAGTCAGCGTACACGACCCAGTGAATGGGGATTCGCCAGAAGTGATAACTCAGCGAATTCGCGACGCACTCTCGATCTGGACTAAAGACGCCGAACTCACGGTTGTCAGCACTACCGCCGCGGCAGGAAACTATATCGGCAACGGCGATCCGGATGATCCCGAAAGTTGCCCTCTGCCCTCGGGCGACACGTCCGCCAGTGGTCAACAGGGCACTCTGTGCACGTTCTTCAAGTATGTTTCCGGCGGGTTGCAGCCAACCAATAAGTTTGTGTCGCTTTCCCCGGCGTACAAAACGAAGTATGTCCCTGTAAGGGGTGATGACGGCCGATGGAAATCATCGGTGTATTTCGAATGCCATTACTTCGACGTGTCATTGAATCCAGGCACCGGCCAGCCATTTTGGACAGCCAAGAGCCACGTAGACCTTGACGGTGAAGCCAAAAAGATCGACGGACGGTGGTTATTGACGCACGTCAGCTCATCCGCCGTTCCAGTTCCAGTTCCGTGAAGCAGAACACCCGATGCACGCGCTCGCCAAGGGCGCAGCGCGTGCATCCGATTATGCAGCCATTTGAGCGCGTTTGATGGATCTACTTCTGAGCAGGCTTAAGCAAGGTTTGGATGACGGTGTCCAGGTTGCGAATGTCCTGAGTCACGACATCGATTTCCCTTTGAATGCGCTCTCGCTGTTCTAGAGGAGCCAACGGTTTTTCCCGCTGAAGCTTCCGCAACCGCTCGAGGTGCTCGTCTTGCGTTTTCCTCGCTTCCTGGAGTGTGGGCTGGCGCGTCATTCGTCATTTGGTTGGCTCTGGTCGGAGGTTGGTTGCTCGTTGGGAGCGTTTATTTCGGAGGTACTCCGCCATTCAAGTCAAAAGACGGCTTGAATGGGCCACCAGTCCATCCACACGGGGAACTCTTGACCGGGTGTACAATTCTGGACGTTTTCCATGCCACGGGGGAAGTCTGGGTTCAATGGAGTACCGGCTTGAGTTCGACCCGGGGAATAAGGTTCTGCTGGTGCGGGTTGCGGGGCGGCTAACGGATGAGTTGCTGGCAGAGGCTTACCAGGCGGTTCGAACCTATTCGAGCGCTAATGATGTCCGGGCGGGTATCGTTGACTTCTCCTCGGTGAGTGATTGGGCACTGTCCTCGGCATTTTTGCGTGAGTTGGCGAGGAAGGAACCTGCCATGGCGGACGCAGCCAGGCGCCGCCTCATTATCGTGACCCCGGCTACGGTGGGATTTGGTTTGGCGCGGATGTTCCAGATGCTGGGCGAGTCTACGCGGCCGTTGCTGGAAGTGATGCGCACGCTGGATGAGGCGCTGGCGGCGCTGGGCGCGCAATCTGCGAAGTTCGAACCTGTAGAGTGAGAGCGCCGGTGGCGGGGACCCTGCGGCTGACTCAGGAGCTGAAGCCCTTGTTGATCTCTGACGCTTTACGCGGCGCTGGAGCGCCGCTCTTCCACGTTAGTGCACGAGTCCCACGTTACTGCGCGAGTGCTGATTGCTGCCCTGAAATACCCAGCAAAATATCTAGTGAACGGCGGCGGGGGATTGCGCCTGCGGGAGCACGCGAAAGCCGGCGGCATCGAAGACATAGGTTTTTACTTCGCCTTCGTTGCCTTGAGCGGGGATTTCCTTGCCGTTCAACTCGAAGCTGATGCCTGCGGCGTTTCCTGCCTTGACCACGACTTCTCCGCTGGCGCGAACCGAAGTGTGCGCGGGCGCGATGAGGGTTTCATGGGCTACGGGTTTGCCATCGGCCGTGATGGAGACCCAGCTGGTCTCGTCGGCGCGGATGAGCACACTGAAGGTGACGGGCGGGTTGGCTGGAGCGGGGGAGGCGGTAGTTCCTTCGGTGCTCTGCTTAAGTACGGGATTGGCGGGCGATGAGTTCGCGGAAGGCGCAGTGGCGGTCGTGGCGGACTCGGGTGTGGTTGTTCCGGGGGAAAGTTTTCCGGATGGCGAAGATCCTGCGGGAGATATTTTTCCGGCCTTCAGCGCGGCTGCGGCGTTCGGCAGTGGTTTTGAACGAGATGTTGATGCCGGGATTGGCGCGGCTGCCGGAGCTTGACTTGAAGCGAGAGGGGACCGCGGCGCGGATATGGGCTGATCGTGACGACGAGAATTCCAGAGTGCGAGGACGAGGGTCACTAGCAACAGCGTCGCCGCCAGTTTTCCCCAGGGAATGTTGGCTGCAGCGTCGTTGTTGTCGTTACGGTCGGCGACGGGTGATTCCGGGTTTCCGGCAGGATATTTTTGGCGGAAACGCGTTGCGGGAGCGGTCGATGAGGAGGGATCGCGATGACGCTGATTTTCATTGCGGCGATCTTCGTTACGGCGATCTTCGTTGCGGCGAAACTGTTTGCGCCGATCGTCGGTGAGAAGCTGGTGGCTGCGGTCATGGCCAGAGTCGTTGCTGGGATGATCGTGATGACGATCGCGGGTATCCGGTGAAACGGAGTGCGCCTGAATTTGATTCTCGCGGAATTGATTTTCGCGCGCCTGACTTTCGCGCACAGCGGCCAGGTAGTCGGCGATGGCTTCTTCTTCGTTGAGGCCGACCTGGCGGGCGTAGGCGCGCACGAAGCCTTTGTTGAAGACGCCGCCGGGGAGTTGGTCGAAGTGCTCGTCTTCGAGGGCGCGCAGCATGCGGGTGCTGATTTTCGTGGTGTTGGAGATGGCATCTAGTCCGATGCCGGACCGCTCGCGCTGCTTGCGAAGTTTTTCTCCGAACGCACCCAAGGCCGGCTCCGGCGGACGAGGTAGACTTCCGTCCGCATCGAGATGGAATAATCATAGGCGAAGGCGGAGGCGGACGCTAGACGGGTTGAGGGATTCGGGTTGCGGAGGAGTTGGACGGGAAACCGAGAACAACGAACACAGGGGTTCACAGGATGAACCGTTGCAGTCCCCGCTCGTCCGTTTTTCAACGCTGTTCGCTAAGGCTTCTTTTCCAGCGCGATGGTGAGGTTGGCCTTGCAGGTTTTGGCTGGGTCGACGAAGGCTGTGCCTTCGCGGCTGCCTTCGGAGGCGCGGAAGAATAGTCCTTGCTTGGTGCGGTCGGGCAGTCCGGTGAAGCGGGCCTGGCCGGTGGCGCTGGTGCCGATTTGGAGGTCCAGTTTGCGGACGTACATGAATCCGTAAGCGATGTGGACGCTGATGGTGGCGGCGTAGACTGGCGCGCCGGCATTATCGGTGACGGTGAATTCGGCGGAACAGGGGCCGATAGCGCCGTCGATCAGGGGAACGGTTTTGGAGTCAGGGGGAGCGGCGTTCTGGGCTTGTGCGGTGGAGAAGGACAGGGCCGTCAGGAGGAACGCGCAGAGAGTGATTTTAAAGGCGGTGATGGTTCGCATCTTGCTACTAAGGATACGCTGATCTCGAGGGAGGGGGGTAGCGTTGGCTGAGCCAAACGTGCGTGCTTACAACGCTGATCGGGAAGCCTCGCTGCGCTTGGCTGGACCCCTCGGCTCCCCTTACGGCAGGCTTACGAGATGGCCGTCCCCACATGGGGCGGTAATTGGCTAAATTCAGGATGGGATTGGCTTTAAGGGTTCCGGTTACCAACGTTCATTGCCCCGGCGGCGGTGCGCTCCTATAATTTTCGGAACTGTCACTCCGTCCAGCTAGCGATCAGGGAAAACGAGCAGGGAACTTAACACCAGGAAACCAGCGTCAGGAAATCAGGATCAGGGAATCACGCATGCCCGAGGCCACCGGCACACAATTGACGCGCCACAGCCAGGAGATGACCATCTTCCACGACGTGGCGAAGGCGCTTACGTCGTCGCTGGACCTCGACTCGATTCTGCAGACCATCATGGAGAAGATGGCGGAATACTTCCGCCCCGATACCTGGTCGCTGCTGATGGTGGACGAGGCGCACAATGAACTTTACTTTGCGATTGCGGTGGGCGATGCCGCCGAAGCGCTGAAAAATGTTCGGCTGAAAGTGGGCGAAGGGATTGCCGGCTGGGTGGCGAAGCACGGCGAACAAGTGATATCGGCGGACGTGGAAAGCGACCCGCGGTTTGCCAAGCGGGTCGACGAAAGCACGCAGTGGGAAACGCATTCGGTGATTTGCGTGCCGCTGCGGTCGCGGCTGCGGGTGCTGGGCGTGATCCAGCTGGTGAATGTGGATATGGCGCAGTTCAACGAGCCGGAAGTTTTCTTTCTGCAGGCGCTTTGCGACTACGCCGCGATTGCCATCGAGAATGCGCGCTGGGTGGAGAAGATCCAGGAACTGACGATTACAGACGACTGCACCGGGCTTTACAACGCGCGGCATCTTTATAAGACGCTGGAGACTGAAGTCTACCGGTCGTCGCGTTTCGGCTATGAATTTAGCGTGCTGTTCATCGATCTCGATCATTTCAAGTCGGTGAACGACACGCACGGGCACCTGATTGGCAGCAAGCTGTTGGCGGAGATTGGTTATCTGGTGAAGGCGCAGCTGCGCTTGATTGACTTTGCCTACCGATACGGAGGCGACGAATTCGTAGTACTGCTGCCGCAGACCGGGAAAGATCAAGCGCTCGTTGTGGCGAAACGGTTGCGTGATGCGCTGCGGGCCAGCAGCTTTTGCCGCGATGAAGGATTGAATCTGAATGTGCGGGCTTCGATTGGATTGGCTACTTATCCGCACGACGCGCGCGACGCGCATGACATCATTCGCCAGGCCGACGAGATGATGTATCTGGTAAAGAACACGACCCGGGACAATATTGGGATTGCGCAGCGGGGAGTGATGAAGTAGGAAGGCAGTTCTCAGTTTCTTGACGCCCTGATTTAGTGCCTTGGTTTTTTATGAAAACGACGTTTGAGTTGGATGACGATCTCGTGCGCCTCGCGCAGGAGTTCACTGGGATGACAGAGACCTTAGGTTTGATTCGAGAAGCTCTTAAGGCTCTTATAGAACGTGAGAGCGCCCGGAGATTGGCGGCTCTGGGAGAGACGATGCCTAGATTGAAGAATGCGCAGCAGGATGCGACCTAATTAATTTCTCTCAGTACGCCAACCTCACCACATCCACCCGGCTACCCAATCACAAATTTTCTTTTGGTTTCTCCGGCTCGGCTGGCTTTGCGTCTGGCTTCCACGGGTTTGCGTTGGCGGGGGCGTTGGGGTTTACGCTGAAATCCCAGACGTAGAGGTTCATGCTTTCCTTGCCGTTCGTCTCAATCAGGACATATTCGCCGGGGGCCAGGTCTTCAGTGGGGGTTAGCTTGAGCCAGCCGCCGCTTACGCGGTCGATGGTGGTCTTCACGGAATTCTGGTCCTGACTGATCTTGCCGTTGGGCGCGCGCTTCAGATCGCCTACGATGCGCTTGCCACTTTTCACCTTGGTGTGGACGATGCGGAAACGATCAAAGGGGACGAGGGCCTGCTCGGGCTGCTGCGGTTGCTGCGGGCCCTGTTGCTCGGAACCTTGTCGCGCCGAACCCTGTTGTTCGGGGCGCTGTTCGGGGCGGGGAGCGTCGAGGCTGGGCTGGGATTGCTGGGCGGAAGCGGTTTGGCCGCGGGGCGGTGCAGCCGAGTCGTCCTCGACATTGATGTAGATGGAGGGCACGGCGACGTGGGCGTGGACGCCGGCATGTTCGCCCTCGAGTTCAACGGTTTGCTTGGCGCCCGCCATGGGAATGACTCCCCGCAGAAGATTTGCCTTGGTGTTGTGGTCGACATCTCCCTCGCTTTGCTGGAGCTCGACCAATTGCGGCTGGCCTTGAAAGTTGTCGAGCAGGAAGACTCCCGAATAATCGGGGAGATGCAATCCGGGGGCGACTTGCGGAAGGCGGGAGAGTTCGGCTTCGTGGTCGGCGTCGATTTCTTTGTCGACAGCCGCGGCCTCGGGGATGGCGGAGTTGGCGCGGTCTTTCTCATACTTTTCGGTGGCCGGCCAGTCCACTAACGCGGAGGGAAGTTCTTCCCACTCGTCGCGTTCGGTGCTTTTGTAGCGCACGCGGTCACCTTTGACCTCATACTTGGTGACCAGTTGGTAGGAGCCGTCTTTCAGGATGAGACGGCGGGAGAGATCCTGGGCGAACGAGTGGAGAACCAGAGCGAGACCGAGTACGGCCAGGGTGATGGTTGTAGACAGCAGCCAGCGGCGGGGATTCAGTAGGATTGTGGTTGTGTAGGTCATGCGCTTACTTGGATGCGCCGGCTTTGATTCTGTGTTAGCCATTATCGCGCGTCATGACATTTATTCGCCAACTGAGGCGAGGCTAGTCGACTGGACAAGAATTGGGGTCAACGAATGATAACGGCTGATTTCGACAATCATTTGAGAAAGCGAAGCGCACAGCATAGAATGCTAGAAACCGCTTGGAGCGCAGATGAAGATCGAGATTGTTCACTGCCCGACCTGACAGAATAACAAGGCCAAGGTCGCGAGTCTCGTGGCCTTCATCAAGAAGCGCTTCGACATCGAACCCGTCATTACATCTGGGAAGACTGGTCAGTTCGAGGTTATTGCTGACGGCGAGAGGATTGCAGAGCGCGGCGGGAACTGGTTCACGCGAAGGTTTGGTGCGGGCTATCCCGATCTGGATAGCGTGGTCGAGCAGATCGAAAAGCGCTGTAAAGAGTGACCCATCGCTGTAGACAGCAGGTCCTAGATTCCAAATAGTTGTCGCAAAGTCGCAATCACCCTCTTTGAGTGGCGGCCAGAGGTCAATGAGTGCAAACGCCTGGTTACAGCAGTTGACTTGCTCCAACGATAGCATTCAGTCGTTTGTTCTCGGTGAGCCTGAGTTACTGCCCATCCATCGTCAAGTGGACCTCTTTCATTTCCTTAATTTCCGTGATCACAATCGCATGCGTCCCTGTCCGCTCAAATACGGTCCCGCTAGCCCGCACGTATTTGCCGACGAATGGCATCAGTTCCTGGCGCTGATCCGTGTCAGGCATTTTGTCGGAGATGGGGAAATACAAGTAACCATCCTTGGTTAGAATAACGAGCGGAGAACCACCCCTCACGCATTCCCTCACGCATTTGAGGCTTAGGTTAGTCGCAGTGCCATCCAGGTTCTGAATGGGACAGGCAACATCCCGAACCAGGCCCTCGATTGTTGCTTTCGAAGCATTAGCCCGGTCGCCTTCCATCGAAGTTCTCTGTGGAGAGTGAGACGCCGTCAGGACCGAGACTATCCCGCAGCCTGCCAGCAAGCAAACACTCAAGAATCGGCTCATCGGTTCTCCTTGTCATTCTCATCGGCATTGCACACCCTGCAGCCAGCGTCGTCAAGATATAGGATTTTGCCATCCCGCCGGGTCGATTGGCGAAACATCGCCATTACACTCATTGACCACGGCTTGGTCGCTCTCGGCCCCGGCATTACACGCATTGACCGGTTTCGTGCGGGGATCTCAAACGGTGCGATTCGGCTGCGGGGCGGAATGTGGTTACAGTGGAGCGAATAAAGAGCCCCACTTCTCGAGCACAGAGCACGCGAGAAATGGGGCCCGGTTACTTTTTTTACTCGACTGTAGTTCGTGGAGCCTCTACTTCTCCTTCTTGCTTATCTTTTCCTTTTGTGCTGCCATCTCAACGCCGCCGGTTTTCGCGGGGCCGTTACGGTCGACGAGCCTGGCGAAGTCCTCGGCCTTGAAGGGATACTCGTGCGCTGACTCTTGCCCGGTTGGTTTCGAGGTGATGTCCACCCTGCGGTTGTAGGCCAGCACGATGGTTTGTATTTTCTGCAGGGCCTTCTCGCGGTCTTCCGGGCTCAGGCTGGCATCTTGTTCCACCTGTTGCTTGACTTGATCGGCGCTCAGGTTCTGCTCTTTGCCAAAAGCCTGAGTCTCGATCTTGTCTTCGGGCACCCCTTGTTCCACGAGGAACTTCTTGGCGAGCGCGGCACGCCTTTCGGAGAGCGGCTGGTTGTAGGTCTGCGCCCCGCGCTTGTCGGCGTGTCCGGAGAGAACCAGGTGAGCATCCGGCTCGTCCGCCACGTATTGGATGAAAGCAGTCGCGATGGATTTCAGGGTCTCCTTTTCGCTGTCGAGGAGAGCGTCTTCTGTCTTAAGTGATCGCGGCCGATCGGTTGGGAAATAAACGCTGCGCGCCAGTTTAATCTCGGGTTGCACAATCGAGCCCACGATGTGCAGGGTCGCAGTTTTCGTGGCCGTTCCGCCGCAGCCGTTGCTGGCGTTGAGCGTGTAGGTAACGGTTTCATCGACGGCGCCGGGATCGGTTTTCTTGGGAGTGATTTGCAACGTATGGGTGCCAGTTGGACTGACCGTGCCCAAGGAGTCAATTGAAACTGTCGAAGCGTTGGAAGCGGACCAGTTCAACGCCGTGCTATCGTCGACGACGACCTTCTCGCCGACCTTCTTGTAGTGAACTTCGGCCGGCGCAAGATCCAGATTGGCCTGGACGGCAGTGTTCACATTGACGCTGGCGGTGGAAGTCACGGTGCCGCCGGGCCCCGTCGCAGTCAAGTTGTAGGTGGTGTTCTGCGTGGGCTGAACCGATTGTTGACCCGAAGTCGCGACCGGCCCAACGGGAGTGATCTCAACGCGCCCAGCGTCGGTGGATGTCCAGTTAATTTGTGAAGCGTCTCCGCAGTTGACCTGGGCTGCGGTGACCGATAACTGCGCCGTGGGCTTAACGACAGCCACGGTCGCACTGGCCACGCCTACGGTGAAGCGGGGTATGGCGCTCAGTTTCTCGCCACGGGACCAGGGAACAGTCTTGCGCACGCCTTTTGGAATGTCGATCACGACGCGCTGGTTGGCTGGAACGTCAACCGGGCCCGACCAAACTTCCTTGTCACCGGACAGGACGGAAACCTGGTAGGTGCCGGGTGGAACGACGAGTTCCTGTTTCCAGATAAAGTCGTTATTGAATTCGTCGCCGTGGCCGACGAAGAAGTCGGGCGTTTTTCCGTTCAGCAGAATCGCATCCCGGTCAGCTCCCTCGATCGTCATGGCGCCGAAGGGGCCGGAAACGGTCCCGGTGGCCGGGGCCAACTTGACGTCGAGGTTGGTGTCTTTGCCCGCGGCGATGGTGACGGTTTGGGTTGAGGGAGCGTAGCCGTAGTTGACCAGTTCAATCTTGTGGTCGCCCGGGCTAAGGCTCAGGGAGCGGTGTTTGCTCGCTTCGCTGATGGCGTGGCCGTCCACGAAGATATAGGCTTGTTTGGGGATGACGTGAAGGACGAGTTTGCCGTCCTGGGCAAAGCTTGAGATTCCACCCGCCAAAAGGAGCAGAGCGGCGGATAGAAAGAAACGGGATAGCAGGGTCTGAAGTTTCATACGGATCTCCTTACCTCGGGACCTAGCTGTGGGCGCGATTCGAAAAAGAGGATGTGATCCGGAGCCTCTCCACGATGGGGTCCATGCATGCTGGCGGGTTTGGTGCGTTTCGCCCGCGTTTGATCCCGGGCTACTTCTGCGAACGCCACGTAGTATACGCCAAAAGAGCATAGAAATAAGGGATCCGCGCTTCCAGGTACCTGCGGGAGGGATGCGGCGGCTTGTAGTATTCTGAGGTTCTCTATATTCTGTTGCACGCGCGACGCCACCGTCCCCAGGCTCAATGAACCATAAACCTATCCTTTGTCGTTACGTCTTGTTTACGCTGCTCGGGAATACGAGCGCCTTTGGGCAGACGGCTGCGGCTCCGGCGCCCGCACCGGGGGCGCAAGCCAGCCCGCAATATTCGGTGCAGGGAACGGTTGCTTCAGCGGCGTCGCCGCAGGGAGAGCCGGTTTCTTATACGTCGGTGACCCAGGTGAACGGATTGCTGGCGCAGTTGGAAGCGACGTCAAAGAGCACGCAGGACGATCTTACGAAGCTGCGCATCGAGCGCTGGAAAACCGACAACGCCTCGAAGAAGCAAGCGCTGGGGAACGTGGATTCCATCCAGCGCAATCTGCAGAATGCGTTGCCGGCGATGATCGGGCAATTGCGCAATGCGCCGGAAGACCTGTCGGCGACGTTCAAGCTTTACCGCAACCTGGACGCGCTGTACGACGTGCTGGGAAGCGTGGTGGAGTCGGCGGGAGCGTTCGGATCGAAGGAAGACTTCCAGGTGCTGGCGAATGATCTGACCAGCTTTGAAGGCACGCGGAAGCAGATTGCAGAACGTTTAGAGAACCTGGCGACGTCGAAGGAGCAGGAGATTGTGCGCCTGCGTACGGACTTGAAGACGGCGCAGGCGGCGATTCCGGCCGAGCCTCCGAAAAAAGTCGTGGTCGACGATACCGAGCCGCCGAAGAAGCCTGCGGTGAAGAAGAAGCCGGTGGTGAAGAAGCCGGCTACGACTACGCCGCCGGGTTCAGCGCCCGCGACAACGCCGCCGGCGCAGAATCCGCCGCCGGCACAAGCTAAGCCGCAGTAGCGGCTTCCGGGCCTCAGACCTCAAACTTCAGGCAGTCTATTTCGTGTCAGCAGCCTCGATACTGAGCAGCATCCGCATCAGGCAAGCCCGTCATCTCAGTGCGGCGGTGACTACCCGGAAGTGGTTTTTCTCATGGCCCAGGAAGGTGAATCCGGCCTCGCGCGTGAAGCAGGCTAATACTCCGTGGCTGGCATTTTCAGGCAGGGCGAAGTAGCCGTACTCCCTTCCGGTCAGCGCATCGAGCACCCAGTACTTGGTTGGTGCCTCCTTCCCCAGCGAAGGAGATTCTCCTAATTCGACGGCGACCAGGCCGTTGGCGGCCATAAGGTCCACTGCCACGTCCCTTGGATCGGGTATGGTGAACCGGAGTCGTCGGACAACTTCGCCGGTCTGTGAAATCGCCAATATGGCGTCGGCTTTTGGCAAATAGAGGTTCCCGTCCGGGGCATAGCTGATGGCAATATGCTCGAAGGCAGCGCCAGGATCGGAGGAGGCCCGCTCCAACGAGAACTTGCTGGCCAGATCCCGGACCATCCTGCCTGACGAATCGAACAGTGCCGCGTAACCCTTTCCCCTAAGATTCTCGGGCGCATCTCGCTGATAGTGGCCGACGAGAAGGAGTGTCTCGTTGCCCAACACCGTCAGACTGTAGGCGAATAGATGGTCAGGCGTATCTAGTTTGGCATCGCCCTTCACCTCCCCGTCCGAGTCGAAGGAGAAAACGTGGAGGATATCCTCCCGATCTTGGGTAAGAACATACGGCGTGCCGGACGGGCTAACCGCGAGGGCGAGGAAGGCGTTGGCGTGAGACAATTCCGGAGAAAGTCTGAACATCCTGCTCTTACTTTCGTCCGGCTGAGCCAGCTTGAAAATCGCCACGTCGTCCTGAGAGAAAGCGGGACGGAAGAACATGTTGCCGTCGCCGTCACACTGGGGCGCACCGTAGTACGCAAATGCTGGCACGGCGGTTATCTTCGAGGAGGTTACGGTCAGAGGCACGGCCTGCCGGGGCGGCGCCTTCCGCTGCGGCACGGGATGGTTGGGAGCGGCAACGCCCTGCGAGACTTGGCCGCCACTGGCAGTCGCTAGGGCGAGCGATAGACCCATCAAATGTGAGACGAACCGACTTACGACCATTAAAAACCTACGCTAGCTGCGCTCATCGAGACCCCTCGCTTCGAGGGTGGCTGAGCCAATCGTTAAGCTCCTCCTCGCTAACGCCGCACCGGGAGGGCGCGGGGCCTTTCTTGTTCTGGTCCGAAGCGACCCTCGCTGGGCTGCCCCCGCCGTTCTCAAGCCTCGCCACATCGAATTCGTGGCCGCGCTTCATGGCGTTGGACCCCGGACATCCTGAGCCCCCTCCATATGTAAAGCAGGCGCCATCCCCGCAAGATATCTGAGTGGAGAAGCAGTTGACGCCGCGGCCGACACAGACATATCCATACTTAGCCGTCCCGCACGGGCAGGGGACCAACTGAATCTCTAGGCCAGACCGGCAATCAGCATAAACTGGGACTGAGGCCAGTGCAAGAGCAGCTATTACCACGAGCACCCGCGCCATTGAAGATTTCATGATCGGCATCCTTTCCCATTTAGGTCGGGAGCCTACCCCCGCCCCGGGGATTTTTGTCAAGGTCAAAAAGCAGCTTTTCCGCAGGCACGTCGGTTGCGTAAACTGTCCCCCGGGTTCTTATGAATTTCCACGTCCATCCCGTCGCCGTCACATTGGGAGTGCTCATCATCTGCGTGGTGCTGCAGGATGCGTTTGAGACGGTGGTGTTGCCGCGGCGGGTGACGCGGCAGTTCAAGCTGACGGCGTGGTTTCTGCGGCGAACGTGGATTCCGTGGAAGAGCCTTGCGGGGCACATCCGGACACTTTCGCGGCAGCAGAGTTTTCTGGGATACTTCGGGCCGCTATCGCTGATCACGCTGCTGATCTTCTGGGCTGCCAGCCTGATCATGGGTTTCGCGTTGCTGCAATATGGCATTGGGGGGCACGAACAACTCAGCAGCGAACCGATCACGTTTGGCCGAATCATCTATCACAGCGGCGAAACCTTCTTCACGCTGGGTTATGGCGACATCGTTCCGACATCGAGCCTGGCGCGCGCCCTTTCGGTGCTGGAAGCGGGACTGGGTTTCGCGTTTCTGGGCGTGGTGATCGGCTACCTGCCGGTGGTGTACGCTTCGTTTTCGCGGAGAGAAATTCAGATCTCCATGCTCGATGCCCGGGCCGGATCGCCACCGACCGCGACCGAGTTGCTGGTGAGGCTGGCGGGAACGTCGGAGAGTCCGGCGGCGATCGACCAGACGGTGCTCGATGGATGTCTGCGGGACTGGGAGCGCTGGGCGGGGGAGTTGCTGGAGAGCCATATCTCTTATCCGGTGCTGGGATTTTTTCGCTCGCAGCACAGCAACACGTCGTGGCTGGGAACGTTGCAGACTATGCTGGATGTGACGTCGCTGCTGATCGCCGGGGTTGACGGCATTCATCCCGGGCAGGCGCGGGTTACTTTTGCGATGGCCCGGCATGCGGCCGTCGATCTGGCGCAGGTGGTGAATGCACGCTACGATCCACTGGCGCCGGAACGGTTGACCGACGCCGGTTTTGATTCGCTGCGGGACACGCTGGCGGCGGCGGGATTGAAGTTGCAAAGTACGGAGGAAGGGCGGCGGAAGCTGACCAAGTTGCGGTCGATGTACGAACCCTATCTGCATTCGATGGCTCGAAATCTGATGGTCGCGTTGCCGCCGTGGCAGCATCCGGTGAAGACGCGGGACAACTGGCAGGCTGGACCATGGGACCAGATGATCCAGGCCAAGGGTCTGGCGGTGTTGGGGCAGAAGCCGGCGCAACCGACTGGGAGCACTGAGGATCATTTCTAGCGATTGAGCGATCGGGTGATTGTGCAATTGCAGAACCGATCGCGTCGCGCCGGACCGGCGCCGTCATCTGGTAGGATCGCGTTTTCATGAAAAACATTGGCGAGAACGTGGTGCGCATTGAGGCGGAAGCGCTGGGCGCGCTGGCGGACCGCATCAGCGGGCCGATGGCCGCGGCGTTCCAGCGGGCCGTGGACTTGATGTTTTCCTGCGCGGGACGCGTGGTGGTCACGGGAATGGGGAAGAGCGGGCTGATTGCGCGCAAGATTGCGGCTACGCTGAGTTCGACGGGGACTCCGGCATTGTATTTGCATCCGGTGGAGGCGCTGCACGGCGATTTGGGGATGGTGGTGCGCGGAGACGTGGTGCTGGCGCTCTCGGCTTCTGGGGAGACGGAAGAGATTCTGGCGCTGCTGGCGACGATCAAACGGTTGCGGGTACCGCTGATTGCGATGACGGGGGATGCGATTTTTGCGACGACTGTACCTGCTGTGAAGGAAAAGTCAAAGTCAAAAGCAGCGGGCAAGAGTGCCCGCACCACACGAGCATTGCCCACACACGCGTCTACTTTGGCTTCCGCGGCGGATGTCGCGCTTGATTGTTCGATTGCGGAGGAAGCTTGCTCGCTGGGGCTGGCTCCTACGGCTTCGACTACTACGATGCTGGCGTTGGGAGATGCGCTCGCGGTTACGCTCAGCGAGAAGCGCGGGTTCAAAGAAGAGGACTTTGCGAACTTGCATCCGGGAGGAAAGCTGGGCAAGCGGCTGGCGCGAGTGGAATCTCTGATGCACTCGGGCGAGGCGCTGCCACGGGTAGAACCGCAGACGAAGATGCCGGATGTGATTTATGAAATGTCGCGAAAGAAGCTGGGCGTAACTGCGGTTGTGGAAGGCGAGAAGCTGGTTGGCATCATCAGCGATGGCGATCTACGGCGGCTGCTGGAGAAGCGCGGAAAAGATGTGCTCGATCTGACGGCCGGCGAGTGCATGACGAAGAATCCGCGGACGATTGCGGCTGCGGAGTTCGCCGCGACCGCGTTGGCTTTGATGGAGGAGAAGAAGATTACCTCGCTGATGGTGGTCGACAGCGATCGGCGGATTCAGGGAATTGTGCACCTGCATGATCTGTGGAGCACCGAGTTGGTGTAGCGTCGGCGCTACAATAGCAGCATGTATCACTACGATCCCAATACGGCGCTGGAAGAATTGACGGAAGACGCAACCCTGCCGAACCCCGTGCATGTGCGCGATATGATTTTGCGCAAACATCCTTCGACCGAAAAGGCATTAGAGCTGAATCGGCTGTTTATCGAATATCAGAAGTTTTTCGGGGAGACGCAGAAGCTGGGGAAAGAGATTCTAAAGCGGTTGACTTCTTAGACAGGTTGCGGGTTCCTCGTGCCGAGTTAGCGCAACCTACGACGGCGGTGCTGGGCCGTGATCTGCCAGCCAGAAAATCGACAAGCTCCTCGCGGGAGAATCCTGCCTCCCTCAACAATGACATCAGAGTTCCTTTCGGCAAGTCGCGGGTGTGGGCAGGGACCACCGCACGTCGGCGAGAGGAGTGGTGATAGAAGATATGGTGGCTGCCCGAAGTGTGATCCAGAACAAAACCGTTTTGCTTCAGAAAACGGACGACTTGGCGTGGTTTGACGGCCGGTAGCTTCGCCATACGTTAGTTTGATGGCACGAGTCGCGAAACTTCTTAGCGCGAATACTCTAAGTCCAAGGAAGCAACCAACGTGTTGTCGTCGGTTGGAACGGGATCATTATGCTTGCGCAAGCTGGCGATGTAGCCGGAGATGGCGTCTCTGGCCATTTCTCGAGCTTCGTCTACGGTGCGGCCGTAAGTGACGCAGCCCGGTAAAGCCGGAACCAGCGCGGTATAGCCGCCCTCCGGTTCGGGGCGGAGCATGATGTTGTACCGGTAACGAGCTTTGGCCATGAGACTGCAATCATTCTAGCAGGGACTGGAAGCCGGTCAAGGAAGTCCGCTGCTACAATAATTAATTCCACTCAGGAATCAGCGAGTCTCCTAACTCGGTACTCGCAATGCGCCACACGGTAATCAACTCTATGCATCGATGGTCAGAGCTGTTTATTCCTACACTGCGCGAGGCTCCTGCCGACGCGGAAGTGGCCAGTCATAAGTTTCTGGTGCGGGCCGGCTACATTCGGCAACTGGCGGCGGGGATTTACTCGTACCTTTTTCTCTGCAACCGGTCGTTCAACAAGATCATGGGCATCGTGCGCCAGGAAATGGACCGGATCGGGCAGGAATTTTTTCTGCCGGCGCTGCATCCGCGCGAACTCTGGGAGGCCAGCGGGCGCGCGGCTCTCATGGGCGAGAACCTGTTTCGCCTGAAAGACCGCAAGGGTACCGATCTTGTGCTGGGCATGACCGAAGAGGAAGTGATGACCTCGATTGCCATAAAAGACCTGCGTAGCTATAAGCAGTTGCCCCAGATCTGGTACCAGATCGCTCCGAAGTTTCGCGACGAGCCGCGCCCCAGGTCCGGGCTCTTGCGGGTGCGGGAGTTCATCATGAAGGACTCATACTCGTTCGACATTGACGCGGCGGGGCTGGACGTTTCCTACAAGAAGCATTACGACACTTATTGCCGCATCTTTGACCGCTGTGGATTGAAATACCTGGTGGTGGAGGCGGATTCGGGAGCCATGGGCGGGAAGGAATCGCACGAGTTCATGGTGCGCACGCCGGCCGGAGAAGACCAAATTGTGAGCTGCGATGGCTGCAACTATGCGGCGAACATGGAGAAGGCTACTTCCAAGCTGGAGGTGGTGGAAGACTTATGGCCCGAGGGTGATGGCAGGCCGCTCGAGGTGCACACTCCAGGACAGAAGACGATTGAAGATGTGGCTCGCTTTCTGGGAGTTTCGCCGAAGAACAAAATCAAGACGCTGGCTTACATGTCAGACGAGCCTGTGCCGGATAAGAAGAACGAAAAGAGTGGCAAGACTGGGTCTCGGCCGACGCCGCGGCCGATTGTGGTGCTGATGCGCGGCGATCACCAGCTGAATGAAGCGAAGTTCAACGCTGCAGTCGCGGTCGCGACTCGACCGATGGAGGAAGCTGAGATCAAGGCGCTGTTCAAGTCTCCCGCGGGATATTTGGGGCCCGTCGGGATTGAGTGGGCCAAAGATTTGAAAAAAGATGAGGGGCTTCCCGTGCTGCTGGTCGACAAGGCTCTCGAAGGCCGCGCGAATCTTATCGGCGGCGCGAATAAAGAGGACTATCACCTGAAGAATCTCACGCCGGGAAAGGACTTTCATCCTACAGCGTATGCGGATCTGCGCGCGGTCACCGCGGGGGAAGGCTGTCCGACTTGCGGCAAGCCGCTGCGCATTGATACGGCGGTTGAGATTGGGCACATCTTCAAATTGGGTTACCGCTATTCGGACTCGATGGGGCTGCGGGTACTGGACAAGAATGGCAAGGAAGCTATGCCGATCATGGGCTGCTATGGGATTGGGATTGAGCGCATCCTGACGGCGGCGGTGGAGCAGAGTAACGACGAAAATGGGTTCTGGCTGCCACCGGCTATCGCGCCGTTTGAAATTGTGGTTACCCCCGTCAATGTGAAGGATGAAGGCGTCTTGAAGGCTGCGGTCGACATTGGAACCCGGCTGGAATCCGCCGGCTTTGACGTAATCCTCGACGACCGGGACGAACGGCCGGGGGTGAAGTTCAAGGACGCCGATCTGGTCGGAATCCCCTTTAGAATCACGGTTGGAAAGAAGGTTACCGAAGGTACCGTGGAAGTGGTTCTACGCTCGACTCGGGAAGTGCGCGATGTTACGATCGCGGCGGTAGTGGATTATTTTCAAGGAGTGCTGCCAGCCAGGGCCTGAAAGTTGCGCCGCTGGCGGGCGGCGTAGTTTCAGATTATGGGAACCTTCAAAGCGCTGGTTGGATTTCTGGCGATCATACTTGTGGTGGTAGCCCTGTTTCAGGTGCTTCCGCCCATCATGGCGAATTTCAGTTTCACGGACGACCTCCGACAGGTCGCGATGATGGCGGGAGCGAATCCGCAAAAAACGGACGACGATGTCCGCAACGATGTGCTCCGCAAGGCTAAGGAGCATGATCTGCCGATCAATGAAAAGCAGGTGACCGTACAGCGGATACTTACCCCTGGCCTGATGGCGGTATATGTTGCCGCGGATTATACGGTGCCGGTCAACTTACCCGGCTACTCCTTCGAACTCCACTTCAATCCCTCGAGCGAAAACAAATAAGAGCGAAAAAGAAGTAAGAGCGAAAACAAGTAAGACTTAGTGGTCAGCAGTTAGTGGCGGCATAAGTGTAGGTAGAATCACCGGCCTCTGCTGACGATGTTCTGTCTCAACCCTTCTTCAAGCCACCAAATCTCATACATAACCTAAAGCCCCGGCTCATCCTCTCGCTTTGCCTTGCTTTCTGGTTCCGCGCCCATCCTAACTGCGCCGTCATAGGTCGGTTGGCAACCCTGGCGGAGACGATGGCCGTATCCTGACTGCCCTTTGTGCGAGGGGTGGAT
>Ga0308309_10000336_pt1 | contig 31607 bp, 31 predicted proteins | sample HubBroMetageWFT5_FD_192491 | JGI IMG/M metagenome (GOLD analysis project Ga0308309, IMG submission 192491) | Warmed and freeze-thawed soil microbial communities from the Hubbard Brook experimental Forest, New Hampshire - Hubbard Brook CCASE Soil... | ecosystem: Environmental > Terrestrial >...
GGGCATGAAACAGCTTGGCGATCTGAATGGCGGCGATGCCCACACCCGAGCCTCCGCCGAGTACCAACACGGTCTGCCCCGGCCTAATTCCTGCCCGCCGCACCAACATGTGCCATGCGGTGAGAAACACCAATGGCACGCTGGCAGCCTGGTCAAATTCCAGGCTCTCGGGAATCGGGATGACATTCACCGCCGGCACGAGGACCAATTCGCAATTGCCGCCGTCTACACCGTTCCCGAGCACAGCGAACTCCCGGCATTGGTTCTGCAACCCCGCCTCACATTTCGTACAGTGATTGCAGAAAAGCATGGGAGCGAGCAGCACGCGCTGACCGGCCTTGAATCCCGCAACGTATTCGCCAACTTCGACGATCTCACCGGCAATGTCGCTGCCGAGAATGTGAGGCAACTTCACACCAGGCAACCCCTTGCGTACCCAGATGTCCAAATGATTCAGAGAACAGGCACGGACGCGAACCATTACTTGATCCTTACGAGGCTTTGCATCGGGGAGATCTTCGTAGCGAAGAACCTCCGGCCCGCCGAATTCGTGGATGCGAACAGCTTTCATACAGGGGCTCCTAACCCAAAACTACCACAGCGTCCGGAAGGGGCGACCTAGGCTTCCCTTCTGATAGATTGACTTCCCCTCTTTACCGAAGAATAATCAAGCTGTGGACATCTACGAGGAAATCGTAAAGCTGCGGCAAGAAGGTCGCCGGGGCGCGGTAGCGACCATCGTCAACGTGCGCGGCTCCATCCCCTCGTTTGAGACCGCCAAGATGCTGGTACGCGACGACGGATCGATCACAGGCACCATCGGCGGTGGATGCGTCGAAGCCGAAGTCTGGCAGGCGTCCCGCGAAGTTATGGAATCGGAGAAGCCGCGCACTCTGACCTTCAACCTGAACGAAAATCCCAAGTACGATACCGGCTTGGTCTGCGGCGGCACTCTGGACATCTTTATCGAGCCCGTGTTACCTCCAGCTTTACTTTATGTTTTTGGCGCAGGTCATGTTTCTGTAAACCTTTATAAAGTTGCCCGTGGGGCTGGTTTTGATGTCACCGTGGTGGACGACCGCGCTACCTACGCCAGCCGCGAACGTTTCCCCGACGCCAAGGAAGTGATCGCAGAAGACTTCGAACAAGCGATGGCAAAGATCACGCCGCAGGAATCGTCGTACATCGTCATCGTGACGCGAGGCCATCGCGATGACATGCGGGTGTTGCGATGGGCAGTGCAAACCAGGGCGCGCTATATCGGAATGATCGGCTCCAAGCGCAAGACCATCACCATCTTCCGCGAACTGACCAAAGAAGGACTTCCCGCGCATTTGTTCGAGCGCGTGCATGCTCCCGTTGGACTGGACATTGGAGCCATCACGCCGGAAGAGATCGCCGTAGCCATTACCGCTGAGCTGATTGCCGTGCGGCGGCGGTCGGAACGCGCCCTGCCCCACATGAGCTGGTTCAAGACGCATGTCCAGAACCCCACCGATACGACGGTCCCCGAAGGCCCCGGACAAAAGCTTTAACCGCCGCCGAGAAATCCATACCTTTGTATCGGCGATCTCTGCGTCCTCGGCGGTGACTGATTTTCTACATCCTTTCTGCTATCTTCACTGCATGGTCAGCGCATCCAGCGTATGCGGAGTGATTCTCGCCGCCGGCGCTTCAACCCGCATGGGCACAGACAAAGCCCTTCTTCCCTGGCCGCCAACCTCACCCGGAGAACTGCCTTCCGGCACCACATTTCTGTCTTCGGCCATCATGTCTCTGCTCCCCTTTAACGACCTCGTGATCGTGGTTGCAGGCAACAATGAGGCCCATCTAGCCCCCGTCACGTACTCCAACGGCGCGTCTCTCATAAGAAATCCAGCACCCGACAACGGGCAGTTCAGTTCCCTACAGGTGGGCTTGCAAGAGGTCCTGAATCGTGGACGCGATGCCGCCATGGTTACCCTCGTCGATCGGCCGCCGGCAAATGCCGCCACGTTGCAAGCTCTCTGCGCGGCGTTCATGTCACGCCCCGAAGGGATCTGGGCCGTAGTTCCGGAATTCGGGGGAAAGCATGGACATCCTTTTCTCATTGCGCGAGAGATGATGGAAGTTTTCCTGAGAGCCGCCCCTACCTCTACCGCGCGCGAGATCGAGCACCAGAATCAGCAACACATTTCCTATGTCCCAGTTGACGACCCCGCTGTTACGCTGAATGTGGACACGCCGCAGGACTATTCGGCTTTGTCGCCAACAGCTCGCGCTTGAGATAAACAACTTGGCCCCATCCATAACGCCCAAAGCCTCTATCTTCGTCGAGGATGTTCTCCGCCTCCAACCCCGCCTTGCAGTCTTCGATTGCGACGGCACGCTGTGGGCGGGCGACGCGGGTGAAGGGTTCTTCGATTGGGAACTGAAGCGAGGTGTCCTCTCCGAAGAGGTTGTACGCTGGGCGCGGCCCCGTTACGCCGACTATCGAGCAGACAAGGTCGTCGAGGACGACATGTGCGGCGAAATGGTAACCATGCATCGCGGGCTGACCGAGGCTCAGGTGCAGCAAGCTGCTAATCAATTCTTCGAGGACAACTTCGTTTCGCGGATATTTCCCGAAATGCGAGAACTGGTGGGCCGACTGCGCCAGTTGGGTTGTGATGTTTGGGCTGTGTCTTCGACGAACGAATGGGTGATACGCGCTGGCATGAAGCATTGCGGGATTCCGGAAAACCGAATCTTGGCGGCCGCAGTGGAGATCGAGAACGGTATCGTCACGGATCGTCTGGTGCGGGTACCGACCGGCGCGGGTAAGCCCGCAGCCATTCGTGACGTGATTCGCAAAGACCCGGACGCGGCCTTCGGCAATTCGCGCTGGGACACAGAGATGCTCGCAATCGCGCGCCATGCCTTCGCGGTGAATCCGAATCCTGATCTAGAGAAAACCGCCCGCGAGCGCGGCTGGACCGTTTACTGGCCAGACGGAAGCTAAACAAAGGCGGAGGGAAAATCCGTCCGCATCCGAGGCTAGCTCTTGATTTCGCCTAACGCCTTCGCCAAAGTGTCAATCGCCAGATAGCTGGCGTGGCTAGAGGCATCGGGGAGGCCACCGAGGACCTCTACTAATTCCTCTCGCTTCAGAACGCACGCATCCTCTACCGTTCTCCCCTGTACTAGCTCGGTCAATGCCGAACCGCAGGCTATTGCGGGAACGCAGCCTTTGGCCAGGAAACGGACCTCCGCGATGCGGCCTTTCTCAATTCTTAGCGTCAGTTTCAGGACGTCGCCACACGCGGGGTTGACCAATTGCGCGACGACGTCGGGGTTGGCCACCGTCCCGGAGTTTCGCGGGTTTTGGAAGTGGTCGAGAACTTGTGCAGAATACATCGCAAGAATTGTAGCGTGTCAGGGTGGTGGAAGCGGTGATTGGACGCCTCGCCCTGGCGGTCCAACCGCGATAAGATGACGTTACCGTGCCGCACGATCATACTCCGCAACGAATCGTCTCCCTCCAACCCAGTGCAACGGTGATTCTCGCGGCTATCGGCAAACTGGATCGGTTAGTGGCCTGTACTAAGTACTGCGCGGATGTGTGTCCGGAGGTCCGGGATCGAGGGCTCACTATCGTACACGATTCCTGGACGGCGAAGACCGACCAGATTGCCGGCGCCCGTCCTGATCTGGTGATCGCCGCGGTTCCCTATCAAGAGAAGGCCGTGACTGAGATTCTGAAAACCGGTGCCCGCTTTCTCGGCCTGGCTCCCAGGACCCTGGCCGACATCTACACCGACATCGCGGCCATCTCGGGAGTCATGGGGGCATCGGATCGTGGCGAGGAGGTAATCGCAGAGATGAAACGCGAAATTGCAGCCGTCAGCCAGCAGACTGCTGACAAACTGCGTCCCCGCGTCTTCTGCGAGGAATGGGGGAAGCCGTTGATCGCCTCGCAGCCCTGGGTGGCGGAGTTGGTGCACGCTGCCGGCGGCGCCTTCGTGGCAACACCGGGCGCACAAACCTCTGCGGAAGCCATTCTGCGCCAGGATCCCGATGTGCTGGTAGCCGCATGGTGTGGAGCAGGTGACCGGGTGCCGCTGGAAAAGATTCTCCGCGAACGCGGTTGGACCGAGATGCGGGCTGCCCAGCACGGCCGCGTCTATTGCATTCCAGATGAATTTCTGAATACTCCAGCACCGACGCTGGTGCGTGGACTACAGGCCCTGGCTGCGGCCATTCATCCCGAGAGTTTTCCGTACCCTGCGGGTCTCAAATGTATTACCAACGTACCTGTGCACAGCCGTTAGCGGCTGAGATAGTATTTCCCCTATGTCCACGGCTGCCAAAGCTAAGGATGTGCAAGCAGAAATGGCGCAACTCGCCCTGCAGGCCAAGTCCGCGCAAGACCTCATGACCCGCATGGTCGAACTATTGCACCAGCGCATGTTGAAATATAACTGGGTGGGTTTCTACATGCTGGAAGCAGGCAGGCCGCCCATGCTGGTTCTTGGATCGTTTCAAGGTGCCATGACTCCGCATACCCGAATTCCCCTGCATCAGGGAATCTGCGGCGCCGCGGCCTCCACTGGCAAGACCGTCGTGGTTGACGACGTCAGCCTCGACCCTCGTTATCTGGCGTGCTCACTGGAGACTAAGTCAGAAATCGTGGTTCCGGTGTTTTCCCACGGCAAGGTGGTGGGAGAACTCGACATCGACAGCCATTTTCCCGCAGCCTTCAAAGACGAAGACCGCGCCCTGGTGGAGTTTTGCGCCAGCCTGGTGGGCGCAAGCCTGGAAAAGTCTTCCCAATAACAACCTGACATCACTCAGGCAACTGCCGTCCCCAGTTTTGGACTTCCATGAAGCAAGTGGTAGCTGCGGTGATCATCAAGGAAGGCAAGATACTGGTGTGCCAACGCACCCGCCACCAAACTATGCCACTGAAATGGGAGTTTCCCGGCGGCAAGATCGAGACTGGCGAACAACCTCGCGATGCGCTGCGCCGCGAACTGGATGAGGAATTGGGGATCAGCGCAACCGTCGGCGAGGAAATAATGCGTATTCGCCACGAGTACAAGACCGGGAACTCGGTGGAGCTCCGCTTCTATGTGGTGAGGGAGTACGGGGGAACCATCGAGAACCGGATTTTTCGTGAGATCCGGTGGGCAACGCGTTCTGAGCTCCCGGGCTTTGATTTTCTGGAAGCCGACGTGAAACTGGTGAAAGATCTGGCTGAAGGCAAGATCGTCTAACTGGGGAGGGCGGAGAATCCTCTAGTCGGACGGCTGCGGGTTGCCGCGACGTGATAGCTTCGGCCGGTCATCCCCAGAATCGCTACCGGCTCCACTGTCATCCCCAGCCGGAGCGTGGGCAGCGCGGCGCAACGTGGGACGGTTTCCAGGCCTGCCATCGTTTGGTGAATGCCGGTTCTGAAGCTCAAACAACCGCGCCCTCACATCCGCGAACTCTGACGTATCCACGATGTATTCAGGTTCTGGCGGCAGCAAAGTATTGATTTCCCGCTGAGTCTTTTGAATTCGGTCCGGGGTCTGGGGATGAGTGTTAAAAGCCTTGGCGATGGTACCGGGCTTGCCTTTCTCCAGCGCCTTCACCTTTTCGAAGAATGTCGTCAGCGCCTGGGGATCGTAGCCCGCCTTGTACATATATTCGATTCCCAGAAAGTCCGCCTCCGCCTCGAAGTTGCGGCTGAACTGCAGGAATCCCATGGGCACCGCCAGTCCCACCAGATTCCGCGCCGCGAACCCGATCCCGCCACCTACAAAGATCAGGGGAATGGACGCCAGGTTCATCAGCTGACCGCGAGTGTTCTCGCGCGCCACGTGACAGGCGGCCACGTGGGCAATCTCATGCGACATGACCCCGGCGAGTTCGGCTTCGTTGTCAGCGGCCAGAATCAAACCCGAGTCCACGTAAAAGAACCCGCCAGGCAGTGCAAAAGCATTGATGTCGTCCGTGTCGATGACCTTGATGGTGAACGGGACCTGCGCGTCGGAATGCCTCACCAGATTTTGCCCGATGCGGTTGACATACTCGGTGATGATCGGGTCGGTGATCAGCTTGGCCGCGGTCTCCGTCTGTTGGGCGTACGACCTGCCCATCTCGATCTGTTTTTCCAGGCTGTACCAGTTCCCCATGCCACGATCGCAACCGATCTTGCGGTTGCCGATGGCGTCAATATCCCGGATGCTTCCATCGTGATAGGCCTTGACTGGTGTGGTTGCACCCGGCAATGGCGAGGCTACGACGTTCTGCGCGAAGGACGAGGCTGTGAACAGCAGAGAGGAAGCCAGGAGGATTGGGAGACTGCGCATGCGCTACCCCAGAATCAGTTTGATTATAGACAGAAGCCGGGAGGGATCAAAGAACTATCCTAACTTTCGAATCGGCGGGAGACAAAAGTCCCTAACGGACAAACTAGCTGCCGCCCGGCCTCAGGCTCCAGCAATAGGCCAAGGTCAGGATGGTCATCACCACCGTGGTCGTCCAGGCGATTATGTTGTAAATGCGGGAGTTGACGTACTCGCCCATCAGCTCTTTCTTATTCACCAGCAGCAGCATGAAGATCAGCACGGGAGGAATCGCGATTCCGTTGATCACTTGCGAGAGAATGGATATTTTCACCAGCGGCAAGTCGGGGACCATAATGCAGCCGGCGCCGGCCACAATCAGGATGGTGTACAGCCAGTAGAACACCGGCGCTTCGCTGAACCTCTTTCCCACGCCAGACTCGAATCCCAGACCTTCGCAGACGGTATAGGCAGTGGAAAGCGGCAGAATAGACGCCGCAAACAGAGAGGCATTAAACAATCCCACAGCAAACAGGATGTATGCATACTGTCCCGCCAAAGGACGCAGAGCCTGGGCGGCATCTTTGGCGTCCGAAATGTTGTGGTACCCGTGAACATAGAGAGTGGCGGCGCAGGCCACGATGATGAACCAGGCCACAATATCGGTGAAGATACACCCCGCGATCACGTCAATCTGGGAAGCTCGGTATTGACGCTTGGTGACGCCCTTCTCCACGATGGAAGACTGCAAGTAGAACTGCATCCACGGCGCGATGGTAGTTCCCACCACTCCGATGGCCATGTAGAGATAGCCAGGGAGCATGAAGGCGGCGCGGGGAGGCGGTTTCACCGTCAGAACCAGCGCCTCAATCCAAGCCGGCTTGGCAAAAAAGCCCGCGATAATGTAGGTCACATAAAAGAACGAGGCCACCAGAAAAACCTTCTCCACACTTTTGTAGTGGCCTTTGACCGGGATCAACCACACGATGACCGCACAAATCGGAACCGTGACGTACTTGGAAAGGCCGAAGAGCTCCAGGCTGCCGGCGATGCCGGCAAACTCACCCACCACGTTGCCGAAGTTGATGATCAAGATTCCGATCATCATGAAGAAAGTGATCCGCAGCCCAAATTCCTCGCGAATCAGGTCGCTGAGGCCCTTGCCAGTGACCGCACCCATGCGGGCGGAGATTTCCTGCACCACGATCAAGGCCAGAGTGACAGGGATCAGAGTCCACAACAACAAGTGCCCAAACTGTGCCCCGGCAGCCGAATAGGTGTAGATGCCGTTGGCGTCGTTGTCGACATTGGCGGTAATGAAGCCGGGTCCGACGACAGCGAAGAACAGCAGGATCCGGGCTTTCCAACTTTTCAGAAATTTCATGGGCACAGTTCACAGACATGGACGGTTACAACGGCAAGACGATGAAACAGAATAAACGCAGCGCGAGGAATCTGAACAGGAAAAGTTGGAGAATTTACAACGGTGTGTTCAACCGGCCCCTACAGCCTCGCCCGCAGCATGCTGATAATGTCGTCGGAAGTGATAACACCTGTCAGTTTGTTGTGATCGTCCACCACCGGCAGCGTCATCAGGTTGTATTTGTCGAAGAGTTCGGCAACTTTCTTCTCGCCCGCCCCGGCGTGGCATGAGATCAGCGGTTCCTGGGTCAGCGAGAGCAATGGCGTGCTAGGCGTGGCCAGCACTAGCTTTGCCAGCGGTACAGCCCCGGCCAGCGTCCCGTGCGAATCCGTCAAGTAAATTACGCTCACCGCCTCGATCCCGCCTTCGAATTGGCGCAAGGCCTCGACCGCATCGTGCGCAGTGGCGGTGACGTTTAACGCCAGATACTGCGTGTTCATCCGGCCCGCAGCGGAATTTTCCTTGAACTCAAGCAGCCCCGACACCTCGTCGCGCTCTTCCTGCGCCATCTCCAGCAGGATTTCCGAACTGTGCTCTTCCGAGAGATCGGCCAGCAAGTCGGCAGCCGCGTCGGGATCCATCTCCTCGACGATCTCGGCCGCGCGCTCCGAATCGAGCGACTCGACGATGGATTTCTGTACCTTGGGATCGACTTCCTCCAGCGCCTCGGCGGCAACGCCCTCATCGAGAGTTTCAAAGACGGCTTCACGTTCGTCGGGAGCCAGCTCTTCGACAATGTCGGCGATGTCAGCCGGATGCAGCCGGGCCAGGCGATCGTGGGAGATCTTCAGTTTCACCCGCCGCGCCGGATCGGTTTCAATCACATCCACAAACTCCCAGGGGATGATGCGTTCAGGAATCTGGCGGAGCAAGGCTCGTAGAGGCCCCCACGGCACCACCCCTTTGAGTAAACGTCGCACCGCGCCACGGGCGCCGACGTCCACGGCCGCTACTTTCAACGTGGGATGGCTGTTGCTGGAGTCCTGGTATAAGTCCACGTCGTTGACGCGAACCACCTTGCGTCCGTGGACATCGATGATCTGCTGATCCAGAAGGTCGCGAGACAGCAGCAACAGGCCTTCGGGCTCATCGGCTGCAGTCCAGGTGGAGGCCGAGGTTGCGGTGGAAAGGCCTCCGTTGATGGAAATCACCGCGCTGAACGGGAGGACGCGGTCCCCAGACTTGGTGCGAACTACAAGAATAGCGATACGCGCCGGGTCCTCCTGCGGGGAGACCGCCAGTTCGCGCACACGCCCGCAGCGCCCGCCCGGATCAAATACCGGAGAGCCAAGCAGTTCGCTGAGAGTGACCGTCGGCATGCCCAGAGCATACTCAAGTCGGCGGGTGGAATCCAGCAAGATGCGAGTCAGCCACTAACCACGCTCGCTCGGGGCGGCCTTCGCATGGCCAGTTATCGCTGCTCGCGCTGTCTAGTTGTTTTTGGGCATTCCAAATGACCGCGTTGACATTTGGACGGGGGAAAGGCGAAACTAGCGACTTCGTCCTACGGGGTGTTCCCACCTGCGGCGGTCGTGCGCGTCACTGCGGCGCCAGCCTGGCGGGTAGCCCAAGTCTTCATAAACTTTAGCCATGACCGACCAACGGGTCTCTTACACACTGGATTCGACGCTGGAAACCGTCGACAGTGCCGAAACCACCGCGACTCGGATCGCGGTCGAAGCCGGTTTCGGCGAGGACGAGGTCATGCAGATTTCCATGGCAGTGCGCGAGGCCGCGGTCAATGCTGTACTCCACGGCAATGCTTATGATCCGGGAAAGAAAGTGAAATTGGAATTTGAGACAACCGGCCGGGACCTGGTCATTACCATTCGTGATCAGGGAAAAGGCCTGGACCCGGCCAAGATTCCCGATCCTTTGGCTCCGGAGAACCTGATGAAGACCTCAGGCCGGGGAATTTTTCTTATACGTTCGTTCATGGATGAAGTACAAATTCATCCTTCGCAAACCGGCACCGAAATCAAACTCGTTAAACACGTTCCCGGATCGTCCGGGGATGCCAAGGAGGCTTCCCAGTGAGCATGAAAACCAGTACTCGTCAGGTGGATGGCGTAACCATCATGGATTGCAGTGGCCGTATCACACTCGGTGAGGGCAGCGTGATTCTGCGCGACGCAGTTCGCGACCTGCTTGCCAAGAATCAGAAGAAAATTTTGCTCAACCTGGGCGAGGTCACCTACATCGACAGCTCCGGCATCGGTGAGTTGGTAAGCGCTTTCACTACCGTCCGCAATCAGGGCGGCGAGCTCAAGCTGCTGAACCTGACCAAGAAGGTCCACGATCTTCTCCAGATCACCAAACTCTACACCGTCTTCGATGTGAAGGAAGAAGAGGCATCCGCGATTAAGGCCTTCAAATAGACTTCTTCTGTCGGCGATGAGGGCCCTCGAAGTCACGAGTGGCCCTTGTGTGCCTTTTCCTTTTCGGGACAAACCGTCACAGTTTTTGCGCTTCCCTTCTCTTGCGAAGGCGCACACCTCCTACAATGATGGAATGCGCCCGGCATTGTTACACCTGGTCTTCGCATGGATGTTCTCCGCATTGGCGGTGGCAGAGTGCCTCCCTTTCACCCAGGCGCGTGATCACGTCGGTGAGACCCGGTGCGTCACCGGAAGGGTTCTGGGCTTCACACACGGCAGTCGCGGGGTAACGTTCTTCGACTTCTGCGAAGACTTCCGTGTCTGCCCGTTCACGGTCGTGGTTTTTCCCGGACATTTGAAAGACATCGGTGATGTGCGGGAACTGACCGGCAAGGTCGTCGAAATTCACGGTCCCGTGAAGACCTACGACGGACGCGCAGAAATCGTGTTGGACCAGCTTCGCCAGTTGGGTGGAGATGCAGCGAAGATTCCTCGCTTGCCCAAGAATTACGACGTGGAAAAGGCAGGCCATTACAGCGCCGGCTCAATGAGCCACCCCAGGCCGGCGCGACCGACCACCAAGAAAAAGCAGACCCCAACCGTGCCAGCGGAGCTTCCCGAGGACGATCAGTAAACCCTCCTCACACCATTCCTCGCCGCAATTCTTCCAAGGCATAAAACGTTCCCCGCCACACCACGCCACCGCGGCTTAGCGTCAGAAACATCGACCGAAGGGTGATGTAAACAAAGAGCGCTGAGCTCATCGGATGCAGCAGGAAGTAATAGGCCGGAATGTCCGACATGCGGGACATCCCCACATAAATTCCAAACATGGAGGCCAGCGCCACAGCGTACGGAACCCGCGCCCAACCGTGCGCCATCGCGATTCCGGCAAACGGCAACAAATTTAGAAAGACCAGCCCAATCGCCGAACCGAGCGTCCGCCAGCATTGAAAGGATAAGACGGCAAACATGTTTTTGGTGAGATTTTCCACTACCCCCATCGCTCCCTTGGCCCAGCGAATCGAGAGCAGTCCACGGCCGAAAACGTTACGCTGCGCGTAGCCGCCGGTCTTCACTACTTTCCCCAGTTTCATGTCGTCGAGCACTTCGAGTCGCAACGCTTCGTAAGTGCCGACAGCTTCGTAAACCTCGCGGCGAATCAGGTTGAACGCACCGACCCCCATAAAGTCTTTCGTCTTGGGATCGGCCACTCTCCAAGGCCGATGTCCGAACAAAAATAAGGTCTGAAAGAAGGCGATCATCATTCTTTCGCCCGGTCCGTGCATGACGAAGTCGGGGAACAGCACAACATGATCGGCGCCTTCGGCCACAGCATAAGCCAGTGTTCGGGTCAGCGTGTCCGAACGGAAGAACACGTCGGCGTCAGTGAACAAGAGCCATTCGCCGGTCGCTTTCTCGGCCCCGGCCCACATGGCGTGAGCTTTGCCCAGCCAATTCGGCGGCAGTTCAGTGATATGAATCACCCGCAACCGCTCGCCCACTGGAGAATTCGACGCCACTCGATCCATCACTTCGCCGGTACGATCGGTCGAGCGATCATCGATCGCGATCACTTCATAATCGTCATAATCCAGTTGCAGCAACTGGGTCAGTGTCTGCTCAATATGTTCTTCTTCATTCCGGGCGGGAACAATAATACTGACACGCGGGCTACCGCCCGCAGGCTTGCGATTCCACTCTGGAAACGAAACATCCGTAATCTTAGGGACACCCAACGCAGCTTCCAGTAATCGCGAGAACCAGACCAGCGCCAGAATACAGCCTGCGATCCAGTGAAAATAACTCATCCCGCATGGCCCTTCGGCATGTCCCCATTCTGCGCCACGGCAGGAGCAAATCGCATACCGTAGAAAAGTACGATGGAAGAAATCGCCATCGCGACGACCGGAAGAATAAACGCTTCCTGCAACGAACGGCGGTCGGCGACGTACCCCATCAGGGTTGGAGAAGGCACGTCACCGAGTAGATGAAAAATGAAAATATTAACCGCAATGGCAGTTGCACGGATGTGAGATCCGACCGCGTTGACCAGCGCGGTATTCAGCGGCGAGGTGTTGATCAATAGCAAGAACGCGGCCACGGCAATGGCCGGAATCATGATCGGTCCTTGGAAAAACAAAGCCACAATCATCACCGGCACACCCAATCCCATGCTGACCGCGGACACGAAATAATATGAGCCCTTCATGCGCGGCAGCAGGCGATCCCCCAACCAACCCCCAATCAAAGACGCCAGAATGCCGTCGACCACGACGATGGCTCCGAATATCAGGTTGGCAGACTCCAGCGTGTAGCCGCGCGTCCGGGAAAGAAACGTCGGCATCCATACCTGGATCCCGCCCAGCGAAAACGTCCCTGCCGCCATACCCAGCGTGACCGCCCAGAACGCCCGGTTGCGGATCAACCCCCGCAGCGTTCCCCGCTCCGGCGTCTCCTTCAGCGAATCGAATTGTCCCCGCGGAGGCTCCGGGACGAACAAGATCGCAAGCGCCAGCAGGAAGCCGGGGAAAGCCGCGATGTAGAACGGGAACCGCCATCCCATACTTGGCCCCAGTTTGCCGCCCAGCAGATAGCCGGCGGCTGTCCCCACCGGAATCGCCAGATAAAAGATGCCGAAGATGCGGCCACGCGTGCGCTCAGGAAAGAGATCGGCGACAAAAGTGGGAGCGATGGTCACGAAGGTCGCCTCGCCCACCCCGACCAGCGTATGCCGCACCAGCAATTCCCAATAGGTGTGAGTGACCGCAGTGAGCAAGGTCAGGGCGCTCCAGAAGATCGCCCCCAGCACGATGATCATCTTGCGCGAATAGCGGTCAGCCAGTGGCCCGGTGAAGGGCGCCGCAATCATGTAGAAGCCTAGAAAAGCGCTGGTGAGATAACCGACTTGTGTGTTGCTGAGATGGAACTCGGTTTGCACCAGCGGCTGGACCGCGAACAGCACCGAGCGATCAATATAGTTGAGCAGATTCAGCGTGGTAAGCAGGCCCAGCGCCGTCCAGGGATAGAGTTTCGTAGAGGTCACTTGGCGGAGAATATAGCACGCCGTAGACCGGACAAGATGGCCGGGACCATCCTCGCAAACTTCTAGCCACGGAGTCGCAACAACATCGCCGTAGCTTTACGGAACCAGGATCGCTCGCGGCGACGCTGGTACGCGGGCATGGTGGGCTTCTTGTCGAGGATGCGTTGTGCCCACTCACGAGCTTCGCCGTTGCGCCGCTGAGACGCTAGGAAGCTGGCGTAGTTGTAGTAAGTTTCCGACGCCGTGGAGATCTTCGTGACTTCGCGAAAAAGCGCTTCGGCTTTCTCGGACTGGCCAATGTTGGCATAGGCATGCGCCAGCAGCGCGGCGGCAAGGTGAAAATCGTAAGTTGAGTCTTGCGACACCACGCGCTCCAAGTCGGGGACAGCAGCCGCGAAGTCGCCCATCCTTATTTCCGCAATTCCTCGGCGGTAGAATGGGTCGGGTGAATCGGTGCGGGCAGAGATAGCCTTGTCATAACACTGACGGGCGCGGGCGTAATTCTCTTCTCCAAGATATAGATCGGCCAACTCTTCATAGTTGCCGGCCGAGGGATTGTCGACGATGGCATATTCAAGCTCGCGAATGCGCTTGCGCCGCGGGAAAACCTTGAATGACTGGCTCAGTAAGCCGGCATCAGGAATGACTTCCGCGGCAATATAGATCAGCGCCCCAAGTCCTCCAAAAAAGATGATGATCCACAACCAATAGCCGTCCGGGCGGCGACGGATAAAGTGCACAATCGCAATGGCCTGGAGGATGATTCCCCAAGGAAAAAATAAGAAGATCAACGATCCCATGGTTTGATCGGACTATAGCATGGGAGAGCGCGATCCGGTCCCATGGGTGTTCGGCTAGGTCCCCTTCGCGTTCTTAGCGATTCCTTGGCGTCCTTTGCGGTTAATAGCTTTTGACCGCAAAGCGCGCAAAGGCTTCGCAAAGATCGCGAAGAAAGACTAAAGATCGAGATCAATAGATCACTTCCCTCCACACACGAAGCCGTAGCCCACGATGTTAGAATCGACTGTGGTGAACCCTTCCATCCGCTTGCTGGCCGCCGACATTGACGGTACCCTGCTCAACCCCCAGTTGCAAATTTCCGAGGCTGACATGGCCGCGCTACGCCGGGCGCAAGAAGAGGGGGTTGAGATCGTTCTAGTGACAGGGCGGCGGCACAGGTTTGCCCTGCCCATTGCCCAGCAGTTGGGATTTGATCTCTGGGTGATCAGCTCAAACGGAGCGGTTACTCGTTCGCTGGCGGGAGAGACTTTCCATCGTGATCTGCTGCCGGCAGCAGCCTGCCGAAGGCTCTGCGGGGAGATGCGTGAATTTCGCGGCAATACGGTACTGACCTTCGACATCGAAGATAAAGGCGCAATCGTGTTGGAACACATGCGAGATTTGAACGCCAGCATTCAGCGCTGGCTCGAGAAGAATTTGGAATACATCGATTTCGTGATCCCGATTGAAGATTCTTTGACCCAGGATCCGGTACAGGCCATGTTCTGCGGCCCCATCGCGCGCATGCATCAGGTCTTAGAGGGACTGGCGGCGAGCGATGTGGAAGAGCAGTTTACGGTGTTGCGTACGGAGTACCCCGTACGCGATCTCTCCATTGTCGACGTGCTCAATCGCGGATGCACTAAGGGGCAGGCACTGGAGCGTTGGGCCAATTTCCGCGGCATTCCCCGCGAACAGGTCATGGCCATTGGTGACAACTATAACGATATTGAGATGCTTGCTTACGCTGGGTGGCCCTTTATCATGGGAAATGCATCAGAAGAACTACTGGCGAAGGGCTGGGCAGTGACGCTGTCGAACGCCGAGAACGGAGTCGCGGCAGCGATTGAGCAGGCCCTGGGGCGGGCACGGGTGCAGGTTTAGTATGCGCATCATCACTAAATTCGCAGTAGGGCTCGCCTTCAGCGCTATGTCGGCCAGCAGCTTCGCGACGGATGTCGCCATCCTGCGCAACGGCTTCTCCATCCGTCATGAGCGTCGCGAAATCAATGGGGAAGTCACCCGGCTTTACCTGAACAGTGATGGCAGCGGATTTGTAGACGTTCGCAACGAAGAAGTTGACCATTTCGAGCGAGATATGACCGCTGCTCCAGGGACGGCCGCTTTGAAGTTGCCGGAGGACGTTGTGGGCTCCGCCAGCCACCGCTATCACCTCGATCCCGACCTGGTGAACAGTGTGATCCGCGCAGAAAGTGGATTCAATCCGAAAGCGGTGTCGCCCAAGGGAGCCATGGGCCTGATGCAACTGGAGCCGCAGACGGCGGCTCAGTTGGGCGTGAGCGACCCCTTCGATCCCAGCGCCAATGTCGACGGTGGCACCCGCTATCTACGGGAGCTGCTGGTACGTTACAACTTCGATTTGATCAAGGCGCTGGCAGCGTACAACGCCGGTCCGCAGCGGGTGGAGCAGTATCACGGCGTGCCTCCTTACAACGAGACCCAGGCCTATGTCGCGAGAGTCGTGCGTGACTTCAATCGCAAGAAGTTGGCGGAACGGAAAGCGGCGGAAGTGAAGAGAGCCAGCGCGCCCAAGACGCAACTTCCAAAGCCGACTCCGGTCTCCCAATAGTCTGCCGCTTTCGCAACCACCTCGCGCAGACTGCGTTGACCCTTCCTCCCTCTTCAGTTACCTTCAACAGGTGCCGGGCTTAGCGCCGTATTGGTTTTTATTCCACTCATGAACAAATCGCGTGCCCTGATTTACGGGTTAGTCCTGGCCGTACTGGCCGGACTAGTGTATCTACAGTTCCAACACTGGCGCACGTTTGATTGGGATAAATTCATTGAGCACACTCGTGACGTCAGCTGGCGGCACGTCATCCACGGGATTCTCTTTACTTACTTTGCTTATGTGCTTCGGGCTTATCGTTGGAAGGTCTTCCTTCGTCCGGTGCGCAAAGACGCTTCCACACTAGGCCTGATTTCGCCTACGGCTGTAGGCTTCACCGGTCTGGCCTTGCTCGGTCGTCCGGGAGAACTGATTCGCCCCTATTTGATCGCGCGCCGGCTGAATCTGAGTTTCTCATCGCAATTGGCGGTGTGGATGGTGGAACGCATTTTCGACCTCGCGGCTTTCACCGTGCTCATGGTCGGAGGGATATTTCTTCCTACGAAGTTACGTGCATTCGCCGAGACGCGTCCGGTTTATGACCACTGGCTGCATGTTTCGGGATACATGCTGTCGGGGCTGGTAGCGGGGCTGGTTTGTGTCACGCTGCTGATCAGTTACCGCGGACCCAGCGTTGCCGATTGGGTGGAGATTCGCTTTGCTCATCTGGCGAAGAACCTGGGGCAACGGATTGCCCTGCGCATTCGGGAGTTTGCCTGCGGCCTGAATACGATTCACGGCGCTTTCGCCCTGCTGCAAATCTCCGTGGTTTCGGTGTTGATGTGGTGGATGATCGCCATCAGCTACAAAGAAGTCACCCACGCCTACGGTGCGCCCATGCAGTTCATGAGTGTCACCAAAGTATTGTTGCTGATGGGCTCCAGCATGGTTGGATCGATGCTGCAACTGCCGGGAGTGGGCGGCGGAGCGCAGCTGGCCACCATCGAAGTATTGGACAAAGTGTTCGACGTGCCGCGTGAGTTGGCGGTCAGTTGCGGGATACTGCTGTGGCTGGTGAGTTTTGTAGCGATCGTCCCGGTTGGGCTGCTGTTCGCGCATCATGAGCGGCTGTCATTGCGGAAGGTAGCGGAGGAGAGCGAGAAGGCAGAGGCGGACGAGGTGGTTCCAACCGAGCCTGTGCGCTGAGGGGCGCCAGCCTCCTGCTACAATCACTAGTTCAACGATCAGCCCCATGAAGTGTCCTTTCTGCGGATTTGCGAATGACAAAGTGGTGGATTCGCGCGAGAGCAAAGAGGCGGATTCCATCCGCCGCCGCCGCGAGTGCCTGAAGTGCGAGAAGCGCTTCACCACCTACGAACGTATCGACGAAATTCCCTACATGGTGGTCAAAAAGGACGGGCGGCGGGAGAAATTCGACCGCCAGAAAGTCCTAAACGGTCTGTTGCACGCATGCGAGAAGCGGCCGGTACCGATCAGCAAGCTGGAACAGATTGTGAACGAAGCCGAGAGTTTTGTGATTGAGTCGGCCGAGCGCGAACGCAAGACCAGCGAACTGGGTGAGCTGATCATGAGCCGCCTGCGCCGCTACGACAAAGTCGCTTATGTGCGCTTCGCCTCGGTATACCTCGACTTCAAGGACGTGCAGGAATTCATGAATGAACTGAAAGACCTGCTCAAAACCAAAGATACGGCGGAGTTGCGCACCAAGCCTGTAACCAAGAATTGATGTCGATTTCCGGCGCATTGAATCGCAAGGGATCTCGCCGGTAGACCGTCCTATGGCCCACAAAATTACTCTTATTCCCGGCGATGGCATTGGTCCCGAAGTAACCAAGGCAACCGTCCGCATTCTTGAAGCCACAGGTCTGAAGTTCGAATGGGAGGCCTTCGCCGCCGGCGCTGAGGCCTTCGAGAAATATCACGAGTACATCCCCAAAGAACTGAGCGAGTCGATTGAGCGCACCCGGGTCGGACTGAAGGGGCCGGTGACTACGCCCGTCGGTGGTGGGTTCGCCAGCATCAACGTCACCCTGCGCAAGCAATTTGAGCTGTACGCCAACTTCCGGCCAATCCGTAATCTACCGCACATCCCCACGCGTTATCCGAATGTGGACCTCATCATCGTTCGCGAGAACACCGAGAGTCTGTATTCCGGCATCGAGCACGAAGTGGTGCCGGGAGTGGTGGAAAGCATAAAGATCATCACCGAGAAAGCCTCCACCCGGATTGCCAGGTTCGCCTTTGAGTATGCCCGCAAGAATGAGCGCAAGAAGATTCACGCCGTCCATAAAGCTAACATCATGAAGCTTTCGGATGGCCTGTTCCTGCGTTGCTGTCGCGATGTTGCTAAAGGCTTTCCGGAAATCACTTACGCCGAGCACATTGTCGACAACACCTGCATGCAGCTGGTGATGAATCCATATCAGTACGACGTGCTGGTGATGGAAAACCTCTACGGCGACATTATTTCCGATCTGTGCGCCGCGTTTATCGGCGGCCTGGGTCTGGTGCCCAGCGCGAACATTGGCGATCATTGCTCGATCTTCGAAGCCGTACATGGTTCTGCGCCCGATATCGCCGGAAAGAACATTGCCAATCCCACTGCGCTCATTCGCTGTTCCCTGCTGATGCTCCGGCATCTCGGCGAATTCGAGGCAGCGACGAAGATCCGCAATGCCCTGGAGAAAGTCTATCGCGACCGCGACAAGCTGACCCGCGACGTAGGCGGCAAAGCAGGCACGTCGGAGTTTGCCGATTCCATCATTGCTGCGATGAAAACAGGAGCAGCGCAACCCGCAAGTTAGTGCCTGCCCGACCCTGGGAAGCTCTCGTCTTCCGGGTCTATCATCTCCTAATGCGACAACCGTCATCCATCTTGAAGTCGCTGGGTCTGGTTGTGCTACTTGGCGTAATTGCGACCGCGGCGACCGATGCTGCACATGCATCAGGTAAGCGCGCCAATCAGGAAGACTTAGACGCCCGGATTACCCGGATCGAGCACGGCCTTTTGCCTGCCGCAATTATTCGGGGGCAGCCCACCCCGACCATGACACTCGCTGATCGGATGAAGTATTACCACGTCCCGGGCATGAGCATTGCGGTTTTCGATCACGGCCAAATTGCTTGGGCACGCGGTTATGGCCTTGCTGACGTGGCGGCCAACAAAGCCTTAACGCCGGAAACCCTCCTCCAGGCAGCGTCGGTCAGCAAGTCGGTGACGGCGTTGGCGGCCCTCCGGCTAGTGCAGCAGGGAAAACTGAATCTCGATGAGGATGTGAACCGGAAACTGATTTCGTGGAAAGTACCCGACAATCAATTCACCAAGAACCAGAAAGTGACGTTGCGCCGATTGCTGAGCCATACTGCCGGGCTAACGGTCGGTGGATTTGCGGGATATGTAACCGGCGAACCACTGCCTACAACGGCGCAGGTTCTGAATGGACAAAAACCTGCGAACAATGAAGCGGTCCGCGTGGACAGGGAGCCCGGTAAACAGTTTCTCTATTCCGGCGGCGGATATGTGGCAGTACAGCAGCTGATGATGGACGCTACTGGAGAGTCCTTCCCAGAACTCGTTCACGATCTCGTGTTCAAACCCTTAGGTATGAGCCACAGCACATTTGAACAGCCACTTCCAAAAAGCCTCTGGCCGGACGCGGCGAGACCTTATAACGCCGACGGAGAGCCGGTTCCAGGTGGGTGGCACGTTGATCCTGAAATGGCGCCCGCAGGGCTATGGACCACACCATCCGATCTCGCGCGATTCGCAATTGAGATCGAGAAAGCGTACGCGGGGCAGTCGAAGCTTATTTCGTCTGCGCTCGCGCATCAGATGCTTGCGTACCAGAGCGAACAGATTTACGGCTTGGGAGTCGCCCTCGGAGAACGCGGCCACGCGGTGAGATTTTGGCATTCTGGTGCAAACAGCGGGTATAAGTGCCTGTTTGAAGGCTACCCAGAGATCGGCCAAGGTCTGGTCATCATGACGAATGGCGACAGTGGACTTCGGTTAATTGGTGAGATCCAGCGGGCGGTTGCCCAGGAATATGACTGGCCCGACGGGCGTCCGGAAGAACACACTCCGGTCAAGCTCTCTCTTGCATCTCTTCGCACCTACCCAGGTGTGTATCTTTTCGCAGGCCAGTTCAAATTCACAATCACTCAAGACAATGGCAAACTGTACGTGCAATACCCCCCATTTGGCGATACGCCGCAAGAGTTGTTCGCGGAATCAGCCACTCGATTCTTTATGACGAGCCAGCCGGTGGTAATTGATTTCCAGAGGGAGGCCGACGGATCGATCAAGAAGGCCAAAGCGCGCAATGGTCCGGAACAATTGGACGGAGAGAAGATTTCGGACGCCCCGCGATAAAATGCCCTCATGGCGGACTTGACCCTGCCGTCGAATCCTCGCTCGCTTCGACCTGAGATCATGAACTATTGGTTGCTGCCACGCCCGATTCCTTGGGCAACAGCGGCCCGGTACCTGGCGGTCATGGCTGCTCTTGTCGCCGTCTCGTTTGCGCAGGACTTCGAGGTCACACTCTTGGGAACAGGCAACCCACGTCCGGTAATGTCCCGCTTCGGCCCCAGCATCTTGGTGGAAGCCGGGAACGAGAAGTTGCTATTCGATTGCGGACGAGGCGCCGCGCAGCGTCTGTATCAACTCAAGATTCCCTTCACCGCAATCACCGGCCTGTTCCTCACCCACCTGCACTCTGACCATACCGTCGGAATCCCAGACCTGTGGCTGACCGGATGGGTCATGGGTCGCGACACTCCTCTCCCGGTGTGGGGTCCGAAAGGCACGAAGGCGATGATGAAGCATTTGCAGGAAGCGTACGCCTTCGATATCCACATAAGGCGTGACGTAGATACCAAGCTGCCGGGCGCGGGTGTGATGGTGATCGCCAAGGACATTCGAGAAGGTGTGGTCTATGACAAAAATGGAGTGAAGGTCACGGCGTTTCTGGTTGATCACGGCGAGATCAAACCGGCGTTTGGTTACCGTATCGATTACGCCGGCCATTCGGTCACGTTGTCGGGTGACACTCGTCCGTCAGAAAACTTGATCCGGTTCGCCCAGGGAACGGACGTTCTGATTCATGAGGTGATCGATGTAGCCGCCTACACAAACCTGTCAAAGGGCGACACCTCAGAGCAGGAGAAAAAGATCATCGCGCATCACACGACGGCGGAGCAGGCTGGGACCGTCTTCACGCGAGTGAAGCCCAAGCTGGCCGTCTATTCTCACATCGTTCCACCCGACGTTCCTGACGTCGTCCCGCATACTCGAAAGACCTACTCTGGACCGCTTGAAGTTGGTGAGGATCTGATGAGCATCGAGATTGCGGATAGGATTACAGTGCATCGACCATCGCAGTAAGTTCCAGCCTCGGAGTTAAGGGTAGTGGTGCCATGGAAATCACACGGCACCACTACCGAGTTAACTTCCGCGTTGACGAAGTCTTCCATGATTGAGTAACATCCTCTGTTCTTTTGTTCTTACATATTCTTATATAGTTGCTGAGGATTTGAGGGGGATGGCGCACTCATCACGGCGGACAGGTGTGGTTCTCTTCCAGCTAGGCGGGCCTGACTCGCTAGAGGCTATTGAGCCATTTCTTTTTAATCTCTTCTGCGACCCCGATATTATTGACTTCCCTTTCGCCCGCATCGGGCGCAAACCCTTGGCCAAGTTGATTTCGAGCACTCGCGCGCGCAAAGTCCAGCATCATTACGCGGCGATTGGCGGAGCTTCGCCGATCCGGCGGTTTACCGAGCAACAGGGGCGGGCCTTGCAGTTGAGGTTGCAGCAATCGGGGATGAACGCGCGTTGCTTTGTGGCCATGCGCTACTGGCATCCCTTTACTGCCGAGGCGATCGATCAGGTTCGCGCAGCGCATTGTGATGAAGTTGTACTGCTGCCGCTGTATCCGCAGTATTCCAGCACCACCACCGGCAGCAGTTTGAACGAGTGGCGGCGGCGATTCCGGAATGATCTTCCTGTGTACTGCGTTGATCCGTTCTATCGTCACCATCTTTATTTGGACGCGCTGGCAGAGAAAATCGAAGAGACCCTGGCGCGCTTTCCCGATCCTCGCCGGGCGGAACTAGTGTTCAGCGCCCACAGCGTTCCGGTATCGGTGATCGAGAAGGGTGATCCGTATCAACGACAGGTCGAGAAAACCGTGGAACTCTTGATGCAGCGTGGCGGATGGAGTAATCAGCATCGGCTTTGCTACCAAAGCAAGGTGGGCGCCAGCAAATGGCTGCAACCTTCTTTGCACAAGACGCTACGCACGCTGGCGACTGAGAACATCAGTGAAGTTTGCATTGTTCCGATTTCTTTTGTCTCCGACCATGTCGAAACGCTGGGCGAGATCGATCACGAGGCGCGCAAGGAAGCGGCCACTCTCGGCATCACACGATTTGAAATGACACCGGGATTGAACAATTCTCCGACGTTCATTTCGGCGCTGATGGATTTAGTGGAAACTGCGATTGGTGTTAATTTAAATGAACGGGAACGCGGCGAGTTGGTTGCCGCGGATTGAAGTTTGTTTGGGCGTGTGGATTCTAAATTGAGTTTTCGGCAATCTTATTGCCGCTGTGAAAGGTAAGACGGATGGCAGACGAATCCGCCAAAGGCATTCTCGGGCACCTACCGCCGTTGCCGCGGCCGGCGCTCAACAATTCAGTGATCGGCATGGAGCAGGCCTATCGTCAACGCAAGGGCCTGCAACTGCTGTCGGACGCGGATATTGAAGCGCTGAAAGCGGGCCAGCCGATGGCGTGGGAAATCGGCGGAGCAGTGTCCGCTGCTCCCGTCACACCACTTGCTGCTGCGCCTGCGCCGCCAGCCGCAACGGCGCCAGTGGCTGCCGCCTCCGGAAATATCAGTGCTGAAGTCGCAGGCTGGGTTGCAAAAGGAAACAAATGGAGCAAGTCCACCATCGCCGCCGAACAAGCGCGCCGCGAGCGCAAGGCATTACCGGCACTCAATGATTTCGAAATCGCCGCGTTGTTGGGTGAGGCACCTGCAACCGCTCCTGTTGCTGCCGCTCCAGTAGTTGCAGCGGCGGCCACCGCTCCGCCAGTCGCCGCTTCAGCCAACATTAGCGCGGAAGTCGCAGGCTGGGTCGCCCAAGGAAAGAAATGGAGCAAGTCCACAATCGCCGCGGAACAGGCGCGACGTAGCCGCAAAGGACTTGCCGCTCTGAATGATTCCGAAGTAGCAGCATTGTTAGGCGAGCCTGCGGCAGCGACTCCAGCGGCTGCCGCACCTGTGGCAGCGGCGGCGGCTCCGCGGCCGGCAGCCCCTGCGATGGCATCATCCGCGGCAGCATCGGTGGCCCGGAGCGGCGCATCGACAAGTTACGTCGGAACCCCGGCGGTAGGAACCTCGAAAGCTGCGGCTGCCGGAGGAGTGGCGGCGATTGGGCCTGAAGATAACGAAATCAATCGCGCACGTCGGCGCCTGGTGTGGGCAACCGTCGCGGCATTCCTGACGGCTTGGTTGCTGGCCTTCTTCCGATTCTTTCTGCCGCGTACTCTGTTCGAACCTGCAACCAGTTTCAAGATCGGCTATCCCGAAGAATACGGCCTGGGTGTGGATACGAAGTTTCAGCAGAAGTACCGCATCTGGGTGGATCGCACCCCTGACCGTATTTTTGTGATCTATGCGCGCTGCACCCACCTGGGCTGCACCCCGGACTGGAAGCCGAGCGAGAACAAGTTCAAATGTCCGTGCCACGGTAGCGGATATGACAGCGAGGGAGTGAATTTCGAGGGCCCGGCGCCGCGTCCCATGGACCGGGCGCACATTGAAACTGCCCCCGACGGCCAGATTCTGGTGGATGTCTCGCGACTGTATCAGTGGCCCAAGGGACAGCCCAGCCAGTTTAACGACGATGGATCATTCTTGCGGGCATAGACAGCCACAAGCTTAACCATAAAGGACCACAAAGTTACACGAAGGAAACCGAAGATGGCGGAAGAGAACAGCAACGGGAAAAACGGCAACCGGGTCGGACTGCTGCAACGGGTCAAAGCCGGCGTCCAGGAGGACGTTCAGTCGCTTAAGACTGATATGCCGGCCAAGGTGAAAGAACAGGTTGAAGGCTTGAAAGATCCCACCAAGACTCAGGTCTTTACTTCCATCTTCCGCCACAAGCACGACGACACGCCGCGCAATCGCGCGTTGGGTGTGCTGTCGAACGTCTTCCTGCATTTGCACCCCGCGAAGATTAATCGCGACGCGGTGCGTTACAGCTACACCTGGGGGATGGGCGGGATCACCTTTTATCTGTTCATCGTGTTGACATTCACTGGCGTACTGTTGATGTTCTACTACCATCCCACGAAAGTTCAGGCCTTTCGCGACGTCTTGTATCTCGAGCATGACGTCCCTTTCGGCAAGCTGCTGCGCAACATGCACCGCTGGGCCGCCCACTTGATGGTAATCGCGGTCTGGCTGCACATGTTCCGGGTATTTCTGACCGGCTCCTACAAGAAGCCGCGCGAGTTCAACTGGAATATTGGAGTGCTGCTGCTGGTGTTCACGCTTCTTCTTTCATTCACCGGTTACCTGCTGCCCGACGATCAGCTGGGATTCTGGGCGGTCACGGTAGGCACGAACATGGCGCGGGCCACGCCAATGCTGGGCCACGAAGGCCCCTTCGGCAAGATGATGGGCATGACGCCATATAACGACGTGCGCTTCGGACTGCTGGGCGGTTCGATCGTAGATGCCAATGCGCTATTGCGGTCTTATATATGGCACTGCATCGGGATTCCGATTGTAGCTTCGATCCTGATGATTGTTCATTTCTGGCGGGTGCGGAAGGATGGCGGTATCTCCGGACCGGCAGCGGTAATGCTGACGGCCGAGGGAGATAAGCCGCGTCGGCAAGTGTAAGACTCGCGGTGGAGAGACATTATGGATTGGAAACAACTTTGGGAGATCTGCTCCGCGCCCGACAATGTGCCGATTGTCGGCATGATTCCCCTGCTCGCCTTCTACTGCTACCTGGCGTGGAAGCAGGCCAAAGCCAATGATGATCTCATCGGCGAACTCGAAACCAATCCTGCTTTGGCCAAAACCCATCATCGCAAGAGCTGGCCCTTTCGTCCGGGATGGCAGAAAGAAGTACACGTCTGGCCGTTCTTGCTGCGCATTGAGTTTCTGGCCACCATGATCGTCACCATCATTCTGATGGTCTGGTCGATCACGCTGTACGCTCCGCTGGAAGAGCCGGCGAATCCGAACCTGACCATGAATCCCGCGAAGGCGCCCTGGTACTTCCTGGGTTTGCAGGAAATGCTGGTGTATTTCGATCCATGGATTGCGGGCGTGGTGATGCCGACGCTCATCATTATCGGCCTGATGATCATTCCTTATATCGATACCAATCCGCTGGGCAGCGGCTATTACACCTGGAAGCAGCGCAAGTTTGCCATTGGCACGTTCCTGTTCGGCTTCATCATCTTGTGGGTTTCGATGATCATCATCGGGACATTCATTCGCGGCCCCGGTTGGCAATGGTTCTGGCCGGGACAAACCTGGGACCACAATCGGTTGATCTATGAGGTAAACCGCGACTTGCCCGATTTGTTTGGGATCGCGTCCAACGCGGGCAAAGCCATCTTCGGCGCTATCGTAGTCGGTGCGTACTACTTACTCGGCGGATTTGGAGTGCATGCATTCTTCCGGCGCTACAACCCGAAAGATTACAAGCGCATGAGCCTGCTGCAATATTCTCTGATGCAGTTTTTTCTTCTCACTATGGTGGCCCTGCCGCTGAAGATGTTGCTGCGGCTGGGATTCAACATCAAGTACGTGTGGATTACGCCGTGGTTCAACGTGTAAAACCGTCGTTCGTCCTTGGTTGTTGACCTTTGGCAAGGCTGAGCACGAACGACTAACGACGAACGATCAACGTCTGTCGGGGAGAACGCATTGCCTGAACAACCGATTCCGGAGCAAGATCCGGTAGTCACCAAGTCGTACGCGCTGCATTATGTGCTGGCCATGGTGATCCTGATGGCGACGCTGTTCTGGGCGCTATGGGATGAAGGTTATGGACAGCGGCCATGGAAGGCCTTCCAGAACGAATGGAAACAACGTTACACCGCGTTCCTCGACAAGACCCGGCCGAAGTCCGAGAGCGAAGTAAAGAACGTTCAGAGCTCTCCCGAATATCAGCAGTTGAATCAGGTCTACCAGCAGGCGGATGCGGCTGCCAAACCGCGCAAGGAAGAACTACAGAAACAAATTACCAATCTCAGCGCCCAGATTCTGGCGGTGCAGAATGTGTTCACCGACCGGCGCGCCTACGCCAACGCTCTCACCTATCAGATGGAAACTGACACCAGCGTTTCCGGGAAGGCAAGCAAGCGCAAGGCGATCGCCGAATACAAACAGAAGGTCGCTTCCGTCGAATTTCCCGACGGCCACCAGGAGAACTACAACTATGCCCAGCTCGAAGAGAAGTACAACGAACTGAAAGACGAGCGTACCAAGCTGAATGCGGAACTGGGCGAGGTGTTGAAGCCGGTGACTGCGGCTAGCGTTGCCATGTCAACGTATGTTAACGAGCATATGGTTGACCTCACCCCCGATCAACTTAAGGGCCTGATTAAGAAGACCAAAGAGTGGGACCCTAAGATCGTGCAGATCAACGTGGCGGAAGCCAACATCGTGGACCGCTGCGAGTCCTGCCATATGGGAATTCGTGAGCCCTTGAAGTTGACAGCTGCGTCAATGTCGGAAAAGGGCGCAAAAAAGCCCGATGATTACGCAAACGCTTTTGTGAGCCATCCCGAGCCCGAACTGCTGAAGACGCACGATCCCGACAAGTTTGGCTGTTCCCCGTGTCACCAGGGCAACGGGCGCGCCACCACCAGCGAGGAAAAAGCCCACGGAAACTACGAGCACTGGCTGTGGCCGATGTATCCCAAGGAAAACGCCGAAGCGGGCTGCCAGACCTGCCATTCCGCCGACATGGTGCTCGTCAGCGGGGACGTGGGCTGGACCATCAGCGAAGGCAAGGATCTCTTCCGGCAAAAGGGATGCATGGGTTGCCATCGGTATGAAGGCTACGACAAGGAGCCCGAGGACCTTAACACCGTCAGCCAGCAGATCAAGCAACTGGAGCAGGCGAAGAAGGACAATTTCAAGCAGGCCGCGGACCTGATGAAGCAGGCCGACACTGCGGCCAGCAACGAAGAAGCCAACCAGATGAACGACAAAGCTGTGGCTCTCAAAGTTGCGAACAGCAAAATGGATGGCCGCATCCAGCAATTGGATTTTCAAGCGCACAGCCTGTTGCAGGACACGAAGAAAGTCGGGCCGAACCTGAAAGATGTGCGGCTCAAGCTGAACAAGAACTGGATTCCGGTCTGGCTGAAGAAACCAACTGACTTCCGTCCCACCACCAAGATGCCGAACTTCCGCCTGAGCGATCATCAGATCCAGGCGATTTCGGCCTTCATCTGGCAATCCGGTTTCACCGACGCTTTGCCCCAGCAGAAGCCCGGCAACGCGGAGCACGGAAAAGAATTGTTTGAGACCCGCGGGTGCATGGCTTGCCACTCGATCGGGGAAGGCGACCAGATGCAGGGCGGAACCTTCGCCGCCAACCTGAGCCGCGAAGGCGAGAAAGCTAACTACGATTACCTGGTGCGCTGGATTCACAACGCCCGCCAGCGTACGCGGCCGTATTGTCCCCTCGAGAAAAAAGACATTGGTCCCGAGGATTACGCTAAGAAAGGCCTTCCCTATCAGTGGGACCTGGAGCACAGTCAATGTCCGAACGACGGTCACGAACTTCAAGTCCAAAACATGACTGTGATGCCCAGCCTGCGGCTTCCGCTCGCCGACACCCAGGACATCGCCAGCTTCCTGATGACGCAAAAACACCAGGAGCCTTCCGCTTATGCCGACGCGTCATTCATGGACGACCCCAAGCTGAAAGATGAAGGTAAGAGGTGGGTTCGTAACTTTGGCTGCGCCGGCTGCCACGAGATTTCGGGATTTGAAGATGAAGGCCGCATTGGAACCGAGCTGACCTACGAAGGCAGCAAGCCCATTGAGCGCCTTGATTTCGCGCTGTTCACCGAAGCCGCTCAACGCGGCACCGAAGAGCCGATTACTGATAAAGAAGACTTGCAGCGCCTGCCGGACGGCCCCGCGAAGGGTCCATGGTATGACCACAAAGGGTTCTTCGAGCACAAACTGGCGGAGCCGAACGTCTACGACAAGGGCAAGACCAAGGCGGAGATGGAACTGCTCCGTATGCCGAACCTGCACTTGAATCGAGAACAAGTTCGCGCGCTGACCACGTTCCTGCTGGGAAGCGAAGAGAATTCCCTGCCGGCGAATTACCAGTACAAGCCCGGCGATGCGCGTCGTGACATCCAGGACGGCTGGTGGGTGGTCAAGAAATACAACTGCATGGGCTGCCACCAATTCATTCCTGGGCAGAAAACCGTGCTGATGGGCCTGCCGCAGTACCGCGAGAACCCCGAGCAGTTGCCTCCGAAGCTTTTGACCGAGGGCGCGCGCGTGGACCCTGAATGGCTACGCCGTTTCCTGGCGAACCCATCCTTGAGCGAGACTGACACCGACCGTAACGGAGTCCGTCCCTATCTGAAAGTACGCATGCCGACGTTCTCCTTCTCAGCCAATGAACAGCGCAAGCTAGTGCGCTTCTTCCAGGCACTTTCGCAGCAGGCAATGCCGTATGTTCCGGAACCGGTGCCGACGCTCACCGCCAAAGAAACGGACATGGCGCGCAGCCTGTTCTCGAGCACCGCTGCGCCTTGCTTGAAGTGCCATGCCACCGGCGATCCGCAGCATGACAAGATCGCCACGGCACCGAACTTCTTACTGGCCAAGGAACGCCTGAAGCCGGACTGGGCGGAACGCTGGGTGCTTGATCCCCAGGCCATCAGTCCGGGAACTTCGATGCCGTCAGGACTGTTCCGGCGCGAACACGGCCAATGGGTATTTGCTGGACCGGTGCCGCCGTCATTCCAAGGCTACGACAAAGACCATTCCAAGCTGCTGGTGGATTATATTTTCCAACTCACGCCGGAAGAACAACGGCGGGTAGCCGCGTCCATGGGGCGGCCGCAGGCTTCGAATCGGCCGCCAGCCATCCGGAGGCAGACCGCAACGGCAGCAAGCGGCGGTTCGCGATAGAATGGTGGGTTCGTAACGCCGCCCCTTCGGCAAGTACAGGGCAGGCTCGCCGGTTGAAGTGTGGGCGTCCCGCCTGCACTTCCCTGGGACGAGAAATTTGAATTTAGATTCACAAACGCTTTCAATACTCCACGAAAGGTCGACATCATGAATAAGAAGACATGGATTTCACTAATGAGCCTGCTCTGCCTCGGTTTCGGGCTCCTGGCAGGCTGTAGCAAGAAAGAGGAAGCACAACCCGCGGCTGCACCTGAAGCGGCAGCACCCGCGGCTCCTGCTGCCACACCGATTGATCCTGCCACCGTCGCCAACGTCAGCGGCACCGTGAAACTGGATGGTGCAGCTCCCAAGGCGGCTAAGATCGACATGAGCCAGGACGCGGCCTGCAAGGGCGCAAACTCGGCCGAGACCATCGTCGCCGACGGCGGCAATCTGGCTAACGTGTTCGTGTATGTCAAGGACGGCCTCGGAACTCGCACCTTCGACGTTCCCACCACCGCCGTGACCATCGATCAGCAAGGCTGCAAATATCATCCCCACGTGCTCGGCGTGATGACCGGCCAGAACATCGACATCAAGAACGACGACCAGACCACGCACAACATTCACCCGACGCCGCAATCTAACCGCGAGTGGAACGAATCGCAACCGCCGAACGCCGCGCCCATCGAGAAGAACTTCGCTCGTGAGGAAATCATGCTGCCAGTCAAGTGCAATCAGCACCCGTGGATGCGCATGTATATCAACGTGGTGAAAAGCCCGTTCTACGCCGTGACCGGTCCGGATGGGAAGTACGAACTCAAGGGCCTGCCCCCCGGCACCTACACCATCGCCTTTGTACAGGAAAAACTAGGTGAACAGACCCAGCAAGTCACGCTGGCAGCGAAGGACAGCAAGACGGTAGACCAGAACTTTAAGCAATAGTAGTTGGTGGGGAGGGACGGGCGAGTCGCCCGTCCCTGAACCATCAAAGTGACCTTCACTCCTAGGAGGCACCTCTGAACGGCCTTGCCATGCCGTACAATCGCGCCCACCACCGCTTTGCGGTCTTCACCGCGAGCGCAACTTTCTGTTTGCTCATCGCCGGCGCTCTGGTTACCAGCAACGATGCCGGGCTCTCAGTTCCTGATTGGCCGACTTCTTTCGGATCGATTTACAAGATTCCACGCATGGTCGGTGGCGTGCGCTTTGAACACACCCACCGCATGATTGCTGAATTCGTGGGCCTGCTCACCATCATCCTCGCGATCTGGACCTGGCGCGTGGACAAGCGTCGCTGGATCAAAGCTCTGGCAGTTGGCGCGCTTGGAACCGTTGTTGCCCAAGGTGTACTGGGCGGCTTGACGGTGTTATTTTATCTTCCTCCCGCAATTTCGTCGGCGCACGCGGCGCTGGCCCAGACTTTTTTCTGCATCGCTGTCGTCATCGCAGTATTCACCGGACGCCGCTGGGTAGAAGAGGTGCCAGAAGTCGAACTCGATTCGCGGCGGCCCAGTCTGATCACTCTCACCTTGCTCTCGATTTTCGTCCTCTACGTACAGCTCATCCTGGGAGCGATGTTCCGTCATCATGGAATGAGTTGGTGGCCGCATGTCGTGAATGCGCTGGTGGTAGCGTTAGTGCTCACTTGGACCGCGGTGCGGGCCTTGGCAGTCTACGCGAAGATTGAAGCAGTGCGGCGGCCAGCAATAGCGCTGATTGGGTTGCTGATCACGCAGCTATGCCTGGGGTTCATGGCATTCCTCACTCGCGTGGCATGGGGCCATGACGCTGTCCAGCCCGAATTGCCCATGGTGATGTCGACCGTCGCTCACGTCGCCGTCGGCGCCCTGCTGCTCGCAACCGCGGTGGTGTTGGCCATTCAAGTGTGGCGCCATGTGCCGGTATCGTTCGCCGAGCGAGTGCCCGAAGGCGAAGGCAGTCCGGTAGCGGCGTAGTCGCTCTCGAGAAAAGCCGTACGGTAGAATGTTCTGTGGCGTCCACAACCCCCACAATCTCCCGCGAGCCGGCCCGCCCAAGCATCAGCTCCTCAGCCATTTCCCTTCAAAACCTGGTTCATCGCTACGAAGAGCGTACCGCGCTGGACGGTGTCTCCTTCGATGTGCCGGCGGCTGAGTTATTCGGACTCCTCGGCCCGAACGGCAGTGGTAAGACAACATTATTTCGAATTCTTTCTACCTTGATGATTCCGACCGGCGGCCGGGCAACCATCCTTGGATTCAACGTCGCCCGCGAACCTAACGCTGTCCGCCGGCATATCGGCGTAGTCTTCCAAGCCCAAAGCATTGACGTGAAGCTGACAGCAGCAGAGAATCTGTGGCATCAGGGACATCTTTACGGCCTGCGGGGTGCCGCGCTCAAGGCACGCATCAATGAGATGCTGGAGCGTGTGGGATTAGCCGACCGCGCCCACGAAAAAGCTGAGACATTTTCCGGCGGCATGCAGCGCCGTCTAGAGCTGGCCAAGGGACTGCTCCACCATCCCAGTGTTCTGCTGCTCGATGAACCGACCACAGGGCTCGATCCGGGCGCCCGGCGCGACCTTTGGCAGTATCTGGCGATCTTGCGCGATCAGGAGAAAGTCACGGTCCTGGTAACGACACATCTGATGGAAGAAGCCGAGCGCTGCGGCCGGCTGGCAATCTTGAATGAAGGAAAAGTTGTAGCATTGGG
>Ga0308309_10000337_pt1 | contig 31535 bp, 31 predicted proteins | sample HubBroMetageWFT5_FD_192491 | JGI IMG/M metagenome (GOLD analysis project Ga0308309, IMG submission 192491) | Warmed and freeze-thawed soil microbial communities from the Hubbard Brook experimental Forest, New Hampshire - Hubbard Brook CCASE Soil... | ecosystem: Environmental > Terrestrial >...
CCCGCTTTCCCACTCCTACGTACAAAACATAAGTACCCCGGCGGATTTGCTCGATCACAGGATCGGTGAACGTGGGTTGCCGGAGGAATGGGCTTTATGTCTCATCGGGGGAATACGTCCGCCCAAAGATTCTGCTCCCAGTCCACGCAGTTGGCGTGTTGTGACCGAAGACGGGCAAGCAGTTGATGGCGGAGTCTACACGAGAACCTAGGTCCCCCGTTGCTTGCACTGGGGATGTAGTTCCCAGCGATATTGATCGGGTTCTTCGCCAGAGAACTATGTATCGCTGTCCCATCCGCAATCTTGATCGATGAACGGCCAAAGGCAATCTGGTGGCCACTGGAACGTAGCTTTGGTTCGAACGCTTAGAAGTGGAGTTTTCTCCGTTTCGTGTGCGTGCTGGTCCGGATCCGGTAAGAGATCAGTAAATAGTGCTTTGTTTTTCATACAAGCTATCCTGCTATGCCTTCCAATTCTGTGTCACACTTCGGATCCGCGATACCAAGCCCGGTTTTTCTAGCAGAATCGGCAGCACGTTCAACGTATTGCCGATTCTGCTCTGTCCGGCCGGCTTTCGAATGGCATGCCACAACAGGAGAAAACTCAAAATGCTTCTTTTCCTGTGTTGGCTGAGGGCTAGCCGGGTACGATTGCCTCGAACGCCTCTTCGTAATGTCTGGTGATCTGCATCCCAAAGCCACGGCAGCAGACCACCAAGCATCTCGCGGTGCTCCGCGGGGAAGCGCCGGCGGGGCGGAGGTGGACCGAGGTCACGAACCGGCCCGCAAGTCAGCGCTAGAGAATCACACTAATCCTCGACCTCCCTTCCTGCCTTACGGGTTATGCTTTGCAGGTACAGGTCCATCCCCCGGAAATGCTATCTTGTAGAAAAGCAAGACCCGGCGATCTCAGTGTAGGAGTGTCAACACTGTCAGGAGACTGACGAGTCGACACCTTCAACTTCAGACTAAGTTGAATTCTTCTAGGTCTTCGGCACCCCAAGGTCAGAAACTGTTTGCCTTGCTGTCTAAGACGATTCGTCCACACATTTGTGCCGCAAGCAGCGGATGTGTTCTTTGCATTGCAAGTGGGTTGAAATGCCGACCGAAAGCCGAATCCAACTTCGCTTTTGACTGTATAGCGTGAAGAATAGGTCTCGTGCAGTGGGCAGGGGTTATTTCTGCGACAAATAGTGCTTAAGTTTTCGGTAGAGCGTCGTTTTGCCGATGCCCAATAGTCTAGCGGCCTGCCGCTTGTCGCCGTTGAGTTCGACGACGGCTCTCAAGATGGTCTGCTTCTCGAGCTCTGCTATCGGAATAATACTGCTGGCGTGGTCGGTTCCATTTGGCAAATTCGCAATCTTCAGTGGCAAATCCGTGGTGTGAATCAGGGGGCCGCTGCTAAAGGCGCATGCGCGTTCTAGGCAGTCCTCCAATTCGCGCACATTGCCGGGCCAGTCATAGGCCGTCATGGCCTTGAGCGCTTCTTCGCTGAGGCTTCTCCTATGTCCGAAATCGCGCACGATGCGCTCTAGGAAATGCGCAATAAGTGGGGGAATGTCCTGCCGCCGCTCGCGCAGGGCAGGAATTCGAAGGCTGAGCAAGTTGAGACAGAAGTAGAGATCGCGCCGGAATGTACCCCGCGTCACTGCTTGCTCCAAATCATGGCTGGTCGCGGCCAGGATACGAATGTTGATGGGAACACGGCGCCTACTGCCGTTCATGGAAATCTCCTTTTCCTGAATGGCACGCAACAGCTTGCCCTGCAGATCAGGGGGAAGCGCACCGACTTCATCGAGAAACAGGGTTCCACCTTCGGCGATGGCTGTCAGGCCGCCCTGAGAGTGGTTGGCGCTGGTAAGGTCGCCTTTTCCGCGACCGCAAAGCGCACACTCGATCTGAGCGGGCTCCAGTGATCCGCAATGGACCTTGACGAATGCCTTGTCGCGGAAAGGACCCGAATAGTGAATGGAGCGCGCGACCATCTCCTTGCCCGTGCCCCATTCGCCTAAGATCAGAACTGGGTGCATGCTGTTAGCCGCTCTGAGGACGATGCGGCGGAGTTGCTGCGTTTCAAGAGCGCGGCAGCCGCCGAGGCCGAACCCTTGCCTAGGTCCACCTTCTCCCGCACTATACGGATCCCCGACTTCACCTTCAGATGGTTGGCAATCGGCTCCGGGCGCAACTTCATCTTGTCCATGCAGCTGTTCTGTCCTTCCTTGCCGTTTCGTCAGAGACATAGTTCCCCTATGGCAAAACCAACGCTTGATACTGGTTGGTCTTCTTTATCAGTTATGGCCACAACGGCTACAAAAGGTGTCGCCTGGATCTACTGACAGGCCAGCCACGAGTTAACGTTAGGGAGTGTCATGAATCTCCTTCGCTCCAACCTCAATGTATGTTTCCCGTCACGCGATGCACGTCACGATCCATCTTGGAGCAATGGTTAACTCATAGAAAACACAGTCTCGGGATTCAGGGGCAGCGTGTCAACACTGTCAAGGACACGCGATTCGACACAGCGGATCGCAGCTGAGGTGAAATCCTAACCTTATTGCGCAGTCCTTCTTCCGCCGCTCGAGGAAGCTCGCAACACAGTCAGTGGAAAGCGAGCGCCAAGATAGGCATAGCTGACTCAGACAAGCTCAATAGGTCAGACGCTCGCACGAAAGCTGACCTCGAGAGTGTCGACATTCTCATTTCGCCGTCGGCGAACAACCTGCGGGTCACGTATATCGGGCCGAGGCGCAGGCAAGGCCAGTTGGCCTGTGATGGCATGCAAACGAAGCAGTGGTGCTTATTCCGGCACTGTAGCTCTAGTGAACGTCCAGGACGTCAAGCTCGGCATGAAGGTGGTCAAGATGAGCGGTCATATGCCCGCCGAGGCGGGATACCTATTCTGAGAATTCTGGTCCGTGCGGGCGAGACGCGCCGACTTTGGACTGCAAGCCGCAAGAGAAACATCAAGTTTGATCAGTTGCTCACAAGTCCAAACAGCAAGACCTGCGCAGCCGTAAGCTGCATGACAATTCTGAAGTAGGCTACTAATGGCGCAAAAGGAGCCCGGAGACCAGCCAACGTCGTCGCGCCTCTTGTGCTGCCGCTGTCGTTCGTCGTGGGAACTCAGATTTGTGAAGATTGCATCCTCGGGGAGAAAAGACCTCGTTTACGGAGGTGAACATTCTGTAACGGTCATGCATTTTGCGGAAGGGCTACGGTCACCACATCCCGACCGCGCGCTTTGGACTCATAGAGGCACCGGTCCGCTATTTTGAGCAACTCGTCGGATCTTGAGCCGTGCTCCGGAAATGCCGCGATGCCCATTGAGAACGTGAGTTGTCCCAAAGGCTGCTTCTTGTAGCGTAGCCGAAGACTCTTTACTTCTGATCGCAGAGCGTCTGCACGGACAGCCGCGTGCTGTGAAGTTGATTCAGGCAGGATAACCGCAAATTCCTCGCCGCCATAGCGACAGCATATGTCGGTGACGCGAAAGAAACTGCGAAACAGATCAGCCATGGACTGGAGCACCATGTCCCCAGCATCGTGGCCGAAACTGTCATTGAATCTTTTGAAGTGGTCGAGGTCTAGGAAGAGAACGGCGACGGATTGTTTCTTGCGATCAGCCAATTCCAGCTCTCTTTCGAACGACTCTTCCAGGAATCGGCGGTTGAAAAGGCGAGTTAGTGGATCACGAATCGACTGTTCACGGAGGGTTTCGCGCAGATGAAGGCTAGCCAATGAGAGCGCGATCTGCGAGGCCGCACTTACAGCCAGTTGCTGATGAGAGTCCCGGAAACTATCCGTGCCAGAATCATATCGGGTCCGGATCGGGCTCTCGAATTTGAGGTGCAGGACGCCGACCGTGTTTCCTTGTGCGACCATCGGCACGCAAAGAGACTCAGTAGTTGAACTGCTGGTTAAATGCTGGCAAGCAATGTCACCTCCATGACGCCCACTCCAGTGAGGCAGGCCGCGGCGGAGAGACCAACATGCGTCGGGAGGAAACGTCGGAATCGCTGCGTTTGCTGTCCCCCAACGGACGGCAGCCTCAAGCAGATCTCGTGATGACTTGAACAAATAGAGCGCCCCAGAAGGAGCCTCGGTAAAAAGTCTTTGGGCCGACGTGGAGACGACAGTGCAAGCTTCCTTAACACTCCCACTACAGGCTAGCAGGGACCCCATCTCATTCAATGAGGTCATCTGTTCTGTACGAAGCTCCAGTTCCTTAATCAGCCGGTCCAAAGACTCAGCGTGTTCCCGTTGCGCTTCGCTTGCCCTGATCTGCTCCGAAACGTCTTCGTAGATCAGGTAGGCACCTCGCACCTGTCCGTTTACCTGCAGCGGAACCGCATGCAGTGCAATGTCAAGAATCTGGCCGTCCTTGCGCCGCCGTCGCACTGTCCTGTGCAGAGCGTTTCCGGCGAAGATCTGCGGAATCATCTCCTTTAGCTCGGTGGGGTCGTTATCAGATATCTCCACGGTTCCAAGATCCATCGAAGCAACCCCACCCCGGTCGTACTCGAAAAGCTTTTCAAAAGCGGAGTTCGCCAGCTCGACCGAGCCTTGCCGATCGAGAACGACGATTCCCAGCGGGCTATTTTGTATTAGTGAGTCTAAATACGTGGTTTGCCTATTCAGATCAATCGCCAGGCGGTGTCGCTCGCTGACCTCGGATCCCACGATGAGTCCTACTGCGGACAACACTAGCATCAGCAAGGCAACTTTCGTAAACAGGACTGTGGTTGGGGGAAACAGATGCATCGCCCCCACAATTCCAAAATTTACCGCCAGCAGGCCGGTGACAACTCGCCGGACTCCCTGACGCATCGCAATCCAGATGATCGGAACAAAACAGAGATAAAAATTGTCGTATCGCCCATCCTTAGTTCCGAACATCGCTCCGAGAACGGCTAATATCATCAAACATTGGCCGCATATTTCTATGGCTGCACCAAGAGTGAATATTGTTTCAGGAGAATGTGTCGGGGCGGCGTAGTGGAGATCGGAGGGCTTCGGCGAAAGCCAATTCCGAACATAGGGGAATACATGGACGAGAAGAAACGGTGCAATGCCCACCAATCCGATGGCGTCACCCAGGAACCATACCAGCCCGGAAGACTTGTATTCACTCCAGGGAATGCTATGATCCGCGATCAAGCATCCTACCCCGAAGATCGTTGCTCCTGCGGCCGCGGTAGCGCTCACAAAAACGTAGCGGACCACATCCCGGCGGCGTCGCAGTCCAAGATCGATCTGCAGAGGGCCACGCAACACATACGCCGCCACTCCGTAACAAACCGCGATTCCCGCGGCATCGACCGTGTTACTGAAAGACAGGACTGACTGTGCGTAAATAAGCGTGTTGGCAAGAAAAACCGAGAAGCAGACTAGAAATGCGTACCAGGGATTGACCCCCAACAGGAACGCCATGGCCAGACCGACGGCAGGATACCAGGCAACAAATCCAGTTCGAGAAAACAAAACAATCGCAGGTTCGTTCAGTAAGAAGTACAGCAGCACGAACGAAAGGGAAACAAGACCGTGGCGAATGATCAGGCGTCGCGAATGCATGAATGGAATCTCGGTGAAATGGGTTCAATCAAGTTTAAAGCTATTGGTGATGCGCTTTGCCCAATGATCATTCGAGAAGGAGATACCGCTAACTTCAATTGTGCGGGAAACAGACAAGTAGCTGCTGGTCAATAATGCTCACCACGCTGAAAGACCGCGTGGCACTTCCAGAGCCGCTTTGCGCTGAAGCAGTTCTGCACTATCCTACGGTTAGCCTCTTTCGATGTCAGTCCTCGGGCATGGAGTAGGCCGGGAACGGCCGGTGTAAACAGGCCCCTTTTACTCGGACCAGGATTGTCATTTGACTATTCTATGGGTGTAAACGCCGATTCGACGGAACAGGTTTCCGTTGGGGAGCGAATAACGATACGTAAAGTCACTAATAGTCTCAATCTCTATTCAGTCTCTATTCAGTTTTGAACATTCGCCGTCGATGAATCTGAGTGATACCAGTCCTAGTTCGCAGCAGCAAGGAGCGATAATGGTGCCGCCCGTCCTGTCGACGCCAGGTCACCATTGCCATTTGAGACGGAGGGGCGTCGCGCGGCTTCTTCAGCCCTGCGGACGTTAGCGCGTGGTGGTCCACATCCAGTTGAGAAATCCACGAAGTCAAGTCATCAGGTGAAAATGAATGGAGAACGTCTTATCCTTCGGTACCCGTGGCTGCTTTCTCCTGATTGAGCGTGTCTTCCACTCTCCGCACGAGTTCCGAAGACAGGAACGGCTTTTCAAGAACGTTTGCACCATGCTTGATCCGCTCCCGCAATTCGGGAAGTTGGTCACCAAAACCGGTTATCAGTAAAAACTTCGTCTCGAGGCGAATCGCACGAATTCGCCTTTCGAGCTCAAGTCCATTGAGTCGGGGCATGACAACATCACTCACGACAAGGTCTATTGCGCCATCGTGCTGCTGGCACAAGCGGAGCGCATCTGCGCCATCGGCGGCGGAAAGGACGGAAAAGCCGTTGCCCTCGAGTGTCCTATGCAAAAGGTTTCGAAGATTGTCGTCGTCTTCGACTACCAAGATGGTAACATCACGCGGGGTGGGCGACGTGGGTCGCAAGCATGATGGAGTTTCTCGGGGGCGTCGTAGTTCCAGTTCACGTGTCATCCGTCGAGCGAGTATGCGTAAAGAATCGCGCTGTTCCGCTGTCAGGAGGTGTGGCACTCGGTCCATCACCGCGAGTGCACCTAACGGGTAAGCGTCATCGGTGGTCAACGGTATCCCTGCGTAGAACTGAATCCCAAGTTGCTTCACCAAGAGACTACTCATAAATCTTTCGTCAGAGATTGGATCCGGAACGATCAAGACGTCGGGTTGCAAGATTGCGTAGGCGCAGAACGAGCCATCTCGCGGAAGTTCATCCAAATCGAGGCCGATTGTTGCCTTAAACCACACCTTTTGTTCATCTATGAAGGCGATGACGGCTATTGGAGTATCGCAGACCAGAGAGGCCAGACGAGCGATGTCGTCGAACGCTTGCTCGCGGGATGTTCCCAAGATTCGAAAGCTGCGAAGACTCTCAAGACGAGACCTTTCATTTTGTGTCAGGGGGCAATCCACTAACCGCCTCACATTCAATTTGAGACTCGGTCCGTAAGGCCAGAAGGACGACATTAGCCCCACTAACCCATGACCACGTTCGGAAGCTCCGTCTGGGAAATAATACGTAGCGCCTATCTCAAAAGCTGTTCAGTTTTGAACACTTTCAACGGTAAGGCTGCACCCAGGAGAGCCATTGGTTCGTCGAGAAAGCGCTTGCCATCGTGAGTACGATCGAAAAACCCATTCTCCTACTAAATATCCCCGCTTGTCGATGACAACGCCACCTTAGCTGCGATCCGCTGTGTCGAATCCCGTGACCTTGACGGTGTTGACACTCTGCCCTGAGATCCCGAAGCTGTGTTTTTTACGAGTTAACTATTACTCGAAGATGGACCGGGACGTGCAGCGGACGTTGCACTCAGGACAGTGGGCATACCAGGCATGCAGGTACCATTCACTGAACCTCAGTGATCGGACGAATACCAAGGAAGGGCCAGACTCAAAGGCTGCATTTTCCAACTTCGGTCCTGGAACCGTAAATAGGAGTGTTTTGCCATTCTAGTGGCTCTCCTTGTAACGTGCGGCGCAACTGATGAGCGTGCAGCGATTTTTCGGCAAAAGGAAAGCGCAGATCGGAGGTACGGGTGGAAACAGCTTATGGGTTCAGGGGTCCGTGGGTACCGGTATTAGAGCAGCTCCTTCGACAACTTAAGCAGTACAAGCTTCCACTGGAAGTGCTCGCACATCAAAACGGCCAGGAAGTCATCTTCGTTGCATTGGACGCAAACGGGGACATTACCGGAGTGCGATTACAAGACTTCGACAAGGTGACGTTCCCGCTGCCGGCGAAGATCAAAGATGAAAGCGGGTCATACCCCACAGAAATTTTCAAAACGCTCAGTCGCGTTCAAAATGTATTCAACAATTGCCGCTAGTCCTACAGGACGATAACTGAACATGGTGCGTCTCTCTCTTCGAGCCCCATGCTGGAATGGCGGTGACGCCCCGGGGCCGTGCTCGATCGGGAAATTACACACTCTGACGACGCTGGTCGCCTCGTTCGACTGCGATTGTAACCTTTGTCCATGTTTCTAGGTTCTTCGTCAGAGGTCCAACTCAAGCGTCCGAGTTCGACGTTGACCGGGATGACTGGTTAGGGCAGTTGTTTTGATACCGAGTACGAAAATGACCGATTCAGACCCACTGTCTATGTTGGTCTACCCGTTCATGCATGCCCGTACTTCCTCGGCAGTTCGCCAAGTTGCTCGAAACTGGCCTGCAAAGCGTGAAGTGAGTTTCCGAGCCCAACCGACGAGCACGTGTGTCCGAAGGGTGAACGCCGCGGTTGATTCAAGAACAACGGAAGCAGCCATCTTTCACCGGCTGGCTCTACTATCATATCCTTACGCATGGGCCAGTAGGTCTGGCTGCGTTCGATCGACCCATATCCAGTTCAATACCCGTTTTCGATGCGCGCCACTACAATTTCAATGCTGAGGGTGTCGAACAATCGGGTACTGTTAACTAGTTCTGGAACTGAACCGGACTAATGTTCAGCTTTTTCATTTTCCAATAGAAGGTTGTGCGCTTCATTCCCAGTCTAGCGGCTGCACCTGATGCGCCACCAATCACTCCATGCGCCTCTTTCAGAGCTTGAAGCATCAGCTCATATTCGGCCCCCGGGGACATCTTGCTAGAAGACGGCCTCAACTTCCTTTTCAGTTCCTCAAGCGGAACCTTTAAGAGTGGCGAGTTTGTCAAAATCACGCAGCGCTGAACCATGTTTTGCAATTCTCTGATGTTCCCAGGCCAGTTCCAGTTCAGAAGAGCATCCATGGCATCTGCAGGAATAGTCACGATCGACTTGTCCGCTTCACTTGCATACTTGGACACGAAGTACCGGAGAAGGTCAGGGATGTCACTTTTCCTCTCACGCAGGGGAGGAATGTAAATCGGAAAGACATTGAGCCTATAAAATAGATCCTCGCGGAAGCGACCCTCGGCGATGCTTCGATGCAGGTTTTGGTTTGTGGCAGCAATCAAGCGAATATCGATCCTTACAGTTTGGTTGCTGCCCAGCCTTTCGAATTCTTTGTCCTGCAGTACCCGGAGCAGCTTCGGCTGAATTGGCCCAGGAAGATCTCCTACCTCATCCAATAGCAGAGTTCCCTTGTCCGCCAGTTCCAATCGACCGATGCGCCTGCTGATCGCTCCGGTGAAGGCACCCTTTTCGTGTCCGAACAGCTCGCTTTCGAGCAATTCTGTCGGAATTGCAGTACAGTTGACGCTAACAAAGTTGCCGTCGGCCCGCGGGCTGAATCGATGAATTGCGCGCGCTACTAACTCCTTACCGGTACCTGTTTCGCCCAGCAGCAAAACCGTCGCGTTAGTTGCAGCAACCGTCCTCACCTGTCGTAGCACTTCTCGGAGGGGAGCACTACTCCCGACCATCTCTGGAAAGGCTTCGTCCCCACTCGCGCGCTCCTGCAGGTCACAATCCTGAAGTTCGGGTTCGGGCTCTGGTGCTGCGGCCGAGGAGGTTTGTGAGCAGTTTGTCAAGGCTACAGGCGGACGGGAGGAAAGGGCTGTGCTCAGCAAGTGAGCGACTATCGCGGCCGCACGGCGCAAGAACTCAAGCGTCGCATTTGTCTTAGGGATGACATGCAAACTGCCAAAGCCGATTGCTCCCAACTTACTACGACGTGTGGTTAAGGGGCAAACATAGTAGGTGCGAACCCCGAGTCGGCGAAGCGACTGTAGGAAAACCGACGACTTGGGTTCGGTTTCCAAATCTTCGACAAGTAGGGAGCGCTGATTCTTCCAAACCCATCCGGTCGCATAAGCGTGGTCGGAAAGGCTTTCGCATCTCCTCTCCGCCTCGCCGGCCTTGCACACCCGGATGCTCTCCACGCTTGAATCGTAAAGACCCAATGTGACAACATCAAAATTCGAAGCATGCTGCAGACGGAGTGCGAGTTTGGGGAGAAGGGCCTCTATCGTGCGCTCACTAAGTGCAAGCTGAGCGAGATCGAGCAACGTGAGATATTGGCCGGCTGTCAGATCTGACGAATGAACAGAATTAAACGCAAGTACCTGCTTTGGCGTACCTTCTCGCACCCTGCAGCCTAACTTTTCTCCGATTGAATCAAGTTTCACGGTGTCGCCTCTCAGGATAGCGACCAGAGCCACGACATCTTCCCGAAGAAGGGGCGTATAAATCAATCTTGGCAATGATCTAAATTGTGTTAGCCGTCGCTAGTAGCGAACTATCCAGTCATTTTAGAAGATGTCCAATACGCCCTTGGTTAAGCAGCCAACGCGACCGAGTTCTTCAATCGTAGTCTGCCATTCTAACCAGTCTTCGACCATACGGCTAGTACATTGCAATGTTTGCAGCGCCCCCTCCGCTTTGCCTCCGGGCAATAGGGTGTGCAGGTGAGCATCTTGCAACCGCCCGAAATAAAGCTTACTAGCTGAAACAGAATTTCAGCACGCCTTCTCGACGGGCCACAAAGCATGCCTTTCGTATCCTTCTGGATGACATTTCCGCCAATAGCCTGCGTCCCACGGTTCGATTACTCGCAGTTCCCCCAACAGCCGCTCGACTTCGACTCAGCGCTTCATCGTGGAGGACCGACCGCATACAACATTTCGTTGGCACGGCGGTAGCCGTCATACTTATCCGCTGTTTCCAACGACTTAGGATCGGTTGCCGCCCTCGCAATGCCGATATTGCGGCAGACTGCCGACGTTTTGGCAGTTGGGCACTCAACCTTCTGACGGCCTCACAGTTGCGAAGCGAAGGGAGTAAGATCGAGCCTAATTGTCGTCACCGAACGTCGAGTAGGTGGGAGTCTCAATGCAAAGAGCTTCCCTGCAATCAGCGCCCACGCTGGCTCCTGCTGTTCAATACCTGAGAATGTCTACTGACCGTCAAGAGTACTCGGTAGAGAACCCAAGCAATCGCAAAATACGCTGAAAACCACGGGTTCTCGGTCGTTCAAAGCTACTCGGACCCCGCCATCTCAGGAGTAGTGCTTCGGAAACGCAAGCCGTCGAACCGAATAGCCGCAGAGCAGCAACACAGCGCCAACACGGACTAGCGAGACTAGCCAGGAAGCCGTCTGATCTTCCGGGACTGTCTCAACGAGGAAACACACGCCGACAAGATTCAGCTCCGGCTTAAGGACATCGCGAACCCGGTCATGAGGGCGGAGTTCGGAGTTTCGGTCACCTATGCCGTTGCAATCCGCACTGGACGGCGGCGACCGCATCGGAGGCACTGGCAAAGCCTAGCGCACTTAGTGCGAGTCTCTGGCTCAGGGGTGATTGAGTAATTTAATTCAGCGCCACTTGGCGACGCCTCCGTGATGCGAAACAGGCGCCGCGTCGGCTCTGGCTGAAGCTGTAATTTCCATCGCCGCATTTTGCACTGGTGCCTTTAGGTGCGGACGAGCAGTTTTCGGGGCGCTTTACTGTCTCCCCTTGCTTTTCACCTAGGTGCCGTTATCCGCACATTTCGGGTTGCGAGTCTGAATCGGCAGCCTCGTGATCTTGTCAATCCTCTACTTCTACCTCGTCCATCGATAGTTTGTCTCGGCTTCGATATGGCTGATGAGCCTCACTCTGGGGAGTGTCTGTTTCGGAATCTTTGTTCCACTGGCGTCTTGCAAACTGCACACGGTCGTCAGAGGTCGCCTCTCCCTGACGTTCACGTTCAAGTTCGTGAATACGCTCTGCGTTTTCGTCGTATTCCGTCTGTTCTGCGTCGGAGAAACCTCCAAAAACTTCATCTTGCCGAGCATTGTTCTGTTTGTTGTGCAGCCGTGTCAATTCGGTTTGGAGCTTTTTCTCTGCCATGATGGACCTTATCTTGAGCGGATAATAGGTAAGCTAGACTTGTTCTCTACGCCCCGTCGATACCCTTTATGCGGTACATCGGGACAACGTTTTCCGTACACGATGTGAGCTGGAAAGTCCAAAAATGGTCGATCTTGCTCAGACTGCGCTCTCCGTTTGGGTCCACGCTATTGCAGACCCTAAAGGAGGCTTATGAAGAGTCATCCCCTGCCACCGATACACTGCAGAGTATGTGGCAATCCGGTAGATTTAAGCAAAGATCTGTCTGCCGACGAAAGCGGCAAAGCCGTCCACACGGAGTGCTACGTCAAGCTGATCATGGACGCAAAAAGGTAATTAGCCAACCGTCTGCTTCCCTGATTTAAAGTTGAAAGTTGAACTCTCACCCGCGGGCGCCCAAAACGGACGCAAAAACCTGAGCCTGCTAGCAGACGGCAAAAGGAACGAACCGCGCTGTGTCTTGCTTCAGGTCACACCTTGCACAAACGGGTAACGATATCGACCACACCTTCCTCGCTCGGCCCAGACATGAAAAAAGTGTCCAAGTGCACCATAGTTGACCCGCATTTTGTACATAGCGCCCGAGACGGCTCAGCAGACAGCGCGTCGAAGAGTTCTTTGATGGCGGCCTGAGTAGGACAAGATTTAGACACCCTCAGAAGCTACTCCTATAGCCCAAAACAGAAATGCACAATATTGCTCACTTCTGTTCGATATGTCCATATGGGTTTTGGCTCTTCTGGATGGGCCAGAGTTCCTAAGCGCACTTTATTTGGCTATTGGGTTTCTGGTTGCGTTATCCGCCCCTCTTTTAAGGTTTGGTGACAACAGTCTAGGTTTGGTGACAACCATCGGCACATACCTGCCGAGGTTGATCCGAATTGATCAGTATCGAGTTCGCACATCGTGACACTATGGCAACTATGGGTGTTAAGAAAGCCGCTAAACAATCGGCCAAGGCGACACTTGCCGAAGTCACCAAGGAGATGGAAAAGCCGAGAGTGGCCAGCTCTGCACGAAAGCACAGTCACGCTTTCGACAGCGTATCACGCTTCTCTGTCAGGCGAGTCGTGGAGAACAATGTTGAGAAGGGAACTGTGGACTTGCAGCCCCCCATTATAGTGAATAAAACCCAACTTCCTGAATCGGTTCATAAAAAAACTGACTCGCGAACGAGTAGTACCCACCATCTCCGCGAGGGTTTCCTGACTGATTTTTGGGATTACAGTCTCGGGCACGCCCTCCTTTCCGAAACGAGCAAGCAAGAGCAGAACCCGAGCTAATCTCTTTTCGCTGGAATTGAAAAGCTGGTCAACTAAATCCTCTTCGTATCGAACGTTTCTCCTCAACAAATACGCCACAAACACGTCCGACAAGGTATGTTCCTGGTGAAGCGCAAGCATCATTGCCTTTTTGTCGATTCGCATGAGTTCGCAATCCGTCATCGCGGTTGCAGACCCCATGCGGAGAGGCTGCCCGGCAAGACCACCCTCTCCGAAGAACTCGCCCGCAGTCAACATGCCTATCGTTGCTTCCTTACCACCCTCCGAGACAACGGTAAGTCTTATCTTGCCCTTCTGGATATAAAACACCGCATCACACACTGCACCTTGAGCGTAGATCGTTTGTTTCTTTCGAACCGAAACAATTGTCCGGCCTTTCCCGATAGTGGCAAGGAACCTCTTGGGGTCAAACTGACGTTTATTTTTTGTAATTGCAGTAACGAGGCTCATGTCGGGTTCTCCCAAGCCAAGAGAGTCCGAAAACGACTGCGCACTCCCGGTGCTGGCGACAAACGGGAGCGAAGGGGGGAAGTGCCGGCGACGAAGCACTGCGCTCCGCTGAGCAGTCACCTCATGGTGTCATGTCTCGGATAGGGAGTCAACGGCCCGAGCTGAGCAATATTGCTCAGCTCCCCAAACGCTGAAGAGGGATAATCCAGGAACTCTGAACTAGAGAATGTGTACTCTCCTATCCGCTTCCCGGAGGATTTATGTGGACCCTTTCAAAGCACCACAGACAATTGGCAGTCGCGCATTCCCAACTTGAATCTGTAATCGTCGAACGTACGGCAGAATTGCAACACCTTTCTCAGCGACTTCTCCAGGTGCAGGATGAGGAAAGGCGGAAGTTGTCTCGTGACTTGCACGACAGTACTGGCCAAACGTTGGCCACATTGAGAATCAGTGTTTCGCTCCTTCAGGAAAACTGCAAGCAAGACCCGTCCACGAGAGCGCTTGTCCTCGACGTTGCAGTCTTGGCGGATCAGGCAATTGCAGATATTCGCACCATGACGTATCTTCTGCATCCACCACTGTTGGACGAGGTGGGCTTTGCTTGTGCCGCCGAGTGGTATGTTGAGGGTTTCGCCAAGCGTAGCGGAATTAACGTAAACGCGGCCATCGACGATTCGCGTAAACGACGACTACCGAAGAGAATGGAGGTCGTTCTTTTCCGTGTCCTACAGGAAAGCCTGACGAATGTGCATCGCCACTCCGGGGCGTCGCAGGTTAGCGTATCTTTCCAGCACAACCCTGAAACTGTGATCCTCGAAATACGAGATTTCGGGCGGGGCATACCCGCAGCTCAGTTGGATCGACTTCGGCAAGCGAGCGCGCAAGGCGGTGTTGGCCTGGCTGGAATGCGCGAGCGGCTCCACGAACTGAACGGCAAACTTGAAATGGAGTCGGACGATCATGGAACGAGCGTACGAGCCGTCGTTCCCCTTTATCCAGTACATGCATCCGTTCAACTTGCCGATTGCGGCCAAGTTGCTGCGTCCGAATAGGCTTGCCTATGGGGAGAAAGAGAAGCCGTTCAGGACGCGCGTCCACGCTTTAAAAGACAGAGGGCGACGCTGCGGATACTGGACGATCAGTGCGCTATTTATTTGCCACCCGCCGCGTTGTAGCTGACCAAGCCCCTCTTCCTAAAACCATTCATAAATTTACTTATTCTCGCGCGTGTGGTTCCAACCATCTCCGTCAGGGTTGATTGGCTCACTTTCAGATTGTGCTCTGGCTTTGATTCCCTGGTTATCTGCCCAAACAGCAACAGAACTCGCGCCAGTCAGCCTTTCGCTGAAATTGAAGAATTGATCTACCAGATCTTCCTCTATCCGAATAATCCGAGAAAGCAGATAATCAACAAACGGCACAGCAAACTGCGGGTCCCGCCGTGTGAATCCACAGAGATTGTCTTCCTAGGAGCCTTTTCCCAAAAAAATACCTCGCTGCAGGAAGGAGATTATTGCTTCTTTTCGACGCGTGGAGAGAGCCGTGAGCTTCACTGTACCGCTCTGAATGTAGAAAACGGCATCAGCTGGGTCTCCTTGCGAAAAACGATCTCTCTATCTCGGTAGTTGCGAACAGTCATAGCAGCACGGAATTGCTTGCGAAACACTGCGGGACTGACGCTCTCGCCAGGAGCCAAAGTAGACGTCACGGTCGAGGCAGAACCTTGAGGATACGATTGTCAAGAAAATCATCGCGTAGCAAGGAAACACCGGCGACATGCTCGAAAAGGAAAGGGATCGCTTGCGAGCGCAAGGGTCTCCGTCGTTTAAGCAGTGTAGACGCCGACGAGCAGAAAGCTAACCCCGATTGACATGCCGTGTGGGAGAAATGGTCGCCATCCTGCGCCACGAACCTCGCGCACAAAACCATCCCCGTAAAGCGTTACCGAGGGGCACAATTTGCGAATTTTTGGTCGTGGTTCATTCGAAAAAAAGTACGCGCCGAAAACCCTACGCGCAACCGTTACGACAGAAGGAGGTTCTTTAGTGACGCTCGAGCGGCTCCGCCACCGATATTCGGCTTGATCATCAATTCGAGTACCGTAACATTCGAGAGGTCCACTCGGTACTCTTCAACCTCGCGTGACGATTCAGGTGGGCTGAAATTCCACTGCTGGCGCACAATCTCTTTGAGCGAGCTCTCGCCATTCGGAGACCACCGCAAAACGAACTCCTGGGTGCGTCCGGTTTCATTTTCTTCGAAAACAAGGTGTATGCACTTGAGCGCCTGGGGCTGATCGAAGATCAACCGAAGGGTTTGATTCCCCGGCGCCTCTGCGCGCCAGCCTCGCGTATCTCCTGGCGTGAATGCTAATTCGACAGGAAAATTCTTGTCCTCCGACGTGACCTCGACTACCGCTGTTCGTTCTACATCCAACCAACCTTCTCCGCGGGCTCGAATTGTTTCTGGAGTCGGAGTGATGAGACGCTTTCGCATGAAACCAAGTCTACTCCTGTCTTATGTCTCCGAGAAGCCGTCAATCGCCTCGTCCTCATACTCGGGCGGAAATCAGACCTCCGAGTCTTAATCTCTCGGCACTAGAATCCAGCCACAATCGCAGCACGCCTTTGGGCCCTCGCACATTAGGGTACGGGATCCCAGCATGCTTCAAAGGGCATTTATGAATGGTCCCCCTATTACGGGAAATGCCCTGTACAATTTATGCAAAGCCAGTCGATCTCACGGTCGATCTGTATGCCGACGAGTACGGCAAAGCCATTCACGATGATAGATACGTCAATTAAAACCTCAAACCGAGTGCGCTAGCCTGTGCTGCTGCGTCGAGTTACTGAAAGGCAACTACGCATCTTGGCGCATGATCGCAAGTCTCACCCGCTTACTTCCAGTCGTGATTCCATATCGCATGTAAGTCTTGTTAAGGTGAGCTTTCACAGTTCGGAGCGCCATGCCAAGTTCCAGGGCGACTTCAGCATTGCTTGCACCGGTTAGAACCAAGTCGACTACCTGTCGCTCCCGACGCCCAAGAATGATCAAAGGGGCGGCAAGCGGGACTAGCAGATGCTTGCCAGCCGGTGAGTCACAACTTAGTTGAGAACGTGAAACAGCTAAGATAAGCCTAGTCAAATCGCCATGCTAGGCTTCGGCACCAACGTTGTCAAACTGCGGCAACAAACTGCACCACTACCCAACAATGATCGCGTGGCAAGGGCTTTGTGTTTCGGTGTAGCCTCGCCCGAGAGATCCTCTGTCACGGTACGGCCAGATGGAACCGGAGAGAACCGAGCAGTCGCCAGCAAACAAAACTTCTAATTAAGGCTCTGAAGGGTTACATTGGGTAGACCATTCCCGCTTTCAGGGAGCGGACTCGCAACCGGAAGCTGCAGGTTGATCACGTCGTTCCTCACGGCATAGACCACTAACTGAGCGATCGAATGAAGGTTGAGCTTCGACATAAGGTTGGCTCGATGTGTTTCCGCCGTTTTCACGGAAATGTTCAGAATTGCGGCGACATCCTTAGACCTGTTGCCCTCAGCCAAGAGCTGCAACACCTCGCGTTCCCGAGATGTCAACTGGGGCACCCTGGGCCCGGTCGGGCTCCGCTTCGACTGGCTGCCTACAAGCAGATCCGATATTCGCTGGGTAAAGACGCAGTTGTGCCGCAGCGCCTCTATTGCATCGGTGATCTCGCTGGTTGCGTCTGACTTAAGAACCCACCCTCGAACCCCCGCTTGCAGACAATCGCGGAGGACTCTCTCGGAGTCAAGGTCCGTTAGGACCAGTATTCTCTGCGCCGGGTTGTCTTTCAGGATCTGTCGCGTCGCGTCTACACCATTTAATATTGGCATGCAAATGTCCAAGAGAAGAAGATCGGGTTTCAATTGCATGCATTTCTCAACCGCATCCTGACCGTCGACAGCCTCACCGCAGACCTCCCACCCTGGGTGAGACCCGAGCAGTGAGCAGAGACCCAAACGGAAGATTGGATGATCGTCAGCCACTAAGATACGAAATGCGTTCATACCTTCCCCCAGACTAGAGGGAAACTTATCAAGTCAAATACGAATACGTCTGTATAGAATTGCTCACTCTAAATGTGTTGGGCCGTCAAGGGCTTGCCAGAAGGCTTTATCCATCTTCGTACTAGCATTTGCCGGGATAAACGTCGACACGAACGAACGATGGGATAGAATTTTACGCACAAACCGCGAAGGAGCGAACTCCAAGAAACTGCGTGTCCTTTGTGAAGCTCATCTTGTCCTGCTACCAGCCTTGCAAGATGAGCATTCTTGATCAGAATAAGCCACGCTGGGGTGCTAAGTTCAAGACGGATTTGGCGCTGAGTAATTAGGCGGACGGTAGGAACTTGAAGCTTGCCGGGCTGCGGTATGGTAAAGCGAATTGTACAGTTCGGGGTCATTTCGTGCGTGTTGTTGGCTGCATTAGGGGCAGCGTGCCAAAGCCTATGGCAAGCCCTTCCTGATGCCCCTTCTGTGCAAGCTGCGGCTCGGGCACAGAAGAGCAACGTGTTCGTTGGGGAAGCACGCGTTCCTCTAGAACTCGGCGCGATGAGCGGCAGAGTGGGCTTGATGCGTCAAGGCGGTTTCGCTGCTCCTGGGCAGGCGTTATCGAGTCAAAAGGAGTCGCGCAATGCTTTTAGGCAGTACTTGAATTCGTCATTACTGAAGCAACAATCGGCTTATCACTCTTCGAGCAGCGGCAGCATAATGGGTAGGGCTATGTATGCCGGTTCGCGGATTGTTGTCAAGCGCGATGAAGCCGGAAAGAACAGCCTGAATACGTCATACGTTGTGCGGGCTCTGACTTCGATGGCCGCGGCCACTGCCTCGCGACCCTATTGGAGGAGATCCCTTGTGCAACCGTTCGGCGCTTTTGGTTCGACAGTTGGCAACGAAGCGGGGATGAACCTGTGGCATGAGTTTAGGCCCGGTATTCAACGGTTGCTGAAAAGCCACAGCCCGAGATTTGTATCCAAGATCGAAGAGCGCATCGACCACAAGTAGTTCGGGAAAAGAGGGTGAGCAAAATGGACTCGTATCGCGCTCATAGTGCGGAAACGGATGATTAAAAATTCCCCCTGAGTCGTCACTCATCGCTGTGCGTAGGAGACGTAATTCCCACTTAACCCGGTCGAGCTTAACCTAGTCGAGCGTCTCGCTGTTGTAGCTTTCGGGCGTCGCGTTGCATAACAGCGGGTTTTCCGCATTCATCCAACGCGCTGCAAAGCAGGGCCACGAGGGTCGTCAAATTCGCTGAGTCCATCTCTTTACTGATTTGTTCTGCAATAGATCGCCAAATATCCGTCTTTACGGTCTAACTCCATAGGGGAATCCCTTTAGGGGACTCCCAGACTCTACTTTGGTTCCCAGAATAGGTCTTAGCAATACTGCTCACTCTCATCAAATAAAGCCCGTCGACAGAAGGACTGCCAGTACACTCCAAATGGATAGTCAAAGGCTTGCCGCTCGCTTAGGGAAATACAAGATGGGTAATTGGCTTCCGAAATCTGTCTTATGTCTGGAATCCTACACGCCACGTTTGTTCGCGTCAGATCTCGTGGCAGGAATCACCGTTGGCCTCGTGGCGCTTCCGTTGGCCATGGCGTTCGCGATCGCGTCCGGCGTTCCACCGCAAGCGGGAATATATTGCGCTATAGTCGCCGGTTTCGCGATCTCTGCTTTAGGCGGATCCTCAACGCAGATCGGTGGTCCCACCGGCGCGTTCGTAGTCGTTGTGTTTGGAATTGTTTCGAGATACGGCATCGATGGGTTGTTCATGTGCACCATGATGGCTGGCGTGCTCCTGTTGATATTGGGAGCGACCGGTTTGGGAACGGCGGTCAAGTTCATCCCGCGCCCTGTAGTTGTGGGTTTCACGAACGGCATTGCCGTCATCATTGCCAGCACTCAAATCAAGGATTTCTTTGGACTCAAGATTGATAAGGTTCCAGGTGACTTCGCATCGCGCGTTGTGACCCTGGCTCACAACTTTTCAACCTTTTCGCCGGTGGAAACATCTCTAGCGGTTAGCGGACTCGCAGTGATTATTCTCTTCATGGTCTTCGTGAAGAGAGTCCCCGGTTATATCGTCGCTCTGTTCCTGGGAACGGCGGTGGTTGTCATCTTCAAACTTCCTGTGGCTACGATTGGCACACGATTCGGTGGTATTCCATCGGGATTCCCAACGCTCAAGATTCCACATTTTCGTTTGGACTTGCTACGACCGCTAATTTCACCGGCGATCACCGTCGCGATGCTGGGTGCGATTGAATCCCTGATGTCTGTAGTGGTCTCCGACCGCATGAGCGGAGACAAGCACAACCCGAACGTCGAACTCGTAGGCCAAGGGATTGCCAACATTCTGTCTCCTCTATTCGGCGGCCTACCGGCTACGGGAGCGATCGCCCGAACGGCCACTAATATCCGCTCGGGTGCGAAGACTCCAGTGGCCGGGATGATTCACTCGCTGACTCTCTTGGCAATTGTTGTCTTTGCCGCACCCCTAGCTCGATTTATTCCCCTATCGGTTCTTGCGGCCATTCTCGTAGTTGTGTCCTACAACATGGGCGAATGGCGTGAGATTCCCGAACTTTTGAAACTATCTCGGTTCGAGATTGGGACATGGCTGGTGACCTTCCTTCTTACGGTCGTTGCCGATCTGAGTGTCGCCGTGGAGGCGGGCATGATTCTTGCTGCTTTGGTGTACATACGTAAGGTTACGCAAACCACGACTGTGTCCGAAGTGACGGCGGAGTACATTCGAGAGGGTCATGTTCACATCTTGCAGCACAAAGAAATCCCCTCCTACGTCGGCATCTTCAGAATCCATGGTCCCTTCCTCTTCGGCGCAACAGACAAACTCGGCGCGATTGTTTCTCGTCTGCCCGAGCTTCCACCCATCATTATCCTGAGGCTCAGGAACATGACGGCGATCGATTCCACTGGCCTGCAGGCATTGGAGAAATTCGCAGACGAAGTCCACGATTCTGGACGGCGACTCATTCTTTGCGGAGCCAGAGAGCAACCGGCGAAGCGTATGCAAGAGGCAGGACTTCACGGCCATCTCGGACCGCAGAATGTTTGCCTGAGCATCGCGGACGCCCTCGACCGGGCCAAAAACATACGTCCTGACGGTCGTAGCCACGTCCGCAAAGCGCTAGTTTAGAGAGAAAAAGTAACGATATCTCAGTGGACTGCGACTAGCGTACGGAATTCAGAGGTCCAGCACCGCCGAAATGGAAGAGGATTCGGCCAGCGGCTGCAGACGAAACCCAACTTTCTTGAAAACCCTCTGGGCAGAAAGATTGTCTCGCAATATTTCCGCGCGGCATCGCACACGGGCGCCCTCACAGGAAGCGATGAAGTTCTAGATGCGGCATTTCGACGCTGAGGCGTGCCGCGAGTGCACACCATTGCAGACCTCTTCTATATGGCGGGAAACGCTCAGCAAGCAGCCTCTACCCAGAGGACCGCTGGCTGACGATCGTAACCAACGCCGGCGGACCCGCCGTTCTCGCGACTAACGCACTTGTTGCCAATGGCGATCAGCTGGCTACGCTCTCCGAAGAGAGCTCGCGGAGTTTGGATCAATCTCTGTCACGGCATTGGAGCCACAACAATCCGATTGATATTGTGGGCGACGCCGATTCCGAGCGCTACGCGAAAGCACTCGAAATCGCATCGAAAGACACCAACAGCGACGGTCTGCTCGTGATCCTGGCGCCACAAGGAACGACGGACTCATTCGCAGTCGCTGAACGTCTGCAACCCTATGCCCGAGGATCTGAAAAGCCTCTACTGGCGAGTTGGATGGGAGGAATGAGCGTTACCTCAGGAGAGAAAGTTCTCAATACCGCCAATTTGTGCACCCGCTGGTCTTGGTCACGCTGCTGCTGGCACTAGTTTCGGTTGCTTCGGCGGAATGGAAGGAGAGCGTCCTTTATACCTTCCAGGCTGGCACCGATACCTACACCCCGATCGGCAAAGTCGTGTTGGTTCAAGCCGGGAATCTTTATGGTGCCACGCAGTTCGGGCCGGAGCATGGTGCAGTGTACCAATTGGCACCTCCGGCAAAGGCGGGCGATCCGTGGACAGAAACCATTCTCTACACATTTAAGGGCAACACGTTAAATGATGGTGCTAGACCGGGTCGGGGTTTAGTGATCGATAAAACGGGCAATCTCTTTGGGGTGACTGAGTACGGTGGAACCGGCCCGTGCATTTTGCTTGGGTATTTTGTACGGATGTAGCGCGGTGTACGAGGTATCGCCTCTGGCGCAGGCGGGCGGGGCTTGGACGGAGACGCTGATTTATAGCTTTCTGGGCGGATCCGATGGCGACCCGTTCGGGATCTGACGTGGGATGAGCAGGGCAATTTATATGGTGGTACACAGTGTGGTGGCGGACTTGGCACTTGCAATACCTATGTCGGATACTGCGGAACGATCTTCAGGCTGACTCCTCCTCAGACGGCGGGTGGAACCTGGGCGGAGCAGGAGTCGAACTATTCAGCACAGCTTGCTTTCGAGAGAGATCGATCAAGGGACTGTGCAATGCTTACCAGTTTTTGCCGCAACATATCTTCATCGCGGGGCATTTTGACCGCACGAAGGCTAAAGTGCGACCCCGGACGGGGGTGCGAGACTATTTTTTCTGAATTGACTTGAGGTAATTCGTGAGATTAGTAATCCGCAGGGTGACTGGAGTTTCATCCATGCCGGGGCAGAGAGCCTTCCAGCGGTTCATAGTATCAAAGATCGGGCCCCAGACGGGCATCTCCCCGGAGCCGTGAGCGACACTCTGCACGCCATTTTTCAAGACGTTTGAGACATAATCATCCGGAAATTTTCCGTCGTGACGTTGAACCAACGTGGTCAGGTCGGGCGGCGGCACCTTGAGCGCCGTCGCCACAGGGCCATCACCCTTGCCGCTGGGTCCGTGGCAGACGGCGCAATACTCCTTAAACATCTGCGCACCGGAAACAGGACTGGGAGGCTTGGCCTGGGTTTTCTTGATTTGACTCTCCCGGGCTCCGGCGATGGTGAGTATGGAAACGAGCGCCGCGCCAAATACGAGCAGATTGCAAATGGGCCGGATCATCCTCGAAGCCCTCCGTGTGGAATTTCGAACTCGTTGCCCAAGTTATGTCAGCCAAAAATGCCAAGAGATCGACCGCCAGGACCCCAAGTGTAGGGTTAGTATGCCCTTTCGCGTTCATTAGAATCGCTTCGGTAGCCATTGCTGCGTCAGAGCTGACTTTCCGCAGAACTTCGCAGACATGTCGCGACATGAAGCGCGCTCCCACGAGTCCCGGAGGGAGCCGCCTGTGACCCGCGAGTTTCTCGAAGTGGCTTGGCACCAGCCCCTCAAATCCCGCTCAACTCCCAGTCGAAAAGGCGGCGAGCCTCAAAGATCTCTTGCAGAACCTGCACTTGCGGTTGCGAAATGCTGACCTACCTCGGAGCGCTGGTTCTTCGTTTTAGCCGGCGCGAAGTCGAGGACCACGCGTGACGGCACATCGCCGTGCTCAAGGCGGTCGACGATCTGGTTGATCGAAGATAGGGGATGCAGCTCGATATCGGCTTTGACCTTGCCTCCGACAGCGAAGGCGAGGGCCTCGGCCATATCCTGGCGCGTGCCGACGAACGAACCGCGAATGGTTATGCAGTTCGCCACCACATCGAAGAGCGGAATTGGGAATTCGCCCGGCGGCAGCCCGACCAACACGCAAGTGCCAAGCTTCCGGGTCATGCCAGCACCTTGCTTGAATGCGATCAGCGAAGGCGCGGTAATCAGAACACCATGAGCTCCGCCGCCGGTCGCCTTCTTGACAGCGGCTGCCGGATCTCCAGTCTTGGCATTGATCACGAAATCGGCGCCAAGGCGCGTGGCGTGGGCCAGCTTGCCATCGTCGATGTCGATTGCGCAGACGAGTAGTCCCATGGCCTTCGCATATTGGATGGCCAGGTGACCAAGTCCGCCAGCGCCAGAGATAGCGATCCATTCGCCGGGCCGTGCCTCGGTCTGCTTAATCCCTTTGTAGGTCGTGATCCCGGCGCAGACCAAGGGCGCGGCTTCCACCGCCGTAAGACCCGCGGGCACATGGGCAACGTAATTTGGGTCGGCGATGATGTATTCGGCAAAACCGCCGTTAACGGTGTAGCCGCCGAACTGAGCCTGAGCGCACACCGTTTCCCAGCCTCTTAGGCAGTACTCGCAGTGACCGCACGCTGAGCAGAGCCACGGCACCCCGACCCGGTCTCCCTCCTTTACAAGTGTCACGCTCGATCCAACGGCAGCGACCAGACCGATGGCCTCATGGCCAGGGATGAACGGGAGCGTAGGCTTCACCGGCCAGTCGCCGTGGGCCGCATGGAGATCGGTGTGGCATACGCCGCAGGCTTCAGTCTTGACTAGAATTTGCCCCGCTCCTGGAGCGGGAACTTCCAATTCCAGAAGTGATAAAGGTTTTCCGAATTGCTCGACAACAGCAGCGTGCATCTTGGGCGCCATGTTGACTCCTCTTTATTCTTTTTATTCTTTGCCCGAGTAGGAAATTCGAGCGTATCAACGGCCTAGTCGTTTTTCTGAGCAAGAGTGATCAGTCTCGCGCTCCTACTTCATTCCCAGATCCGTCAGGATCTTGGGATTGTTCTCTCCCGATGCGATGATTTGGTGGCACGCGGAGCAGTCATTCGTGATGGTCTGGCCGTCGGCACTGGTATGACTGCCGTCATGGCAGCGGAAGCAGCCCGGCGAGTCAATGTGGCCAAGGTTATTCGGGTGGGTACCCCAGGTGACACGTATGTCGGGGAAAATATTGCGGAGATAGATCGCCGCCACCTCCTCGCCCGATTGCTGCACCGACGCGCGCTGCGCCCGATCGATTTCAGGGTAATTGGTTTGATAAAACTTGTTGATCTCGGCAGTGATGTTCTGCTGGGCGATGTCGCGAGTGCTGTAATCTACCTTGAGGACCTCGACTGCTTTCTTCTTAATAAAGGGAAGATCTGCGCTGATTCGCCCGAGCGACATTTGCTTGTCCACTGCACTTTCGGGCAGCTCGGAGACGTGTGCGGGCCGGTTGTGGCAATCCAGGCAATCCATCACGCGATGTTCTCCTTGGTCCAACTGCTTTTGAGTCGGCTTGGCATCACTGGAAATAAATTCGGTGGTCTTTCCTTTATCGTCGGTGTAATACACGGCGGGGATCGTCTGCCGCTGGGGGTCGGTTGAAATGTAGCGGATGCGAGCAGCGTCAGCGAGATGGTGCCCGTGGATTCCGCTCACTCCCTGCCCATTGCTTCCGCCCACGTTCACCATCACAACGTCTGTTTGCGGCGTGTTTTTCTCATCGTCCGTATAGCTGGTGCGAACCAGCAATTTATCGCCCGCAAAACGGCCGGGCCAGTGACATTGTTCGCAGGTTTGGCTGGCTGGACGGAGGTCCTTTACAGGCGAAGGGATTGGGCGCGGATAGGTATGAGTGGCGACCATATAAACCTGTCGCAAACCGGTCAGTTTGGCACGCACCATCCAAGGCAGCCCAGGGCCAATGTGGCAGTCCACACAAGCTACATGTGCGTGCGGGGAAACGTGGTAGGCGGTATTTTCGGGAAGCATAACGTGACAGGTCGTACCGCAGAAATTCGTCGAATCCAGGTACTCCACGCCGCGGTAGGATGCAGTTCCAATGATAAGAAGATTGATCCCGGTGGCCACGACCACCCACTCCAAAGTGCGCCGCACCACGGGCAGGCGCAGGTCAATGGCGGGAAAGACCGCCGGCAGTTGCCCACTTCCGTGCAGACTTCGACGCCTGAGCCAAATGCCGAGTGGAATCAGCAGCAGGCCCAGTACGAAAATGGCGGGGAGGGTGAGAAAGACCAGGATGCCGATGTAGGGATGAGGCGGTCCCGGTAGGAAGATCTCATAGAACCAGAAGGCGATCGTGGTAAGCGCCGTGCTGGTAGTGATCACGGCTCCCGTGAGCGTGATAGGATTCTGGCCCAGAAAGTAGATTGGCTGCGACGAGTCTCGGATTCGTTCTCGCAGATTCATTGGAAACAGCCACCCTCTTTCCTTGTAGCGTCCATCCGGTTCTGCGATAACACTCTCGGCCTCGCGGCGGATCTTTTTCGGCCACCCTGAATCACGCGACTACTTCTTGTATGTGCGGATATAGGCCACCACTCCCTTAATGTCCTCCGGCTTCAGAGATGCCCCATACTTGGGCATCTTGTTCTTGCCGTTCGTAATGATGGTGGCGAGCTCCACGTCCGACATTCCCTGCACGTCCGCCGTTGTGAAATCGTGGGCGCCCATTTTCTTTCCCGTCGCCGAACCGGTTCCATCTGCGCCATGGCACGCAGCACACTTCGACTTGTAAAGCGCCTCCGACGCGTTCTGCGCGTCCGCCGACAACGAAAGCACAAACACGATGGCGATAGCTGTCACTGTAGCGAACACTTGCATCTTGATTGTTTTCATATTCAAACTCCAGTCGATTGGGTTCTCAATTTCCTTAGGTCCAACAACTCTGAATCATGTTTCACGTTAAGGTTTCCGAAGTTGCCCCTGCGCCCCCATAAAAACGAGAACATCAGAATGCGTAACGTAGGGATTCGGTCAGTGAGTTGGCGTGAAAATAGCGTGGCGCTGTCGGGCCGACAAACGAACCTTCACCGTACTGGTAATAATTCCAGCCCATGTTGAAGGCTAGCCTGTGGCCAATATCCACGCTCAGGTTCGCCACCGGTTGCTGGTACTTATACTGCAATGAACCGAGAGGCTGCAGAACATTGAACTGCGGGACGCTGCCGTCAACACTGGTGATGCTGTAGCCGACGTTGGTCATAACCCGCTTTGCCGGCTTGAACCTGATGGCGGCCATTCCAAAATTAGTGTGGTTCGTGTAGTACGAGTTCGCCAGCAGAGGATTGCCCGGATCGTTCAACGCACAAAATGAAGTGGTGCCATTGGCGTTGGCCACGAAGGGAAGAATCACCCCGGTTGGCGGCGTGTCGTTGAAGCAGATCAGGGCATTCTGGATTACGCTGTTGAAGTTGTACGCCAGATCCAGTCCGAAGCGTTCGCGCGGCGCGAGCGACGCGGTCAGCCCATAGTTTTGGTTGTGGCCCACGTACTGGGTCTGGGCGTCGGCGTTGGATTGTTGCAGGACGTTGACGGATCCGCCAAGGGTGGCCCACGAGCGCGGTGTGTAGGTCGTCTGGAACCGGTATCGCGCCTCCTTGCGTGGCGACATGCGGATGAATACGGCGTTGAAGTTCGTGTGTTCCAGATCGAAATTCAATCGCAAGGCATGCGTGGGCCGCGCCCAGAATCCGAGGAGCGCCGTTTTTTCCAGACCCACGAAATGGTCCACGTCCCCGGGGAGATAATCAAGGAAGTGGTTGAACTCCCGGTCGCCATAGCGGTAACCGATGCGTGCCCCGGCTTTTTTCGAGAAATCCCAGGCCAGTTCGGTCTGATTTCTCGTCCAAGTCTGGTTGAAGGATGACTGCGATATGGTGGGCGTCCCTCCCGGAGTTGTGGGCGTAGCGAGCGCGGTACTTAGCAGCGAACACGGGGGCAGTGCGCAGCTATAGTCGAGCTCGTTGAAATTTCCATTCTGCGGAATGCGGTAGGCCCAGAAATAGAATTTTTCGATCAGGCGCACATGCTGGGTCAAGTGCATTGTGGCTTCGAGATCTACCACGTCGGAAATGCGGTTCGCAGCGGCTGTCCCAGTGCCGGTGAAGGCGAGCGTGTTGGTGCGCGGGATCAAACCTGCGAAAGACTCATCCAGCGGCGTGTTGGAAGTCGCGGAACTATAGGAGAACGAGCCGAGGAGCTCCAGCTTCCGGAAGTAATTGCTGCGCAAGCTGACGCGCTCGGTGGGCGTCGAAGTGCGGAGTTGCTGGTTGCGTACGTAGCTGGTGTACGCGCTACAGGCAACATTGGTCAGGGTTCCATTGACAATCAGACTGGTTGCCGGTGGCACCACGGCGCAGGGTACCTTGTTTACCGTGTCGATGGACAAGCCCAACGAAACGGAACTGGCTGGCGTCGTGGGCAAGAACGTCTGATTGATTGGATTCAGCTGGTAGTCCGTGTCTCCCTTGTAGTAATCGAGGAATTGGTCGTAGCTGATGACAGTTCGAGGCGCGATTTTAAAGTCCACTCCCAGGCGGTACGAGTTCATGGTTGTATTCCAGGCTTGCAGGAGCGAACCTTCCGTACCCTCGTGGATGCTGCTGTAGGAGGGCCCGGTCATGTTGTTATGCGAATATCCCAAACGGAAGCTGACCGTGGATTGCGGAAGCAGTGTGAGATCGACGTCGCTCATGCGTCGCGTCGTAGCGAACGAGTGAGGCGAGTTCAGTATCGGAATCGATGGAGTAGAGGTCGGGGGATTCAGCGGATTTGCCAGCAAGTCGTAGTCGAAGAAACTCTGATCCCGACGGAAGCTGCTTTGGAAGTTGTAGCATTTGCTCTTATCGGCGCGAAGGCGTGCGTAGTTGTTGGGATCGCCTCCCCACCCCACGCTGTTGAGGTAGAGATTGTCGAACAGCAGGCCCTGGTGATCGGCGGACTGCATCGTAAGCATCTGGTCAAGGATTCGCGGGCCAGTCTGCAGATTTACCAGTGTGTCGTACATGTCGCCGCTACCGGTCACGTCGGTACTGCGGTAGCCCAGTTCGATGGACTGGTGAACCTGGTACCCGCCGCGGGTCACGCCATCGGGTTCGGCGGGCGGGGCTGGGGGCGCGGTAGGATTCGCGGTGGGAGTTTGGGCGAATACTGTTTCTGACGATGACACGATCGTTGCGCACAAAAGCACCGCCAGGGCCATCGCTATTCGACGTTTGCTGTGACCAATGGCCGCTAAGCTGCGCTCGGTGTGCACGCACCCGGACGCCGCCCTCTTGATTAGCGAAGACTGGTGCACGAGTTTTCTTGGCGGCGCCATTCGCTGCTCCCTACTTGAAAAACACGCTGCTGAAATTGGAGCCATGAATCTGCGTGTGACACATGGTGCAGGCCTGATATTTGGCCGACTGATTGTGCGCGGGACCGATTGGCCCGCCGGCGGTCAACTGGGACGAGAAAGTGTGGCACTGCAGACAGAGCATGTTCACCGGCATCACCTTGAGTAGCCGTGGATTGGTGGAACCGTGGGGGGTGTGGCAACTGCTGCAGCCCTCGGTCTTCACGGGGACGTGCTCATAGACGAAAGGACCTTGTTTGTCGACATGGCACTTGTAGCAAACGGCGTCACCGCTCGGCAGGCTCCGTAACTGCCGCACGGTCGCTGTCCCATGTGGGTTGTGGCAGTCCACGCACTGCACCAGTCCTTCGTTGACGCGGTGGTGATAAGGTTTGGCAAAGTCTGCCTTGGCGGAAGTATGGCATCCGTAACATAACTGTGGTTGCTCCTGAGCTAGCAAGAACTCTTTTTCCTTGGCGTGATGAGGAGAGTGGCAGTCGAGACATCCGACATCGCTACTGGAGTGGGCGGACTCGGCGAAATGCGATTGCTGGTGAGCCTCGCCGTGGCAGCTTAGACAACGAGCGCTAGTCTCCTGCCGTGACTTTCCCTCGAACACAAATATCTTGGTTTTGTCACCGCCGCCCGCCACGTGGTCGGCTCCGGGCCCATGGCAACCCTCACAACCTTGCTGGGAGGGACCGCCCTTTATGTTCAGTGTGGTCTTCCAATGCGCCGTTTTCTCCCAGGCGTTATAAATCTCCTCATGACAGGTTTTGCACGTCTCAGCTCCCACGTACTTGGAACCTTCGGAAGAAGGCGCAGTGGCCGTAGGTGCGCTCGCGGATTGGGCGTTCTTACCAGCAACCTGCTGGCTCGCTTGGCCGGCGGCATAAGCGCCCGCAACGAAAAGACATAGCGCCGGGAACAGAAGAACTCGACAGGCTTTGTGATAAAGTTTGTGGCTCATAAGTTTGAGTCCCTCAGCTTCATCTCATCAAGCAGGGCGAGACGCCCCCCAGTCACCAGTTTGATTTCCTGGAAATTGCAGAAATTCTAATGTGACTTACAATTCCAAGACTGTTCACAATTGCTCAACTCTCAAGAATGAAACACAGACACCTGTCTGGTGCCAATTGGTGTCGGCAGTCTATTGACTTTGGGAGTAGCGCCTGCAGGCCGACTGTCTCGGGGCAGACCGGTGGAGTTCTGTGATCCAGGTCACAAAATAACGTGTCTGGGATCACTAAGAGTGCCAGAAAAAGAAAAGGGTTCAAGACTTTGGGGGAGGAAGTTAGGCTCCAAGTAATTTCTGGAGATCTGTTTTGTCGGCCGTCAGGGTGACACCAATTATCGCCTCCAGCCAGTGAGAATCGTTGCCTCCATGCCTACTATCCATGGTTGCGGAAGAGTCTTCATCCAGCCGTCCAGCTCGTGTCGCGTTGCTCCAATCTTGTCCTCAGCCTTTGATGTATCTCGCGAACAAGAATCTCGAAGCAACCGTGATTAAGTGTATTCCTCTCGGCGACCCAAAGGCCTGCAAGTCCCGCACGGGGTCAAGTTTTTTCTCGATCCGGCCCCGCGAATCTATGGGATACTGGGGCCACTCTGTGGTATCTGCGAAATCCAGAGCCAGAGTATTTTCGTACAATAAACGTACGATGGATCGGGCAATGGAGCCTTTTTGGCCGTTGTGGCATTTCACAGAATCAATAACTTACGTGTTGTCAACGTACTGAATAGTTTAACCTCCCATCGAAGGCTCGAAACTAGCAAAAAGTCTTCCCTTCGTTTTTTTTCTCGATCACATGTTACAATGCTTACAATAGTTACAAAGAGGAAGACCGATGAAGCAATCGCGTTCGATGGTGCTCAGTATGCGCCTGTCAGTGGAGAGCGGAAAACGCTTGAGGCGCATCGCGAGTCGGCACGGCTGGACACCGAGCGATGCTAGCGCTCGGTTGGTGGAAGAGGGCTTGAGACGGTCGGAATTTGCCTTCTTGGATTTTCGCGATTCACCGGCAGGCAGGCAGGCCTATATACAAGGAAGCACGCTGGCGATATGGGAAGTCATGTTCCTTCTTCGGAGCTACAAAGGAAATGTCAAGGACGTGGCCAAGCATTTGAAGTGGCCTGAAGCGAAGGTTCGAGCTGCCCTTAACTACTCGGAGGCATTCCCGGGAGAGGTGAATGAGGCGATAGCAGAGAACGATGCAACCGATTTCGACAGCCTAAAGCGCACGCTTCCTCAAGTGGTCGACTCTACCGCCAGAAGGATCAAGCGGGGCTAAAATGCTCAATCTGCTTCTAGATGAGCACATTTCCTCAGAGGTTGCGAATGGCGTTCAGCGTCGGAATCGATCGCTAGTTGTCCACTCGATGGTGCAGTGGGAGAGCGGAAACTTTCTTGGGAAGGAAGATTCTGTTTGTCTGCTGGAAGCAGCAAAGCGACGGTTGACCCTGGTTACATATGATCGCAGGACGATTCCTCCATTGCTAAAGCTCTGGGCAGAAGAAGAGCGACCCCATGGCGGTGTGATCTTTGTCGATGAAAAGACAATCTCGCCGGCGGACATTGGGGGGCTAGTTCGCGCTCTGATTTCTCTCGCTGGCGAGGCCGGGGAAATGGACTGGACCAACCAAGTGTACTTCTTGCGGAGCGCACGCTGACCTCGATCATCCAACACAACCTGTGAGCGATTTCTCAGATGCGGAATTCTTGCGCGAACGCGATACTCTGTGTGCGAGTTGTGTGCCAGACTTAACCTCTTGAAATTAGAGCGACTGCTCACGGCC
>Ga0308309_10000338_pt1 | contig 31531 bp, 23 predicted proteins | sample HubBroMetageWFT5_FD_192491 | JGI IMG/M metagenome (GOLD analysis project Ga0308309, IMG submission 192491) | Warmed and freeze-thawed soil microbial communities from the Hubbard Brook experimental Forest, New Hampshire - Hubbard Brook CCASE Soil... | ecosystem: Environmental > Terrestrial >...
TTTCATTGACCATGCCGGCCCTGAGCCCATCGGCCACGAACAGCACCAGATTGTGCGGGCGGGACGGCGTTTGGGCGGCGGCTGGGAGCGCCAGCGCTCCCAGGACGGCGGCGAGCAGCAGGCGCATTCGACACTCTCCCTTGTACGGGAGATAACCTAAAACCGAATTGTTACAATCGTAATTTACGCGAACGATTTACGCGCCAGTGCCGCGCCCTCGGCAAGCGCGCGCAACTTGCCGTAGGCGACGGCAAGGGTCATCGGCGCCATGCCGCAATTGGTGCAGGCCTGGATGCGTTCAGGGTCGACGAACCGGGCGGCGAGCTTCAGGGTCTCGGCCACTTCCTGCGGCGTCTCGACCTTGTCCGACGCCACGTCGATCGCGCCCACCAGGACCGTCTTGCTCTTCAGGAGCTTCATCAGTTCGGGTGGCACGTGGCTTTGCCGGCATTCCAGCGAGACCTGCTGGATCTTGCTGCGATCGAGCGCCGGGAAGGTCTGCTCGTACTGGCGCCAGCTGTCGCCCAGCGCCTCCTTCCACTTGATGTTGGCCTCGATGCCGTAGCCGTAGCAGATGTGCACCGCGGTCGTGCATTTCAGGCCCTCGGCCGCCTTCTCCAGCGCCGGCACGCCCCATTCGACGGTCTCGCCGAGATAGACGTTGAAGGCCGGCTCGTCGAACTGGATGACGTCGACGCCCAGCTTCTCGAGGTCGCGGGCCTCCTGGTTCAGGAGCTCCGCGAAGGCGAAGGCCATCTTCACCCGGTCGCCGTAGTAGCCGTCGGCCAGCGTGTCGATCAGCGTCATCGGACCGGGCAGGGTGAATTTGAGCTTGCGCGCCGTGGCGGCGCGGGCGACGCGCGCCTCGCGCTCGTGCACGAATTTGCGCCGCTTGAGTGGCGCGGTGACGGTCGGACAATCCGCGTCGTAGCGGTTGTTGCGGATGCCCATGCGGACCTTCTTGTCGAAATCGACGCCGTCGACCTCGGCCAGAAAGCCGTGCACGAAATGCTGCCGCGCCTGCTCGCCGTCGCTCACGATGTCGATGCCGGCCTCTTCCTGGCGGCGGATGGCGAGCAACGTGGCGTCGTCCTTGGCCTCGAACAACGGCTGACCGCTCAGAGTCCAGGGCGCCCACAGCACGTTGGGCGTGGCGAGCCACGAGGGCTTGGGCAGGCTGCCCGCCAGGGTCGTCTCGAACATGTTTCTTCCCCGTCTTTGCTTGTCGTCTACTTTGTTGTGCTTGCCGCGAACTCCAGCTCCGCCCGCACCTCGGGCGGCAGGACCTGGCCGAAGGTGCCGGGCGCGCGCCAGTGCAAGGTGCCGAAGGCGCCGCAGCTCTCGCACACCGAGCGCCAGCTCTCATGGTGCGCCGCGCAGGCCGAGCAGCGCCAGGCGCGATCGGCCGGCGCATCCGCCGCGCGCGCCAGCCATTCGTGCACCTTGGTTTGGTCGGAATGGGCGCGCTCCTCGACCTCGGCCATCATGCGGCAGACGCGGACCGACGGATGGGTGCCGCCGGCGGTCTCGAGATAGCGCCGCGCTTCGCCCCACAGGCCGGCGTCGAGCGAGGCCTGCGCCAACGCCAGATGGCTTTCGATGTCGTCGGGTTTTTGCGACGCCAGGCGGCGCATGACGCCGACCCGCTTCAACGGCTCGGTTTCGCCCGAGGCCTTGAGATAGAGCTCGGCGAGGTCGGGATGCGGCGCCAGCGCCCAGCCGCGTTCCAGTGTCTTGGTCGCGCGCTTGCCGTCGCCCGCCTTGATCTGCAGCTCGGCCAGCCGGCTGCTGACGGCGATGCGCTCCGGCGCCAGGCCGAACGCCTCGCGCGCCAGCGCCTGCGCATCGGCGGCACTGCCGTCGCGCTCGGCGGCGCGACTGCGCTCGACCAGCAGCAGCGCCTTCAGCGTGCGTCCCTTGTTTTGCGTGACCACCTTGCGGCGCAGGCCGGCGTCGAGCGTCTCCTGGGCCGCTTTCCACTGGCCGATCTGCGCCTGCATGTCGAACAGCGAATGCACCACCCACGGCGTCTGCGGCCGCAGTTGAAACGCGCGCTCGGCATAGGCCAGGGCCTGCGTCTGGTCGCCTTCGCGCAGCGCCTGGCCGATCAGGCCGCGCAGGCCGAGGAAGGCCATCTGCTCGTCGTCGAGCATGGCGTTGAAGGCGCGCTTGGCGCCGTCGCGATCGCCGGTGAGCTGGGCGGCCTGCGCCGACAGCAGCAGCGTGAGCGCGGGTTCGGCCAAAAGCTTGTCGGCCTTGCGCGCGTGTTTCTGCGCTTCCGCGCCATCGCCGGCGGCGACCGCGGCCAGGCCCTGGGTCAGCTCGCGATAGCCGCGGCGGCGCCGGCTGTCGCCCCAGCCTTCGAGCAGTGCCCCCGGCGCCCCCACGATCCAGCGGTAGAGCAGCCACAGGCCGATGCAGACCAGGACCAGCATGACGATGCCGACCGCGAGCGCGCCGACGCTGGTGTCGAGGCGCCAGCCGCGAAACTCGGCGGTGACCGCACCGGGACGCTCGGCGAGCCACACCGCGCCCAGCATGGCGGCGACCGCGACGACGAACCACAGGAGCGTGCGCAGGATGGTCATCGGATCAACGCACCGCGCCCAGCAGGGAGATGGCGTGCGCGGCCAGTTCGTCGATCGCGCGCTTGGCGGCAAGATGTGCCTCGGCGCGCGCCAGCCACGCCGCGGTGGCCTTGTTGGTCTGTGGTGGCAGCGACTTCACGAGGTCCACCGCTTTGACGAGATCCTCCGCGTCGAGCGCCGCTTCGGCGCGGGCGAGCTTGGCCTCGACCGAATCGCCCGGCACGTCGTCGCCGACCCGGCGCAGCGAGACGATGCTCCTGACCTTGCCTAAAAGCCGCTGGCCGAACGAATCGCCGGCGACGTCGTCGGACAGGGCCGCCTTGGCGACGGCCGGGAAGCTGGCGGCGAGCGCCGCGCGCGACGCCACGCCCGCCTGCCCATAGGGCTGCAACGTCGCGGCGACTTCGGTGAGCTTGGTATCACCTTGGGCCAGCGGCGCCAACAGGGTGAGGTCGGTGGCAAAGGGCAGGTCGGAGTCGAGGGCCGCGCTCAGGCGCGCGGCGACGCCGATCACGGCCGAGGCGCGAGCGGCCACCAGCGCCTTTTGTTCGCCGGCCGTGCGGGCGCCCAGGGCGTCGCTCAGCGCCTTGGTCTGTTCGCGCTGCCCGGTCATGCTCTGGTCGAGCGTCTGCAGGGCGCCGTGCAAGGTCGCGATCTCGGCCCGCAGTACCGCCATCTCCTTGTCGGCTTCGGGGGACGGCGGTGCGGCGGTTGGCGCGGCCGCCGGCCGACCCTCCAGCGCCTCGACCCTGCCGCGCAGCTCGGCGACGGCGGGATCGGATCCCGTCGGCTTTTCGGCGGCCGTCGCCGACAGCGCGCGCAGGCGCTGCTCGAGATCGTCGAGACGGGCGGTGAGGTCGCGCCTGGCCGTCTCGACCGCGGCATTGGCGACCGCGCTGGCGGCTGCCTGGACGGACTGCAGGTCTAGTGCCGGTGTCGGCGCGGGCGGAATGGCCGCCTGGCCGCGCCAGAGCACCCGCGCCTGTTCGGGCCAGAAAGGCAGCGAGATCACGGCGCCAGCCAGCACGATCACCGCGGCGACCAGGCCGATGACGAAGGCGCCGAACACGCCGAGCCCGCGCCGTACCTGGACGGGCTTAGCCATGGACGGCGGCGGCGGCGGAGAAGAAGGTGTGTCGCTCATGATGGCTTGTCCTTGTACGCCGGCTTCGGCCAGCCGGTCGATCTCGTCCAGCACGGCCTGACGGGTCGGCCGCGCTGCGGCAACGCTCGCCTTGAACGGCAACTTGCCAAGCGGTGCCAGGGCAGCAGGGCTGATGCCGATGGCGGTGAGGCTGCGCATGGAATCGGCCAGGCCCGCTTCGCCCACGAGCTTGGCGAACTGCGCGGCGGCGCGGGGCGAGAAGAAGGTCGCGGCATCGAGCGCGCGGGCCTGCAGGGCCGCCCGTGCCGAATCGGGCAGCGTGCTCTCCCCGCGGGCGTCGTAGAGCGCGAAGCGGCGCACCTCGAAACCGTCGCGGCCAAGCGCCGCGCCGAGATCGAGCGCCAGGTCGACACCTGAGACATGGACCAGCGGCCCGGCTTTAGGATCGAGGCGCTTTCGCACCAGCTCGACAAGGGCCGCGCCGTCGCCGGCCGCCGAGGAGACGGCGGTGAAGCCCAGCCCTTCGGCGGTCGTGGCGGTGGTGTCGCCGACGGCCAGGATCGGCCGGCCGCGCTGCTCGCTCGCCTCGGCGAGCGCCCGCGCGCCGTTGGCGCTGGTCAGCAGGACGGCCTGGCAGGCGGCGAGGGACGCGGCGAAGTCGGCGGGTGGATGGAGGATCTCGAGACGGAACAGCGGCGCGATGACCGGCATGTGGCCGCGCTGGCTGAGCGCCGTGGCCAGCGTCACAGCCTCGCGTTCCGGCCGGGTGATCAGCACGCGCATCTCGTTCTCCGTAGCCGGGGCCTTCGGCCGACGCAATGACAGCTCATGTTCCTCTCCCCGATAGGGGGAGAGGTTAGGTGAGGGGGCATCGAAGAGTGTGCGCAACCCCCTCACGCAGCCTCTCCCCCAATCGGGGGAGAGGAGAATGAGAGAATTTCGCTACAGAAGCACGACTGGTTAAAGAAGGACGACGCCTTCCAGCGCCAGCAATTGTCGCTTGGTCGGCAGCCCGCGCCCACCCGAGAAGCCGCCTTCCTTGCCGCCGCTGCCCAGCACGCGATGGCAGGGCACGATGATCGGAATGGGATTGCGCGCGCAGGCCATGCCGATCGGGCGCGGTCCCGACCCCAGCGCCATCGCCATGCCGCCATAGGTCGCGGTCTCGCCGTACGGGATCTCGCGCATCATCGTCCAGACGCGCTGCTGGAAGTCGGTGCCGTGCGCGGCGAGCGGCAGGTCGAAGCACTTGAGCTTTCGGCGGAAATAACGGTCGAGTTGGCGCGTCGCCTCCTTGAGGACCGGGCTCGGCGTCTTGTCGCGGCTGCGTTCGCCGGGGCCAGCCCAGCGCACGCCGGTCACGGCGTCGTGATCCGCTTCGAGCGCGAGACGACCAACTGGTGTATCGACGTAACAAATGGACATATGGCAAGCGTAGCGTCGGTCGCCGGGTTTTGCCAACATAGAGGTAAGATGTCTGGGGGAGATAAAGTGAAGGGCCGAAGGCTCGGACGACGTGCTTTGCTCGGCGGCGCGGCAGCGCTGTGGCCGGCGCTGGCGCTCGCCCAGCAGCCGCCGCGCCCGGCGCCGCCGCCCGGTCCTTTGACAGGGCCGCCGCGTCGTCAGCCGGTTGCCGAGTCCGGGCTGCCGCCGATCGTGTTCGTGCACGGCAACGGCGATTCGAGTGCGGTCTGGATCAACAACATCTGGCGTTTCGAGGCCAACGGCTACAAGCGTGGCCAGCTCTTCGCCATCGACTTCGCCTATCCCAACGCGCGGCGCGACGATTCCAAGCCCGAGCCCTTCCGGTCCTCGGCTGAGGACCAGATGAAGGAGCTCGCGGCCTTCGTGGCGCAGGTCGTGAAGACGACGCGTCGGCGCAAGGTGGCGCTGGTCGGCTCGTCGCGCGGCGGCAATGCCATCCGCAGCTACCTCAAGAACGGCGGCGGTGCGGAATATGCAAGCCATGCCGTGCTCTGTGGCACGCCCAACAAGGGCATCGTGATCTCCGACACATTGCTGGTCGGCAGCGAGTTCAACGGCGCCTTCCCGTTCCTCAAGAACCTCAATTCGGGGCCGGACGATCTCATTCCCGGCGTCGAGATGATGGCGATCCGCTCCGACAAGAACGACAAATACTCCCAGCCCGACGCCCGCTTCGTCGGCGCGCCGGGCAAGCCCACGGGCGTGGGCTACGACGCCTCGGAACTGCGCGGCGCCCGGAACGTGATCCTCGACGGGCTGGATCATCGCGAAACGGCCTTCAACAAGCTGGCCTTCGCCGCCATGTACGACTTTATCGCCGGCAAGCCGCCGGCCAGCATGTTCATCGCCCAGGAGCCGCTGCCGGTGCTGAACGGCAAGGTCACCGGCATCGCCGAGGGCAGCTACACCAACCTTGCGGTCGCCGGCGCCGAGGTCGAGATCTACGAGGTCGAGGCCAAGACCGGCGAGCGCAAGAGCGCCGTGGCGCTGCATCGCAAGACGACCGGCGAGGACGGCCAGTGGGGCCCCTTCGTCGGCCGCTCCGATGCCTATTACGAGTTCGTGCTCACCATGGCGGCGCAGCCCGTCACCCACACCTACCGTTCGCCGTTCCTGCGCTCGAGCGACGTCGTGCATCTGCGCCCCGCCACCTTCGCCAAGGGCGACGAGGCGGCGGCGGCCGTCGTCAGCATGAGCCGGCCGCGCGGCTATTTCGGCGTCGGCCGCGACAAGTTCAGCCTCGACGGCAAGGTGCCGCCCGGCATCAACGAAGGCGTGCCCGGCGTCTCGGTGGGCAAGCTCTCGTTCGATGCCACGCCGCGCACGGTGATGGCGGTGTTCAACAACGAGACCATCCCGACCCGGACCTGGCCGGTGAAGGACAATCACATCGTGATCGCCGAGTTCCTGAATTGAACGATCTGCCGAGCGCCGCCGAGATCGCGCGGATCAACGCCGAACACCTGATCTCGACGCCGCTGCGGGCCGCCGACCTGCTGTTCGTGTTCGGCGGGCGCTGTGGCGTCGGCGAGACGGTCGCCGCCGCCGTCGATCTGTGGCAGCGCCGTTTCTTTCGCCACGCCATCGTGAGCGGCGGCCCGACGCAGGGCCTTGCGCGTACCGAATGCGCCATCATCAAGCAGGGCATGGTGACAGGCGGCGTGCCGGCCGAGCTGATCCTCGAGGAGCACCGCGCCACCAACACCGGCGAGAATGTCCTGTTCTCCCTGCCGGTGATCGACGCGGCGCTGGGCCGCCAGAACATCACGAGCGTCATCTGCCTCGGCAAGATCTGCACGGCGCGGCGCTATCCGATGACCCTGCACCGCCACTGGCCCGAAGTCGACAAGATGCTGGTGACGATCAACCCGTTCGCCACGCCGGTCGAGCGCTGGCACACCGATCCGGCGTTCCGCGCGCGCGTCCTGCAGGAATGGCGCAAGATCGAGCCTTACAGGGCCAAGGGCTTCATCGCCGATTGGCCGTGAGGCTCCAACGTTTCCTCCCCTTCGCGGAGTCCGCGAAGGGGAGGTGCCCGCGCAGCGGGCGGAGGGGTCATGAGCATCAGTGAGGAAGCTCATGACCCCTCCGTCGGCGTAAGACGCCGACACCTCCCCACGCGAGGCGTGGGGAGGCAATGACTCCTCTTACCAGACGATGCGTAGCCCGACGGTGCCGGCGATGGCTTGGCCGCGATCGGACAGTTCGACGTTGCCGTTGGCGAACAGCGATGTCTGGCTGCCGACGGCGTATTTGACGCCGAAGTCGAAACGGGCGGCGTCGCTGGCGGCACGCGCGCCGTCGACCGTGAAGCTGCTGCCCGGCAGCACGGTGAAGCCCGCCGTGACGCTGCGGCTGGTCAGGAACTCATGCACCCAGGCGGCGCGCAGCCAGCCCGTCAGTGGCCGCGCGTTGATCTCGGTCTTGGCGTCGAGCTGGGCGCCCAGGAACGTCGGCAGCGATGTCGTCGCCTGCGGCTGGTAGCTGAGGGCGAAGACGCCGGGCGCGCCGCTGGCGGTCACGCTCGATTCGATGACACCCGGCAGCCAGAATTCGCTGGGCTGCAGGGCGACGAAGGGCGTGAGGCTGAACTGGCTGCCGTCGAATTGGCCAATGTCGAACGGGCGGCCGACCTCGATCCTGCCGGCGAGCTGGCTGGAGACGGCCGAGGACTTGGCCGTCTCCGTGTTGCCGATGCCGGCGATCGAGCGGGTCGCGGTGCCGTCGAAGCGGCTGTAGGCGATGGCGGCGTTGACGTAGAAGGTGCGCCAGTCTTGCAGTCCGTAGAGCCCGAAATGGGCACCGGTCGCCCGGCCGCTGGCGCCGGTGGCGGATACCGAATAGTTGGAATCGCTGAGGCCTGCGGCCACGCCGACCAAGGTCTGCGGTCCGGCGCGATAGTCGCCGCCGAAGGCGCCGCCGCCGATATTCTGCTGCGCCGCCGCGCTTCCCGTCACGGGATCGGCGTTGAGCCACAGGGCGCCACCGAAGGCGGTCGCCCAGGCGCTCCAGTCGGAGGGCGGATCGCAGGCCGTCGGTGCTTCGGTGTTGCAGGCGGCGGCGAGCTCCGCGGTCTGGTCCCCGGCGCGGCGCGTCGCCGCGCGATTGGTCATGAGGGCGGCGAACTGGCTGCCGGCCGCCATGGTGACCGACTCGCCCACGCTGGCGTTGTCGCCCGCCAGGATCGACAGCGACGATGGGATCTGGCCGGCCGTCAAGCCGAACAGGGCCGGCATGGCGGCAAGACCGGGGCCGGCGTTGAAGGCGGTATCGAGGGCCCGCGCGACCGAGAGCTGGTTGCCGCCCAGGCCCGGCGTCGCGGCAAAAGACGATTGCAGATTGAGGACGGCGTCGGTCGGGGTGTAGCCCAGGCTGCCGTTGATGAAACCCGGCAGGCCGGAGATCGTGCTGGAGTCGAAAGCCCCGACGCGGCCGCCGGCGGCAGACACGATCGAGTAGCGATTGTTCAGAGCGCCTGGCTGGAACGCCGCCGTCAGCGTGCCGCCCAGCGTGGCCGTGCCGGTGACGTTGGTGCGACCCCCCACGGGCCCAGCAACGCCGATCAGATAGCTGCCTCCACCGTTTAAGGTGAGGTTGCCGTTGACCGTGAGCGTGCCGGGCGAATTGCCCGGCGCCAGCGCGCCGCTCACCACCGTCGACGGCACGATGCCGGTGCCGCTCAGCATCGCGCCGGCCGCGACGAAGACGCCGCTCGAGCTGCTGAGATTGCCGTTGGCCACGAGCTGGCCGGCCAGCACGCTGGTGCTGCCGGTGTAGGCCGTCGTGCCGGTGATCGTGAGTGTCCCGCTGCCGACCTTCTCGAGCGAACGTGTGGCATAAATCCCGTTGGTCAGAAACGAAGCCGGCGGCGCCGAATCGTTGTCGGCCAGGCCGAAGCGCAGCACGAGCGCCGACGGGAAGTAGGCCGTCACGTCGTAGAGCAGCCAGGCGCCGCGGCCGAACAGGCTCACGGCCAGCACGTCGACGGCGGGATTGTAGACGATCTGGTTGACGATGGTGTTGGGCAGCCCGAAGCCGAAGGTGCGCCAGTTCGCCAGGTTGCCGGCCGTGTCGCTGTCGGCCACTGCCAGGTTCTGGCCGTTGACGACATTGCTGAGGCCGCCGACCAGCAGGGCGTTGACGCCGTTGTTGGAGATGAACTCGAGCGACGTCGGGCGGACGATGTTGAGCGCCGTGACGTTGCTCGTCAGGTCGGTGAAGGTCGTGCCCGTATTGTTGGTGCCCCACAAGGCGGCGGTGTCGGCGACGTAGAAATGGGCGACGGTGCGGTTGTCGAACACCACCGACGAAGGCGTGCCGCCCTCATAGGCCGTCAGGCGCTGCAGCGAGCCCGGCGCGCCTGTCGTGCTGAGATAGAGACCGAGGGGGTTGTTTGCATTGCCCGACGTCCCGGCCAGCAGGGCGTTGATATTGTCGTGGGTGCCGTAGGCCAGCGCCGTGATCGTCCCGATCTGTGACCCGGCCGTACCGAGGTTGGTGAGTTCAAGCGTGTCGCTGCCGGCGTTGGCGTCGATGGTCGTGTAGACGTAGTTGGTGCCGAACGCGATCATGGTGGGATCGACCTTGTTCAGCACGATCTTGCTGCTGAAAGGCAGCGAATCGAGGGGCCCGCCGGGATTGGCCGCTTCGGTGAAGTCGTCGGGCGCGAACCCGAGCACGTCTTTCGAGCCCTTGGTCGTGTCGAAGAATGTGGTGGCGACGGTGCGCCCCTGAGCGTCGACCGTCCGCCGCACCAGCGGGCCCAGATTTTGCGAGGTGGTGTAGATGACGCTGTGGTCGGAGAAGCTCTTGTCGTTCACCACGGCATTGACGCCGTCGCCTTGTCCGATGGCAGTGAAGAGCGTGCCGCCGCGGTTCGCTTGGTAGGCGACACCGGTGTCCTGCGCCGACACGACCAGCCGCTTGCTGATCGCGTCGTAGGCAATCGCATAGGCCTCGCGCAGCTGGAGGGTCGAGCTGTTGAGCCCGGTCCAGACGCCATCCGTCCCCTGCGGATTGGTGCGCACATACACGCCACCGTCGCCGACCATGATCAGTCGGCCGCTGGCGTCGAAGGCAAAGGCGCGTGCATCGGCATGGGCCGTCGAGCCGTTGGCCGTGCCGCTGTCGGTCAGCGTCTGGATGACCGAGCTGTTGTCGCCGTTCAGCACGACGCGATAGGCCGAGAGGGTCGCGGCGTTGTTGTTGGTGGTGCCGGCGACGTAGACGATGTTGGGGTTGCTGGGGTCGATGGCCAGCGCCAGGTTGGTGCTCGCCTGACCAGTCGAATTGGTGTTGGGAACGGCGAGATCGATCCACGAACCCGCAGCGCCGCCGTTCTTCGAAAGCTTGAGCCCGACCAGTTTATTGCTGCCGTCGTAGATGCCGGCGACGACCGAGCCGCCGGGCCCCGTCGCCAGTCGCGCGATCTGTCCGGCGCCGAGGTCCAGCCCCTTGCTCCAGCTCGCACCGGCGCTGCTGCTGAAATAGACGCCGCGATCGGTCGCGACCGTCGAATTGACGGCGGCGTAGAAGACACTCTGGTTGTTGGGATCGGCGGCGAGGGCCGTCACGGCGACGGTGCCTCCGCCCGACCCCAGCGTCACGGGCGCGAAGCTGGCGCCGGTGTTGACGCTGCGAAAGAGGCCGCCGGCGGCGCTCGCATCATAGGGCTCGGCCGCGGCGGCGAGGATGGTGCTGCCGCGCGCCGCCACGCCGACGATGCTCTTGCCCGCCAGCGTGGCGCCGCCCAGCTCGCTCCACGAGGTCCCGCCGGTCGTGCTGTAGAGGATGCCGATGCGGGCACCGCCGCGGCTCGCTACGTCGCCATTGCCGACGAAGCCGTTCGAGGTGAGGCCGGTGCCGGCGATCAGAACGTTGGGGTTGGTCGGATCAACCGCCAGGCTGGCGATCGACAGCGAGCGCTGATTGTCGCTGAGCGGCGCCCAGCTGGCGCCGCCGTTGCGCGTCACCCACACGCCGCCGTTGACCGCACCGATATACATCGTGTTGGGATTCGTCGGATCGGTGACAATCGCCTGCACCGCGCCGGCAACCGTGCCGTTGGGCGGCGCGTCGCCGCTTTGGATGGTGGCGGTCGGCCCGAAGCTGGGCGACGGGCCCTGCGGGACGAAGGTCTGGGCAAGTGCCGCCGTCGCCCACAAACTGGCGAGCGCCGCCACCAGCAGGGTAGAGCCGGTGGTTCGCGGGCGAAGTCGAAATAAGGCCATAATGTGGCAACCCCGGAAGCCGTCATAGACTCCTTCGCCATTTCGCGGAACCTTTTTTTCGCTTTCTCGATACAACCGATGACCAGGCGCCACGACCATCGGTTGTTGCGTGAGCGACGCCGCCGTCCTCAGTCGTCGTAGCGGTACTTGAAATCGCAGTGGCTGGCGCCCTGCATGATGGTCTGGCTGCGCTCGAGTTTGAGCTTGGGGTCGTAGCCCTCGCAGAACGCGCCGTCGCGATTGCACGACAGAAGGTGGCCGATCTCGCCCAGCCCCATCGCCTTGTAGGTCTCGGCGTAGCGGCAGCGCACCACGTTGAAGGTGAAGGTCTTGTCGGTCTGCTCCTTGACCTCGATCTCGAGCGCCCCGCCCTTGGTCCACAGCGGCATCACGTCCTGGAAGGCTTTTAGCGACGTGCCGCCCGGCGCCGCCGCGGCGAACTGGCGGGCCTGCTCGATGGCCGAGCGGCGCACCGATTCGGCGATCGTCTTCTTGGCGACCGCCTCACCGTGGCTCTCCTTCAGGGTTTCGTAGACCTCCTTCAGGATCTCCGCCTCGATCTTGCGCTTCTCCAGCATGGAGAGACCTTCGGGATGGGCGGAAGAAGAGCTGGAAGTCTGGCTCATGGGCTGCCTCCAAATATGGATTTGCAGCCTAGCCGGTCGCCGGCATCTTGACATCGGGGCCCGCCGATGAAATATGCGCCCACCATGACGTCGTTTGCTCCCTTCCAGTCGCGACGCCGCCGCTTTGAAAAGCGGTGTGAGAACGCGCGCGCCTAGAAAGGCGCCGTTTCGTGAAGCCGCTGGAGAGGATCAGGCGGCTTCCCATTTTCCTTCTTCTCCAGTTGGCCAACTCCACAAGGCCCTGAGTTTGCGAGAGAGAAGACCATGACCAGTAACAAGACCAAGATCTTCATCGACGGCCAGCACGGCACGACCGGCTTGAAGATCCATGAGCGGCTGAAGGATCGGCCGGACATCGAACTGCTCGAGCTGCCGCTGGCCGACCGCAAGGATCTGGCCAAGCGGGTCGAGATCACCCGGGCGGCCGACATCGCCGTGCTCTGCCTGCCCGACGCGGCCGTGAAGGAGCTGATGGCGGCGCTGGGTGATGCGGATACCTGCGTGATCGACGCCAGCACGGCCAACCGCGTCGCCGACGGCTGGGTCTATGGCTTTCCCGAGCTCAGCAAGGCGCACCGCGCGAAGCTGCTCGCCTCCAAGCGCATCAGCAATCCCGGCTGTTATCCGACCGGCGCCATCGCCATCCTGCGGCCGCTGGTCGATGCCGGCATCGTGCGCGCCGACGCCACGCCCGCCGTGTTCGGCGTCTCGGGCTACACCGGCGGCGGCAAGGAGCTGATCGAGGTCCACGAGAAGACCCCGAACGTCGAGCCGTTCGGCCTCTACGGCGTCGAGCTCACGCACAAGCACGTGCCGGAGATGAAGAAATACTCCAACCTCCAGCACGCCCCGCTGTTCGTGCCCTCGGTCGGCCACTACGCGCAGGGCATGCTGATCATGGTGCCGATCACGCGCGACATCGTGGCGAAGAAAGTGACGGCGGCCGACGTGCACAAGGTGCTGGCCGACTACTATGCCGGCGAGACCTTCGTGCCGGTGCGGCCGCTGGCCGACCGCAAGTGGCTGGAGCGCGACCGCTTCCTGCGCGCCGACCGGCTGATCGACACCAACTCCATGGAGCTCGCGGTCTACGGCAACGAGGCCGAGCAGCAGATCCTGGCGGTGGCCTCGCTCGACAATCTCGGCAAGGGCGCCTCGGGCGCGGCGGTCCAGGTCATCAACCTCAAGACCGGCGTCGACGAGACGACGGGGCTCGCCGTGGCGGCCTGAAGGCCGTTCGCCTCGCCGCTTGGTCATCAAAGCGTAACGCGCCCCGGACAAGGAGGGCGGATGATGTTCGACGTGGGCGAACTGCTGCCCACCGCGCTCAGGCTCGCCGTCGCCCTGCTGCTGGGCTCGGCGATCGGCGTCGAGCGGCAGTGGTATCAGAAGATGGCGGGCCTGCGCACCAATGCCCTGGTGGCGCTGGGCGCGTGCGGCTTCGTCGTCTTTTCCGGCCTGGTCGGGCAGGGCGATCCGACGCGCGTGGCCGCCCAGGTGGTGACCGGCATCGGCTTCCTCGGCGCCGGCGTCATCCTGCGCGAGGGCATCAACGTGCACGGGTTGAACACGGCGGCGACCTTGTGGTGCTCGGCCATGGTCGGCACCCTGGCCGGCGCCGGCCTGCTCGGGCCGAGCGTGCTGGCGGCGGGGTTCGTGATCGTCACCAATCTTTTGCTGCGGCCGTTGGTGCGCCGCCTCAATTTCCGTTCCCTGACCGCAACCGATGTCGAGACCTGCTACACCGTGGAGATCGCCTGCAAGGCCGCCGAGGAGGCGCGCATGCGCTCGCTGCTGCTGCACGCGCTTTCCCAGGCGGGGTTGGGACTGCGCCGTCTCGACAGCCAGGACATTGCCGACACCGCCAAGGTGACGGTGACTGCGCAGGCCGTCGCCGCCAAGCGCAATGACGCGGCCTTGGAGCAGATCGTCGGCCGGCTCAGCCTCGAGCCCGACGTTTCCGCCGCGACCTGGCAGATCGACCAATCTCGATCCAATGAGGAGGCGTGAGCCGATCGCGTCAGTAGCCGGGAATGGTCACGTCGACCACTTTCTTAACGCCGTGAATCTCCTCGGCTAGCACCCTCAGCGCCTTGCATGGCTCAATGATACCCCACGTCGGCGCGCACTTTTCCGCGGAAGACCCAGTATGACCAGCCCGTATAGAAAAGGATGACCGGCAGAAGGAAGAGCGTGCCGACCATGAGAAAAGCCTGCGTGCTCGGCGACGAGGCGGCTTGCCAGAGCGTGTAGTGATGCGGAACGATCATGGGCCACAGGCTGATCGCAATGCCCGCATAGGATAGAGTGAAGAGCCCGATCGCGCCGATGAAGGCTCCGGATTGAGACGTGCCGGAGAGCGCACGCCAGGTGCCGAAGGCGACGAGCGCGGTGGCGATCGGGACCGGCGACAGAAGCACGATATTCGGCCAGGAGAACCAGCGCCTGGAGATCTGTTCGTTCATCAGGGGCGTCCAGGCACTCACCAGCAGGAGCGCCAGCAGCACGCCGGCCAGGCAAAAGCGCCCATAGCGGCGCGCGCGCTCCTGGATCTCGCCCTCGGTCTTGAGCACCAGCCAGCCGGCGCCCAGCAGCCCGTAGCCGAAGACCAGCGCGATTCCGGTCAACAGGGAAAACGGTGTCAGGAAGTCGAACGCCGTGCCGGCGAAAACGCGCCCTTCGACCCGGAAGCCCTGGATGAAGGCGCCCAGCATGACACCTTGTGCAACGGTCGCGACGACCGAGCCGTAGAAGAAGCCCTGATCCCAGAAGGTCCGGCGCTCGGCGTCGCGAAAGCGGAACTCGAAGGCGACACCGCGAAACACCAGCGCAAGCAACATGACCGCGATCGGGAAATAGAGCGCCGGAACGACGATGGCGAAGGCCAGCGGAAAAGCTGCCAGGAGACCGACGCCGCCGAGGACAAGCCAGGTTTCGTTGCCGTCCCACACCGGCGCGATGGCATTCATCACGGTATTGCGGGATCTGGCGTCCGTCATGAAACCGTAGAGCATACCGACGCCCAGATCGAAACCGTCGAGCAGGACGTAGAAGAAGATTCCCGCTCCCATGATCAGCGTCCACACGGGGACCAAGTCGAGCGTGGCGTTCATAGCGACTTTCCTTCCGTATGGAGTTCGACCTCGACGGGAGCGCTCGGACGTCCGCTTTCGATCGGCGAGGCGGCGGCTTGTGCCGCAGCGGGGCCGCCGCGAATGATGCGCGCCATCACGTAAAAGCCGGTCGGAAAGATCAGCAGATACACCGCCATGTAGGCCAGAAGAGAAGCAAGGGCGTGCGCGCCGGTGAGCGATGGCGGTACCGAATCGGCGGTGCGAAGCAGGCCATAGACGGTCCACGGCTGGCGGCCGACTTCCGTCGTCGTCCAGCCGGCGAGAACCGCCACGAAACCCAGCGGCCCCATCAACACGCAGGCGCGCAGAAACAGCGGGCTGTCGAAAAGCGCGCGCTTGTAGCGCAGCCACCAGCTCGCGGCCACCAGCGCCAGCATCAGCGTGCCGATGCCGACCATGACGCGAAAGGCGAAGAAGGGGATGGCGACGGGTGGCCGGTCCTCGGGCTTGAAACTCTTCAGGCCCTTGACCTCGCCGTCGAGACTGTGGGTCAGGATGAGGCTGCCAAGGCGCGGCACGTCGATCGCGAAGCGATTGGTTTCGTTGGCGGGATCGGGAACGGCAAACAGGGTCAGCGGAACGCCCCGGCCGGTGTCCCATCGTGCCTCGATGGCAGCGAGTTTGGCCGGCTGATGCTCACGCGTGTTGAGACCGTGCTGGTCACCGAGGAAGATCTGCAGAGGGACCAGCACCGTCAGCAGCCAGAGCGTCATCGACAGCATCACCCGTGCTTCGTCCACCGATCGGCCCTTGCGGATCAGATAGGCGGCGACTCCGACGACGACGAAGCCGGTCGTCGTGAAGAAGCCGACGACGGTATGCGCCAGGCGATAGGGGAAGGACGGAGTGAAGAGGACCTCGAGCCAATCCTTGGGAAAGAAGCGCCCGTCCACGATCTCGTAGCCGGCCGGCGTCTGCATCCAGCTGTTGGCGGCGAGAATCCAGAACGAAGAGAACAGCGTTCCGGATGCCACCATGAGGGCAGCAAAGAAATGTGCCCACGGCGGCACCAGCTTGCGACCGAACAGAAGCACGCCCAGGAAGGCCGCCTCGAGAAAGAAGGCGGTGATGCCTTCATAGGCGAAAAAGGGGCCGATGACGTTCGATGTGGCATCGGCGTATCGGCTCCAGTTCGTGCCGATTTGGAAGGGCATGATCACGCCGGACACCACGCCGACGCCGAAGGCCACCGAGAAGATCCGGATCCAGAACATCGAGATCCGCAGATAGACTTCCCTGCCGGTCGTGAAGTGAAACCCCTCCAGGATCGCGATGTAGGAAGCCATGCCCACCGTGAAGGCGGGCATGAGAATGTGCCAGCCGATTACCCAGGCGAACTGCAAGCGCGACAGGAGAACGGGATCAAGATCCATGACGGCCTCCATGGAACCGGGCCAACCGCGTCTGATCTTGCGGTTACTTTAGCTTCCGTTTAGCGGCAAAGAAAGACACCGGCCCCGCGCCAGCACCAGCACACGTCGTCTTTTGCGGCCTGGTCGGCCAGGGCGATCCGACGCGCGTGGCCGCCCAGGTGGTGACCGGCATCGGCTTCCTCGGCGCCGGCGTCATCCTGCGCGAGGGCATCAACGTGCACGGGCTGAATACCGCGGCGACGCTGTGGTGCTCGGTCATGGTCGGCACCCTGGCCGGCGCCGGCCTGCTCGGGCCGAGCGTGCTGGCGGCGGGGTTCGTGATCGTCACCAATCTCTTCCTGCGGCCGCTGGTGCGCCGCCTCAACACCCGCTCGCTGACCGCGACCGACGTCGAGACCTGTTACACGGTGGAGATCGCCTGCCGCGGCACCGAGGAGGCGCATATGCGCTCGCTGCTGCTACAGGCGCTCACCCATGCCGGCCTCGGCCTGCGCCGTCTCGACAGCGAGGACATTCCCGACACCGCCAAGGTGACGGTGACTGCGCAGGCCGTCGCCGCCAAGCGCAATGACGCGGCCTTGGAGCAGATCGTCGGCCGCCTCAGCCTCGAGCCCGACGTCTCCGCCGCGACCTGGCAGATCGACCAATCCGACGCGGAGGCGTGAGCCGCCGCTCGTCGATCGCCCATGAGGAATATATTTCTTTTCTAATCGCGCCTGGCGGCCATAAAGGCGTCGAGAAGATTCCAGCGCGGGGGACGATCTGACCGCGGCTTTCCGTTCATCCAGTAGTCGACCTGCGCCGCCCGAAAGCCGTCCGCAGCCTTGAGATCCAGCCACTGGTCAATGTAGCGCCGGAGGATGTCGGCGCCGGGCGGCATCAGATAGGCGAGCAGGATCGGCGACCCCATGTCGCCCGGGGCGACGGCGGTGAAGCCGGGATGCGCTGCTGCCCAGGCGCTGCCCTGCTGCAGCGTCCACATCACGCCGTCGATCTGATCGGCGCTGATCGCGGCCGCAACGTCGGCTTGCGCCACCACTTTGATGATGGCCTTGGGAAAAAAGAACCGTGCCATGGGTACGAGCGTTGAATCATCGCACACCGCGAGCCGCAGGTTGGGCATTGCCGAGAGCTGCGTGCGGTTGCGAAATTGTTCGGCCCGCTCCGAGCGCACCACCAGGGCGACCGCGCTTTGATAGTAGGCCCGCGAAACCGCCAGCGTCTGCAGCCGGTCGTGGGTTTCGTAGATCCCGGCCATGGCCACGTCGAACCGTCGCTCGATCAGGTCGCTCGCCAGCCGCCCCCATTCGAATGGAATGAGCTCGAGCTTGACCCCTAGATCATGCGCGAGCTCATAGGCGAAGGTGACGTCATATCCGACGAGCTCGCCGCGGTCGTTCCTGTAGCTGAAAGGCATGACGTCGGGGTTGTAACCGACTCGAAGCACACCGCTTGCGTGGATTGCCTCCATCGCCGATTTGTCACCGCCGCCGGCGGCGGCCTGCGTCGAGGCCGGCGCGTCGAGCACGGTGGCGTCGACTTCGCCGGTGAGCCGGGGATCGAGGGTGAGGTCCTGGAGCCTGCTGCCGGTCGGATGCAACAGCAGCGGCCGCAGCGCCGTGCTGCCCGCGACCACGACGGCGAACAGCGCGACCGTCATCGCCGCGGCGAGCATCGCTCTCCTGGGCCGCAGTCGCACCTTGCCGAAATAGACCAGCGGAATGAGCATCGTGGCGAAGCTGAATCCCATCACCGACAACACCACCTGGCCGTATCGGGTCACCGTCCAGGTTTCGAGGAACAGGTCCAGCAAGTCGGACGGCAGGTGCAGCCAGCGGCCGAGAAAGGTCGCGCCGTCGACGATGGCGCTCGGCGCGCCCAGCCCCGACAGCACCGTCCAGATCGGCAGCAACAGCTCTTCGGGAGCCGTGAGCCGTACCTTGTAGGCGTAGGCCCCGTAGAGCATCAGCAGATAGAGGAAGTAATTTCCAAGCGGCACCAGCACATAGCTGAGCGACAGCACGGCCTTGATGACGTCGCTGCGTTCCTCGCTTTCCGGGCAGCCGGCCTCTGTCGCCACGCGCTCGGCGGCGCGCTGGACGAACGGAAGCGCCACGACGGTCAAGGTGGTGACGGCCGCGATCACCAGCGCCGGCTGCAGCTCTTTCAGGATCTCGCGGTGACCGACCGGCGTCACCGCGGCGAGGACAGCGGGAAGCACGACGAAGGTGAGCAGCAACGTCCCGATCAGGAACAGGCCGACGTAAAGCAGCATCCCGCTTAGCCGTCCCGGCTCGATCGTACCGGCCGCATCGGCGAACAGCGCGAACACGCCGACCGGTGCGAAGCGGACGATCCAGCCCCAAATGGTGACGCTTGCCACCTGGATGGCGCCGAGCACTTCGAATAGCGCGGCTTTGTGCTCGATCCTCTGGATGGCGATGCCGTAGACGAAGGCGAAGACGACCGTGGCCGGCACGTAGTTTCGGCCCAGAGCCTCGATCGGGTTGGCCGGAATCAGAAGTTTGAGGAATTCGCCCGCGCCCTCTGCTGTTGGCGGCATCAGGACGCTGGGCGCGGGTGTCGATGGAATGGCGAGCGCGAGCAGCCAGATGGCGGCGAGCGTCACGCACCACAGGAACAGGTAGACGCCCCAGCTGGCGCCGAGCAGCCGTCGCGCCATGGCCGGCGTCAGCCGGCCGAGGCCGCAGATCAACACGCAAATCAGATAAGGATAGACCGCGATCTGCAGCATCATCGCGTAGGCCGAGCCAAACGGCTGGAGGACGGCCGTGCGTTGCCCCAGGGCGACCCCGGCGACGATCCCGGCGAGCGCGCCCAGCACGACCCAGACCGGCAGCGAGATCGCCGTGATGCCCCGCTTCGCGGGTTGAGTGAGAGCGCTCACGGTCGAGGCGCCGCGGATCCGTCGAATGCTAGCCTTCGCGATACTTGGGGACCGATTGCCATCGAGACGTCCTGCGTGCCTGCACTGCCGTCCGGGGCGCGCCGCCGGGAGCGACCTTCATGCGATTTGTCATTTTTCTCCGCTGAGACTATGCCTCGACCACCACCGAAAGCTCCAAAAGAAAAAAGCCGCCGAACGGATGTTCAGCCCTCTCGGGGGGTTCTTAAACCAAGGCTCTAGTCTGTCGCTCGTGCGAGACGGCATCCCGGGAACTTCAAAGCCTTTTCGTCGTCAGCCTCATTCACCGCTTCCCCATCGCCGCCGGCGATACAAGCTATTGTGTCCCTTGCCGCGGGACCAACTTTCGCTGCCCCTCTACGGAGCGCAAAAAGTCCTTGATCGATTCTTCGCGGATAGTGTCACTAAAGCACTTGCTTTATTGTCTTTAGTGTTGCTACAAGGCCGTCATGAGCACCATGGGCCGTCCCACCAGCTACTCTTCGGACCTTTGCGAGCTGGCGCACAACTACTGCCTGCTCGGCGCGACCAACGACGAGCTGGCCGAATTCTTCGGCGTATCGCCGCGCACCATCGACAACTGGATCGCCGGCCACCCCGAGTTCGAAACAGCCGTGAAGGACGGGCGGATCATCGCCGACGCCCGGGTGGCGCGCGGTCTCTATGCCCGCGCCATCGGTTACGACCGCAAGGTCGAGCGCGAGATCCTGCATCAGGGCGAGCTCAGGACCATCACCAACGTCACCCACTATCCGCCCAATCCCCAGTCCTGCATCTTCTGGCTGCGCAACCGCCGCCGCCGGACCTGGCGGGAGGGGCCGAACGATCCCTCAACCCCCATCGACGACATCGCCCTGCTCGATGCCGCCGGAGAAAGAGCGCGCCGCCGTGACGATGATTGACTCCCCGACCCCGCCGCGGCTCTCGGAGCAGATCGGCGACTATCGCTACGATCCCCTGGGCTTCGTGAAGTTCGCCTTCCCGTGGGGGCGGCGGGGCACGGCGCTTGCCGGCGAGAGCGGACCGGAACCCTGGCAATGCGAGGTGCTGGAAAGGCTGGGCCGTGGCCTCAAGCAACGCGACACCGCGCCCGACGAAGCCGTACGGATGGCCGTCGCCTCGGGCCACGGCATCGGCAAGTCGGCGCTGGTCGCCTGGATCATCCTGTGGGCGCTGTCGACGCTGTCGGACACGCGCGGCATCGTCACCGCCAACACCGAGGGCCAGCTGCGCACCAAGACCTGGCCCGAGCTTGCCAAGTGGCATGCGCTCTCGGTCAACAAGGACTGGTTCACCTACACCGCGACCTCGCTGCACTATTCCGCGATGCCCGGCCGCGACAAGACCTGGCGGGTCGATGCCATCACCTGGTCGGAGAACAATACCGAGGCCATCGCCGGCCTGCACAACAAGGGCAAGCGCGCCTTCGCCCTGTTCGACGAGGCCTCGTCGATCGCCGATGGCGTGTGGGAGACCATCGAGGGCGCGCTGACCGATGCCGGCACGGACCTGTTCTGGCTGGCCTTCGGCAACCCGACGCGCACCACCGGCCGCTTCCGCGAATGCTTCGCCGGCGGCCGCTTCGCCCATCGCTGGAGCCCGCAGCAGATCGATTCGCGTTCGGTGTCGATGACCAACAAGATGCAGATCGCCACCTGGGTGAAGGACTACGGCGAGGATTCCGATTTCGTGCGGGTGCGCGTCAAGGGCGTCTTCCCGCGCGCCGGCACCACGCAGTTCATCGACAGCGAGCGGGTCCAGCAGGCCGTGACGCGCGAGCTGCCGCCTGCCTTCGGGGAGCCGCTGGTCATGGGCGTCGACATCGCCCGCCAGGGTGACGACCAGACCGTCATCCGCTTCCGCCGCGGCCTCGATGCCCGCTCGATCCCGCCGGTGAAGTTCCGCATTCCCGACCTCATGGTGGTGGCCGGTCGCGTCATGGAGCAGGTCAACAGCCACAATCCCGATGCCGTGTTCGTCGACGGCACGGGCATCGGCTGGGGTGTCGTCGATCGCCTGGCCCAGCTCGGCTGCTCGACCGTGCGCGGCATCGATTTCGGCACCCGGGCCGACCGCACCGACGGCGGCGATGCCGCGGCACGCTACGCCAACAAGCGCGCCGAAATGTGGGGTTACATGAAGGAGTGGTGCAAGGCGGGCTGCCTGCCCGACGACCGCGAGCTGATCGCCGACCTCACCGCCGTCGACTACGGCTACGACGCCGCGGACGCCATCCTGCTCGAGCGCAAGGACGACATGAGGAAGCGCGGCCTCGCCTCGCCGGATGACGGCGATGCGCTGGCGCTCACCTTCGCCCATCCGGTGGCCAAGCGCGACTGGGCCGAGGAGCGACGCTTCGAGGAGAAGCTCGCGAACCTGAGGCGGAGCTTCCGGTGAGCTCATTGCTGGGAGCGCGCCACTCCGTGGCGCTCTTCGTGGATCACACAGCCCATGAGCGCCACTGGAGTGGCGCGCTCCCAGCAAAGATACCCGCAACTGTCGTCTCGCGCGGGGTAACCCCCGCGCTGGAGCGTAAGCGAAGGACCTCATCGCCGCTTGCAATCGGCATGAGATCCTTCGCTACGCTCAGGATGACTGAGGTGGGGGCGCGCGCTCCCCGCAAACTATCCCAGCGCACCCGCCGCGCGCAGCGCGTCGATCTCGGCCGGGCTGTAGCCCAGTTCGGACAGCACCTCGTCGGTGTGCTCGCCGTGCCCGGGTCCGGCACCGGGCGTCACCGGTTCGGGGGCGAAGGAGAGCCGGATCGGCGCCGAGAGGGTGCGCGGCATGTCGGGCAGGCTGCTGTCCACGACCGCGCCGTTGGCCACCGCCTGATGGTCGTGCGGCACGTCGCGCAGGACGCCCAGCAGACCGAAGGTGATCTCGTGATGGCGCAGGCGCTTGCGCCACTCCGGCCACGGATGGGCGGCGAACACCGGGTCGAGGATCGCCGCCAGCTCGGCGGCGTGGCCGCGGCGGCTCTCCGTGGTCTGGAAGCGCGGGTCGGCGAGCAGGTCGGTGCGCTCGAGGGCGTGGCAGAGTTCGGGCCACAATTTGTCCTCGCGCACGATGGTGAGCTGGATCCAGCGGCCGTCGGACGTGCGGTACTGGTTGGCGAGCGCGCTGCGCGGCTTGGTGCGCGGCGGCCGGGGCGTCACATAGGCGCCAAGCAGCGCGCCCTGCGCCAGGATGGCGTTGGACCACAGGCCGCCGGCATGCAGCGAGGTGCTGACTTCGCTGCCCTGGCCGGTGCGCTCGCGATGCAGCAGCGCCATGGCGATGGCGGCGAACAGGTTCATGCCGGCCATCTGGTCGCCCTGCGCCGGCAGCGAGAAGGCGGGCGGTCCGCCCTCGTGCGTGAGCGCGTCGAGCAGGCCGGAGCGGGCGAAGAACGCCGTGGAGTCGAAGCCCGGCTGCTCGGCATCGGGACCGCTCTCGCCGTAGCCCGTCATCGAGGCATAGATCAGGCGCGGGTTGAGGGACGCCACGTCCTCGTAGCGCATGCGAAGTCGCGTCCGCACCTTCAGCGGGAAGTTCACCACCATCACGTCGGCGGTCCTGGCCAGCCGCTCGAACACCCTGCGGCCGTCGGTGTGCTTGAGGTCGAGCACGATCGCCCGCTTGTTGCGGTTGGTCATGTGCCAGCAGAAATTGACGGGATGCTGCGGCACCGAATGGGCCTGCCCCAGCTTGCGCTGCGGGTCGCCTTCGCCCGGCGGCTCGATCTTGATGACCTCCGCGCCATAGTCGCCCATCACCGTGGTCGCCACCGGGCCGGCGATGAAGCTCGCCAGATCCAGGACGCGCAGGCCCTCAAGCGGCAAATGCCCGCTCATTGATGTTTTCCTTTCGAACCCTTAAACCGCACCCTACTCCCGGGAGGCGTCTCAAGGTCAATGGCCGGCGTCGGTCGAAATCTCTCGCTTGCGGCCCTGCTGATTGCCGTGCTCGCGGTCGGTGCGGTGCTGCTGCCGTCGGCGATGTGGGCGTGCGCGCTGGCGGCGCTGCTCGGGCTGGCCGGCGTCGCGCTGTTTCGCGGCAATCGCTGGCGCACCTCGGCGCTGGTGGTGGCGGCCCTGGCGCTCAGCCTGGCGGTGCTCGATGCGTTCGCCGGCCTGCTGTCACCGACGCCGATCAACTACGGCCTGGTGCGGACGACGGTGCCCCGCTGGTGGCCGCCGCCCGACCCCATCCTGGGTTTTCGGCCCAAGCCCAACAGCGAGGCTCTCAACACCGCGACCTTCGGGCCGGAGATCGTCTATCGCCGCACCTACCATTTCGACGCCGATGCCGCGCGCCTCACACCGCAGGGACCGGCCGGCGCCGACACCTATCTCTTCCTGGGCGACTCCTTCGTCTTCGGCCAGGGCCTGCCCGACGACGAGACGCTGGCCGCGCAATTCGCCAAGGCGAATGGCCTCAAGGTGCGGGCGATCAATCTCGGCGTGCCGGGCAATGCGCCCAACCATCTCGTGCGCGCCTTCGAAGCCGGCCTGCTCGATCGCTATGCCGCGCAGTCGGTCAAGGCGGTGGTGACCTGGATCATCCCGGCCCAGCTCGCGCGCGTTACCGGCGACGGATCGTGGCTCGGCTCCTCGCCGCGCTATGTGCTGGAGGACGGCAAGCTCCGCCACACCGGCTCGTTCAACGAGTATCGCCTGCGCCATCCCATCGCCGGCGCCAAGTATCTGCTGGGCGAACTCTTCGCCTTCGTCGATGCGATCGGCATGAAGCAGCGCCAGGACGAGCAGGTCGAGCTGTTCGTGGCCATGATGGCCCGCCTGCAGCAATTCTCGCGCGACAAGTTCGGCGCGCCGCTGGTCGTGATCTATTCCTGGCCCGACGAGACGTCGCAGCCCGGGCACGGCGAGTCGGAGTTCGCCCAGCCGATGCTGGTCGGCGTCCTCGATCGCCTGCGCAAGCTCGGTATCCCGCTGATCTCGGTCGACCATGTGACCGGCGCGTACGACGTATCGCGTCTGCTCATCCCGCACGACGGCCATCCCAATGCCTTCACCACCGAATTGATCGCGGCCGAGCTCAAGCGGCACTTGATGCCGCAATGATCGCCGAGCTGGTCATCGATCAGCTCGCCCGGTCGGCCGAGCGCGCACCGCAGGCGCCGCTGCTGACCGACCGCCGCGGCGAGGCGTGGCAGCGCCTGACCCATGCGCGCGCCTGGGCGCAAAGCGGGGCAGTGGCGTCGTGGCTGATCGCCCAGGGCTTCGGACCGGATGGTCGTTCGCTCACGGTGCCTGCAGGCGACACACCGGAACGCGCCGTGCTTCTTCTCGGGGCGCTCCGTGCCGGCGCGCTGGTCGTCGAAGGGCCGAGCGCCGTCGAATTCGCCGTGCTGGCCAATTGCTCGATCGATGCCGCGGTGGCCGAGCGGCGCCTGCATATCGATGCCCGGACGCCGGCGCGCCGGAGCAGTGGCTCACAAAGATGTCACGGTGACTTTACTACCATCGCCGAGGCCGTCGGTGACTGACGCCGGTCATGGAGTAGACGGCGCCACATCAGCCTGCCTACAGTGCGCAACTGAAGAAGCGGCTCAACGCCGTCAGTTGCGGGAGGATCACCGATGACGTCGACACTCCGTCACCGTCTGCTTGCGTTAGCGTCCGTCTTGGCAGCTGCGATCGCGGGCTTCGGCGGCGGGCCGGCGATGGCCCAGAAGCAGGGCGGCACGCTCACGGTCGGGCTCGAGCTCGATATCCCGGGCTTCGACGGCCTGAAAGTCGGCGTCTACGACACGGCGGCCAACATCGCCGCCAGCCTGATTTTCGATACGCTGGTCAGCCTCGATAACGACGGCAAGCCCAAGCCCAAGCTCGCGCTTTCGTGGTCCAGTTCCGACGACTTCAGGGTGTGGACCTTCAAGCTCAGGCCCGACGTGAAGTTCCACGACGGCACGCCGTTCAACGCCCAGGCTGTGGCTTGGACCTTCGCCCGCCTGAAGGATCCCAAGAACAACTGCCGCTGCGCCTTCTATATCGCCAACATTTTGAACGTCGAGGCCAAGGACGATCTGACAGTGGTCTATACCCTGAAGGATCCGGCAGTGACTTTCCCCGCTCTGCTGGCGCGGCCCAGCGAAACCAACACAGTCCATTCGCCGACGGCGATCCAAGCCAAGGGCGACGACTACAACCGCAATCCGGTGGGCACCGGGCCGTTCATCCTCAAATCATGGACGGCGGGCGATCGCATGGTGGTCGAGCGCAATCCCAATTACTGGGACAAGGGTCACCCGTACCTTGATCGGGTGGTGCTGCGGCCACTGCCTGATTCACAGTCGCGCTTCGCCAGCCTGAAGTCGGGTGAGACCGACCTGGTGTGGGCCGACGAGTTCGAAGCCGACAACATCATGCGGGCGCGCAAGGATGCGACGCTGCAGGTGCTCTCCTTTGCCGGCTCGGGCGCGGCGGTGAACGCCATCAACACCAAGGTGCCGCCGCTCGACGACGTGCGCGTGCGCCAGGCGCTGGTGATGGCGCTCGATCGCAAGAAGCTGTCACAGGCGCTGACCAACGGCCTCGCCCGTCCCGCAAGCAATCCCTACGGCGACGGCTCGTGGGTCAGGTGCAAGGACGACGGCGCGCTGCCGGAGGATGCCGCCAAGGCCGCTTCCCTCATCAAGGAGTACGGCAAGCCGGTGTCGTTCAAGATGCTGTTCACCGCGACGCCGCGCGGCCGCGCCAACGGCCAGCTGTTGCAGCAGCTCTGGAAGCATATCGGCGTGACCATGGAGATCGAGCAGGTCGACCAGGCGACCATCCCGCCGCGCGCCTTCCAGCGCAAGTTCGACGTCACCCCTTGGCGGATCGTCGATTCCCCGGATCCCGACGTGCAGATGTACGCCAACTTCCATACCGGCAGCCCGGTGGCGCTGGCCAACTACTCCGATCCCGAACTCGACAAGCTGCTCGAGCACGCGAGGGTCACGCCCGACGAAGCGCAGCGCACCGAGGACTACTGCGCCATCAGCCGGATCATCAATCAGCAGGCCATCTGGTTCTGGACCTTCCAGAACACCTACTACGCCGTCGCCAAGGCCAAGGTGAAAGGCCTGCCCAGGCTCTTTGGCGGCGTCATCGACGCGTCGGACGCCTGGCTGGAATAGCGAAGGCATGGCCAGGTTCATCGGCCAACGGCTCGCTTACCTGCTGCCGGTCCTGCTCGCCGTCAGCGTCCTCACCTTCCTGATCGCCTCGCTGCTGCCGGGCGACCTGGCCTACACGATACTGGGCGATCAGGCGACGCCGGAGAAAGTGGCGGCGCTGCGCGCCCAGATGGGGCTCGACCTGCCGATCTGGCAGCGCTACGGGCTCTGGCTGTGGGACGCCCTGCACGGCGATCTCGGCCGCTCCTTCCGCACCGGCGAGACCGTCCTCAACGCCGTGCTCGAGCGCCTGCCGGTGTCGCTCGAACTGATGGTGATGGCCGAGCTGATCGGGCTCGCGATCGGCATCCCGCTGGCGATCCTGTGCGCCGTCAAGAGCGGCAGCGCGATCGACCGTTTCCTGACCGGGCTCGCCTTCGGCAACCTCTCGCTGCCGTCCTTCCTGGTGGCGATCCTGCTGATCTACCTGTTCGCGGTGCAGCTCAACTGGCTGCCGGCGACCGGCTGGGTTCCGTTCAGCGAGGATCCGCTGGGCAACCTGCGCAGCTTCGTGCTGCCGGCGCTGACCTTAGCCTTTGCCGAATGGCCGGCGCTGATGCGCGTGCTGCGCTCCGACATGATCGCCACCCTGCAGGAAGACTTTATCGCCATGGCCAAGGCCAAGGGGCTCAGGCCGGCGCGCATCCTGCTGGTCCATGCGCTGAAACCCTCATCGCTTACCCTGGTGACGGTGACCGGCATCAATATCGGCCGGCTGATCGGCGGCGCGGTGATCGTCGAGACCATCTTCGCGCTGCCCGGCATCGGCCGCCTGCTGGTGGGCGCGATCTACGCCCGCGACTTCATCATCCTGCAGGGCGTGGTCCTGTTCGTCGCCGCGGGCTTCGTGGTCGTGAACTTCATCGTCGACATGCTCTACGCCGTACTCGATCCGAGGATCCGCCATGGCCGTGCTTGAGATCGAAGGCGATACCGCGCTGGTCTCGCCGGTACGCAAGCGCCGCCGCGCGGGCGGGCTGTTCCTCGCTGCCGTCGCCTGGATCGTGCTGATCGGGCTCGCCGCGGCGCTCGCCGGCGTGCTGCCGATCCAGAGCCCTACCGACCTCGACATGCTGGCCCGTCGCGAGCCGCCCAGCGCCGAGCATTGGCTGGGCACCGACCAGCTCGGCCGCGACATGCTCGCCCGGCTGATCTACGGCGCGCGCATCTCGCTCACGGTCGGGTTGCTGGCGCCGGTGATCGGCGTCTCGGTGGGTGGTTGCCTCGGCATGCTGGCGGGCTATTTCCGCGGCCGATTCGAAACGCTGACGGTGGGCGGTGTCGACGTGTTGCTGGCCTTCCCGCCGCTGGTGTTCGCGCTCGCCGTCACCGCCTATCTCGGCCAGTCGGTGCTGAACATCACCCTGGTGATCGGTGTGCTGGGCATTCCGGCTTTCACGCGCGTGGCGCGCGCCGTCACCCTGTCGCTCAGCGAGCGCGAGTTCGTCACCGCCGCGCGCGCACTCGGCGCCACCCACGCCCGCATCCTGCTGCGCGAGCTCCTGCCCAATGTGGCGCTGCCGCTGCTCGCCTTCTTCCTGCTCGGAGTCGCCGTCAGCATCGTCGTCGAGGGCGCGCTCTCCTTCCTCGGGCTCGGGGTGCCGCCGCCGGCGCCGAGCTGGGGCAGCATGATCGGCGAGGGCCGCGAGAGCCTGGACATCGCGCCTTGGCTGGCTTTCCTGCCGGCGCTGTTCATGTTCCTGAGCGTGCTCGCCTTCAACATCGTGGGCGACACCTTGCGTGCCTTGACCGATCCGAGGCCGGGTACCTTATGAGAGTGGCCCTGTGACGGCACCGTTATTGTCGATCGAGGGCGTGTCGGTCGATCTGCCGACGCCGCGCGGGCCGCTCCGCGCCGTCGACAATGTCGATCTCAGCCTGGCGCCCGGCCGCACGCTGGGCGTGGTGGGCGAATCGGGCTGCGGCAAGACCATGCTGTCGCGCGCCATCCTGCAATTGCTGCCCAAGCGCGCCCGGCTCAGCGGACGGGTGATGTTCGCCGGCCGCGACCTTGCCAGCTTGCCGGCGGAGGCGCTGCGCCGGCTGCGCGGGCCGGAGCTCGCCGTGGTCTTCCAGGACCCGATGACCTCGCTCAATCCCGTGCTCACCGTCGGCACGCAGATCATCGAGACGCTGCAGGCGCATCTCGGCATGGATGCCGCGGCAGCGGCCGCGCGCGGCGCCGAGCTTCTGGCGGCGGTCGGTATCCCGGCACCGGCTCAGCGGTTGCGGCAATATCCCCATCAGCTCTCCGGCGGCATGCGCCAGCGGGTGGCGATCGCCATCGCGCTCAGCTGCGAGCCCAAGCTCCTGATCGCCGACGAGCCGACCACGGCGCTCGACGTCACGGTGCAGGCGCAGATCCTCGATCTGCTGGCGCGCGAGCAGCAGCGCCGTCACATGGCGATGATCCTGATCACCCACGATCTCGGCGTCGTCGCCGGCCGCACCGACGAGGTGGCCGTGATGTATGCCGGCCGGATCGTCGAGCGCGCGCCGACGCTAAAACTGTTCGCCCGCATGCGCATGCCCTACACCGAGGCGCTGCTGGCGGCGATCCCCAAGCTCGATTCGCCGCCGCACACGCCGCTGCCGGCGATCGCCGGCCGGCCGCCCGATCCGACGCGGCCGCTGGCCGGCTGTTCGTTCGCGCCGCGTTGCCGCTACGCCGACGGGCGCTGCCGCGCGGCCAAGCCGCCGCTTGCCGATCCGGAGCGCGCCGGCACGCTTTACGCCTGCTGGCATCCGCTCGGCGTGTCCGAGGCTGCGAGCGCATGACGGCGTTGCTGTCGATCGAGAAGCTGACCGTCGAATACGCGGTCGGTGGCAGGATCCTGTCCGCCGTATCGGATGTCAGCCTGGAGGTCGGCCGCGGCGAGACGCTGGGCCTGGTGGGCGAGTCGGGCTGCGGCAAGTCCACCCTGGGCCGCGCCGTGCTGCAGCTGCGCCGGCCGACCGGCGGCCGGGTCACCTTCGACGGCACCGAGCTCACCCGGCTCGACGGCGAGGCGCTCCGCCTGATGCGCCGCCGCCTGCAACTCATCTTCCAGGACCCGATCGCCTCGCTCAATCCCCGGCGGTCAATCGGCGACATCGTGGCCGAGCCGCTGGTCATCACGGGCGTCGCCGATCGCGGCGAGCGTGCGCGGCGGGTGCGCGACGTGCTGTTGGCCGTCGGGCTCGATGCCGACCTTGTCATGGGGCGCCTGCCGCACGAATTCTCCGGCGGCCAGTGCCAGCGTATCTGCATCGCCCGCGCGCTGATCCTCGAGCCGGAGCTGGTGATCTGCGACGAGCCGGTGTCGGCGCTCGACGTCTCGATCCGCGCCCAGATCCTCAACCTGCTCGAGGACATGAAGCGGCGCTACGGCCTCACCCTGCTGTTCATCGCCCACGATCTCGCCGTGGTGAAGGCCGTCAGCGACCGCATCGCCGTGATGTATCTCGGTCGCCTGTGCGAGGTCGGACCGACCGAGCAGCTGTTTGCCCGGCCGGCGCATCCCTACACGGCGCTGCTGCTCGAGGCGATCCCCGTGCCCGACCCGACGGTCAAGCCGGCTACTAATGTTGCGGCGGGCGAGCCGCCGTCACCGCTCGATCCGCCATCCGGCTGTCGCTTTCGCACCCGCTGCCCGCGCGCCGACGGGATGTGCGCGGCGGAGGTGCCCGAGTTGCGCGAGATCGCAGCCGGTCAGTTCGCCGCCTGCCATCACCCGCTTTAGACGAAGCCTGCTTTAGACGAAGCTTGGGCGCGCTTTCAGCGACTCGCGGTCGAAGCCCGCGACCTTCTTGTAGCGCTCCGAGATCGCCTCGAGCTCGGCGGTCGAGATCACGTCCTCGATGCGCTCGAAGCGCTGGCCGCCCGAGCGCTGCCAGACCTCGCGCAGGATCGCGTCGGGCGGATCGGTGCGGTTGGTCAGCACGACCTTGGCCGTCGCCGGATTGCGCACCGCCTCGTAGTGCTGCAACGCCGCTTCGGTGGCGCCGAGCTTCTTGATCTGGCCGGTGAGGAAACGCGCGTCGAGAATCGCCTGGCCTGCGCCGTTGGAGCCGCGTGGATACATCGGATGCGCGGCATCGCCCAGCAAGGTGATCCGCCCGAAGCTCCAGCGCGGCAGCGGATCGCGATCGACCATGGGATATTCCAGGATCTCCTCGGTGCTCTCGATCATGCCGCTGATGTCGAGCCAGTCGAATTTGAGTCCGGCGAAGGCCGGCATGATGTCCCTGAGCCGGCCGCGGCCGGTCCAGTCCTGGCGCACGGCTTCGGGCCGTTCGATCTCGGCCACCCAGTTGATCAGCGGCAGACCTCCCGTCTCCGGCGTGCCCGGCCGCACCGGATAGATCACCGTCTTGCCGACCGTCATCCAGCCCGTCGAGACCATGGTGTCGCCGCCGAGATAGGCCGGCCAGCGCACCGCACCGCGCCACATGTTGACGCCCGAGTATTTGGGCGGACCCTCGCCGGGGACGAGCTGGCGGCGCAGCGCCGAATGGATGCCGTCGCAGCCGACCGCGACCTTGCCGCGCTGCGGCTCGATATTGTCGAAGTGGATGACGACGCCGACCTTCAGGCAGCGATGGGCGAGCCGCACGGCATCGCTGCCCAGGCGCGCTCGCACCGTGTCGAGCATCACCTTGTGCAGATCGGCGCGATGGATCGAAAGCTGCGGCCAGTCGTAGCCCGCGTAGCGGCCGCGCGGCTCCTTATAGATGAACTGGCCGTGGCGGCTGTAGAAGGCGAGCTCGCGCGTCTCGATGGCGTGCGCGGCCAGCGCGTCCTGCAGGCCGAGCTCGCTCAACTCGCGCATGGCATGCGGCAGGAGGTTGATGCCGACGCCGAGCGGCAGCACGTCGGGGGCGGCCTCGAACACGCGCGCGGCGATGCCGGTCTGGTGC
>Ga0308309_10000339_pt1 | contig 31531 bp, 40 predicted proteins | sample HubBroMetageWFT5_FD_192491 | JGI IMG/M metagenome (GOLD analysis project Ga0308309, IMG submission 192491) | Warmed and freeze-thawed soil microbial communities from the Hubbard Brook experimental Forest, New Hampshire - Hubbard Brook CCASE Soil... | ecosystem: Environmental > Terrestrial >...
GCCTATCGTCTCACTCCTCAAGCCGGAGGCGCGTGGACGGAAACCATCCTCCATCAATTTGAAAGTGCCGGCGACGGATCGCAACCGCAAGCGGGAATGATTGTCGATAACGCGGGCCATCTCTTTGGCACGACGAAGTATGGCGGCGGCCGCTACGGATACGGCACGGTGTTTGAGATTAGCTACTAACTGCCGGAACCCTGTGTCGTCCGGGATGACGGCGCTCGATTCGGAGATGGTCGGGCTACCGCCGTGAAAGAGATACTTCGATTTGTAAGTAATTGAAACCAGAGGCACGGATCGCAACAATTAGAGCCATAAAGCAGTTCCAGAAACGCTTATCGAACCCTTCGTGAACCCTCCGTGAAAAGGGCGCTGACAGACTGGATCCCGTTGAAACTACACGGCAGCCCCGCATGGCGTGGGTTCATTAAAGCGAGTAGACGACCGCCCCCTTTACCCCGTAATCGGATAATCCGTCAGGTTTTTGGGGTATTGCGCGCCATGCGCCAAAACTCGTACCAATAAGCTGGACGCTACTACGGCTAAGAGAGATCGCTTGGTTCGTATCTTTGTAGTAGACGACAGTGCGACGGCGAGAGCGGCCCTGAAATCCGCACTGGAAGGGCGCGCCGATTGGGTTGTGGTCGGGGAAGCGGTTGACGGCCATCATGCGTTGGCGACATTTCATCTTCATACACCGCATCTGACGCTGATGGATTTTATTATGTCGAAGATGAACGGGCTGGACACAGCCCGTCATCTGACTGCTCGACACCCTGACATTCTCATCTTGGACGATTTTTGTTGTTCTTCTGATTTTGTGTCGTCACATCCGCGTGAGATTTGTTTCGCGCGGACAGATAAGAATGATTGATGAACTGCGCTACCTCTCGAACAGGCAGCCGTCGGTTGGATGACGAACAACAACGACAGATCGACTACGGAAGCCTTACTCTTTGTCCTTGTCTTTCTCTTTGGCTTCAGCCTTAGCTTCAGTTTTTCCTTCGGCTACGGCTTGGGCTTTTGCTCCGCGAATTTCCGCAAGGAACGGCCGGGCTGCAGCTGGAGCTGGCACTTTGCCCAACAGCAAAGCTCGAGTTGTGACCTTGCGTCCATACATCGCGTGCCGGGAATCACTGTCTTGGCGGATCGATGCACCTTCCAACGTGAGCCCAGCAAATGCCCCCTTGGCACGGGAGTAGGTCAGGATTTCTGTATCCATCCTCCAATCCGTGCCAGCCTCGGCATGCCGTCCAACTGGACCCGCCGCTGCTGAAGCGTCCCCTCCGACTTGGAAATTACTGGAGAGCAACCGTTGCATCCCCTTTTCATTCTGAATGATCATTACCACGTCGACAGCTTCGACACCGATCTGAAGGCCCCAGCTTCCACCCGAAATCGTGATGAAGGCCGGCGCACTCCAGCCATTCGCAGTACGGCAGGTCGCTACGCCTTTGCCTCCTTTACCACCGAAGATAAAACCGCCTTTAACCATATGCGGTATGACGGCAACGCACTTTGCGTGCTCCAACACTTCCTCCGGGATTCCCTTGTCGGGCATTCCCATAATTTCGTGCAACACTTGGGTAGCATTGTCCAGTCGGTCGGTGGCATCTTCCCGCCCCGACCCTGCCCAGCCCAACGTGGCGAGACTCAACATCGCACCTAAGAACATTAGTTTTTTCATGGGGAAAACCTCATTTCTCCAACCTCTGTACCGCGTTTATGTTATCGAGCTGTGTGTACACTTGCGCTCGAATCCGAGTAGAAGTGCGCCGCGGAGCAGGCCATTTCGACCTTAGCAAATCAGGATTCACGAGGTCTGAGCAATAATGCTCACGCCGATCAGCTGGAATTGGCAGCAGATTATCGTGACGAAATTTATCCGGCCTGCTCAGGATGGGTTCCCGTGTGGACTGGCGTGGGAACTCAAATTGACTTACTCATGGAGGGCAAAGGTGAACAGTCCCCGATGCACCCGCAAGCCCCCTTTGTAGTGGATGAATCCCCTTTTTCTAAAGCCGTTCATGAAGAAGCTCACTCGGGAGCGCGTCGTACCGACCATCTCCGCGAGAGTCTGCTGGCTCACCTTCATCCCTGACTTCGACTCGGATTGCCCTCCAGAACCGGCTAGCAGCAAAAGAACCCGCGCGAAGCGTTTTTCGCTAGAATGCAGAATCTGATCCACGAAGTTTTCCTCGATTCGAACAATGCGAGAGAGGAGATAGGAGATGACCAGCTTTGCAAACGCAGGCTCTTGCTGCATTATTCGTACTATGGTTTTTTTCTTGACTCGGGCAATGGTGGACCGGTGAATTACGGTGGCGGTGGACATCCGCAGAGATCGCCTCACGAGACAGCGCTCGCCAAAAAAGTCGCCTTGCCGAAGAATCGCGAGAACTGCCCTTTTGCCACGCCTGGATGTAACCGTGACTTTCACATTGCCGTCCTGGATGTAGAACATCGCGTCAGCCGCATCGCCTTGCCTAAAGACGATCTCTTGATTGCAGTACTCCCGAGATGTTTTGTCCTTGCCGATCTTCTTCAGAAGGTCCTTCGCAGCGAAGTTGACAGTATCTTTGCTGACCATAAATATCCTTAGAAGCTATAAGTAAAGAACGGACTGCTGATCGTGGTTTCCGTTCTCAGCCTGTTGTTTGTCGCCGACTCCGCGTTTGTCTTCGGGAGCGGTAGACCTTGAGACTTCCCTTCCGCCAAATCCTGTTTGCTTTGCGCACAGCCTTTCTGATGCATGCTGAAGGTTTATCTCTCTTCATCGCGCCGGCAGTCTCGTCGGTGACGGGCCCAAGTTCGTGCCCGCCATTCTTCGAATCGCCCCAGTTCGATTCAGGTGTGACCCCTAGTCCGTGTGCAGTCGGGGGATCCACCTGTCCAGTGATTGGCAAATTCTGAGCCTTTTAATACGCACGAACACTGGCCTGAGTCCGCAGACCGAACAGGCCATCGACTTTGCCTCGATAGCGACCTCTAATGCGCAGACTTTCCTGCATCTTCTCGACATCGGTCCGATCCGCGAGCGCTGACCCTTCTTCGCTGAGGACGGGCATCGAACCAAGCGATGCGCGGCGTGGCGCCGAGATCCCCGTTGTCAGCAATATCAAGACAATCCCAGCCCATGCGGCTTTGCTGGTCAAGAACATTCGTTCTCCTAAATTAGCGCACCGGCAGTACAACGTGAAACTCGGGCGCCGAGTGTTCCTGTGCCTCCCGGGACTCACGACTCGGGCCGGGAGCCCCTCACGAAGTCCCTTTGAGTGCCGACTCTGCCTGACAAGATGACCGGAACAGCGCAGAGACCGTTGCCCCCACCCGGACCGCTGCAAGAGAGAAGGCCGGCCACCGAGTTTGACGGGTAAAAACTGCTCTCTTGAGCATCAATAGGTTCGCTCATTTACGAGCGAAATACTGTGCACAATGGCTCACGTTGTGAGCGTATCAGGCTCGATCTCCCCCGATCCGGAGTTTCGGTGATGTGGAAACCATCCAGCGCATGACGGCCAGCTTTCGGATATTACGTTGTCCAGGGAAGTGATAGAATCACGTTGTTGTTTTCGGCAAGAAGGAGGTGCCAATGTCTCCTGCTCGCCAAGCCAACCGCTCTCCACGCAGAAGGAAGTTCGCCCGCCAAGCCCCAGCCGACCCGATTCTCCAAACCAAACGCAATGCATCGAGTCGAAGTGTAACCGCCAAGAAGAGCCGCGATTTCGATCCTCATGCTTTTCTCGGAACGATCGGGGCGGGCAGAGAATTTGTCCCCTTCCCGAAGAAGCGACGAATTTTTGCGCAGGGGGATACGGCGGACGCGGTGTTCTATGTCCAGACGGGCAAGGTAAAACTCACCGTGGTGTCGAAGACCGGAAAGGAAGCAACGATCGGCATATTAGGCGCAAGAGATTTTTTCGGCGAAGCGTGTCTCGCTGGCCAGCCTCAACGCATGTTGACTGCAACCGCAATGACGGATTGCGCTGTTCTGCGAATCGATAAGACAGCGATGATGGAAGCGCTTCATCGAGAACACGAATTTTCGGACCTGTTCGTGGCCTATTTGCTGGCGCGAAATATCCGTTACGAAGAAGATCTGGTTGATCAGCTCTTCAATTCGAGCGAAAAGAGGCTAGCCAGGATCCTTTTGCTGCTCGCGCGCTTTGGCAAAGAGGGGGTGCCTGAGACGGTAGTTCCCAAGATCAGCCAGGAGACACTGGCGGAAATGATCGGCACCACCCGCTCGCGGGTCAGCTTCTTCATGAACCGGTTCAGGAAATTGGGCTTTATTTCCTACAACGGTGGACTGCAAGTTCATAGTTCACTGGTCAATGTCGTCCTGCACGACTAGAGGTCTGAACGTCGCAATGCGAGGCCGCACAAATGAAGTTCAGCCGGTGCGGGGACAGCCTTGTCCAAATGCGGACCTGGTTGCAATTGGGTTATTTGGGCAAGTAGGGCCATCCAAAAACAATCTTAATCTTTGTTCATCCGCGCGGCTCTGCTCCGAACCGTAAGCTTCACTTTGGCACCCGGCTTGAGGTGGAAATCTTCGCCGTTTTCGCTAGTCAGCGTGTTCTCGATACGGATTTTCGAATGATCGGGCCCTTCGACCCCGATCTGTGCCATCTCAAGTTCGCCGGGAAGACGAGACGTAAAAACTTTCTCGACGATTCCGGGCAATGTGGCACTCGGCTTCTCACTCATGGCATCTCCTTTGGAGTCCGCTACGCGCCTGTGGATACGCTAGCGATTTGCGCGTTCGCCGTCTGTACAGGATTGCTCACGATTTCGCTGGGATCGGTTTCCGCAATTCCGAGCCAGTCTCCTGGGTCGTCGGACCAAACGAGTATCTTGCTACCACTGGCACGGACTCCACCAGTGCCGATAGTCATCCCAAATCTTGGAGTGATTCACGCTGCGGCATTCAGCTTGTTGATCTGAGTACGCGTGGGGGCGGACGACTGCGGAGTGTTGTGGCCTTTTAGTTCGCCAAGCAGAAAGTTAATTTCTCCACCGAGCAGAATCGCAAAACCGGAAAGATAAAACCACACATATAAGCCGATCGCGGCTCCTAGCGGTCCATAAGTCCTATTAAGACTCTCAAAGTGTTTGAAGTAAACTCCCAGCAGGAATGACAAACCAATCCACGTCATGACTGCAACAATCGCTCCGGTCAGACTATCGCGGAAGCTCTGCTTCACATTCGGGCCGAAATGGTAGAGTAGTTCTACTGCGAGCACGGCAAAGGCGATGGCTATTCCCCACCGCAGAAAGCGCCAGGCGGCAAGTATGTCCGGATTGAGGGTAAATCTGTGTGTAAACCAGATCCCCAGGTGCGTCCCCTCGACCATCAATCCTACCGCCACGAGTAACAGAGACCCTGCCAGCAACGTCAGTCCTAGCGCAATGGGGCGAGTTTTCCAAACCGGACGAGTTTCGCGGACTCGATATACGACGTCAAGGCCATCGATTATTGCAGCGAATCCGCTGGAAGCTGTCCAAATCGTGAAGATTAATCCAAGCGTAAGGAAGTGTGGATGTTTGTGATTAACGACATCAGACACGATGTTGCGCACCAAACTCATCCCATCTCCCGGGACGAGCCTGGCCATTAAGCTTAGAAGGCCCTCAAACAATTGAGGGATCGGTATATACCCGAGCAACGACGCCATCGAAACCAACAGCGGAAACAGTGAGAGCACAAAATAGTACGACAGCCCTGCGGCAAACACGAAGAGATGTTCGTCGTATACATCATTATAGATGGTAATCAGCGACCGCCTAATCGTGGGCCACGCTGTTCTCACACCTAACGTGAGCACCGAATCACCTCACACCTTTCATTCCAATGGTGCTTTTCGCAATTTTACCTCTGGTGAGGTCTGTGGATGCGCAATTCGGGGCTCAATCTGTTGGGCCACAAATGGTAGCAAACCTGGAACGTGCCCCCTCGCCTCTTGAAGCGCCTTCCGCTTAGCGACAGTGAGCGCACTGGACACCTTCCCAAGCTGGTTGAAGACCTAGCTCTCCGCCTAAGCAGGTCCAGCAAGACTCATCTTTTCCATAACAACGTCAATGGAGCGCGCGGAAGCAACCTCTAATCCCCTGCGGCCGCTTGGTCCGGTCAGAACGGCATAGCTGAAGCTCTCAAGAAACGATTTCTCGCATTCCCACACGTCCTTGTCATCGTCGATGCAGAGAAGCATTGCTTTCAGCAGCGGTAGATGTACCGCAGCCTTGAAGCTAGTGGACGCTTTCATAGCCAAGGATAGTTTGGCCAGTCAATTGTTGCGCATGATCGCGCAATTGCACAAATGCGGATCGCCTCCTCCGCCTGCCCATGACTCATGGCGACCCGCGAGTCGTTTATGCGGGTTTTGCTGCTTGCTTGCCTGCTCCTGGGTGCGCTCGGCATCGCATGCCTTCGACCCCGTCATTACTGAATATGGTCATGGGGTTCGTTTCGGGAGACCCAATATTCGGACGCTTGCGACCGCTTCAGTCACTATTTCTGACGATACTCGTCTGAAGCCGACTCAGACGGGTTCGGCTCTTTTATGTAGATGTGATCATTACAGACCAGTCGTGAGTTCATCCCTTCCGCGATAATCAACACTGGCGACATCCAGTTAGGACGGCCTTTGAGAAACCAAGCCACGCCCGCAAGTAAGAAACTCGATTTTAAACCCCGCACCTTTCTTTCAACCGTCGGGAAGGGCAGGGATATGGTGTCGTTTGAAAAGAGGAACACGATATTCGCTCAAGGCGATTCGACTGACGGGATATTTTTTATCCAAGAGGGAAAAGTGCAGCTCAGCGTGGTATCGGAAGCCGGGAAAGAAGCAACCCTTGGCATTTTGAGCGAGGGAGACTTCTTCGGAGAAGGCGGGCTTGCTGGTCAGCTCGTCCGCATGTCTTCTGCAATTGCGGCAACAGACTCCGTCCTGCTGCATGTTGCGAAGAAGTCGATGATGCTAGCCATGAGCCGGGAACCAAAATTGTCAGCAATGTTCGTCAAATACCTGCTGAAGCGCAACATTCGATATCAGGATGATTTGGTCGATCAACTTTTCAATTCCAGCGAAAAGAGGTTGGCGCGAGTTCTGCTGTTGATGGCGCAATTCGGCAAGGAAGGTGTATCCGAAATGTCGGTCCCGAGATTGAGCCAGGAAACGCTGGCAGAGATGGTAGGGACGACACGCTCGCGGGTCAGTTTTTTCATGAACCGATTCAGGAAGCTCGGCTTTATTCACTACGATGTTGGCGACACTCTACGCGTCCACAGTTCACTCCTTAACGTTGTTCTTCATGATGACGACGGCCCGAACGTGACTCTGGGAGCCAAAGACCTAACTGCCCGCACCAGCAAAGGCTCAGAACCGCCCCCAGAGCGCGGCGGACCGCTCGACAAAGACCGTGCCAAAAGGCCGCACCTCTCCGGAGTCGCACGACGCGCCAATTGAAACATGTTGACGGCATTTGATGCACGGAAGTGCAGACTGAAGATCGTGAGCTACATTGCGCAGCGTGGTTGCGGATCCTCAGTGTACGCTCGGTAGGACTTTTGGAAGATCCGAGTGGCCCAGTAGCAGTCAAACTGGCAACATCTTGCCGAACAAGCCTCAATAGAAACAGACCCCGAAAATGTTGCATCTCGTTGAGGAACTCAACCGTACCTTAGATGAGGGGGGAAAAACGAAGGACTTGTTCTTGTCGATGGGGATCCCCTTAGCCCGATCGAGGTCGGAAATCTGTATTTGTTTTGGCTGAATGTCGAGGCCGTCGCTGAGGGCTTTGCCCACCGAAAGACTTACGCTGATTCCCGAAGCCAGGCACAGATGCAGCAAGCGCGGCCGTCAGAAGAAATGAACTCAGATATCGATATCCACGGTACACGTCGTTCTCCTTTAACGCGAGATTCATGTCTGCAGAATCCCGCCAATATCAGTGTCTGCTCGTGATGCCTATAGAGTCTGGTCAATACTGCTCGGTATCTCAAAGAGACTGCTGGAAAACGAATGCTGATGGCCCACTGCTGTTCCAAGCCCTACCGCTCCTTGGTGAAATCTTACGGCGAGTCGGTCCGTCACCGCGGCTACCAGCTTGTCTGCATAATCGAGCGTCCGGCGCGAAACCAGTCTGTAGCTTGCTCCCCTGTGATCGGAAATCTCTCCATCGCCGATTCAGGAAACGAGGGCATGGGCTCCAAGATTGCAGCAACTCTATCGATAGCTTCCGCTTCTTGGCTTTTCACCGGCTTGGGTACCGATTTGGGCCCGTCTTGCTTCGGCGAAATACCATAGCTCGCCAGATCAGTCGTCGTAAGCTCCTTATCTCTATCTCTTCTCCGAAGTTCAGCTATTACGCCACCTCTTTCCGTTCAACCATCGTTGGCACCTGCATTAGTTCCTCACACAGTGAGCGGTAATGAATCATTGCCGTTCGCAGATCTTCCGTACTTGCTCCGTCTTTCCCAACCCGCAGCGCAATCTCATGCGCGGACCGGTAGTTGTCAACGACTCGGGGATGGTCGACCGAAATGTCGGCCGCCCGTTGATCGAAATCGGATACGGGATACCCACGAGTTTTCATTAGAGACGAGACCAAGTCATCGGCTTCCGCGACTGCACCCCTTGGGGAGTCGACAAAACGAGACTGGACGGACTCCCACTGTTTCGAAAAACGTTCACGCTCCATGGGATCAAGATCGCGAATGTTGAGCTTTTCAACCCGCTCCTGGCGATCCGCTAATTTCGCTTCTGCTTTTCGTTCGGACCCATGCTTCTGCACCGCCCGCTCGTATTCGGGTCCAAACTTTTGCCGTAGATCTGCAGTCGTACTCCTGCGTTTTCGTACGTACAGCCAGGCAAGCGCTGCGATGATCAGAATCACCACGGCACCCAGCATAATGAACTTCGGATCCATCAGATTTAGATTCATTGAAACCTCCCTACATCAAGAATGTCTACAAAAGCAAATTTGTTCACAGTTTGCTGCGCGAGCAGAAACCTTGAGAATGGCCAGTATCAAAGTTTAGGCCACGAAAAACTGATCAGAATTGATCGTCTTGTAAATCAGTTCTGTGTGGCCGAACCGAAAGTGTGTCCACCCAGTGTTGTTCGGGAGTGCTATCCAGCCGTTACCGAGGTATCCGTAAACCTGAAGGCTGACTCGACCAGAGATTCTGGGCTACCGATGCCTTGACCAATTAACCGCCGCTAGCACTCGATCACTAGGATTTTGGTTTGCGGCTCACTGACATGCACACGGAATCCCCGAGCAAGTGGGGGGCAATCTCGGGGTCTGCAAGTCTGGTCAGCTTGGCGAAGGGTCAGCGTCAGGCGGTGCCCCGGGGGGCCAGCACCACCTGCCCGGGAGTTGGGACCGGCAAAGAGGGGGGAGGTGTCGAAGGCCTTCATTCACGCTGCCGCAACGACTTGAAGAATGCCGTCCGCGTGTTGTTGATAGGCTTGAACGAGGATTCGACGCCACCACTGAGGAATTTTGTGCCTGGCAATCTGATCGACGTCAGCGCCGTGCAGGCAGAAACGAATTTTCCGGAAGCGGCTGTTAGCCATTCAGAAACTGGGTTGTTTTTTATGCGAGACCGCGTGGACTACCCCGTAGTTTCAAATTCAAAAAAGGGTTTTTTGGATCTAGCTCGGGAGCAAGACCGTCCCATCTCGCTCACCGATGATTTTGTACGGCGTCCACGTCCTTGTCACCCTTACCCTTGGAAAAGACGGGCCTATCGATCATTCCGCCGATCCGAAAGGGAAACTGCAACTTTCCGTCTTTCAATGTGGCTCCCGACAACCGCGCAATGGTGTTAGTGAAGAAGCTCTCCTTGGTTGTAATCTCCGCCAACCCGCGATAGTTCAACTCGTCAGAGCCTGACACGCTCACACTGCCGGAGCCATCCACATCGACCCCGTAGCCATCAACGTCTATCACCCGGCTCGAAATCCGCTGATCGGCTAGCTCCAGATCGGTGGTGATTAAGTTAAATGCGGAAGGGTCGTTTTTGGCTGGGCCAAGATCGTTGAAGTGCGCCAGCTTCATCAAATTCGCGTTGAGCTTGAGACTCGGCACCTGACCGTTACGCACCGTCATGCGTCCGGTTCCGCGAATTCCTGCCAGAGGGTGCAGCGAATGTGCGATTTCTCCCGCTAACCCTACGGCTCCTTCCATTTTCCCCGTCATCTTTCCGCCGCCGTTTGGGAAAGCCGCCAGGAGCTCGGCCAGATTGATCCCGCTCACTCGCGCATCTGTCTTAAAGCTCGCATTCTTCGCCGACAAGTCAAAGGAGAGTTCACCTGCCGCACTCCCGCCATAGACTTCCGCCTTGATGTCCGTGAAGAAAACGTGCCTCGACTCCAACCGCAGTTTGGAATCCAGATTTCTTGCCTCGACGGCTCCGAAGCGCAGAAGACCTGCCGTGAGGGTGCCCTGGCCGTCCATCGAGGAAGAAGAAGAATTGAGAATTCCGGCAAGGTTCACCTGCTTGAGTTGGCAGAAGATCTCGTGGGCTTCGAAAAATGCGGGACCGGCCTTGTCGGAAGGCAGAAGGTTCGACGCTATCACCACTCCGCGCTTAATTTGCACGCTGGAAATGGGGTCGAGAAGAAACGTATTCGCCGAAACTTTTAATTGAGGATTCTCGAAGTTCCACGGGCCATCGGGGTCCGAAGTAAGGTTCAAAACCGGGTCTTCGAGTACAAGAGACTTGATGATCACCTGCCGGTGCAGGAGCCCTCCGACGCTGAGTTCGGCATCGATCCGCGCCACTTGGATAACATAACCGACGGGAAATATCGGAGGATTTTTCACGCCGATATGCTCAATGTGAATCGTGACAGGAAAGAACGTGAGTGCCAGCCGTCCGATCTCGATCTGCTTTCCAGTTTTTTCCTGGAGATATGAGATCACGTGGGAGCCGTAGCGATCCACGTTAATGAGAGCGGGCACAACAAAAATGAGCGCGAGCAAGAATATCGCCGCGATTCCGACAACGATAAGAGTCGTCCCACGACGGATGAGCATAGCGACCTTTTAGAACACAAATAGAAAGCAAGTCGCTGGAGCGACTGCAATCCCTACGGTGCAGCCTCGCGGGAGGCTGCACCATTGCTGAACAAGTTGCGACAGCAGTTCACGAACAAAGTCTCCGCTGCGCACGTAGTGCACCAGGTTGCTGAATTCCCGATTGCCGAACGGGTAGTAGCCGAGATCCTGGATGCCAGCTCCTCCGTAGCGCAGGCATGGGCCTCCCTGATCTGGTCTTCCGACAGTCCCGGATATCTCTGGAGAAGGAGGGGCTGGTCTCATCGGTCCAGAGCAGGTCTACGATTTCCTCATGCGTCAAAACGGAATATGCGGACGAGCCGCCGCTGCAAATGAGCACGACGAGAAGAAGTCCCACCGCACGGATAGAAAGCAGCCACCAACTCTGGGCTATGGCGCCTCGCGATGAAACCGCGCGCTTGAGCCATGTAGGCCAAGCAACTGCCGGTCTTGGGACAAGTTTCATGATTTTCGTCCACGGAATCCTGGGTTCTCCAACTGGGCGCACAAAATAGCTTGCCTCCATTCGTTTCGAAATTCTGTACAGAATCGCACACTAGCGAACAGGCTTGCACGGGAGAAGGGATGTGAGACACGGAATTGGCTGGGCTAACAGATTGCGAAAGTGGCAGTACGCACGAGATTCATGGCGCATTCAGCTACTGGTGCTTCCCAAGCGAAGCAAGGCCATCACTCCGAGCCGCTCCTGCTTGGTGTTTCAGGGCCGGTGCTGCGTCGGAATTTTGCGCCGGATTTGAAGACAAAAGCCAAACCCGTGTGAGTCTGGCCTGAACCGTGCCCAGTGTGGGGCAGAATAGTAACGCGGTCGTGAGGGTCCGAATGGTCGGTGTGACCGCCGCTAACCCATGACCGCGAGTCGAGCTGTCAGACTTCAAACAGAGTGTCTGTTAACGGTTTCAATAACTGTTCAATTTTATACATTTTCTAAAATAAACCTGGGCGACACTGTCATCTAATCGCGACCAGAAGGCAGTGCCGTGTGAGTCCTACTGAACAGCCCGTTGCGCACAAAGTCCTGCTTGTGGATGACGATGAGCCGTGCGCGCCATGATGAATGCGACACTGGAACGCAAAGGCTTCGCTGTGGTCACTGCCGCCAGCGTGACGGAAGCTCTCTGAGACGAATCGCTACCGAGAGCTTTGACGTGCTCATAACCGACCTGCACATGCCGGATCCTGGTGACGGTTTTAGGGTGGTTACCGCGATGCGACACTCCCAACCCGATGCACTGACCCTGCTGGTCAGCGGCTACCCCGACATACAAAGCGCCATGGCCGCTATCCTTCTCGAAGCGGACGAAATCATCGTGAAACCATTCGATGTAGGCAGACTCGCCGAGCTCGTCCGCGAAAGGATGCTCACCCGCAGACCTGCCACCCGGTTTGAAAAGGAAAGAGTGGGCATGATCCTGCAGCGGTGCGTTACCGGTATTGTCGAAGGGTGGTTGATACGTGCGAAACAAAGCAGTGAACTGAGCCGCCTTCCGCTTGGCGATAACGAGCGAACTGGACATCTTCCCAAGCTGGTAGGAGACCTAGCTCTCCGCCTGAGCAAATCTAGCGGGACGAGCAAGGACAGCGATGCCATTTTTTCCGCGCTGCCGCCGCAGCCCATGGCGAGCTGCGATATCGGCGGGGCTACACCCCGGCAACGCTGGTGCATGAATCGCGAATACTTCAGGTAACCATCTTCGGGACGTTGCAGAGCAATCTGAATTCTTTGGATTTCAGCTTGCTATTACCCGATGTCATGACGATGCGGACGAGGTGGATGCCCAGTTGACACAATCAATGGAGAGCTACATGCACCTGATGCGGACGTCAGCGGCAGCGTAGCTGCTGTTAGCCAAAGGACTCATGTCTACTAGCCAACGCGCAAAGTCGGCACAGCCCGAGATACTTGCTGCAGTGGAATTTGATATGCAGAAAATGCCGGTGCACATTGTCTTGTCCCGCGCGGCGATCAGAGAACGACTTCGAGAACTGGAACACCCATTAGCGACCGTCACCGCGACATCGTCCAGCACGTGCGGGCGAACGGCGGCCGGCGACGAAGTGTTGAAAAATGGTTTTTGGAAGGCGAACCATGCTCCTATCGCTTGATTCGGAACTTCGACGCTCAGTGGTTCTTTGCATTGACGATGACGAGGACGTACTGGAATGCGAGAAATCGTTCCTTGAGAGCGTCGGCTATACCGTTCTAACCGCCACAAGCGGTGGCAAAGGGCTAGAACTAGCTTCCAGGCATTCGGTTGATATTGTAATTGTTGACTACCTCATGCCAGAAATGAACGGGCACGAAGTGGCCATCGAAATAAAGCGACTTAAGCCACAAGCCCCAATCATCATGCTCTCTGCCGCAGTAGATGTTCCTGAACAAGCCTTGAAACTGGTGGACGCGTTCATAGCCAAGGATAGTTTGGCCAGCCAATTGTTGCCCACAATCGCACAATTTGCACGGATGCCAATCGACTCCTCCGCCTTTGTATGATGCTCAGAAATGTTTCCCGCGCCAACTGACTTGGCCCAGAGCTGCTCTGCGATTCGTTAGCGATTATCCGCCCAACGATCGTGTTCATTACATACCTACGTAGTTATGTAATGAACACTCTGTCTGCTGAGGATATCGTGCGCCTCGGCGAGTGTTATATCGTCGGATATTCGGTGGAAGCGGCTGTGGCTTTCGATCTCGTGCGCGCCGATTGTCTTGAAGGGTAGAGCTTTCCCTTTCATGTCCACACTCAGGACAGTCATTTCCCAGTGACCTGGTGCAACTTCTGTCTGCCTAACCTCAAAATTGCCCCCAATAGTCCGCCTCCGAATTTAACATCCATGAGCTGACCACTGATTGCCATCAGTCTCTCCTGTATGGATTCGACCGTCACCTCACCTCACTTTGCATGCTGTGGAGGACCCGGGCTTCAATGGAAGGCGGCTAAAAATTCGAGTTTGGTCTGAAGCCTCTGCAGGCGCTGATCCTCCTTCTGCTGCCGTTTAGCGTTAAGAGGACACCCGTCAATCAGGGCCAGAGAAGGAATCGGAATGCTCGCTCGCGAACAAACCCAAGACCGGCTAAACGACGGACTGCGACCAGCGAAAGCAATTCAGTCGTGATTTCCGGACCTTCGGAGCTGCGTGTTCCGCGAGCCTTCGCAAAGTTCGATACCCAACCGTCACCGCTTCGCCGTCTGCTCCAGCTTAAATTAAGACTGGCTGCATTTCCGAGAGTGCGGCGGCGTCTCCCTTCGCCAGATCACCTGTGATCTGATCTCTGCTGGCCAGAATGTCACGAAGCAAGGGCTGGAGCGCGGGATCTCCCGTGCTGCTCCCAATTTGCTGAGCTTGATCAAAAAACTCTTTCGCGTGCTCCCCCGCCTTCCCGTAGTTTTTTTGCACCACTTCCAGATACATCAGCGTGGCTGCGTCGCGAAGCTGGGATAATTGTTCACTGGACTGACAGGATCCTAATTGTTTTGTCGCGGCAGACAGTTCCTGACGCAAACTCTGGAGTCGGGCATACTGCAGAATGAACCCGGTAAGAAATCCAGCAATCAACAGCACAAACCAGAGGAGGAATTTACTTCGCATTGGATTTTCCTCCTTTTTTCTACGTTCTCCTCTCAAAGACGGACCGGTTCATCCAAAGGAACGGTCGACGGCCGTGGTTCTAAGGGGGGCCGCAATCGGATGTGATGTCCCCCGGGTCGAGAACAAGCCTGGCCCCGACGGCTAGACTCTCTTGAGCGACGGCTGGTGGAGTCTCGTACGACCATCATCATCCCATTTGACGACCGCGTCATCTTCGTTAGTCTGCTCGACCGTGCCGAATTCTCCCGTCGGTTTTCCGAAATTGCCCAAACCCTCCACGCGATCTCCGGGATTCAGTTCCTGGTCGGTGGCAGCGGGCTCGGCGAGCGGTGGCTTCTTGGCACGGTCTGAGTCAGCCGTCGCCCCGCGATGTGACAGGGGTGGCTGAGGAGCTTTACCCAGCTTGGGTATCGGCTTATTGATGACATGGGTCATAATTGTTTCTTCCGAGAGGCCGGAACAAGGTCCTTTGGCGCGATTGATCGTATGCCTCGATAAATACAGTATAGGCTTCGAAAGAATCGTACGACTGGTCCACACTGAACAGTTCTGACAATAATTTGGATAAATGCTACAGCTAAGGCCCCGGTTGCATTGCGATGCAATCACGTGGGCTTTTCGCATCAGTGCGTGGCCAGCGAGCAGTTTGTGATCGACGCTGTGATCAGCAAATCGGGCACTGATTTCAGGGAGACCCCCGAGCACGATCCCAAATCAGAAATCATTTGGACCCCGGCTCGGAATTGTTGATCGCAGGTAAGAATGAAACGATGAGCACTATTGACCAGCCGCCCCCCATGTGAGTTGCTAGGATGTTCTCCGCGGGACATCTTTATGGATTCGCTTCGTATACTGGTCGGAGATGATCATCCGATTGTTCGTTTTGGTTTACGTATGCTTCTAAGTGCCCACCAGGGTTGGGAGGTCTGCGGTGAAGCTTCTGACGGGCGAGAAGCCATAGAGATGTACAAACAACTGAAACCGGACATCGTCATTTTAGACATCTGCATGCCCAAACTGAACGGCGCGGAAGCCGCAGGTCAAATCCTGAAGCTTGACCCAACACAACGAATAATGATTCTGACTGACGTCGAGTCCGAGGAAATGATTTGTCAGTGTTTGTCGATGGGTGTTAGGGGTTGGGTATTGAAGTCCGATGGGCCTAACGATCTGATTGCGGCAGTGGAAGCCTTGCGTTGTAAGGGTACATTCTTCACCTCCCAAGTAGCTGACCTGGTCTCGGACGGGTACCTGAGTACATGGCGGTACTATAAGAACGGAACTATGAAGCCTAGATTGACGCCACGGGAGCGAGAGGTCGTGCAGATGATCGGGGAGGGCGGTACTACGCAGGACGTGGCAACAGTCCTGGGGATATCTGTGAAGACCGCAGAAACTCATCGAAATAACATAATGCGAAAACTCGGATTCCACACGGTAGCCGAACTGGTCTTGTACGCAGTGCGAAACGAAATCGTGCATCTGGCGCGCCCAGTGTCTTTGAGGCAAAATCGTATATTCCCTCCGATGAGAGCCACGCAAGCGCAATCGGCCGCCAACGACTAGGAGCCGTTCGCAAAACCTTGCCATCAGACTGCCGTGACGCTCGTTGCATTTGTACGCAACGAAGTTTAGAGCCGTGCCACCAGCATGACTCATCTACCTTGCGCGATAACCCATCCGACCGGCGAGGGTGCCACTGCCAACCCATGTGGTCCGTACTTAGAAAACGTCGCCGGCTGACGCTGTCCGCAGCCCCTCGGCTTTTCCAACAGGATTGCCTCACGGAATCTCAGAGAGTTTGTTGCAGTGGCCTATTTTTTCTTATTGAAGTGACCCCGACCACAAGAGTACCGCATGGAGCAACTTCAGTTCTGGTTGCACAAAAATACAGTGCTGCGCAAAAGTTAGCCGAAACTCCCGTACTTCTATGTAGGCCTTTACTTCTGCTTCTTTCCGAGCAGGCCGCTGATTGCATTCGCGGGGTTTCCCTTTGTTGCGGCCTTGGCGTCTCCCAACGCACCTTGCGCAATGCCGCCGGCCACACCTTTCGTATCGGGAATAAAGTGTGGATTCGACGTAGTTCCCTCAATCGCGAAGGGGATGCCACCCTTGCCGCTGCCCAGCGTGGCCACCTGGGTCAGTCCGCCGGCGACGCCGCCCTTGAGCTCGGCCAGCATCTTGAAGTTCAGCGCCCCCACCGGACTCACCGTCCCGGCTCCGGTGATGACACCGACCGTCGGAACCGTCAGGTTAATGTTGTCTGCCTTCGTGCCTTCGGGAGCCACACGCGCGTTGAGGCTGGCATTCTGGATCGAAGTGTCCGGGTTGGAAGCGGCCTTCCCAGCAAAGGCCGACAGCGCACCCAATTTTGATCCCAGGTCGAACCCGGTCAGCTTGGTGTTGGCTAGCCGCACCGGCCCAGTAATTACCAGTTTGTCCATAGGCCCTACGATGCCCAGTTCCGGCGACAGCGTCCCGCCCTTCAGCTGCGAGCCTGACGGAAGCACTACGCCCAGCGAAGGCAGCATCGGTTCCAACTCATCTCCCGGCATGTCACGCGCATCCAGCTTCATGTTCAACACCTGAGTGTTGCCCTGCGTTCGGAAGGTTCCCGTCAGGTGCGCCACGGCTTTCCCAATCGAAATGTCTCCTTCCGTCAGCGTTCCTGATTGCTTATCGAGATCGACATCCACAGTGTGCTTGACGACCACTGTCTTCGGAGCGGGCGTGCCCTTCGGCGAAAGCTTCAGTTTCGTGCCGGTAAGTGTGCCGACGGCTTTCGCGTGGCTCCCATCTGAGTTGAGAGTCCCGTCAAGATTCGCCAGCCCCCCAAGTCCGCTCGCGGGATCGATAAATCCTGAGGCCCCAATATCCATGTTGTTCACCTTCACCGCGGCCTCAAACGGGGTCTTGGCGGCGTTTTCGGCGTTGATCGGGCCAGCTTTTCCCGAGATCTTCGCATCCCCTCCCCCCGGCAGCTGAGCCGTGAGTTTGAATGGGAACTGCGAGGTGAAGGAAAAATTCTCGACGCCAATGTTCACCTTGTTATAGACCTGCGGTTGGGCCGAAGAATTCGCTTTCTCTACAATCAATTTTCCATTGTTCACATGCAGATTTGCCGCCGAGAAATTAGACGGAGATGTGCCTCCGAACTTCGGCTCTTCCGGCGTCGTCTTAGCGGCGACCTCGCCGATGCTCGAGAAATTCCATTTCCCGTTGGCAGCTTTCAGCAGCGTGATCTCGGGCTGCTCCAGCTTGAGTTCCGTCACATTGAGTTGTTTCGAGAAGATGAGTGGCATGAGTTCCACGCCAACCTTAAGCGACTTCGCTGTAATGAAGGGCGCCTTGCCGAAGGCGAGGTCGTCCGCGACGGCTATGTTATCGGCCACGACGCTGCGGGAAAGAATTGACAGGCTCAGATTGCCCACTGTCACCTGTCGTCCTAGTGCGCTCGTCAGTTCCGACTCGATCTTGGGACGAAAACTGTTCGCGTTGATCAACAAGGGGAGTACGATCAGGATCACGAAGAGAATAGCGATTGCGATTGCGCCGATTTTAAGGATGCGTTTCATATTTTTAGTTCCTGCCTCTCCTACAATTGGAAACGGATGGGCTTGAAGAGAAAGTCCTGCTCCGAGGAAGATCGGTATAGCAAGCCTCAGCGGGGTTTATTACCGGTCGCTTTCACCTGTAGCATCGAGATTCCAGCAAACTGCGACACCGTCGACATACTTTAATGGTACGACTTGTACCTCATAGCAAGACTGCTCACAATTGCACAGTCTTGCGAATAATAAGGGGACAGCGTGCTCCCGATGGCGACCTAGGCGATGCAGTTTGACGCCGCGCTAAGGCGTCTGCGGAGCCATGACGTTGGCAAACTCGCTCTACGTGTCGCTTCCATACGATCAGGGTGCAGGCCACGCACCTAAGGAACTAGTCATTTATAAAGTGGGCAATATTGGTCAGTTCCTAGCTGTCAGGCGAGGGGTACCTTGTTGGGAGTGGCTCGCCCCAGGAGATTGTTCCCATGTCCAACTACACTTGGCTCTATCACCCGTTCCCACGGGCGCGCAGCGGCTTCCAAGTTGCTGTATCTGCAATGACCCGGTTCTACTTGAGACTAGTAACACTGATGAATACGGGCAGGCTGTTCACGAGGAATGCTACGTACTCAAGGTCTGCTCGAAAGCGGAGGTTCTCAACGACGATGGATCTATGCCGGTCCCAGCAAACAGGCACGCGATCGACCAGCCTGACGAGGGCATGATAGCAGAAGGCTGGGAGTCGCCCATGCCCAGTCAGCCCGCCATGCTTACGACCATGCGCAGGCAGCGGGCGAAGCTCATTCCCCGGTTCAACCGCCCGTGGAAGGTGGACATGGCATTAGTTGTTACCGTCCTCGTGATAGCTTGCTGGATTGCATACAGCGACCGCGACCCGGCTTCGTTCTTGCGATCTTCCGGGCTGCAGAGATCGACTACCATTGAAGAGCAAGTACTCCTCCCATCCCACAGGCCACGTCAAAGGGCAGTTTCGTGTTCCAGTCCGTGTCAGGTTCACTAGAACAGGCACAGCCTGCCACACGTCTCCAGACAGTAGAATTCGCGGAGCATGAAGTTGTTCACATCGGAGATGATGTTACCGTGCGCTATTTCACGCCCAAACCGGCGCCATATGGGGTTCCGGTCGGGCCGTATCAAATCGTTCACATCGGAAAAGATGTGACCGTGCGCTACTTCACGCCAACAAGTCGTCGTGCCAGAAACTAGAATCTGAATCGACGCAACAAAAGCTCGGGCGGCAAGCCGCTTGACAGTCCCGCCTCATAAGACTAGCGTTGTAATTGAGGTGGTTACCACCTTCTCCTCATTTCAGGTTCCCTGAACTAAGTCAGTCCATCTGAAGCTCTCTTTCTTAGCAACCCCAACCTTAAGGAGGTTGCCTATGTTTGCACGCAATGTCTCGATTCATCTGAAGCCCAATACCCTTTCCGATTACACGCGAACTTTTGAGAACGACATCCTTCCTTTGCTTCGGAAACAGAAGGGATTTAAGGACGAAATCACGTTCGCTGGTGCTGGCGGAGTGGATGTGACCGCAATCAGTCTGTGGGAAAACAAAGCCGATGCCGAAACCTACAACACCAATATCTATCCCCAGGTGTTGAAAACGATGGCCAGGTTTATCGAAGGGACGCCCAAGGTTCAGACCTCTGACGTTGTCAACTCGACCTTTCACAACAGCGCCGTTCAAGTAGCAGCGTAGAATTGTGAGCTTTCGCACGGGAAAGGCGGTTAAATCCGCCTTCCCGGTTTTCTTCGTCTTCTCTGGCAAGAACGCTCCCAAGCAGGCGGCGAGCGGGGTTCAAGAATAGCGAAGGCCACGTTGCCTGATCCTAAGTTGCGCATTTTTCAGGGAAGTTCGACCCTGGAGACGGGCCCGCGAATGCTCTTTCAGGTTCTCTGAACTAAGTCAGGTTACCTGAAGTTTTCCTTTCTTAGATCTCAGGAAAGCCGGGACCCTAATGTCTTCGATAGCGATTCTGCGCGAAGTTAAACAACTCTACAACGTGAGTGACCGTTTGGACTCGCTGGCGGACCAACACCCGGTCGTCTCCGCAGCGCTGCTCACCGTCTCCGGAAGCGTTCGTAACACGGCCACGTTGTTGGAGGTGTTGGTTGCGATGAAAATAGCGCCGCTCGCCGGGCTGGATCCAGCAGATGCCTGAATGGTCATCGCTATCCCGGAGTTGCGCTTTGGGATTTAGGCTCGGGAGTTAGTCGTGAAGGACTACATTTAGAAGCGAACTGTGAACTTGCAACCCAGCGCCGGCGTCGTAGTTGATGAAGCCTAACTTTCTGAACCGGTTCATGAAGAAACTGACGCGCGACCGGGTGGTGCCCACCATCTCCGCGAGGGTCTCCTGACTGATCTTTGGAATTACAGTCTCGGGTACGCCATCCTTCCCGAAGTGGGCCAACAGCAGTAGAACCCGAGCGAGCCTCTTTTCGCTGGAATTGAAGAGTTGGTCAACCAAATCTTCTTCGTATCGTATGTTCCGGGCCAGCAGATACGCCACGAACAGATCGGAGAACGTGTGTTCTCGGTGAAGCGCGAGCATCATGGCCTTCTTGTCAATTTGCAGAAGTTCGCAGTCCGTCATCGTGGTTGCGGACCCCATGCGTAACGGCTGTCCGGCCAAAGCACCTTCTCCGAAAAACTCTTCCGTGTTCAATATACCGAGGGTTGCTTCCTTGCCGCTTTCGGACACAACCGTGAGTCTCACCTTTCCCTCCTGAAGATAGAAGACTGCGTCAGCTGCATCCCCCTGGGCGAAGATTGTTTGCTTCTTGGTAAAGGCCACGACTTTCCGACCTTCCCCGATGGTGGCAAGGAATTTCCTTGGGTCGAAATCGCGTTTTTTCTTGGCCGGCTCAGCTGGTGCCATCAATGGCTTCTTTCTTGCGTGGAGCTACACTCCCGAACATTGTGCCAGAATTTAAATCACGAAAACTGTGCTCTTTTGCACAGAATTAGCAAGAATTGCCAACGAGTCGAATGCAACCTGCCGCCCCGCCAACTTGTTGCGAATGAGCAATATTGAGCATTCTTGCAGCCGTAAAACGTTGCACTATTTGACAATGAAAACCAAAGAACTCACTGCGAAACAAATATTATCCGTGCCTTGTCCTACGTGTAGTGTGGCAACAGGAGATGCGTGTGAACTGCATACCGGTGCCCTGCGGACCGAGCCGCACCGAGACCGAAAACTTTCCGCAGCCGAGGCCGTGGAGACCGTCCAGCAAACGAGGACAGCCTTGAAGCCATCGCCGAGAGCCCGGATAAACATGCTCAGGTCAAGCGAGCAATTTTGAACAGACCTCCGAAGGCTCCGGATGAAAGAATTCACGAACGCTGAAGAAATGAAACGTTTGTGTCGTCCAACCGCTACGAGGAGGACCCATGTGGAATCTTTCAAAGAATCGGAGAAATTCGCGGCTGTCGCACTCTCAACTTGAATCATTGGTCTTACAACGCACAGCAGCACTACAGAACCTTTCGCAGCGGCTTCTCAAGGTGCAAGACGAGGAAAGACGGAGGGTGGCGCGTGACTTGCACGACAGCGCTGGCCAAACTCTGACCGCGCTGAAGATGGGTGTTGCTGTCCTTGAGCAGAGACTAAAACAAAACCAATCTACATCCGACGTGCTGTCCGAGATTGCTGCATTAGCTGATCAGGCGTTGCAGGAAATTCGCACCACGTCATACCTGCTGCATCCACCACTGTTGGATGAGGCAGGCTTCAATTCCGCCGCACAATGGTATGTCGACGGTTTCGGGAAGCGAAGCGGGATTAAGGTAAATCTGGATCTCGCGACCAAACGTGAACGATTGCCTATCACGATCGAGACCGCCTTTTTCCGGGTGCTACAGGAGAGCTTGACGAACGTGCATCGCCACTCTGGAGCTTTAGAGGTCAGCATCCGTTTTCAATACCAAGCCGAAACTGTAATGCTTGAGATACGAGATTGCGGACGCGGTATACCAACAGAGCTACTGAATCGACTCCGTGAAGCGAGCTCTGAAACGGGCGTCGGTCTGGCCGGAATGCGCGAGCGCTTGAACGAACTGAACGGTAAGCTTGAAATCGAATCAGATGGTCATGGAACGAGCATGCGGGCCATAGTTCCTCTACCTGCGGTAGCTCGATCTGCCGAGACCAAAGATTGCCGACAGTTTGTTTTGTCCACACACGCCGGGCTGATGGCTGGCAATTTCACCAAAGGCAGATCGGTCTCGGCTTCGGAACAGGTTGCGTCTGGATTTTGATGCACCTCTTGGTCAAGTAATGACTCTTGACACGACTGGGGAATCTCAAATTTCATGGGCATCGCTAAGAACGTTTCATGGTGCGATCCGATGGGCGCACGACCGGAAACGGTAAAATTGAAGTGGACACTGATTCGCGGCAAACGGGTGGCAGTGATCGTAGGTTTGGTCGCGGTTGTTACTGTCGTCGTGGCTGTGGGTGTGATCTGGACTTGCACGGGATGTATCTACGCCGCGATATGGCAAAGATCACGACGAAGAAAATCCCTCTCGGACCGGTCCATACTCCCAGAAGGTTCAGCCTCCCCATTCCCATATTGGAATACGATTACGCTCCCTTACGCGGGCCCCCCTGTTTCCATCTGTGAAAATGACCGTGTAGTCGCCGCCAAGTCAGACACAGAGTTTGGCTCTCTGCAGACCGTTTCTTCCATCATGTAAGTCTCTGCCTCCCTGGGGATGAGCACTCTTGCTCAGACGATTGCCCGTTGGAGCGCTAGCGCTAACGTAGAGGTGTGCTTCCAGCCGAATCGCCGACTGGTTCGAAAATCGCTCGCCGCTTTGCAGGGTGGACCGATGGTGAAGCGAATTCCACCAATCCGGGTCATTTGTTTTTGTCTATTGGTTGCTTGCGGGGCATTGTGCCAGAAATCGGCTGACTTGATTCAGGAGCTACCGTTTGACGGGTCAAATTCACCCAAAGGGCGGGGCGAGGAGATCCCCACCTCGAGAACCCTTCCTGACGCTCCGTCGGTAAGGCCTCCAACACAAGCAGGAATTCCGAACGTTCTTCGCCGAGGCACGTTCGCCTTTGACAGCGGTTGGCGCCAGTGCGCGCGCAATCCGCGAAACAGATCTGGGCCACGTCAAAGCCGCAAGGCAACTCAGCTATACCGGTCGATATAAAGCGAGGTCTATCGAAGATAGGTCCAGCACCTTTTTGGCAAGTACCTGTATCCGTCGGTGCTAAAGCAGAGGCTGCGTTATCATCCTTCGACCAGCAACAGCTTAATGGGCCGGGCCACGTATGCAGCTTCGCGCATCTTTATCGTTCGTGACGACGCTTCCGTGGCTTCGTGCGGTGTGCGGATTGCGACAAGCCCATGACTGCCGGGTGGTCTCGGGGCAGGAGCCAGAAGTATGCACGCTACTGGTGCTGGACGAAGGGCCGAATGCAATTCTCAACTACCTGTATTCCGTCCTGGAGTCTGAAACTCGGCTCGCGGCTGCTGCGCTAGGGCTTGATCCGGGTCTCGGTGATGTTGCACGTTGATACATCGGCACGCGATAGTCTTGCTTGCGACCTCATGGAGCCCGTCCGTCCTCAGGTGGATGCCTATCTATTGGACTGGATCACGCGCCAACCGCTGAGGTGGGAATGGCTCTTCGAGAAGGGAGACGGCAACTGCCGACTATCGGGATCGCTTGCCGTGCGCCTGTCTGAGACGGCCCAACTTGGGGACGGGCCGTTGCTCCAATCGCAGAGTGGGCCGCTCGCGAGTTTTGGTCGACGATACGGAGACCCTACGCTCCATTTACAACGCGGCTGACTCACGCCAACAAACGGCATGCAAAAGGTAGTCGATCATTTCCACCGGCCAAACCCGCGCCACAGCAGCAAAGCGTCTGCCGCCTCTGCGGGACGTTGGTTTCGTTTGACAGGAAATATTGTTTCGAGTGTGACATTACTACGACTCGCGAACACATCGTGGAGATTGCAAAGGTTGGACGGACAGCCAGTCACGCTCCTGGACCAAAAGCCCGCCGCGCGGCAACGCAACGGCGACACGCACTCGCAAGGTCGGCGTGGCAGCCATCAAGCCTGCCAGCATGGCTCGACGAACGAATCTACGCCAACAAGATCCAGCCGCAACTAGCTGGAATCGCAAACCCGGTCATCATGTCCGCCCTCGGCGTGTCTGTCACGTATGCGGTTGCGATCCGCGCGGGCCGACGCCGACCGCATCCGAGACATTGGGAGGCGCTAGCGGAATTGGCAGGCGTTTCGGCAGATGGTCAATGAGCGTGAAATCGCGATTTATCGCCAACGGATTCGCGGCTAAGATGCCATCACTTGCTGCCCGATATATTTTTTGTTTTGAATTGATCCAAATTGACCACCGCTAGGGTCCATATTTCCATACTCTCACCTTCTGATGGAATACAATCGCGAGTATGTCTCGCGGCTGCCGATTCTGGAAAAGCTCGCCCGAGGTGTGTAGTCATGCTTCAAAATATAAAGGTCGCACTTGCGACGTACATCGACAAATACCGAAAGCCAGGACTCCCTGAGCCGGAACTCAGCGGTTTATATGCTCTGCACCCGGAACGAGGCGATCTAGTGAGCACCGTCGAAATGCAATGGCCCGCGGACTGGCAGCACGCCCGCAAAACGGGTGTCTATTTTGTCTTCGCAAAGGATGGGCAGCTCTTGTACGTTGGTAAGGCTTGGCATATCGGTTCACGGTTAGCGGCGTATTTTGATTTTGACGCAGACAAGCGATGCAGGCAAATTGGACGAAAATGGAGTAAAGAGCCTGCGTATGTGGCGACGATAGCGTGCCCTGAAGGCATTAGTTTTGAGGCAGGCGCCTTGGAAGAGTATTTCATTCAGGTGCTCACTCCACGCCCAACGGACAATATTCAAGGATATCAGGGGAAAAATGTGGCCGCGACTGTATGACAGACAAAGCGAAGGTCTACATAGAATCCCGTGATTATAAAGCAGACTACAAAGTGTTCTTCGTAAACGATCGCTACAGAGAGTCGAACACTGCGCTAATTTTCCCCGGTGAACTCGTCAAGAGCGACTACCAGTCAAACATCAAAGTTTTTATCACCGACAAAGAGTTCCAAGCGCAGATCAAAATTATGCGAGAGCACTTCCCGAAGTAAACATTCGCCGCACCGTAGGTAAAGGAAATGGCGAATGCGAAAGTGCCGCATCGGCTCTGGCCGAAGCCGTAACTTCCATCGCGGTATTCTGCAGTGGCGCGCGGACGGCCCCCTTGCTGTTCACGTAGGTGCCCTTATCCGCACACTTCGCGTTGCGAGTCCGAATCGGTAGCCTCGTGATCTTGTCAATCCTCCACTTCTACCTCGTCCATCGATAATTTGTCTCGGCTTCGATATGGCTGATGAGCCTCACTCTGGGGAGTGTCTGTTTCGGAATCTTTGTTCCACTGGCGTCTTGCAAACTGCACACGGTCGTCAGAGGTCGCCTCTCCCTGACTTTCACGTTCAAGTTCGTGAATGCGCTCTGCGTGTTCGTCGTATTCCGCCTTTTCTGCGTCCGAGAAACCTCCAAATTGGGTCGGGAGACGCCATTTTCAACTCCTCCCCCAACGAGGCTATCGGGACCTCAGTCTTTCCTTGCGGTGGAGAACTATAGTCTTGCTGCCATGGCCATACAAGGGAAAACGCAAGTGTGTACGCTAGGGGGTTGTCTTTGGTTCTTCCGGAGGATTATTGTCCTCCAATCATGGCTAAGTCTAATGACGCACCGAAGAACATCGGAGAGTTGATCGACCAGATTGACCGTATCCGCGAAGAACTCCTCGTGATTCAGCACTCTATGGAAAAGATGGAAGCCTCACCACCAACCGAACCACACGAATCCGAAATCAAAGTAGACCATTAACCCGACCAGCGTGCGTAATCCTTAATAGTTGTGTTAACGGGGCTCTACGGGTGGTCTGGAGTAGGCGGTCTTTTGGCGGCGATCACTTGCTGTACATAGCAGTCGGCATGGGCTACTTTCCCATATTCATCCGCGCATATGCCCTTTGTCTCAAGTGTGATGGGCTTGTGGCAGACGCTACAAGTGAGAGGATCATGGTCTGAGGATTTGGCTTTGGCTATTCGGTCAAGAGCCTTCTGGAGCTGATGCAGGGCACCTGGGGTGACATATTCGTGTTCGGTTTCCCGCATTGGGAACCTCTTCTCGGCAAACACAAGTATGTACCATAGCGCACATAAACGTCCATGGGATTTCGCAGTAGGAAGGACGTTGACAATGTCAATGAGACCGGGGAAATACGTCCGTTTCATGCTGTGAGCACTCATCCTACGCGCCGAGATTATTTCAAGACCTGGTTGCTGGATTCCATTCTCATGATTGATTTCCTTCAACATGTTGGTTCTCCTATCCGTCGTTCGCGCTGCGGTCAGCAACTGCAACATGTGAGCGATGCCAAGTCATTCGCGGCGGCAAAGGTTTTAATGCGATCCCATAGTGTGCCGCCCTCGGATGAGGAAAGTGCCGTGATCTTCGTCGAATTTTAGGTTTGTCGTGTTTTCCCTCCTACGTTCACCCAAATTCTGCGAGTGCCAGGAAGATGAGGCTATGAGCAAATGCAAGGTTGCAGGCTGTACGGGGCCAATGAGTGTAATCGGGATATTGCGCCAGTTTAAAGCTGCACTCTCTGTCTTCGGGAACCGTGTTTTGTCGTTGTTGTAAAGCCGCCGATAATGATAGGTTTTCTGTTGCCGTTAGTATGAGATGAACTCATATTGTCTCCCTCTCCCTTCCACTTTGCGCGCCGAGCACCTTACTCGATGGCATTTTTCCAAAAGACTCCTGTCATGATGAAGGCATGCAAGTCTGGTGGAAAACGGACTGTCCAGATTAACGTGAAGACGAGTGGCGAGGACTTTCGCCCCTGTTAGAAGACGGGGCTTAGAAACTCGGGCTGGCGAATTGCCGCGAAGCATCCGGACCGAAAATGAAAAGGAAGTCGAAGCGCAAATAGGGTTTAGAGGCACTCAACCGCCTGAAGTATTTCCACTCCCTAGTGATAAATCATCAGCAGCCCGCCGCAGCCAGCAGACGTCCCACAGCCTCCGACGCTGTGAACGACCTGTCCCGGCACGTACACCTTGCCGTTGGCGATCGTCGGGATCGTGAACTTCACCGCTCCGGGCCCAGTCGTTCCGCTCGTCCACAGCGGCGTCCAAGAAGAGCCGGTTGGGGGATTCTCAAGCATGGTTCCACGCAACGGCCCGTTGCTTAACTTCAGACATCGGCCTACCATTGTGGTGCTCCGAACGCGCTTCCCCCGCAAAGGAGAGAAATGGCCGTCAACATTGGAGACGTATTCAAGCCCGGTGATACAGTCCAAGCCTCCGGGATTTATGAAGTTACCCATGATCCCAATCACGCTCAACAGCACGAAGTGACCTGCGTGTACGGAAAAAAATTCCCCCCATGCCGTGGGTGTGCCCACCCGCGATTCAAGCTCGTCAGGGCCGCGCAGCATATCGAATTACACGATCACTTCAAATCTTAGATCGTCGGCTCTGGACCGCCCACATCGGCGGTCACTACAAACTCGCCGGAGGATGGCTTGCGAAGACAGGAGATCATCAAAATAGAATCCTCCGGCATTTTTTCCTTTATCAAGGCCGCCAGTAATCCGCCTAGCGCCTCGTGATGGTCAGAAGTTATTGAGACATGCATTTTTAGCCATCCTTTCCCCCCAACACAGTTTTCCCTCAGTACCAATAACACACTACTCTTGACTCTAGGAACGAGAAGGGGTAACTTCGTTGGCCAATGGTTCCTGAGTCGGTCCTTGGGAAGCTTGATCGCTCGATCATGCGGACGATTACTTTGAGTCTCTGCGATTGGCTCGGCGGTTCAGCGGCGATCAAGGACAACAGTCAGTCAAAAACGCTTTTTGGGGCCGTTCGGCAGTATAAGACTTCGCAGGATTTGCCTCAGCCAGTCCATCGCTCCGAAGCGTTGATGTAGCCGAGGGGGATAGTGGCCAAGGGGAAGACAAATGCAACCAAGCCACCTTTGGGGTACGGCTCAAGCATATTACCCCGTTCGAGAGTTTGCCCCAAAGTTCCCGTCACAGCAGACGGCACACGATTATGGGCGAAAGTGAAGATCGAACTTCTCTCCTGAACCTTGCATTCATGCGGAGGGTCGAAAGAAACGATCGATGCACATGAAGTCGAATTAGCTCTCACCAGGCTAGCGTAACCGCCGAGAAACGTTATTAAAAGGAGACGTGAGCGCCGGGAAGTCGCTGCCATAAGCGTCCTCTTTCACGCCTAATTGGAAGTCACCGTTTTCTGAAGCCATGTTCGGCGCTTCAATCGGCGACAATTCTTTGTCAGAACGAATGCAACATATATCTCAGCGCGACCGAACAACGAAAGACGCTTTGGGTCCCATGCTTCGGCGTACTCCGCAAAGCACTGATCGCCTGTCAGATCCGCCAAGGAAGTCAGAAGCGTACGATTCAAGCAATGATACATGGGGTGGCATAAATAGCTGCGGTTCGCATAGAAGCTCCATTTCCTCCGGTAATCCCATCGAGGAAGAAAATGCTTCAGCCCTTCCACCCCTTGCGTAAACAACTTGTAAACCTTTCCATCGCCGGTCTCCACGTAAAGGTCATACAGACCGAGGAGAGAGGTCACAAACCCATCCATGATTCCGGGTGCGGGAAGCCCGGCAACCTCGGCGTACACGACGTGCCCTTCCGCTTCAATTCGCACGCCTCCGCTCGCGCAATCGAGCTCAAACACTCGCGCCGAACCGTTTAGCAATTCAAGAAGACGGGGCCGACGGGTGATTCGCCAACCGCGGACCAAGGCACTAATGACTAGCCCTTGCACATTGCAGGAAACCCAAGGTGCTTTCAATAGAATAGTCCCCTCCTGGAGGTCGAAATTGTGAGGCCATACGGCGGCACCGTCCTCGCGAATGACCGCGTGTTGCTCAAGCCAATTCACTTGATTCAGGAAGATGTCGAGATGCTCTTGATTGCCATTTCTCAGGTAATGGCCAAGATTCCCCAGCCCCCACATCGCAATGAAAGCAGGTCTATAAACTATCCCGGTCGTTCGCCCCCATACCATAGCGATGCCATTAGAATCAAGCCGCATCACGCTTCGGTTAGGTGGCCTTTTCCGGTACTTGAACCAATAATAATGAAGTGATTCCTTGGGACCGGCCTCCGGCACCGTCATCAGCGGGTAAGCGAAACGAAATTCGGCGATTTCTTCATAGAGGGTGCGGAGGGCGTATCTCAGACTCCCATGCATTAAGGTATTCACAGGCACTCGACTCTGCAACTCGGAATTATCAACACGATACCCCCCGTTTACAAGAGACATAAATGCCAGGCGGTGCGGAAGCAGTCTCCCGCGCGGGCTCCCCGCTCGATATTCCCAGCCTATGCTGTGTTGGATACCCGCCGGACCTAGCGCTGTAGCAATTTGCCTCAATGCGAAGAGAGAGTTGGAGTGTTAGTTGGCAGGAAAGTGCCGGTCCTTATCTCACTCCTCGGACCGTCTTACTCAAACCGGCATTCCACACATTGGTCAACTTTAAGACAATCGTTATTCACCCTTTGCATAATCCCCATTGCACCTTTTCATTGCGGCAAGAGACTCATCACAGGGATAGAATTTCATAAACATGCTTCCCAGTACCCTGCAAGACTTAACCCGGAATGATTGGACTCTGATTGAATCGAAGGCCAAGAGGATTGATTTTAGCCTAGGTGAGGAAATCATCAAGGAAGGGGCTCGCATCGACCACCTGTATGTTTTGCGGCACGGAACAGCTTCGGTAGAGCTAGACGGAACGACCTCTCGTGCGGTGATTGCAACGCTTAGACCGGGCGATGTCTGCGGCGAAATGGCCTTTCTTGGTGGCAGTACGGCGACTGCGGCGGTGGTTGCTAAAGATGAAGTTCAAGTTGACGCGATCTGGGCAGGCGACTTACGTCAAATCATCGATACATTCCCCGGCTTTGGTGCGAGGTTCTACCGCTCACTCGCAGCTCTTCTCGCTCAACGGCTGCGTCAGACATCGAAGGAACTGCTGAGAGAGATGACCAACAAGCGGTAGGAGGTCGAAGTGTTCAGGATAGGAGGCGAAGCATGCCCGTACTGCCATCGATCATCCGAGATTTACATCTCAAACCCTAAGCGCATTTGGGAGGCGTTGGCAATCTTGCTCCTGCTTCGCCCCGTCAGATGCCACGATTGCAAGCGCCGCTTCCTTCGCCCCTTGTTCATCGAAACCCCGATTGCGCCCAGCAGGTCAGTGCCGGGTAGAAAATCAGCACGGCCCGCAGACTCAGCCACAAAAGACCGGAAGAGGTCAGCCTAGGGTTGCGACCTCTTCGATGGTATCGCCTCCAAAGGCAAGGTTAACGGCCTGGAAGTATCCCTTTGAGATAGGGTCAGCCGGTCTCATGCGGTAGATGCCTACTCCCACTGCAGCAAGTCTACCCAAGCCTGCACCGCCTGATGAACATTGAGCTCTCCATGGCCCATACCACTAGCCGAGAGCGGCACTGCATTGGCGATGGCAGCGGCAGCGGTTGCCTGATTTACCGAGGGCGAGACCTGCACCAGCAACGCAACTGTGCCCGAAACGAACGGAGCACTGAAAGATGTTCCCCACCCCGCCGAGTACGTTCCGTAAGGATACGTGCTCACAATACCTTCTCCCGGCGCAGCTACCCAAACGTCGGAACCGTAGTCGGAAAAGCTGGAACGCGAATTGGTGTCCGATGTTGAAGCCACACCCATCACGCCGCTGATGCCCGCCGGATATACGATTTCGTTTGCGCCGTTGTTTCCCGCCGAGGCCACGCAGATTATGCCGTGCTTAGTGGCGTAGCTGACGGCCTTTGTCATTTCCTGCGAGGAAGAGGTGAAGCTGAAGCTCATACTGATCACCTTGCTGCCATTCTTCGCGGCATAGTAAGTCGCGCGGATGACGTTCGAAAGATACCCGGTTCCATCCGAGGAAAAGGCGACTAGCGGCATGATCTTGGCCGTCGGTGCGACCAGATGCACAATTCCGGCTGTCATGGTGCCGTGCCCGAAATCGGCGTTTCCGAGACCATCGAGCAGCGCGGCGGAGGACTGATTGAGTACGGCGATGGTGGTCCCATTTAGATATGCGGGGCCTGTTCCATCCAAAAGCGCAGCCGACGACTGATTTAAGGTACCGGTTTCATTTCCACCTGCAGTGTTGTTG